>Ga0197142_1000078_pt1 | contig 77470 bp, 68 predicted proteins | sample GBS60_MetaG_FD_148614 | JGI IMG/M metagenome (GOLD analysis project Ga0197142, IMG submission 148614) | Sediment microbial communities from Great Boiling Springs, Gerlach, Nevada, United States - GBS 60_MetaG | ecosystem: Environmental > Aquatic > Thermal springs > Hot (42-90C) > Sediment... | reverse complement strand
ACCAGCATCGTCGCACCCCGCTTCAAGGCCTCTTCCGCCCACCGATCCAGAGAACTCACCTGCAGAGGCGTTACCGCTATCTGCTCCCAGGCAAGAAGTCTATTCGCCCCGCGAGATGAGAAAGTAATATCGGCGACCATTCAGACGAACTTCCTTTGCAGTGGAGGGAAGCTTGTAGGTCCTCCAGTCGGAACCCACCACAAACCGTTTCACCTCCCCATCCACCAGAAACTCCACCGGATACTCAAAGCCCCTCACAGGTGTTATACATCTTAGTTTGAGATGCACTGCATCCTGCAACGACCCTTCAATCATGTATTGAAGCACGGGTGGCCGTGTTTCTTTCAAATAGGCCCAGAAAAATGGCTCATAGTTGGCTCCCAGTTGACGACTGACAAAGGCGATAACTTCCTCGCTGGAGGTTACTTTGAAGCTAAAACTATCCTGAAGCGCCCGCAGCATGCGAAACCATAAGGAGTCGTTATTCACGATGCTGCGGAGGGTATGGAGCATCCAGGCGGCTTTGTAATAAATGTCCGTGTTTCGGGTCTGGTCCAGGTTGATGCCTTTGGGCCCCTGCATGGGACGACGGTTCTGGATGTTGTTTTTCTGGGAGAGGAGGTAGCGAACCGCCGCCTCATAACCCTGGTAGTACTCTACATAGAGCGCTTCACTGTAGGTGCAAAAGCCTTCCTGTACCCAGAGGTCGGCATTGTCGGCCACGGTAACATGATTACCCCACCACTCATGGCCGGTCTCGTGAAGGATGATATAGTCAAAGCCCCATTCAGGGTCTTTGCGGAAATGGTTTCCGTAGGCGATGGCACTCTGGTGTTCCATCCCGTAATAGGGGGACTCTACAAGCCCGTATCCATCACGCTGAGGCGGAAACGGCCCAAAGTAATGCTCCATGGCGCGAAGGACCTTGCGAGCCTCCTCGTTCATATAGGCATAGCCTTTACCTGCATGTTCAGGAAGGAGGGTAAAGCGCATCGGGATGACCTGACCCGACACAGAGTGAAAAGTGTCTTCTCTCGTCACATAACCCGGAGCGGCGTAAAATGTAACATTGTAGGTATTGATGGGATAGGTTATCCGGTAAGTGAAGCAGGAGTCTTTGCCTTTTACAGTGGCGCTGGTGGGCTGACCATTGGCCACGGCTCGTAAAGGGGGGGGAACGCAGATGGTAATATGAACGCTATCAGGCTCGTCTGAAAGATGATCTTTGAGAGGCCACCAGACACTCGCCCCTAATCCCTGGCAGGCTACGCCAATCCAGGGCGCCCCCATAGAGGTTTTTTGCCAGACAAGGCCGCCATCCCAGGGTGGCATCGGGGCCGAACGGGGATGCCCTCCATAAATCACGCGCCAATGGTGTATCGTCCCCGGTACCCATTTTTTGCTTTCTGGGATGGCTACCCAGATCGCCCGCGTCCCGGGAATCCTCCGATATTGGGCCTTCACATTGTCTATCCATATTCCCTCAACCCTGAGGCTTTGATCCAGGTCTATCTGAATCGTATCCGCTCCGCCCGCCCAGATAAAGCGGCATAATACTTCGCCCTGGATGGTGCGCTTTTGAGGGTCTATCCGCACAGAAAGCTCATAAAACCTAACATCGTAGCAGGTGCGATACGGATTCAGGCTACCCAGGAGAGTATCTGCAAGAGAAGGCCTGGGAAGGTCCTCCCGCTGCGCACAGGCGATGAGCGGCAGAAGCGTAAAGCCTATCAGACGCTTCCACATAAAACCAGACCACATAAACGGTACAAAAGATGTGCAGATACAATGGCATCAAACTCGTTGCCGCCCGTCTCACACAGATCAAAGCCGATAATACTTCGGCCCGAACGCACAATAGAATCTAAAAGAAACGCAAGCTGCTCATAACTGAAGCCACCGGGAACCGGCGTACCCGTATTGGGGACATAGCCCACCTCCAGCACATCTACATCCAGGCTCAGGTAGACTTTCTCAGGGAGGAGGCTAACGATTTCGCTGCAGATTTCGCTCCAGGGGCGTCCCTGATAGGTCATGCGGGCGAGACGCCGCATCTCATAAACTTGAAGGCGTGGATAAGAGTGGCGAGCATAGTCTACTTCGCTTTTATCCCAGTCTCGTACGCCCACCGCAATCAAGCGGGCTATCCCCGGCTGCCGTGAGGCGTGATACAGCACGGTCGCATGAGAGTAGCGAAGCGTCTGGTACGAAGCACGAAGGTCTGCATGAGCATCCAGATGAAGTAATGCATAACCCGGTCGCTCCTCGCTCAGGATGCGATGCACCCCTATTGGCACACTATGATCACCACCAATAATCCCAAAGGGCTTTCCTGTATGCAGGACCTGCTGCACCCAATCCATCAGCGGATGAAGAACCTGCCTTTCATAGGCGCCATCCCTATCGGGGGTATCCAGCTCCGCAGATAAAGGTAAATGCTCAAAGTAAATGCGAGCTTTTTCCAGGGCTTCACAGTCGGGGTTATAATAGTCTATCTGGGTAGAAACGGCCTGGATGAGACGAGGCGCTTTGGCCGTGCCAGAACGGAAGCTGATGCCCCCCTCCCAGCCCACGCCGAGAAGGTAGAGATCGGCACAATCCCAGGTGGTGCTTCGCTCGTAGATGGCTTCGCCGGAGCGGATGGCAGTGTCCAGCATCATGCAAAGGTAGAAGGAATACAGGCTCTAAAGGTGTACCTCAATGTTTCCAGTCCAGGATAGCGAAACGACCTATTCAGGCACATCTGAGGGCTTTTATGAGGCGTATCATGCCAGAAGACGATCCAGGATTAGAAAGCCAGAGCGGCGGGGGTCTGGAGCGGTAGGGTGAGTCAGCCGATTCCCAGCTTTTTCTGCAGGTGGGCAAAGTATGAAGCCGCTTCTATCATGCGCACGCCGTACCAGGCAAAGTAATCTCCCCGTACCATTTCAATGTGTGCCTGGGGCCAGAGAGACTGGATTTCTGGAATATGCTGGGCCTTGAAGGGATAAGGTTCACTACACAGGAGCACCACTTCGGGGACCAGGAGAGAAGGATCCGCCAGCACAGGATACCGGCCCGGCAGAGCGGCGGCGATATTTTCCCAGCCCAGCCGCCGCATCAGAGAGTCAATAAAAGTCGGCTGGCCCGCGGCCATGTAGGGTTTACGCCAGATGAGGTAGAGAACTCGCGCAGGCCTTCCGGAGCGGGGGATCTGACGCCAGGCCGCCTCAATAGACCGTACAAGCTGCATGGCTTCGACCTCTTTACCGGTGATGACACCCAGCCGGTGAATGGTTTCCAGAGCTTCCTCATAGCTTTCATTTTTAGTTACATAGACCGGGGCGATAGCGGAGAGTTTTTCAACATCTTCCCGGGTATTTTCTTCTTTTTCGGCGATGATAAGGTCAGGGGAAAGGACCGCCACGGCCTCTATATCTACTTTTTTGGTGCCGCCGACGATGGGGATAGAAGCGACTCTGTCCGCGGGATGAATGCAGTAACGGGTTCGGCCCACGATACGTCCCTCCAAGCCGAGAGCAAAGAGTGTTTCGGTCTGAGAAGGGCAAAGGGAAACGATACGGGACGGATTATCGGGAAGGATGAGCGGGCGCCCCAGGCTGTCGGTTAAGTGCATCCTCTTCGTAAAGGCGAATGATTTCCTGGACGAGGGGATGTCGAACAATATCCCCTTCTCCCAGGCGGATGACAGCAATATCGGGTACGCGTTCCAGGAGGCTGACGGCATGCAGGAGACCTGAGGTCTCCGGGCGAGGAAGGTCTATCTGGGTAAGGTCCCCCGTGATGACGATTTTGGAGTTGTGTCCGAAGCGAGTGAGAAACATTTTCATCTGGAGGCGAGTGGCATTTTGAGCTTCGTCCAGGATAATGAAGGCATCGTTGAGGGTTCGTCCACGCATGTAGGCTAATGGAGCGATTTCAATGATATTCTGGGCGAGATACTGTTCGAGTTTTTCGTTAGAGAGCATCTCTTCCAATGAGTCGTAGAGGGGGCGGAGGTAGGGGGCGATTTTTTCTTTGAGGTCGCCCGGGAGGAACCCAAGGCTTTCGCCGGCTTCTACGGCGGGACGGGTGAGGATGATTTTGCGCACCGAGCGCTCTTTGAGGGCTTTGACGGCGAAGGCGACGGCGGTATAGGTTTTACCGGTGCCGGCAGGGCCGATAGCGAAAGTAATGGGGTGTTTAGCAATAGCCTCGGCCAGGCGCCGCTGACCTTCGGTTTTAGCTACGATGACATTGCCGCTTACGGTGCGCAGGATGGGAATAAATCCAGAGGGATGAGGAGAAGGAGGTATTCCCTCGGCGTGAGACGAGGGGTAACGGTGCTGGGCGATGATCTCTGCTACCCGGCGGGTGGGCAGGACACCTTTTTGACGGATTTCGGCAATAAGGGTCTGAATAAGCCTCTGCACGGCTTGCAGCGCGTCGGGATCGCCATAAGCCTTGATGCTACTTCCCCGAGCTACGAGTTTTACTTCGGGGTAAGCTTCCTTGAGACGCTCTAAGTTTTCATTGCCAACGCCATAAAAGGCCTGCAGGTCAATATTTTCCAGCGTGATTTCTTGCATCTCGGTTATATCGGCCATCTACCGACAAAGATAGGGTTTTGACACTACTTTTCCCGAAAAAGTAAAAGCTGGAAGAGATCTACGAGCGGGACTTTATGGGGGTAAGGGAGGTCCTGGGAGAGGGCGCAGAGCTCCTGGTAGAGATCCCGGAGGGTTGTTTCGGCGTAGTGGAAAGCGCCCATTTCGGCGAGGAGGGAGCGAGCCTTCTGGAAAGGGCCGGTAAGGAGGAGTTTTCGTTCGGGCGTGCTGGCCCGGGCGACCGCCCAGAGCAGCGGTAGTGTAAAACGCTTCTGCTGACGATCGGCATCGGTGGGCTTACCGGTAGCCTTGATGTCGGTCCAGTCTAATAGGTCGTCTCGGATTTGAAAGCCCCGACCGATCCGAAGGCCGATCTCACCAGCCCGGGCTATCGTTTCCGGAGAGGCCCCCGCACTGTAAGCGCCCATCTGAGCGGCAGCCCGAAAAAGCGCCGCTGTCTTTTTATCTATCACCTCGTAATAAGATTCCGGGGTCAGATTCGCTTCTCGCATGCGTTTGAGCTGAAGCAGTTCTCCTTCGGCTAAAGCTTCCACGGCTTCGGAGGTGTATGTGAGGAGCTGGGTCTGATGGTGGCGAAGGGCTATCAGGAGCCCCCGAGCCAGAAGCCAGTCTCCCCATAAAACGGCGATGCGATTTCCCCAGAGACCCCGAAAAGAAAAAAAACCTCGTCGAAAGTCCGCATCGTCCACCACATCATCATGAGCCAGGGTAGCATTGTGAAGAATTTCTATCATGGTGGCGCCGACCAGAGAAGCTTCCGTGATTTCTCCACAGGCTTTGGCAAAGTAAAGCAAGGTGAGCGGCCGAATCTGCTTACCTTGCTGCCGAAAAAGAAAACGAATAAGCTGTCTCAGCAGCCAGTTTTGCCGAAAAACATCCTGCTCCAGGGTATTCTGGTGAAATTTTGTATAGACGGGCCATTCCGGCAGTGCCTGTCGCAAATAAGACAGAGAGGGTTTAGTCGTAACGGTAGGGGCGGCACTCATACACCGCCTTTTAGAAACAAATTGTTGAGCACCCGAAAGAAAAGAAGGAACCACAGGCCGATTCCCATGAGAAGCAGCACAAAGAGATTATAGTGGGCCGTGTAGATGTAGGTAGAGCCAAGGGGTTTTTTGAGGACGGCAAGGGGCGTGTAATAAGGGTCAGGGTCAGAAATAAAGATGGGTTCGTAAAGGCGGATCGGACGCTCGTTTATCCAGAGGAGTTTTGAGGTGGTGTGGGTAGCGAGGACGATGTCTTCCAGGGCGGAGTTGTGGTATTTCTGGCGGAGTGCTTCCGGGAGCTGGCCTTCCAGGGCGATGAGTTTGGTCTGAAGGGTTTGGAGGCGGGTGCGGAGTCTGGTGGTGAGGGCCGCATAGGAAGTATCTCCGGTTTGCTGGAGGAGACGGGGGTCCTGCCGGCTTTCCAGGGCGGGGATAAGGTGAAGGATTTTATAGCGGAGGTCGGAAATCTCCTGGCGGAGGGGATAGAGGGATTGCATGTAGGGGTTTTGGGTGTAATGGAGAACGAGAGCACTTTCATAGGCCCAGCGAGATATGGAAAAGTCGGCCAGGATGGGAATAGGGCGTTTGCCACGCAGGGCGGGATTGAACTTCTCATAAGGGATGACGGCACCGCTCAGCACCAGCTGCGGAATCAGGAGAATCGGAATGAGAATATACACCGGCACCGGCTGCGTGAAGGTATCGGAGAGATTGAGAGCGATGAGATTACTCAGAAGGGCCACCACAAAAAGGAGTAGCCAGGTCGCACCCCAGGCATTAGGAATTTTCAGAAGCCAGGAGACCACGCCCCAATAAAGAGTTACCTGAATAGCCGAGAAAAAGGCCGCCCAGAAGAGTTTCGCATGCATGTAGCTACCCCAGCTGAGTTGAAGGGACTGCTCGCGCAGGCGGATTTTGCGGTCTTTCAGGATCTCTTCCGCAGGCGTGAGAAGCCCCAAAAAAAGCATGGCCAGGATATTGACGAAGAGAGCGGAGGGGAGGTTATCGTTGTCGGAAAGGGTATAGGCGGCATCAGGGGGGCGATACCGCAGGATGAATCCCACAATCAGGGCCAGGAGGGGCGCGGCAAGGACGAGAGCAAGGGTAGAGAGATTCTGGCGGCGTTTGCGAAGGCCCTCCCTCCGTAAAAAAACCCAGAACTGTGAAAGAGGAGAGACGGGGGGACGTGGTTGGGGTTGATACAGATCTATTTGAGTTTTAGGTGGGACGAACCGCTGCCAGAAGATTTGATACCATCTTTCGGGTGGGACGCGTCGCTTTTCGGTAGGATAGCCCTTTTCATCAAGGATGCGCTGCTGAATAATGTCAAAGAGGATTTCGGGTTCTACCCGGCGACAGGAGGGGCATTCTACACTCTCGCTGTCAGCAAACCCGGCCGCACTTCGAAAGTGCTGAAGCGCCGCAAGGGGCGAACCCCAGAAGATAGGGTAGCCACCTTCATCCAGAAAAAGAAGATGGTCCAGTTTTTTGTAGATGTCGGAGGAGGGTTGGTGAAGGGTGAAAAAGACGATTCGGCCTTCACGGGCGAGGCTCTGGAGCGTTTCCACGACCTGGAGGGCGTCGGAGGAGGAAAGACCGGAGGTGGGTTCATCCACAAAGAGCACAAGGGGCTGCCGAACAAGTTCGAGGGCAATATTGAGGCGTTTGCGCTGGCCACCGCTGATGGTGGGGTTGAGGGGACTGCCAACGGTCAGGTCTTTGATGTTCCACAGGCCGAGGCTGCGCAGGGCTTTTTCGGTGGCTTCGGCGGCAGCCCCGTCAGAGGAGTAAGAAAGGCGTGCCGCATAAAAGACATTTTCCCACACGGTAAGCTCCTCAATCAGCAGGTCGTCCTGGGGCACATACCCTAAAAGGCCCCGAATGGCTCGGGGGCGCTTATGAATATTGATGCCGTTGAGGTAGACTTTACCTGAGGTGGGCTGGAGCTGGCCTCCCAGGAGGCGAAGCAACGTGCTTTTACCAGCGCCACTGGGACCCATAATACCAACCAATCGGCCCTGCCATACTTCAAAACTGAGAGGGTGAATAGCGGTTTTCCCCCCCTTGAAGCGATAGCTGAGCTTCTGAACTTCCCAGAGAAGACGACTCTGTGGGGGCGGCGGTCGGAATTGGTCCAGGACCTCCTTGTAAGTGAGAGTAAAGCCATAGTTGAGTCGCAGAAGGCCGCCTTCAGGAAAGGTTCTGATTACATCCCCCCGTATCCATTGACTATTGAGGTGGGCTTCCAGATCGCGTCCGATGAGACGCATTAAGATCAGATCTGCACTTTCCAGATACAGAAACGCTACATACCCGGGCAGGTAAGGCACTGAGAGGAAATGAGCGGGGGGGTGCGCTTCTTTGGAACCGACGATGAGGATAGCGGGGGATTGGATTTGACGAGGGGATTGAGTAGTGGCATATTCGTAAATAAGGAGTCGCTCTTTGGAAGGTATTTCAAAGGCATTGGCGATTTCTTGGAGGAGCGCCTCTTCTGTGGCGGTAAAGTCTCGGTCACCATGCGCTAACTGAATGAGATAGGCATAAAAAAGATAGCGTTCCGGGAGGCTGAGCTGCTGCGCAAGGCTTCTGACGAGGAGAGTGGGCTGCAGGCTGGCCCCCTGACGGAGGTATTGCTGGATTCGTTGAAGCGCCTCCTCTGGATCAGCTCCTATTTGTTGAAGGAGTTCTTTTACGATGGCTTGCTCTCGGGCTGTGAAGCTCCCCTCCAGGGTGAGGTAGGCCAGCAAGCGCAGAAGCCCATCCAGGATAACTGCCTGCACGGGTGCAAAGTTTAGACATTTGCAGGGGATAGATGCCGTTCTATCTTCAAAAGGCCACGAACCTTCTCAAGTTCCTGAATGAGGCCAATGAGATCGTGCTCCGTAAAAATCCACAGTTCCACGATGCCCTGAAAGTAAGTTCCATGACCTTCTATTCGTATGGAGCGGATATTTTTTCTTTTTCGGATGGAGATAACTTTGACGATGTCGAGGAGCATGCCCGGGCGATCCTCACCTTCGAGGCGGAGAGCGGTCAGGAAGCGCTTGTGGGGTGTCGGAGTCCAGCGAAGCGGGCGTATTTTGGAGTTGTCAAGGGAAAGGAGCTTTTGCAGGTGCGGGCATGTCGTGCGATGAATGATAAGACCATCGGCCGAAAGGTAGCCCATGACAGCATCAAAAGGAATAGGATAACAGCAGGTGGCGTAGAGATACGGTTCTTCATTTTTGCCGATTTCAGTGGCGCCGCTCAGGATTCCGAGCTGCTCTCGAAGCTGATCGACGATAGAGGTACTGCCCTGGGAGAGCCGTTTGAGACGAATGAATTCCTGAACGCGCGTGAGGTCTATCTGGTGGGTGCCGAGCCGGTAGAGCAATTCTTCAAGGGCGGGTATTTTAAGATACCAGAGCAGTTCTCGGATGATGGGGTCATCCGGTCTCAAGCCCAAATGACGGAGGCGCCAATCAAAGATGGCCCGGCCTCGCTCAATAGCCTGTTTGCGCTGCTGTTTGAGGTACTCCCGAATTTTCTGCCGGGCGCGAGCCGTCTTGACGATTTGGAGTTGCTCTTCGGTAGGTTCGGCCCGCTCGCTCGTAATAATCTCCACCTGGTCGGCATTCTGGAGTTCGTAGTTGAGGAGGACGGGTTTGCTATTGACCTTGGCGGCGATAGCATGACGACCTACCTCGGAGTGAATCTCATAAGCAAAATCAAGCGCCGTAGCCCCATGCGGGAGGACTTTGAGTTCACCTTTTGGCGTAAACACATACACTTCATCCCGGTCTATTTCGGGGCGGAGTTCGCTGATAAGGTCTATGTTGGGGATGTCGGGATTCTGGAGGATGCTTCGGATGCGGTTGATCCACCGCTCTAAGGCCTCATCGTAAGGCGAAGGCTGGCCGTTTTTTTGGGACTCTTTGTAGCGCCAGTGGGCCACAAGGCCATATTCAGCGGCTTCGTGCATACGACGGGAGCGGATTTGCACCTCTACCCATTTGCCTTCGGGCCCCATGACGGTGATATGGAGCGCTTCGTAACCCGTGGCTTTGGGCTGAGTTATCCAGTCCCGCAGGCGGTTGAGGTTGGGACGATAGAGCTGGGTAACGATCGAATAAACCCGCCAGCAGTCGGTTTTCTCGGTTTCAGGCGGCGCATCAATGATAACTCGCACCGCAAATATATCATAAACTTCCTCAAATGGAACCCCCTGACGCTTCATTTTTTGATAGATTGCACTGATTGCCTTGACTCTACTTTCTATTTTATGGGGTATTCTTAGCTCTTTTTTGAGTCTCTCCTCTATAGGTGCGATAAAGCGATTGATATAAGCCGAGCGCTCTCTGGCGGTTTCCTGAAGCTTCTGCTTGATGGCCTGGTAGGTTTGCGGCTCTCTGTATTGCAGGATAAGGTCTTCCATTTCTGTGCGGATGTTGTAGAGGCCGAGGCGGTGTGCAATAGGGACATAAATGAACTCGGTCTCGGCCAGGATTTTGGCCTGCTTCTCGGGGCGGAGGCTCTGAAGGGTACGGAGGTTATGGAGGCGATCGGCGAGTTTGATGAGCGCTACCCGGATATCGTCGGCCATCGTGAGGAGAATCTTGCGGAAGGTCTCCGCCTGGACAGAGTCCAGCGGGCCCTCCACACGGGAGATTTTGGTAAGACCCTCTACCAGACGGACGACGACAGAACCAAACTGACCGGCTATAACCTCTATCTCCGTGCTGGTGTCTTCAACCACATCGTGTAAAAGAGCCGCCGCAATAGCATGGGCATCTCGCAGGCCGATTTCTCTGACGAGGATTTGGGCTACCGCCAGGGGATGTAAGATATAGGGTTCGCCGCTTTTGCGGCGGGCTCCCTGATGCTGCTGAAGGGCAAACCGAAAGGCTTTCCGGACCAGCGCTCGTTCCTCCTTCCGCTCAATGAGACAGTGCCGCAAAAGACGACGATACTCTCGCACGATCTGCTGTTTCTCAGCTTCTGAGAAGGCCATTTCCCAGGTCCTCTCCATGTGGTCAAATATAGGCACCTCCCGGCAGTGAAGAAAGATGAAGGTCAAGCCCGGTTACGGGCCTGAGGGCGCTCTCGATATTACCACCCACCCCGGCCCCTCCCCGTCGGAGAAGGGAGGGATCCGGGAAGGGGGCGTGTCACACCGAACTTTCACAAGCGAACTCTGACGGGTCTTTTGTCAATATTATACCAACCTCAGTCATATATGCTCTTTTCGGTTGGCGGCCAGCCCTTTCGGGCTGGCCGCCACTCAGGCGCGCCGCCCGCCTGCGGCGGGCGGCGCGCCAAAAACTCCTCCCTTCACTTTAGAGACCTTTTGCCCCGGATTGGTATTAGGCCCAACGAAGGGGGCACGCTCAAATAACTATGGGATAGCTGCCCGGTATGAATCTATTCTTGGATACAAGAGTGTCTCTCCGTCACCGGGTGCCTTTACCCCGGTGGTACCTCTTATGGTTATCTTTGCGCAATGGCTAAGGTTAAGGTGCGTCTGCCCGGGGGCCTTACCCGGGAAGCAGTCCTCAACGATTATCGGATCGCGCACATCAGCCGGCAGGCGAGTCTTTTAGGGCGGCGGGAAGTGCTGACAGGCAAGGCCAAGTTTGGTATCTTTGGCGATGGGAAGGAGCTACCCCAGCTGGCCATGGCGCATGCGTTTCGGGCGGGGGACTTTCGGTCGGGTTACTACCGGGACCAGACTTTCATGATGGCGGCCGGTCTCCTCAGTGTAGAGGAGTTTTTTGCGCAGTTATACGCCGACACCGATCTGGAGCATGAACCCGCTTCGGGCGGACGCCAGATGAATAACCATTTTGCCACGCCATTTCTGGATAAGTCGGGACAGTGGCTTCCTCTGGCCCGTCTGAAAAATAGCGTCTCGGATGTTTCACCCACTGCCAGCCAGATGCCTCGCCTGGTCGGCCTGGCCTGGGCCTCCGTACTCTTTCGACATATCCCGGAGCTGCGAGATTTCCGGGATCTTTCGCAGAATGGGGACGAAATTGCCTGGGGCACCATCGGGGATGCCAGCACCAGTGAAGGCCTTTTCTGGGAAAGCCTCAATGCCTTAGCCGTTTTGCAGGCGCCGGCTATCATTAGCGTGTGGGATGATGGTTATGGCATCTCTGTACCCGTAGAGTGTCAAACTGTAAAAGCCAGTATCTCTGAAGCCCTGGCCGGTTTTCAGACGAATACGAAACCGGGAATTGCCATTTATCTGGTGCGAGGGTGGGATTATCCTGCTCTGGTGGAGACTTACCTCACCGCTGCCGAAAAGGTGCGCAAAACCCACGAGCCAGCACTGATACATGTGGTGGAGCTTACACAGCCGCAGGGGCATTCCACCTCGGGTAGCCACGAGCGCTATAAGTCCCCCGAGCGCCTGAACTGGGAAAAGGAGCACGATGGTCTCACTCGCATGCGCCTGTGGCTACTGGAGGAGGGCTTAGCTACCGAAGAAGAACTTAGCGCCATTGAAGCAGAAGCCCAAAAGCAGGTGCGAGAAGCCCAGAAGCGAGCCTGGGAAGCCTACTTGCATCCCATAGAGACATTTCGCCAGAAGGCAGTTATGGCTGTTCCCCCCTCCCCCGAAAAAGAAGCCCTTCAAAAGCTCAAACCGGTTACCTATCGGGAGGTTTTTGAGATTCTTCATCGGAGTGTGCGGCGCTGGCGCGGAAGTCCCGAGGGAGAGGCCGTTCGGCGGCTCTACCGGGACTTTTATCAGGAGCGGGAGAAGGCTTATGAAACCTGGCTTTATCGGGGTACAGCCCTGCAGGTGAAGCCAGAAGCCGCCCGATATGAGCCAGAAGCTCCCGTGGTGGAAGGATTTCGGATCATCAATGCCTGTTTTCGGGAAGCGATGGCGCGGGACCCCCGGATCATCCTTTTTGGAGAAGATGTAGGGCGATTAGGCGATGTAAATCAAGGGGCGGCGGGCTTACAGGCTGTTTATGGCGCGCTGCGAGTGGCAGATACAGGTATACGCGAGGCGACGATAATCGGGCAGGGGATCGGGCTGGCTTTGCGGGGTCTTCGGCCTATTGCCGAAGTGCAATATTTAGACTACCTCCTCTATGCTCTCCAGATTCTCAGCGACGATGTGGCCACCCTTAGCTGGCGCACGGTGGGCCGGCAAAAAGTCCCTCTTATTGTACGCACCCGGGGGCATCGTCTGGAAGGTATATGGCATTCGGGATCACCCATGCAGGCCCTGCTGGGAGCCTTTCGGGGTATGTATATCCTTACACCTCGCAACATGACCCAGGCAGCCGGCCTGTATAATACTTTGCTTGAGGCGGATGAACCGGCTCTCCTCATTGAGGTCCTCAATGGGTATCGCCTGCGCGAACCCCTCCCCGCAAATATCACTACCTTCAAAATTCCTATTGGGCGCATTGAAGTAGTGCGTCCGGGCACCGATGTAACGGTGATCTCTTATGGGGCCACGCTCCGTATCGTTCTGGAAGCTGCCAGCGCCCTGGAAGAGATGGGCATCTCCTGCGAAGTGGTCGACGCGCAGACCCTTTTGCCCTTTGATGTAGCGGGTGAAACGATCCACTCCCTCCAGAAAACCGGCCGCCTCGTCATCGTGGATGAAGATGTCTCAGGCGGAGCCACTGCTTATCTCATGTGGCACATTTTAGAGCGGCAGGGGGGCTTTTACTGGCTGGATGCCCCTCCTCTCACGATTCCCGGCAAAGACCACCGTCCAAGCTACGGCTCGGATGGAGACTATTTCTCCAAGCCGAGCATGGAGTTGATCGTGGATCAGATCTATGATCTTATGCGGGAGGCAGAGCCGGGCCGCTTCCCACCCCTCTATGGCGAATCTTGAGACTGATATCCAGGGCTGGTGCCGAATGAGTAAGGGCGCCCGCAGAAAGGTAGTTAGCCCCGGCTTCGGCGTATGATCGGGCATTTTCTAAGGTAATACCTCCCGACACTTCCACTGGAAGCCGACCTCTTATATAATCCACGGCCATCCGTACCTGTTTTGGCTCAAAGTTGTCCAGTAAAAGCCGATCTATCTCCGAGGCCCATTCCAGAGCCTCGGCTATTTCTCTGAGATTGCGTACCTCTACCACGATGGGGGCTACCAGCTGATGCGCTTTTTTATAGGCCACGACGCGGGCTATAGCTTTTGCCACACTCCCTATCAGGTCTACATGATTGTCCTTGATGAGGAACTGGTCGTAGAGGCCGAAGCGGTGATTAACTCCGCCTCCGAGTTGAACCGCCCATTTTTCCAGGGCACGCCAGAGGGGGGTCGTTTTTCGGGTATCCAAGATCTGGCACCCGGTACCGGCCACGGCCGCTACATACGCCCGGGTAAGGGTGGCTATCCCACTGAGTCGCTGCATGAGATTCAGCACCAGCCTTTCCCCTGTAAGTAGAGCGTATGCATTTCCATACACCTCAAAAGCCACCTCACCGGGCCCTACGGGGCTTCCATCCGACCTGTGTATCTCTATATGTACGCTACTGTCAATGATCTTATACACCCTTTCGGCGATGGATACCCCTGCGAGGATGCCTGTACGCTTAACGATACAGGTGCCGATAGCAGGGTAATTGTGGGCTTCAATCGCATGGCTGGTAATATCCCCTGCGGTGCCCAGGTCTTCCAGGAGGGATGCCTTCAGGGCCGAGTCTAAGTCTAAAGGGGCACTCATACAGGCAAAATAAAAACGGCCCCGGATAGGGGCCGCCACACACGAACTATGCGAGCCGTAGATTTACTCTACAGCCTCAAACCGAAGCTGCTCTACCTGATAACGCCCCCGCTCTACCCGCCCGAAAATACTTACATCCCACTGCTCACTTTGTGCATGATAGGCACCGATAGCGTATAAAACACTTTCAGAACGCCCTCTGTGCATGAAAGTAAATCCCTTTGGCGGGTGTGCCTTGAAGAAATCCCTCAGCACATACTCCGCCTGTGTACGGGAGTACATTTTGGCTTTGCCGCTGATGGCGATCTCTACGGGATCATGCAGATAAGGCAGGAGAAGGGCGACCTCACCCTTTCGCAGCCCCTGCTCAATCTGAGAAAGGCTCTGTTCGGTCGTCTGCGCCCAGAGGATAGCCGATAAAAGCATTCCCCAGACCTTGAAGCCCCAGCGGTGCATGCGTAAAAATGAAGTGAGCATAAATCGTACCAACCCAACTGGACCTGGCAGGTGGTGGATTTTGCCTTTGCGAACCCCCCCAAGTCGCTGTCCCCGCGGGATGCTGAGATTCTTTGAGTATCCGGCGGGGATTGAACTATATTAGGGTGAAGTGGCTACTTTTGTCCGGATGGTAGCGGTAGATAGTTTAGTGGCTCTTAGAGAAAAGGCCCGTAAGGGAGGGGGGGAGAAAGCCTTCATTCGCCTGAAAAGCCAGGGCAAGTGGTCCGCCCGGGAGCGGGTGGATTACCTATTGGATAACCCGGCTGAAGCTATTGAGATAGGTCTTCTGGCGGGCGAAGGGCTATACGAAGAGGTAGGGGGATGTCCCGCTGGCGGCGTTATTGTCAAAATAGGCAAAGTCCAGGGGGCTCCCTGTGTGATCGTGGCCAACGATGCTACGGTCAAAGCTGGGGCCTGGTTCCCCATCACCGCCAAAAAAAACCTGCGCGCACAGGAGATTGCCATCCAGAACCGCATCCCCATCCTGTACCTGGTGGATAGCGCGGGGGTTTATTTGCCCATGCAGGATGAAGTTTTTCCAGATAAAGAGCATTTTGGAAGAATTTTCCGCAATAATGCCGTCATGAGTGCGATGGGCATACCGCAATATGCGGCGATCATGGGCCCCTGTGTGGCAGGCGGCGCATATCTTCCCATCATGAGCGATGAAGCCATCATCGTAGAGAAGACGGGGTCTGTCTTTCTGGCGGGGCCTTATCTGGTAAAGGCCGCAATCGGGGAAGAGACAGATGTGGAGACGCTCGGTGGAGCGGCTACCCACAGTCAGATTTCGGGGGTTACGGACTATCAGGCTAAAGACGACCGGGAAGCGCTGGACATTTTGAAACGCCTGGTGGCGCAGACCCAGCGACGCAGTACTTTTCGGTGGGAACGCCATGAGCCCGGACCGCCTGCCCGCCCACCTGAAAAAATCTACGACCTCCTTCCCGCTGACCCTACCCGCCCCTACGATATGTATCCTGTGATTGAGAGCCTTGTAGATGCGGGATCCTTCACCGAATACAAAGCTGGCTATGGGAAAACCCTCATAACGGGCTATGCGCGGATAGAGGGCTGGCCGGTAGGTATCGTGGCCAATCAGCGTACAGTAGTGCGCTCCGGCCGCGGGGAAATGCAGTTTGGCGGCGTCATCTACTCCGACTCGGCCGACAAAGCCGCCCGTTTTATCCTGAACTGCAATCAAAAACAGATTCCAATAGTGTTTTTGCAGGATGTTACGGGCTTTATGGTGGGGACCCGGGCCGAGCACGGCGGCATCATTAAAGACGGCGCCAAAATGGTCAATGCCGTAGCCAATAGCGTCGTCCCTAAAATCACCGTCGTGGTGGGCAATTCCTATGGGGCCGGCAACTATGCCATGTGCGGGCGGGCTTACGATCCCCGACTGATGGTGGCCTGGCCCTCAGCTCGCATCGCCGTCATGGGCGGTACTCAGGCTGCCCAGACCCTTCTCCAGATATACAAACGCGACCAGAAACTCTCCAAAGAGGAAGAAGACCACCTGCTCAACGAAATCCGCCAGCGCTATGAAAAACAAATGAGTCCCCTTTACGCCGCCGCCCGCCTCTGGGTAGATGAAGTCATCCTTCCCGAAGAAACCCGCGCCTATATCGCTACCATGATCGAGGCCGCAGAGTGGGGCTACGAACCAAAACCCTTCCCCGTCGGCGTCATCCAGACCTGAAACTTAAACCTCCGGCGCACTTCTTGCTCTCATTTGCCTGTCTATGAACTTCCAGAAAGCGTCCGAAGAAGAGCTTTTACAGGCTATAGCTTATGAGGAGACCCGGGAGGCCGCTTTTGAGGAGATTGTCCGCCGACACTACAGGCAGGTCAAAAGTTGGGTAGAGCGATGGGTCCAGAATCCAGAGACAGCGGAAGAGCTGACGCAAGAAGTATTCCTCACAGCCTGGGAGAATCTATATACCTTTCGCGGAGAAGCTAAAATATCTACCTGGCTTTACACGATTGCCCGGAGAAAAACCTTCCTCTTTCTCAAAAAAGATTCTACCCGCTCATGGCTCCCCTGGCCTGTCTCTGAAGAGGGAGAGGCCTGGGAGCCCGAGGCCGAAGCAGATGTTCCTTATGAGCGCCTGTTTCGAGAGCTGGAAACGGCTCGGGCTACGCTTACCCCCACGCAGCAGGAAATCTATCGGGCTGTCTGGGAGGAAGGCCGCCCGTATAAAGAAATTGCCTCTAAAATGGGCCTGAAAACCAATACCATCAAGGCCCATGTCTTCCATATTCGCCGGCAGCTCTGGAGATACTTACGCGCCTGGCTCGGGGATGAATGAAATCCACATCATCGGCAGGGTATAACCCCCCCCCCTTGAAACCAGACGGGGGCGGTTCTGACAACCGCCCCCGCTCTGCAGGTACTGCATATTTACGTTACCCCCCGGAGGTGAACCGTCCAAATCTCGGGTGGTCACGCACCACCTTAAAGACGGGATTAGAGTTCAGTTCTCCCTTATAGGCTGGTTGGAGGGCCACGGCCCTTTCGAAGTGCTGGGCCGCCTTGTCGGGATAACCCTTGTAGGCATAGAGCAGCGCCAGGTTGAAATGGGCCTCTGCTAAGTTGGGGTCCAGTGATAGGGCCTGCTGAAAGTCTGCCTCCGCTTCTAATAGCCTCAGAGCTTTCATACTGGAGACGCCTCTATTATTGTAAGCTACTGCCAGGCGTCCATCTTCTGAAATCACTTTTGTATTATCTGCGATAGCTCCGGAGAGCCACCCGATATAATCCATCACGATGGCGCGGTTGATATAGAGGGAGCGGTCGTTAGGGGTGCGGGCGATAAGGTCATTGTATCGCTCCAGCATTTGAACAGCCTCTTCCCGGGGCACATCGTAGATTCCCTGGGTACGGTACGCTAAGGCCGCGATACTGTAGACGGGATTATTTCTGTCCAGGCTTGCAGCCGCTTCTATGTCTCGCACGGCGCTTTTGAGGTCATTGAGGGCGAAGTGATAGGTAGATCGCATGGCGAGTAGGTTGGCCGTGCGATTGCCTTTTGCATCTATGAGAGTAGTGAGAATGCCGAGATTACGCCGGGCGTCAACCCCCGGACGAAACCGACTGATAATAAACACCTTCGTCGCCACATTGTATAACTCCGGAGCTAAAAGGGGCATAGGGGCATTATACCGCTCCACGTGCATTTTGTCCGGGATGTATGTAAAAGTGAAAGTTACAACGGCGTGACGACAGAAAGGCAGGACCTTCTCCCGAATCTTGGGCCAGTAAGAAAGCTTTCGGAGTTCTTTTTCCCTATCGTCTTCGTGGGCAGGCAGGGCCGCAATCCGAAGAATTTCGCCCCGCTCCTCATCCGAAAAATCCGCCGTCTTGACAAGAATATCAAACCTTTCCCAGTCCTCGCCTTTGCCTGTACCCTGAATGGCAATGTCGCGACCGATTTTTGCAACGAAGTTTTTCTGAACATCTTCGGCCACGGCCTCCATCCGCCCCTGAGACAGACGCTGGTTTAGCTCCAATCGTCCATCCGGCGATGCATACCCATCTATCTGTATGGCCTGAACCTGATACCCCATCTGCTCGTACTTCATCACATACTGCATGATGGCATCCGTTAGCTCCTTCTTGTCAAACTTTGTGGACATAATGGGGAAAATTAAGTCCAAGGTACCCTGAAAGCCCTCATACCGATACTGCTCATCCCGGATAGGCAGATCCGGCAGTGCCGCCTTCATACCCGTTCGTATCTGGGCCCAGGGCTGAGCGGTACAGCAGGCCGGAGAGGTAGGTCCATAAGGATTTTTTCGGGAGTCACAATAAACTTTGGCTATCTTTCCGTTTTTATCCAGCTTTACGATGGAAAAGTAGAGAGCAACCTGCTTGCCATCTAAACGCTTCCCCCCAAGCGGTATTTTGTAAATAAAGAAAGGCTGGCTATTAGCTTTGTAATAGGCTTCTTTGATGGTCAATTCTCCAATGGTGCCCTGAGGATCGGATTCCTGATTGGCCAGCTGGGCAGGCGCCGCATAATCCACCCGCACGATAATGGCGACTCCTTTTTGAAGGTACTTGCCATATTCCAGGTCATTAGCCAGCCGGAAATAAAGGGTATCATTGGCCTGAATAAACTGCCCGGGTTCTACAAATAAAGGGTCAAACTGGCTATTATCATACTCCGATACCCGAAGGGTAGTGGGATCATTATTAGCATCTAAGGTGGCTTGCAGATCTTTTTTGAAGGTGGCGCAGGTATTTTTGTAAGATTTCCCGCCATACTTGGTCTTGTTGATAAGGTCTTTAGGACCGCAGGCCGCAAGGAAAAGTCCTATAGCGCCGGCCATTAACCACCGCTTTTTCATCATACCCTGCAAAGTTAGGAGATGACCCTCAAACTTTTCAAAGCCGTTCAATAACGGTTGCAATACCCATTCCGCCTCCCACGCATAAGGTAGCTACCCCATAGCGCAGCTCTCGCCTTTCCAGTTCGTCTAAAAGGGTTCCTATCAGGATAGCTCCGGTTGCTCCCAGAGGATGCCCCATGGCGATCGCACCGCCACATACATTTACTTTTTCTAATGGGATTTGCAGTTCATCCACGAAGCGCACCGGCACCACTGCAAACGCTTCATTGACCTCGTAGAGGTCTATCCTGTCAGGAGAAAGGCCGGCCCGAGCCAATGCCTTGCGCGTAGCGGGTGCGGGGCCGAGGAGCATGATCGTAGGCTCTGTACCCACTACCGCCCAGCTTACCATACGGGCTCGGGGCCGCAAACCATACCCTTTGTGTAAAGTCTCATTTCCCAAGAGCACGAGGGCCGCTCCATCTACGATAGCCGAAGAGTTCCCTGCATGATGCACATGCTTGATAGATTCCACCATGGGGTACTTCTGGATGGCCACCGCATCAAACCCCCCTTCCCGTCCTATCCAGGCAAAGGACGGCTCCAGAGTGGCTAACTTTTCCACGCTTGTATCCGGACGAATATTCTCATCCCTGTCCAAAATCACCCGCCCTAAAATATCTCGCACCGGAATCAGACTTTTTCGGAAATACCCTTTCTCCGTAGCTTCCCAGGCCAGGCGGTGGGAGCGAACCGCAAATTCATCCAGAACCTCCCGGCTGTACCCGTATAAGGTAGCTATCAGGTCAGCGGATACACCCTGCGGAATAAAATGTCCCTCATAGGCTACCTGAGGGTCCATGTACCAGGCGCCTCCATCGGAGCCCATGGGTACCCTACTCATGGATTCCACACCGCCGGCCAGAAACGCCTCCCCTGTACCTGCCCGAATGTAGGCCGCCGCTTCGTTAACCGCTTCAAGGCCCGACGCACAAAACCGATTCAGCGTAACGCCTGCCACCGTATCCGGCAGTCCCGCCGCCTGGGCCGCTACCTTTGCCAGATTAGAACCCTGTTCGCCCACCTGCGTTACACAACCCACTATCACATCTTCTATGACCTCCGGCGGCAAACCCGGATTCCGTTCCAGAAGGGCTTTTATTAGCTGACACAGCAGCTCTACGGGCCGAATGCCATGCAGTCGGCCATCTTTTTTGCCACGCCCGCGCGGGGTGCGCACGGCGTCGTATATGTATGCCTCATGCATAATCTTCTCGCCGAATGCCCAGCCGTTTCATCCGCACATGAAGGTTCGGTCGCTGCATCCCCAGCGCTTCTGCCGTCTTAGAAATGTTAAACCCATGCTGCCGCAAATAATACAGCAAATACTCTCGCTCCATCTCATCCAGAAATTCCGTCAGACTTTTCCCTTCTAACTCCACCGTGGGACCTGCTGGCTTTTCCTCGCCCGGTTGCCTTCGGGAGGGAATCACATAACTCCGCACATCCTCTGCCGTGATTTCCGCATCCGAAAATATAACCAGCCGTTCCACCGCATTTCTAAGCTCGCGAACATTACCCGGCCAGGGCAAACGCTTCAATGCCTCTAAGGCCGCCTCCGTGAAGCTTTTCGGGGGAAGCTTGTATTCCGCCAGTATCTCGTTCAGAAAAGCCTGCGCCAGCAAAGGGATATCTTCAACCCTTTCTCGCAGGGGCGGTACTTCTATTACCACCACACTCAGCCGATGATACAGATCTTCTCGAAATCGGCCCGCCTGAATTTCTGATGGCAGGTCTTTATTCGTCGCCGCAATGATTCGCACATTCACCGGAATATCTTTTTCCCCCCCTATCCGTCGTATCTTCCCTTCCTCAATCACCCGTAAAACCTTTGCCTGCGCCGCAGGCGGCATATCTCCAATCTCATCCAGAAATAGCGTCCCTCCATGAGCCTCTTCAAAACGCCCGATATGCTGCTTTATCGCATGCGTGAAAGACCCCTTCTCATGCCCGAATAACTGACTCTCTATCAGATCCACCGGGATCGCCGCACAATTCACATCTACAAATGGACCTTTAGCGCGCTGACTTTTCAGATGTATCCAGCGGGCTACCAGCTCCTTCCCACTGCCGCTGGGCCCCATTATCAATACCCGAACCTCCAGCGGCGCCACCCGCTCTATCATCTCTCGAATCCGGCGCATCGCCTCCGACTCTCCCAGTATCTCCCGTACTTTTAGCGTTTTCTGTACTAAAATCCGATTCTCCGTAATAAGCTGACGCTTCTCCGTCGCATTCCGTATCAGAATCTCTAACTTATTCAGATCTAATGGTTTCTCCAGAAAATCAAATGCTCCCTTTTTGGTAGCCTCCACCGCTGTCTCTATCGTGGCATGCCCCGACAGCATGATAAACTCCACATCGGGCCGGGTCTTTTTCGCCCAGTCCAGTAATTCCATCCCATCCTTTCCGGGCATTCGCACATCGCACAGCACGATATCAAATGCTACTTCCTGCAAAATCCGCTGCGCCTCTATCCCATCCCTCGCCACCTCCACCACATGCCCCTCATCCCCTAATATGTCCGCCAGTGTCTGCCGAATCCCGGCATCATCATCCACAACCAGTATCCGGGCCATCAGACTGTCATAAGTTCTTGTTCTTTCGTACTGGCTAACCGATCTACCTGGTCCACATACTTTTTGGTGAGCTTATCCAGCTCCTCCTGCCCTTTCTTGATAAAATCTTCGGCTATACCCTTTTTAGAAAGCTGTCGCAGCCCTTCTAAATGATCCCGACGAATATTACGCACCGCTACCCTTGCCTCCTCCGCCAGTTCATGAACTTGCTTTACGAGCTTTTTACGGGTCTCTTCGGTAAGGGGCGGAAAGATTACGCGCAGGGTATTCCCATCGGTCGCCGTCTGAAGGCCTAAATTGGCCTCAGCTATGGCCTTTTCTATGGCCTTGAGCAACTTGGGCTCAAACGGCTGTACCATGAGCGTCCGACTATCCGACACCCCTATCGTCGCCACATGCTTGATGGGCGTGGGCGCCCCATAATAATCCACCCGCACCCCCTCCAGAAAAGCCGGTGAGGCCTTCCCCGCCCGAACCTTACTAAATAACTCATCATAATGCGCCAACGATTTTTTCATGTGCTCCTCAGCGGCCTTGAGCACAGCCTGAATCTCCGGTGTCATATGGCAAAGTTATACTAAACCACTCCTAAAAGAGCACCCTGAGCATCGCTCTTTATTAAATGCCCCAAAGTTGCGCCCCCCACCTGTTTGTACAGAGGATAGAATCACCTCTCCTTCACCCCAAAAGCCTCCTCATACCCGCGCCGCCTCAGATCGCACGCCAGACAGGTCCCACATCCATATCCCCATTCATGCATCTCACCCCTGATCCCCCGATAACAGGTATGCGTCTTCGCCCGAATCAGTTCTAAGGCCCCTTCGGAAGCTGCATACCGCCATATCGCTGCCTTGTCCCACTCCAAAAACGGCGCATGTATGTGATACGCCGCATCCAGAGCCCGACTTATCGCCATCTGGGCCGCCTCCAGAAAAGATCTCCGACAATCCGGATACCCGCTATAATCCACCTGACTCACCCCCACCACTATATCCCGATACCCCCGCGGATACCCCCATATAGCTCCAAGCAACAGAAAAACTAAGTTGCGCCCCGGCACAAATGTCGTGGGCAGCCCTTCCGCCCCCACCCCTATCTCTACCTCCCCCGTCAAAGCCGACTCTACCTCTAAAAGCTTCCATAAACTCCCTATATCCAGAACCACCTGGGATAACCCCAATGCCTCTGCCACAGACCGAGCTGCCTCCACTTCCACCTCATGCCGCTGGCCATACCGAAAAGTCATCGCCACATACGGACCCGCCAGATTACGCTGCATCCAGAGCGCAGCCGTCGCCGAATCCTGACCCCCACTTAGTAGCACTATCGCCCCCATACTTATGAAGTGCCTTTACGACACGAATTCCTGCCAGTAGCCTTCTTTCCCCTTCCTGTACGGCGAGGTGCAGGGGTTTCGGTACCGGGCTCGGTGCGCTCTGAGCCCTCCGGAGTCAGGCCTGGTGCATATTGCCCCCTGTACCATTCACACAGGTCTCTGAATAAGCAATCCATACACTTTGGTCGCCGGGCCGTGCAATGATACCGCCCAAAAAGAATTAGCCAGTGATGCGCCCGTCCCAGGTATTCCGCAGGGATAATCGCATTGAGCTCGCGCTCTACCTTTTCCGGCGTATTTCCCTTTGCAAGGCCGAGCCGCCGACTGACCCGAAAGACATGGGTATCTACGGCTATTACCGGCGCCTGAAATAGCACCGAGCTAATCACATTTGCGCTCTTGCGACCAATCCCCGGCAGCTTTGCAAGGGCTTCCGGATCCTCTGGCAAATTGCCCCCGTACTTCTCCATCACCTCCTGTGCCAGCGCCACCAGTCGCTGCGCCTTGCTATTCGGATAAGATATGGACCGAATGTACGGGAATACCTCCTCAGGCGTCGCCTCCGCCAAACTCCGAAAATCCGGAAACCGCTCAAAAAATGCCGGCGTCGTCTGATTGACCCGAACATCCGTACATTGCGCCGATAAAACCACTGCCACCACCAGCTCGTATGAGTTCCCATAGCGAAGCTCTGTCGTAGCGTCCCCATACCATGACTCCAGAATCGGTAATATCCGGGCCGCCTTCTCCGCAGGAGATAACTCCATCTCCACAAAACTACAAATGAAATGCCCTACGCTTTCCCCGGAATAGATACACATCGGATGCACAAAATCGTTTAGATATCCGAGAGTCTTATGTCCGTCCAGGTGGTATGGCTCAAAAGAGATCTCCGACTCCACGATCATTGTCCTCTTCTGCAGGCGCTCCAGAATGGCCCCACGCTACTGATTTACATTGCTGAGCCTTCCCTATGGCGCCAGCCGGATGCTGCTACTCAGCACTGGAACTTCATCCGGGAAGCCCTCCTTGACCTCGATACTACTCTTCGTGCCACGGCGGGGCCTGAAGCCCGGCTCCATCTATTTGTCGGCGAAGCCCCGGAAGTCCTCTCATCTATTCATCGCATGCTCCCTATTACCGCCCTCCACGCGCACGAGGAAACAGGCAACGCTTTCACTTTTACCCGGGATAAGGCGGTTCGCAAATGGGCTCGCAAACAGGGTATTCCCTTTTATGAGACTCCTCAGTTTGCGGTCATCCGCGGCCTCAAAGATCGGGACCTCTGGCTAAGCTATCAGCAGGAGTTTATTCGCAGGCCTCTGGCTCCATGGCCGCCACCTTTTATGCCTGTATGGGCTACCTGGCCTCTTAGTGATCCGGAAGGCCTTTACCCTGTTGCCTGGTGGCTGCTCCCCGATGGTTCGTGGAAGGCCGGTCCGTGGCCCTGTGCCAGAGATTGGGGCCTCCCGGACGACGATCCCCCCCTCCGCCAGAAAGCCAGCCGCGCCCTCGCCGAAAAAACGCTCTCCTCCTTCCTCTCGACCCGTGCCTCCCGATACGCCCGAGGCATCTCATCCCCCCTCACGGCTCCCACTGCCTCGTCTCGCCTCTCCCCTTACCTCGCCTACGGCCTCCTCAGCCTCAAAGAAGTCTGGCAGGCCACCGAAACCCGCCTTCAAAGCCTCCCTCCAATCCCTCAAAACCACGCCCTCCGCTCCGGCCTGCAGGCCTTCCAGAGCCGCCTCTACTGGCACTGCCATTTCATACAAAAATTAGAAAATGAACCGGAAATAGAGTGGCGCTGCCTTCACCCACACTACGAAAGCCTCCGCTCACCAGAACCTCCACCCGAATTTTACAGCGCCTTCACCGAAGGTCGCACCGGCTGGCCCCTCGTAGATGCCGCCATCGCCATGCTTAGACATACTGGCTGGCTAAACTTCCGCATGCGAGCCATGCTCGTCTCGGTCGCCTCTTATCCTCTCTGGATGGCCTGGCGCCCCATTGGCCTGTGGCTGGCCAGATTATTTCTGGATTACGAACCCGGCATCCACTGGCCTCAGATTCAGATGCAGGCCGGCACCACCGGCATCAATACCATCCGCATCTACAATCCCATCAAGCAAGCCATGCAGCTGGACCCTCAAGGACACTTTGTGCGGCAGTGGCTCCCTTACATGAAAAAAGTTCCCAGCCTCTGGCTTGTTGAGCCCTGGCGCATGCCATCCGATGTTCAGAGTCGCTTCGGCCTTAAGGTCGGAAAAGACATCCCGGTTCCCCTCGTAGATCTGGATCAGGCTATCCGACAGGCTAAAGAACGCCTCTCTACTATTTGCGCCCGGCCAGACACCCAGCAGCTCGCTCAGCTTATTATCAAGCGGCATGGGTCCCGTCCCGGTATGCCCGGCGGCCGCAATGAACTCGGTCAGGAACCCAGGCGCCGCCGCCGTTCCCCCTCGCCCCCTGGCCCCACTCTCTTCTGAGGAGCCCTTACCTCAAAACATTTATTACCACCCCATTCGGTCAATCCGACTACCTTTGCGTCATGCTGATCACTTACATCCTGATTGGATTGGCTGTATTTTTACTCCTATCCAGTCTCAAAGTTTTACCGGAATACCAGCGGCTCGTCGTGCTACGACTGGGCCGCGCGCTGCCTCAGGCCAAAGGCCCCGGACTCGTCATTGTCATACCCTTCATAGACACTCCGATCCGCGTGGATATGCGCGAGCGAATCCTCGAAATCCCCAAGCAAACCTGCATTACCAAAGATAATGCCCCCATCTCCATTGACTTTCTCATTTACCTGCAAATCGTAGATCCCCTCGCCTCTGTAGTCAATGTGCAGAATGTATTCCAGGCCACCGAAGGGCTGGCTACAACGACCCTTCGGGCAGTAATAGGCGATATTGCCCTGGATGATGTACTTTCCAAGCGCGAAGAAATTAATCAGAAGCTCCGGGTCAAGCTGGATGAAGTTACACACCGATGGGGGGTCCAGGTCAATGCGGTAGAAATCAAAGAAATCTTACCTCCCACCGAGGTGCAGGAATCCATGACCAAACAGATGGCCGCAGAACGCAGCCGTCGGGCTATGGTAACCGAAGCCGAAGGAATCAAACAGGCTGAAATCCTGCGTGCCGAAGGCGAAAAACAATCCGCCATCCTGCGCGCCGAAGCCGAAAAACAGGCTGCCATTCTCCGGGCCGAGGCCCAGCGCGAAGCCCAGCGCATTGCCGCCGAAGGCTACGCCCTCGCCTTAGAGCAAATCACCAGGGCCGCCCGCACCATCGACCAGAATACCCTCCTCCTCCAGTACCTCGATACGCTCAAAAACTTAGGCACCTCCGCCTCTACGAAATGGATACTCCCTGTAGAAGTCACCGGCCTCGCCAGAGAGGTAGCCACCCTGTTTCAGAAAAATAGCTCCTGACCCCACCGTCTCCCTTAAACTTTTTCACGCTCCCGCTCCACTAATCCCCCGGTATGCGTAGCCTCGTCATCACCAGCATTCGTGTAGGGCCGCTTCTTCTCCTGAGCAGCCTCTGGGTAGTAAGTAGCTGCAAGAAAAAAGAAAAAGACACCTTCAATCCCACGGAGTTTCAGGAAGCCGCTGAAGATCAGTCTCGCGCCGAAGCCGAGTCTAACTTTATTGGGGATGCGGTCGACGAACAGGGTGAGAGTCCTGACCGCCGGGTCGCCAGTCCCGACTCCTCCTCCCTGCCACGGTGCGCTCAGATCTCCTATGACTCTACCCGGCGCCGCCTGACTATCGATTTCGGCGACACCAACTGCCTCTGCCGGGATGGCGTCTATCGCCGCGGAAAAATCTATGTCTCCTTCTCCGGACCCCGCTGGCCCGCACCAAACGCTACCGCCCTCATCACCACCGATAACTTCTATGTCAATGACAACCGCCACGATGTAGAGAAAGTTCTTTTCCACGCAGGCCTCAACGGGGCCGGGCACCGCATCATCCGGGATACGGTTCGCCGCCACACCATCACCACTCCCAATGGCACCATTCAGTGGAGCGCCACCCGAGAATACCGCCAGACCCAGGGTCAGAATACCTGGATGGGCTGGGATGATATATGGTTCATCGGCGGCAGCTCCCAGGGAACCTCCCGGCGTAGTAGACCCTTCTCTACCCAGATTACCGACTCCCTGAAGATTGTGGGCAGCTGTCTCTTCCGGATCCCCGTCAAAGGGATTATCCAGCTAAATACCCAGAATCACACTGTTATTCTCAACTACGATCCCTATAGCAACGAAGCTTGCGACCGAGTCGCCTCCGTCCAGGTGGATAACCAGAATCCCGTCAATATCACCCTCCGCTAAGGTCCCATACTAATCCTGAACTCAGGCCGGCCGCCCAATGGCCGGCTTTCCTTTTATGTATCACATGCCATTTGAGTCACGCGCTTCCTATAACAGGTATTCGCAAATGGGATTGGTGTACCTGCTTACCGCACCGGCGCATCAGAAATTCTACTCATAAATATAGGCTTTACATCCGTATCAGACACCAAAAGAGTAGAGAAAAAATCGCATAACTGGATATTTTATGCCAATCTGAACAAAAACTCCCCGAATGCAGGTCAGGTTTCGACATAACGCTCAAGTCCTCCGGTGCAAATAGCCGCTCCGGAAAGGGAGTGCATGGCTTGAGATTATTCAGGGCAGTCTGTCAGTTATAAATATCCCACACAAATCCGAAGCTAAAAGCTCTACCCGGCACGGGATAGGGATAAGTCCAGAAGCTCCCGGGCTGGAGGAGGCCCTCGGCGGCATGATCGACCCGGAGATAGATGCAGATTTGCTTGAGGTGAATCGTAATAAAGACATCGACGGCGGCCCAGGCCGGCTGAAGCGGCGTATCATCCGAGGCGAAGAAAAGGGCGTAAGCAGGCTCAAATTGCGGGGGGTGATGGGGGGTGCTTCCTCGCAAGCGCATCCCGAACCGGTAAACAGGAGAAAATGGAGGTATCCGCCAGCGGTAATGAACCTGTATCCAGCCCGTGAGGGGGGGGACTTGTCGGGTCCACCAGCCCAGGGTCTCTGCCGCTACCGACCGCTGGAAAAGAATCCCCGGATAAACTCCTGCATGCCCTCCCTCCCAATATCCATAGAACCGCAGCCCATACCAGAAGATAGGCGTCTCCACCTGATAGATCTGTGACCCCCGGATCAGTAAAGGCCAGCGCTGCCGCATACCCCAAAAACTCAGCCGCAAGAAGCCTCTCCGAAGAAAATCTTCTGCTACCTCAGGAATTTGTAAAGTATCCCTGCTAAGGTCCGTCCAGGAAATGGAGTAGCTTGCCAGTAAGCTTTCGGGATTCCGGGGCCTTGAAAGGGGATAAGCCTGATAAAAAAACCAGGGAAGAGCCATACGGCCATATTGAAGGCTGACCGAGGACGGAAACGAAGATCCGCCTCTGGAAGAGAGAGAAAATGAAGTGCTTAGCTCTGGTGCGGGACTCTGCGGCGAGAGCCAGTAACGATAAAAGACCGTTATAGTGGATTTATAGCGGACCCGCGAGGTAAAGGGAGAGAACTGCGCTTGCAGGACAAAAGCTTTTTTATCAAAGGCCTGCCAGCCTGTGCCCCGGCCCCACCAGCGGAGGAGGTAGAGAGATAACGCCGAGTGGGATAGAGCCGCTCGCAAGCCCAGACGCTGCTCTTCTCCAAATGCGAATGTCCTCGCAGGAAACGTATCCGTACCAAAGGGAGAGGTAGGTTTTCGGGCGGGACCACTGCGCCAGCCGCCGTAGGTTTGCCGAACCTGAGCTTGAAGGCCGATCGCCCATTCCACATCTTTGCTGCCCCCTGTAACCCCCCCCTCTGCTTTCACCAGACGATACCACAAGCGCCACTGCCCATCTGTGAAGCGAACCGGCTGACTTTCTTTCTGAAAGGCGGCGTTTATGCCCTGAGCCGGATCAAATAGACTGCCTCCATTGATTTCATCGTAGAGTTGATTCCAGAGGACCTGAGTTATGCCATACAGCCGTAAGGCGGAGAGGGTATCCGACCGAGTCTCTCCGTACAGGACGAGGCCAGCACTGTAATGATCGGTGGTTTGGCCGAGGTACTCGCCCGTGCGGGTGCGCCGTCGGTAAGCACCCCGAAATCCCGCCCGTGAAGAAAACTGCTGAACATGATCCACGGCAAGGAGTTGCGTTCTGCGGCTGGACTGGTCGAAGCGCACCCGGGTAAGAGGCTTTTTCACCTCCATGGGATGAAGCGTAGAAAGTACATAAGCTTCCATAGAGGCTGACCAGAGCGCAATCTCAGAAGAGGGGAGTGCAAGGAGTATCTGATAAGGCTTGAAATAGCCAAGCCGCCAGACTACTTCTCGTACATTATCCAGGCTGTCGTAAAAGGGCAACTCCGCCACTGGTCTGTCGAGCCATCTAAATCTACTCCTTATAGGGTACTCATACAGGTAACGAACATCGGGCTCAATGTAGGTGGAGTCCGTTATCTGCCTTTGAGCGGGAGGATTTGTAGAAATGACGACACCATCCTGTCGGAGCGAGTCTAATGGGGTACCTTCCTGTGCGATGAGGAACGAGACCCCAATAGCCCATAGGGCAGACAGTTTTAGAGCGATCGTAACAGTTCGGTGAATATCTGCGTGAGTTTAGGTTCGGCCTGGCTGGAAACATGAATGATTTCTTCTAAGGAGACGGGCTTGAGATTATCAGGATCTCCGATGTCGGTGACGATAGACATCGCGAAAACGCGCATGCCCATGTGGTTGGCGACGATGCACTCAGGGACAGTGGACATACCCACCACGTCCGCACCTATGATTCTAAGGTAACGGTATTCGGCAGCTGTTTCTAAGTTGGGGCCTGGCACCGCGGCATAAACCCCTTCCCGGAGGGAAATCCCAACCTCCTGAGCAATGCTGTGGGCTTTTGCAATGAGGGTGCGGTCATAGGGCTGGCTCATATCGGGAAACCGCGGCCCAAACTGATCTAAGTTTATACCCCGCAGAGGGTTTTCAGGCAGGAGATTGATATGGTCCCGAATGATCATGAGATCCCCGAGCTTATAGGTAAGATTGACGGCGCCTGCCGCATTTGAGAGAAGAAGGGTGTGGGCGCCGAGAAGCTTCATAATCCGAATCGGATAGGTGATCTGGTACATGGTATAGCCTTCATAGTAGTGGAAGCGCCCCTGCATAGCCAGGACTTTTTTACTCCCAAGCGTACCAAAAATCAGCCGCCCAAAATGACTTTCTACAGTGCTGATGGGGAAGTGGGGAATAAAATTGTAAGCCAGCTGGAGCTCTTTTTCTATTTTTTCGGCCAGCCCCCCCAGACCGGTGCCCAGAACGATCCCGACCTCTACATTTCCCTGGTAGTAACGACGGATATATTCCATCGTCTCCCGAAAGTGAGTATAAGCTTCAGGCGTTACCATAAGCAGAAGCGAAGGTAATGAGGTTTCTGAGTTTAGCTTCTTCCTCCGGAGAGAAAGGGCGCATGCGGATTCTGAGCACATACAGGGGTAGCTCCTCTATAAGGTGTATATAAGGTGCCCTATAGAGGCGAGCAAAATCTTTTTCGGTCGTCAGGAGGACCAGTCCTTTCATGGAAAGTTTTCTTTCGAGTCGCCGGAAACGCTTCCGGATGCCTGAGAGGTCCCCCTCAGTATAATAGTGGTGATCGGGATAGGCTAAAAAGTCTACAAGATAGGCGGGTATGCTTTGAATGGCACACTTGAAGCTGTCTGGCCGGGCAATGCCGCAGAAAGCCAGAACAGGCTTATAGCGAAGGAAATCCACCGGCACGGGTTCTTTTTGAGGGTGCCAGAGGTCCTGCAGTTCGTAAATGAACCGGGCGGTGGGGCGCCTGCGAAGGGGGGTGCGGACTTTCTTATCGGCTGTATGCTTCTGGTTGAGAATCAACAGGTGCGCCCGCCGATAGTTTCGGAGGGGCTCCCGTAAAGTACCAAGCGGAAAGAGCCAGTCTTTCCAGGCGGGCTTTGCCAGGTCTATCAGAAGAATATCCATATCCCGATACAGGCGTCGATGCTGGAAAGCATCATCCAGAAGGAGTATCTGGGTGTCCGGGTATTTTTCCAGGAGCTTCTGGCAGGCGAGAAAGCGATTTTCACCGACGAAGGTAGGGAGGTCGGCATGTCGGAGCTTGACCTGAGTGGCCTCATCCCCGTAGAGAAGTGCAGGGTGGGGGGATTCCAATCGAACTTCCTGAGGCCCCCGGGTATGACGCCGATAGCCGCGACTGACATAACCTACCATATAGCCATTGGCCCGGAGATACTCGAGCAAGAAAAGGGTGAAAGGCGTTTTCCCGGTCCCCCCCAGCGAGAGATTCCCGATGCTTATGACGGGACGCGAAAGGTGATGTATGGGCAGGAGCTTGCGGTCATAGAGGAAATTTCTCAGCGTAATCAAGAGCCCGTAAAGGAGGGCCGCCAGCAGCCTGACGGGAAAGAGCAGATACAGACCGAGCCGCATCCAGAAGGTTTTCGCCATAAGCTGGGGCAAAGTTCGTAGCTTTGTCTGGATGCATGAGGTGAAAATCACTTCCGAATGGAGTCGGGAAGCGGTGGCGGAGGTGTATCGACGGCCACTTCTAATGCTGATTCAGCAGGCGGTCGCGGTTCATCAGCGGTTTCATAAGCCCGGCGATGTGCAGGCCTGCACCCTGCTTTCCATCAAAACCGGCGGATGTCCCGAAGATTGTGCCTATTGTGCGCAAAGTGTACGCTATCAGACGAATGTGCAGGTACATAAACTCCTCTCTGTGGAAGCGGTTTTAGAAGCCGCTCGATCCGCGAAGGCAGCTGGAGCGACGCGCTTTTGCATGGGAGCCGCCTGGCGAGAAGTGCGCACCAACCGGGACTTTGAAAAAGTCTTAGAGATGGTTCGGCAGGTGCGGGCCCTCGGGCTGGAGGTCTGCGGCACCTTCGGCATGCTTACCGCCGACCAGGCCAGAGCCCTCAAAGAAGCCGGCCTCACCGCTTACAACCACAACCTCGACACCTCTGAAAACCACTATCGCCATATTATTACGACTCGCACCTATCAGGATCGTCTTCGTACCCTCAGGATTGCCCGAGAAGCCGGTCTCACATTATGTACAGGTGGCATTCTGGGACTGGGAGAAACCGAAGAAGATCGCATAGACCTTCTCCATACCCTATGCACGATGGACCCCCACCCGGAGTCCGTGCCCATCAACGCCCTGGTACCCATTCCGGGAACGCCATTGGAAAATCAGGAGCCCCCCTCAGTCTGGGAGATGGTAAGAATGATTGCGGCAGCCCGTATCTTGATGCCCAGAAGCCGAATCCGGCTGGCCGCGGGACGCGAGCGGCTCTCCATGGAAGCGCAAGCCCTCTGCTTCGTCGCAGGGGCTAACTCTATCTTTTTAGGCGACAAGCTTTTGACCACACCTAATGCCCCCGTATCCCAGGATCAGAAACTCTTTGAGCTTTTAGGGATTACTCCGCAGCCAGCCTTTGCAGAAAGTTTACCTGCCTGACTGTCTTTTGTGAAGATGCGCGTGTGGGGGATAGCCGGCGTGAGCCTTATCTGGGCTCAGCTTTTGCCCAACCTTGGGGGGCAACGCGTGGGTATATCGGCTCTGACTTTCCTCAAAATAGATCCCTCTCCGCGTTCGGCAGGGATGGCAGGTGCCTCAGTGGTCATGGCCGGCGATCCATTTTATGCTTACTTGAATCCCGGTGCGCTCACCCGAAGCGGGGCAGGTGTCGGGTTCAGTCATACTTTCTGGGTGGCGGGGCTGGATTATAGCTATGCGGCCTTTAGTTTTCCCTGGCGGGTGTCTCATCGGGTAGGGTGGCAGGCCCAGTTTCTCAATAGCGGCCCGATGGAGCGGCGCACCGAGTATCAATCCCATGGCACCGGCGAATACTTTTACGCCACTTACTGGGCAACGGGACCCGTATATGCCTACGAGTTCAGCGATCGTTTTTCAGCGGGGGGAAGCTTTAAGATTGTGCGAGAGGCACTGGATGTATTCCAGGCCACTACATGGGTGGTGGATGTGGGATTTTTGTACTGGACGGATGTGCGGGATTTTCGGTTTGGTGTAGTGGTGCAGAATTTCGGCCCTAACTCCCGGCTCCGTACCGGCGATAAGCGCTATAAGGATTTACCCATGGATGCGTATCCGCCGCCGACGCTTTTCGCCCTGGGAGCCGCCATTCGGGCCTGGTCCAATGACCGCCATAAGATAGAAGCCGCCCTCCAGCTCAATCACCCGAACGACAACTCTGAAAATCTTCGCTTTGGCATGGAGTATCAGTATGCTTCTATCTTATTCGTGCGGCTCGGCCAGAAGGTAGGCGTACAGGAACAGTACATCCCGACGGCCGGAGTGGGGCTCATGCGGGGGTGGGGTCGTGGTCGCATCCGAATCGATTATGCCGCCGAGTGGATCGGCCGACTGGGCTTACAACATCGTATCAGCATCCTATGGCAAAAGGAAGATTCTGGCTCTTCTTCACGCTGACGCTGACAGCTTGTGGAGACTTCTGGGGCCGCAAAACGAAGTTAGATTTCATTGATGTGCCGCAGTATGACGATGCCCTGGTGAGTTATGTGCCCATTCTGCCATACTGGGAGGGATATACTGCGCCGGTGGATATATGTATAGGATATGACCAGCTAATATATGTAGCGGATTCGGGGGCGGGAGCAATAGTGTGTCTGGATGTGGCGGGGCGGGAACTGGGGCGGTTTACGCTGCCGGGGGTGCATGCCGTGGCCCAGGATCGGCGACTGGACCTTCTGGCGGCGGCTTATGTGGATACTATCATCGGGGGAATGCCTTACCGGCTGGATGCTATCTATCGGGTGCGGCTGGCCCAGCCCGAAGGCTACGGCCTCAAATACGCCCGAATCGTGCGGCGACTGGTTCATCCCTTCTACTTCCAGGCGACCTTCGGTACGAGCGATACCCTGGTGCGATTCCGGCGGATCGCCGTCCTCGGTGATAATAGTTATTATGTTACTCGAAATGGGCCCGATAATACGCCTACTAAGTTTGGGGGACCGGATGATGCGGTGATTAAGTTTGACTCGGAGGATCGATGGGTGGAGGCGGTGGTAGTGGAATCCAGTCTGGGAGCGCAGTCAGATTTCTTCAAAGGACCCTGGGCCCTGACCACGCGGGCGCGTCCGCCACAAACGCCGTTTGTCTCTGGAGCACCGGATTTCTGGGCGGGACAGGTAGGGCCGGGCGTACCCTTGCGGATTCAAAAAGTCGTAGTGCGGGAGGGCGAACAGGGCCGCTTTTACGAAGTAGATAATAGCTGGATAGTGGGAGATACGGCCAAGGCGAGTGGGTTTTTAGCGGTACCGGGGCGTTTTAGCAGGCCCGAGGGCCTGACCCTAACGGGTGGCGCGCAGCCCTATCTCATCGTGGCGGATGCCGGTTTAGATTCGGTATATGTCTTTACCCTTACAGGTCTGGAGGGGGTTCAGCCGCCACCGGCTTCGGGCAGTACAAAGCTTATTAAGGTTTCCTTTGGAGGGACGGGAAGTGGCCCTCTCAACATGCGCCGCCCCACAGCCGTAGCCCACGCCAATCGGATACTCTATGTATGCGATGCGGGCAATCGCCGAATCATGCGGCTACGGCTCACCACCGACTTTTAGGTAGCAGAGGACTGGCTCCGTCAGATAATACAAAGGCACAGACAAGATTCGCTCAAATTTCGTCAGGCTTGGGGGCGGAAAGGAGAGGATACAAACCCCATGATCACCAGAAAAAACTCGCTCGAAGAACTCTACCCTGCCTGCAAGTCGGAGTGGGAGATTCATGAGGCCTGGTTACCTCAGGGATTGTATCTTTTGCGTCGGGGCTGGAAAGAGGCTAAGCCCGGTGGAGTGATTCCTTACAGAACTGAGATGGGCATTGGAGAGGCGCGTGTATAGGCGTATAAAAAATAATACCAATCTGAGCTATAAACTACCTTAACCCCCAACCCCAGCCCTTCCCCCTCACGAGGGGGAAGGGTTTGGGAAGGGGGTTTGGCCATGCCCCTCAACGGCCTATAATCCCTTTGTAGACTGGCTATGGGTTTTCTGGGGGGCCTGAGTCTTATCCAGACACGTAGTCGGCATTCAGAGAGTTTTTGACCCAGATCGGTATAAGACGAAGGGGATTGGCGAACTATGATATGTATTTTTTGGTATTACACCAAAATAAGAATCGGGATTCATTTACAAAGTCGCGTAAGATAGAGACATCTTTCCCCTCAATAGGGGAGGAGCCGGGTTAGCAGCAATATTAGCGAATCCTGAAACGCGCTCTGGTATTGCCAGTCCAAGCAGAGCCGATGGCCGAAATACCTCTGCTTCCTGAATACAGAGAAGATATTTTGACTGATTTCTGGGTCTCTAAGATTGATGACTGCATAAAAATCGGCGCACATAGCACAAATAGTTATTAAAAAACATGCCGAGTAGTGAAGATCAACTGCCATCCCTCTCGACTGTAGGCGGCATCTGCTCGCAAGATCGTTTGTAGATTCCATAAGACTCGTCCGCCCAGGCCGATATTTCCTTTCCACGGGTATGTCCACTGGGTAGCTTGATTGGTACCGGTGCCTATGTCTGCAAAGGCTACAATCCCTCCGATAAAGTTTTGTCTGAAAAGATTTTTTTCCATGAGCATGAAGCGGATTTCGGTCTGGTACACCTGGCCGAAGGGGGCGAAGAGGCGATTTTCTCGATAGCCTCGCAGGAGAGTTGGACCACTCAGGGCTTCCAACCGGCGGGCTTCTGCCCAGCTGTTAATGTAATAGAGGTCCCACAGAGGAATATTTCGCCCATAGTTGCCATACCACAGCGCATGCAGGGCCAGGGTTATGCGGGGAAGAGCATCCGACCTCTCATAGAGGGGAAAGTAGGTGCGAAGGTCCAGAGAGGTTTTGTAGATAGGGCGTCCGAGAGCAGCTTCCTGTGCTATTTCCAAGAGGAGTCCCTTATGGGGATCTACCTCAAAGTCCCGGCTATCCCATACGAGGGCGCCCCCCAGAAAGAGCCGATGCCCGGGTGCAGAAGCCGGGAAAGGTAAAGTTTGGTTGGTCAGACTATCATAGAGAGTGGGAGCCTGACGGGCGGTCTGGTTTCGGTTGATGCGATAGGAAGTGCTGGCTAATGAACGGGGTTCTTCATAAAGGTAGCGAAGCCCCATGCTCAGTCGCATAAGTCCATGCATCAGAAGCCGTTCGCCGATCAGCCAGAGCTGGAATCGTTCCATCAGGACCCGATGAAAAGCCTCTCGGGTGCAGAGGGTGCCCGTTGTATCAACAAAGGGGCTAGTAAGAGCCCGGTAATAGCTACTCAGGCGGCCATCGGGAGCATATAGGGATAGGTCATAACGGAGGGTGCTGGCATCGCTTCCCCAGAGCTGGATCTGGCCGTCCTGACGGGCTTCCGTCCGGGCCATGAGCCTGTAAGGGCGGCCCTTGGGCCACAACCACTCATACCCCAAACGCCCATACCATACTTCCCTTTCATAAAAGCCCACTTGAATACTTCCAAAGTGGCGATAAGGGATACATCTGAATAGACTATCTTTTGTGGAGCCATTATAGGAGATATTGGCCTGGAATGCAGCGCCCAGGCCTCGGTTGGGGTCATAACCCGTACTGGGATAGGCTGTCCACACCCAGCCGGCCTTTTTTCGTTCGGCTTCAAAGGGAGGAAGCCGCTTGCGACTGTCCAGCCATGCGGCCTCCTGGGCAATAATCAGACCTCCCAGCAATCCGATTCGCCACACCCCCTAAGGTAAGCACTGGGCAAAACTCTCCCGATCAGAAGTTCTGCTTATTTTTGGGGAGTGCTTGGTCCTGTGCCTTCTCTCCCCACCCTGGAAAAGTATACCCGCGAGCTTCAGCATTCCTGGCTCACTGGCAAGATTTATCCCCTATGGGATCACAAGGCTTTATCCGAAACGATCCCTTCCCCCCAGGTGCTCAGGCTCATTTTCTTCCAGGTTGATGTACACTTTATCAAAATTCTGTATGATGCGAGATTCTGGGATGTTCAGGATGGCATAGTCCTGGAGCGCCTGGGACAATTTCTCTTTGAAGTACATGAGAAAATCGCTATTCCTCATGTGCAAATCAGTCAGTTCTTACATCAGGCACTTTATCAAAGCCTGCTTATGCTACTGCGCCCGGAAGATAGCTTGTATAACTACTTTTTTCAACATCGAAAGGCGCTTAACCTAAAAGAATTCACATTTTACAGCCAATATGTTGTATATTTTGACTTTGTACCTGCCGCTCTTCTCTCGTATGCACATCGTCAGGGCCTTCAGGTGATTGATGAGGCTTTATGGCGGGAAAAGTTTGGTCGAATCATCAAGGCTTACGAGGAAGAAACTCAGGAGTCGATAGACCGGTATCAACGGCGATGCCTGGAAGAAATGGTTCGCCAGAACTGGGAACGGATTCAGGAGCGCTGGAAGGCGCTGGCGGCTACCGAAGAAGAGGTGATAGGCAGCATTCTGACTTCTGGGGATGAGGATAAGGAGGTGCTCAAAAATCTTTTTGGGACGAGCTCGGGGACATCGGAAGGCAGTCAGGGCGATACCCCCCGACGAAATCCCTTACTCTCGGCCGTGGAATACGAGCCACGCGCCATCTTAGCGGCAAAGTTCCAGGAGCGGCCCCGAAGAGCAGACATCCTGCGGCGCTTCGAAATAGAAAACATCCCCGCCCATAAGCAGTTTCTCTTCATCCAGCGGCTCTTTGAAGGGGATGTAGAAGCCTTCCACCAGGTCATAGAACAGCTCAATAGCGCAAAATCTGCGGCCGAAGCGCAGTCGCTTTTGAACCGCTGGCTCACCGATAAGACCGATCCCAAGGTTCGGGAAGAGTTTCGCCAGTGGGTGTTCTCCCGCTTCAGCGAAAAATGATCCCGCCTTCCCTCTCAGCGCTCAAATCCACCTTAGAAACCCTATATGACCGATATCACAGGCCCCTCTATCGGTCAATGGACCCCGTGGAAATTGTGTGGGAATATGCGAATGAGCAAGACCAGGCCATAGCGGGGCTGTGGGCGGCACTTTTTGCCTGGGGCAGGCGATCGGTGAGTATCCAGAAGACGCGCCTGCTCCTGAAAGCCCTTTCCCCCTCACCCTATGCATACCTCCGATCCGAAAAACCTCTCCTCGTCTCTTTCCGCCACCGCACATGGACCCCCGAGACTATAGCCCTCCTGTGGGACAAACTCCGAGAATTCCATGCCCGCCATGGAAGCCTCCAGGCGTTCTTTCGTCCGTATAAAGAAAGTCTGTGGGAAGGTGTCGCAGCGTTTCAAGCAGAAATCACAAAAGAGGCTCCGACCCTCCGGCGCTATACAGGAGACCTTCGAAAGGGCAGTGCCTCCAAAAAACTCTGGCTCTGGCTACGCTGGATGATCCGAAAAGACTCTATAGACCCCGGTCCCTGGGCCCGTACCTTCTCCTCCGCCCAACTCTATGTCCCCCTGGATGTGCACCTGCTCTCATGGGCTCGCCACCATAACCTCCTTACGCACCCAAATGCCAGCTGGAAGGCCGTCATGGACCTCACTCAGGCTTTCCGAGAAATATCCCCGCATGATCCCCTGCGCTATGATTTCGCCATCCTGACCGCCAGCAGCCTGGGAGAAATATATATTTCAAAGCCTGCCTGAGACCTACTCAGCGAGAAGAATAAGCAAACGGTTGTTATCCACCTGCAGGAAGCCCTGAGTGGTGGGGCGTTCTTTCAGTCCCGCAGGTGTCTGAATGGCGAGCGTCCCCTGACTGAGGCTTGTCATGAAGGGTGCATGCTGTGGCCACACCTCAAAAGAGCCTTCGGAACCCACTGCCCGCACCCATTCGGCGGGGCCTTCGTACCAGACCCCCTCTTTTGTACACACCGAAACCGAGAGTGTATCTTTCATGCGCCCACCTCCGCTAATATGCGCTTACCTTTCTCTATGGCCTGATCAATCGTGCCCACCATGTAAAACGCCTGCTCGGGTAAGTTATCCAGTTCCCCATCCAGAATCATTCGGAAGCCCCTCACCGTCTCTTCGATTGGGACAAAAACCCCTTGAAGACCCGTAAAAGCCTCCGCCACATGGAAAGGCTGACTCAGGAAACGCTGGATTTTTCGGGCCCGACTCTCCACCAGTTTATCCTCCTCAGAAAGTTCCTCCCGACCCAGGATGTTGATAATATCCTGCAGCTCCTTATAGCGCTGGAGTATCGCCTTCACCCGCTGGGCCGTCTCGTAATGACCGGGAACCGTCTGCTGATCGATTTCTGGCGTAAGCATCCGGGAAGTGGAAGTAAGCGGATCAATAGCCGGGTAAATACCCAGCTCCGCAATCGCCCGGGAAAGTTCGGTAGTCGCATCTAAATGCGCAAAAGTCGTAGCCGGCGCCGGATCGGTATAGTCGTCCGCCGGCACATAAATAGCCTGAATAGAAGTAATAGACCCCCGCTTCGTAGAGGTAATCCGCTCTTGCAGGGCCCCCATCTCCGTAGCCAGTGTAGGCTGATAACCCACTGCCGAAGGCATCCGACCTAATAACGCAGATACCTCCGAACCCGCCTGCACAAACCGAAAGATGTTATCAATAAAGAAAAGGACATCCCGCCCCGTAGGCTCATGCGGTTCCCCATCCCGAAAATATTCCGCAATCGTCAGGCCGGTAAGCGCCACCCGTGCCCGAACCCCCGGCGGCTCATTCATCTGACCAAAGACCAGAGTTACCTGCGATTTCTTTAGCTCCTGCATATCCACCCCAGAAAGATCCCATCCCCCTCGCTCCATAGAATGCTTAAACTTTTCCCCGTATCGGGCCACCCCGGACTCAATCATCTCTCTAAGCAGGTCATTACCCTCCCGAGTGCGTTCCCCGACCCCCGCAAAAACCGAAAGACCCGAATGCGCCTTGGCAATGTTATTAATCAACTCCATAATCAGCACCGTCTTGCCTACACCCGCCCCACCAAAAAGCCCTATCTTGCCGCCCTTCTTGTACGGCGTCAGCAGATCGATGCACTTGATACCCGTAAGAAGTGCTTTAGGCTCGGTAGAGAGTTCCTCAAACTTCGGCGCCGGACGGTGAATGGGATACTTTTTGTCCGTCTGGATAGGAGGTAATCCATCTATGGGTTCACCAACTACATTGATAAGGCGCCCCCGAATAGCTTCCCCCACAGGAATCTCTATCGGGCGCCCCAGCGCTAACACCTCATCCCCACGCTTGAAGCCATCCGTACTGTCCATAGCCACCGTCCGAACCCGATATTCCCCTAAATGCTGCTGTACTTCCAGGTACACTTTCTGGCCCCGAGCCTCAAGAATCAGGGCCTCATAAATCTGCGGAAGGTAGCCATCTTTCGGGTCAAACTCTACATCTACAACAGCGCCAATAATCTGGACGACCTTTCCCTTAGGCTTTTGACTCATACTCGCCAGCAAAGGTAGGGAATCGCAGAGATTGAGAGAGGCCCTACCAGAGAAAGGCTAAGCAGTGCCACTTCAAAAAACCCAAAGTTTTATACCCATCCGAGTCAAAAACTTCCTGAATACAATCGGAGCTTTCCTGTGTGGATGAGGTCCTCCGGGGCCAATAGGCGACCCGAAAAGGAAGTATATGGCTCCAAATAGTGTAATACCGATTTCGGTCATATACGCTCTTTTCGGTTGGCGGCCAGCCAGGCGCGCTAAAAACTCCTCCCTTGACATAAGAGACCTTTTTGCCCCAGATGGGTATAATACCGTTTAGAGCCATATACTCCCTCTTCAGAGCGGCTATTTGCTCCAGAGGACTTAAGCTTTGTCTGGAAAAGCTAACCTGCAATTGAGGAAGTTTCCCCTCAGCCGGTATAATCCCCCCGAGAGCACCCACCAGAAACGAATCTCATTAGAGGCTATACACGGTGCCGCCACGCCGCTCCCACAAGGCCCACAAGCATCAGAGCTATACCTCCCCAGACCAGGCTGATGAACGGCTTGTAAAGAATCTTTACCGCTACAAATGCATCCGGGCTTCGGCGCTTCTTTATGAGAAAATACACCTTTCGAGCCATCGGGTCTATCCGCTCAATCTCTATAGTGAAGCCATACGAAGGCACCGGCGTCGGCGGCGTGAGCAGCTCCTTATCTTGAATCACAAACCGCACAGGTACCCGCTGATAAAACTCAGAATAATCCCTCCAGAAGCGCATCCACGCATGGTAGGCAGGCGGCGACGCCCCTTCCAACTCCGTCAGCTTCTCAAAGGAGAAACTAAGGCCCTCCTCCTCCCAGTGAGCGGTATCCCCGATGCCCAGGCCTATCCGGTGCACCGCTATAGGAGGACCCTCCACCTTCGGCAGACTCGTAAGGTGCACATACAGGTCCCCATGCCACGAACGCACATGCGCAGGATGCGCTAAAAGCCCGGTCTTTTCACTCAGGTCGGCCGAGAGAAGCAGTCGATACACCTTCGCACTATCGTCATAGGGCAGAAGGGCCACCTGGTATCGATAAGTATTGTCCGCAGGCTCCACGGGCAGGATAGCAATGTTTTCCTGAATGAAGCGTACCTGAGGCCGCGCAGAAACAGGAATAACAGTCCTGTCGCTTTGCGCAAAAAGCTGATCGGGAAGCCATATCTGATAGCCGTAGCCGAGACTATCCCGAAAGCGCCAGAGGGTCTGCCCCCCCTGCGAGAGAATCGCTTGAAAGTCTCTCAGAGGCGGTACAGGCTGCAAAAGCCCCTCATAACGCACCCAATAGCCCAGGGCAGCCACCCTCGCTCCCTTGGGGATCAAAAGGTTATCGCTGGACTCACCTGCACCTATCCCTATCGGCACGCTGAGAACCTTCTGATAGCCACTGGAAAATAAAGCACCCACTATCATGCATCCAAATCCGACATGGGCTATGGCACCGGGCCATGAAGCCTTCCGAAGCGGCCACAAAACAGCCAGTGCCCCCCCTACCGCAACCAGTGCCCCTCCCAGCAGAAGATCATCTATCACCAGAAATACCATCGCCCTGAGGCTCTCTATCGAAATTCCATTGAGAACCTCCCGATACACCGGATGATATACAAAGTCCCACCCCCTGTACCAGAGGAGTCCCACAATCCCCGCCAGCCCTAGCGCACTACCGAGGCTCACTACATTCCAGCCCTTCCGCCGCCACGCACTCATAAAGGCATATCCGATGAGAAAAAGAGCGACTCCCGTCAGGGGCGCCACCGCCTCATAATAAACCCTTAGAACCTCCCGCCCCAATGCAAGGCGGGTTCCCAGCAAAAGATTCAGTACGGGCAGCGACGTCAGGCCCAGTACTATACCCGCTATCACCACGAAGGTCAACGCGCCCACGGCCAGCGCCGAGCGTAAAAGAGATGCGGCCTCCAGGCTGAGAGCATTTCGCCCGGTGAAAGCACCCAGAAGCGGAGCCACCACCCCTATCAGCACGCCATACCCTAGACCACCGCCCAGCCCCAGGTCCGTAAAGCTATGTACCGAACTTTCCGCTAAGACGCCGCTACGCGTGAGATAAGCGCTATACAAAACCAGAGGCCATGACAGAGCCGAAATAAACAGGGCAGTGGCATAATGAGAACCGGTGCGTCGGGCGACCCAGATCAGATGTCCCCCAGCAATCAGTATCAGCCAGGGCGCCAGAGAAGCATTTTCTACGGGGTCCCAGTTCCAGTAGCCGCCAAAGTTGAGCGTCTCATAGGCCCAGAGGGCCCCCAGCGCAATGCCCATACCCAGCCCCGCCGCCGCCAGCCAGGTAAAATGCAATAAAGCCCGACTCAGAGCCGCCCGTCGCTCGGGATTCCGGAAAGCATATAACGCCTGCAAATAAGGGAGCAATGTCAGGGCATAACCCAGAAACAGCATCGGCGGATGAATGACCATCCAGAGGCTCTGAAGGAGGGGATTTAGTCCGTTACCCTCTACGGGCACAAACCCCTCTGGCACTTCGGGCTTTACCTGCCATAGGTACAGAAAAGGAAAACTCCCCACCTGCTCTCCAAAGAGGGGTAACCATAAAAGGCACACCCCCAGTATTAGCCACCTCATAGGCCACTGCCGCCACAGGCCTATCCTCAGCAGCCCGATTCCGGCTCCCATCAGCCATCCCACGGGCAGAAACACAACCGCCAGCACTAAAAGCGCTGAGATACCGATGCGCCATGGATAGGTGATCGTTCCTCGCCCCAGAAAAATTCCAGCTATCCCTGCGACCACTCCCAGCGCCCAGCGAGGCACTGTAATCCCCAGCAGAAAGGTGGTCAGAAAAGCATTCCATATAGAGAGACCCGCCATCAAAAACGCTTTTTCCTCCCAAGGCCGGCGAAGCGCCAGGATCCCCCACCCTATCACCACCTGCCAGAAAAGCCATAAAAGAAAACTCCCCTCCTGCCCTTCCCACACCGCTGCCAGCGTATAAGCCGTCGGCAGAAGTCTGGACCCATGCGCCCAGGCATAATAAAAATCAAACCGATGCGCAAGAAGAATATAAAAAAGTAGCCCCAGCGCTATAAAAACGCTAAGGCTATGCAATATCCACGCCCCATACGCCGCTCTCCACCAGGTATTATCCCGACGCCCCTTCCAGAAGGCATAACTGCCCCATAAAGCCCCCACCCACGCTAAGGAGATACTGACGACACCCACTACTTGCATGTCCTTCCTAACAAAAGTACGACCTCACCGGGCACACCACAAAAAAGCACCGGGCCAGCCCTCTCAGCCAGCCCGGCGCTGAGAAAGCTCAGGTATGTGTCCCTACTCTACCACCGTGAGGCGGGTAAAGGACATCCCGTAGGGCGTCTCCAGCCGGAGGAGGTACTGCCCTGCGGGAAGCTGTAGCGTCTCCTCATACGTACCGGCAGGCTGAACTCCAAGATCCCGGCTCAGCACCTCCCGCCCATCGAGCGTGTAAGCCCGCAAACGAACCGCCATCGGAGCATGCAGCGTATATCTCACTACCGCCTCTCGATAGGCGGGATTCACCACGGGGCTGAAGGCGTACATCATACCCCCTCCGCCAGAAACGGAGGTCGACGGAGATATAACTACCGCATACCGAAATGTGGTATCTCGCCAAGTAGGCTGCCCGGCCAGGGTAGGCCTGAGGTTGGTGGTATCCTTGTTGTTCCCATCTCCCAGAGTCGGGACAAATGCCCGAACTTTGACCCGCAGGGTGTCACTCCCCCCTACAGGAGAGGTTCTGATACACACCCTTGCGCAGCCAATCGGAGGCGTCTGCCCTGCCGGACCCGCCGAAGTACCCGGATTCTGATAAACTACAAAGTTTGCATAGTCATTAGGGCCACTGCCCCACTGCTTGTAGCGGTGCATCTGATCAAAGCGGATGGGGCCAGCATCGGGATTGAAGACGTTATAAGCGAAGGGATTACCATTCTGGTCGGTGATCAGGCCCACATCCAGCCGCAGCGAGTCTACCCAGATAGCATAGTTGGGGTACAACGTTATGCTTCCTGCTTGAAACTGGTCGGGTAGTGTGAAGTAAATCGCTAAAGTTGTGTCTAAACCACCAGGGAGCGAGAGAGGTTCAGGATTGAATCCATAGGGCATGGGGCTCTGACTGGCATCTGGTATACAGATGCTACACTGCCCATACAGGGGAGTTATCACCACTGCATAACGAAGCACGGTATCTAACCAGGCTGACTGACCAGAGAGGATAGGTCTGAGATTGGTAGTGTCCTTATTATTTGCATCCCCAAATCCCGTAATAAATAACCGGACCTTGAGCCGCAGGGTGTCAATCCCTACAACGGGAGAGGTCCTGATACACAGGCGCATACAGCCAACCGGGGGCGTCTGCCCTGCCGGACCCGCCGAAGTACCCGGATTCTGATAAACTACAAAGTTTGCATAGTCATTAGGGCCACTGCCCCACTGCTTGTAGCGGTGCATCTGGTCAAAGTGGATGGGACCAGCAGAGGGATTGGAGGCGTTGTAAGCAAAAGGATTACCATTCTGGTCAGTGATTAGGCCCACATCCAGCCGCATCGAGTCCACCCAGATGGCGTAGTTGGGATAGAACGTAATGTTCCCCAGCTGTACGTTGTCCGGAAATGTGAAATAAATCGTTAGGGTCGTGTCCGTCCCGGAAGGTAGCGAGAGGATGCTGGGATTGAACCCATAGGGCATGGGGCTCTGACTCGCATTTGGCGTGCACATGTTACACTGCCCGTACACAAGGGCTAATCCGATGAGGGATATGACTACGTATTGCATACCGGGACAAGTGTACAAAATTCTTCAGACTTGCAAGGGTCGTGAGGCACCCTCAAGATTGCCAGGCGAGTAATGGTATTTGGAGCCGTATAATTTCCCTTCGGAGTGGTCATCTACCTCCGAAGGCCTTGGATTCGTACGGGGAGGCCGACCTGCATTCAGAGAATATAGGGAACTCGTTGGCTCAGATGGGTACTACTCAGCTTCATAGACGAACCCCCATCTATTCTCTCTGGTATGACAAATATGACAAAAGTACGACCTCCCCGGGCACACCATAAAAAATCGCCGGGCCAGCCCTCTCAGCCAGCCCGGCGCTAAGACGGTTTGAATATTGAGTACCTACTCCACTACGGTGAGGCGGGTGGAGGACATCCCGTAGGGCGTCTCCAGCCGGAGGAGGTACTGCCCCGCCGGAAGCTGTAGCGTCTCCTCATGCGTACCGGCGGGCTGAACTCCCAGGTCGTCCCGGCTCAGTACCTCCCGCCCATCCAGCGCATAGGCCCGCAAACGAACCGCCATCGGAGCATGCAGCGTATATCTCACCACCGCCTCTCGATAGGCAGGATTCACCACAGGGCTGAAGGCGTACAGGCTCCCCCACCCGCCTGAGAGAGAGGCCGGATTATTGGATATCACCACTGCATAACGGAATACAGTGTCTGCCCGGCCCAGAGTCCCTATTAGATTGGTGGTATCCTTGTTATCCACATCTCCAAGAACCTGAACAAATGCCCGAACCTTCACCCGCAAGGTGTCACTCCCTTCATTAGCGGAGGTCCGGATACACACGCGCGCACAGCCAATCGGTGGCGTCTGCCCTGCCGGACCCGCCGAAGTACCAGGATTCCGATAAACTACGAAGTTTGCATATTCCGTCGCCCCGCTTCCCCACTGCTTGTAGCGATGCAGCTGATCAAAGCGGATGGGGCCAGCATCGGGATTGGAGACATTATAAGCGAAGGGATTACCATTCTGGTCGGTGATCAGGCCCACATCCAGCCGCAGGGAGTCTACCCAGATGGCGTAGTTAGGAAAGACATTTAAGCTCCCCTGCTGAACCTGATCAGGAAAGGTAAAATAAATCGTCAAAGATGTATCCTTTCCGGGAGGGAGCCAGAGGATAGAAGGATTGAACCCATAGGGACTGGGGCTCTGACTTGCGTCTGGTGTACACATGCTACACTGCCCATACACAAGGGCTACTCCGATGAGAGATATGACTACGTACCACATACCAGAACAAATATACAGCATTTTGCAGACTTGCAAGCGGGATGAGACGTTGTCGGGATTATACGACAGTAAAGTATTTTTTAGGTCAGTAGCTATGGGAGGCCAGGGCACCTACCGGTGTAAGGGAATGGCAGAGCACCAGGTCTCTCCATAGTAAGGGCTGGGCCAGAGGCTCCAGAAGTACATATTTCAGGGGAGCGTGAAGGTTCAGGGCAGGAAGAGTCAGACCCAGTTTGTTCCGGGGCTCAATCGCCCATATTGCCACTGCCCGCTCTAAAGATAGTCCCATCCGCTCGGCTACCGAAAAAAACAGGGCAGGTCCCTCCGGCAGCGTGCTCATCCCCGGCTCGGCCTCTGCCCAGGGATGGTCTTTCGCCTCAGGGGATACAAGCTCATGATAAGCGGCCATAAGCGATAGTCTGCCGGCAGCGGCTGCGTTCCAGAGGGCCCTCTGGTCTGTGGAGTCCTGCAGAGGAGGATGAATTTTCCAGATGGAATCATAAGAGAAGAGCCTTTCTGCTGAAAAGAAAAGGTACGGTAATGCCGTAAAGGGGGTAAGGTTTTCGGCTTGGGCGGTTTGCAGGCCTTGAGAGGTGGTGATGGGCCCCACATACAGGGTACCCCCGGCATGCCGGTGAATCTCGGCAATCAGGCGTAGAGCGAGGGTTTCGGCGATGGGGGGCGTGCCCCGCCAGCCCGATAGAGCTAAAAGGGGGATCCGGGGCACTCCCACCTCTTCGGCTAAGGCCTCCCAAAAAGGCAGGATAAATACCGGTCCCCCGAGATAGCGGAGATAGGCCAGAATCTCCCCAAGCTGCCTCCACGGAATACAGCTCATAAGGGGCAGCGTCCACCCCCAGGCGCCGGCAGCCCGCAGACTCTGTACGGGAGCGATCTGATTCTCATCCCAGAAGCTGGCTAATAGATAAAGCGAAATGGGCGCATTCCGGGCTTCGGTAGTGAGGGTAATAAGGAGGTCGGGGTCGCTCCACCCGAGCGGAGAGGCCACGATCGCCTCCATATAACCGGCTTCATAAAGGCGGTTACCTAAAGCTATGAGGGATTCGGCGCAGGGGTCTGTCGGCCAGCGCGTCCAGCTTAGAACATCCACTCCTCCCGGGATAAGGTACGCCCGGGCAGGCTCCGCAGTCGGCTCGATAGCCCGTAAATGGCCGGACTCTACTTCTATGAATACCGTCCGGTTATGCCAGGGAGAGAGGGGGTCTATGACCTGGAAGGGTCCGTAAGCCATCGCCACAAAGCTATGAGTTCCCATAGGGGCATCTGATGGGGACGCAGGGAGGCGAGGTGGGGAGGGCAGGGCAGGCCGGCGCTCCGGAGGTTTCGGGCGAGAGTCTGGCGCGGCTGCTGAAACGCCGCCCTAACCACCGACGCATAAGAGGGCCATTCAGAAAGGGCGATCTGGGGTTCCCGCACAAAACGAATCACTTCACTGAGCACTCGAGGAGGCGGAGAAAAACTCCCCGGACGCACCATGCGTAGTCTCTCTACCCGATACACTACCTGAAATAAAGCCGAGAGACGACCAAACTGCCGTTCGCCGGGCAGGGCATACAGGCGCTGAGCTACTTCTTTCTGGAGCATGAGGATGCCCCCTCGTATCCACTCCCTATGGACCAGAAGTCGCATCAAAAATGGCCCCGATATGCTGTAAGGCAGGTTGCTTACCAGATAAAGAGGGCTCTCCGGCCAGGGAATCCGCAGGATATCCCCCAAAATCCACCGCGCTTGAGGGTAGGCATGAAGGAGCCTCTCATGGTAGTGGGGGTCTATCTCAATGCCTATGAAGGGGTTGGGATAGCGAAGGAGGTACTTGGAGAGGACGCCTGAACCGGGCCCTACTTCGAGGATCGTTTCATAAGGGAGGGGTTGGGCTGCCTCAGCGATGAAGCGAGCAATATTCTCATCTCGCAGAAAATGCTGATCATAAGGACGAGACACAGCCACTATTCCAAGGAGGGCGGAGTAAAGTTCAAGGGAATATCATGATAAGTTTCGGGGAAGGTGTAATCTTTTCGGAGGGGATGGCCGGTCCAATCTTCCGGTAAAAGGATTCGGCGCAGGTCGGCATGTCCCTCGAAGCGCACCCCTACAAGGTCATATGCTTCTCGCTCATGCCACAAAGCGGCCGGCCACATATCCCACACCGACGGCACCGCCTCCTCCCCGGGGACAGAAAAAGTAACCGCTAAGTTTGTCAGATAAGGCAAACTGCGAAGGTCATACCGCAAAAAGTACGCCGGCGGCCTGTGGGTGGCCGTGATCAGCACCAGCATATCTACCCGGCCCTCAGCCCTCAAAAAGGCGGCGAGAGCAGGCCAGGAAGCCGGATCGGAAATGTGCAGGGCGTAATCAGGGGCTTTACCGGTGAGCTCGCCCCACTGGCTAAGCGCCTCTAAAAAGGATTCGCTCCAGCTCCTGAACATGTTTGCTCAACTCCCGATCGGTATGAAGATAGCCTTCTACCCATTCGATGCTGTGAAGGATGGTAGAGTGGTCACGCCCCCCAAAGCGCTCACCAATAGCCTTCAGGGCATGCTGGGTATGTTTGCGACTCAGGTAAACAGCAATGTGGCGGGCATAGGCGATCTCTTTCCGGCGAGATTTGCCGCGAAGCTCTTCAGGATGAATGCGAAAGTAATCCGACACAGCATGGACGATTTGGTCTATCGTAATGGCTTTGCTGCGGTGGGGTTGGAACCGCTGCACGACCTCCTGAGCTAATGCAAAGTTTATTTCCCGGCGATTGATGGAGGCTTCGGCCATGAGCTGGATGAGAACGCCTTCCAGGTCACGCACATGGGACTGAATGTGCTCAGCCAGGTAACGCAGAATGGGCTCAGGGATATCCAGCCCTTCCTGTCGAACCTTGTATTCCAGGATATTGAGGCGGGTTTCGTAGTCGGGGGGGAGTAGCTGAGCGGCCAGACCCCAGGAAAAGCGAGAGGTAATGCGGTCTGTCAGGCCGCGCATTTCCTGTGGAGCGGCATCTGCAGTGATGACCAACTGCCGACCCGCCTCATGCAAACCCTTGAATACATGAAAAAAGATATCCTGCGTGGAGTCCCGCCCAATCAGAAACTGAATGTCATCTATGATAAATATGTCCAGACTCTCAAAACGGCTGAGAAAGGAGCTGATCTGTTTGGAGCGTACAGCGTCCACATATTGCTGGGTGAAGCGGTCTGCATCCAGATAAAGGATCATCTTGTCGGGGTGGAGGAGTCGGGCGTAGTTGCCAATGGCGTGAGCTAAATGGGTTTTGCCCTGTCCTACTTCGCCATAAATGAAGAGGGGATTGAAAGAGGTCTGCCCCGGACGCTCGGCTACCGTCATGCCTGCACTTCTGGCAAGCTTGTTGCACGCTCCGGGAATGAAGTTCTCAAAAGTATACCTGGGATTGAGGTTGGTGGGAAAAGACTGACGGGAGCGCAGACCGGGCAAAATCGTAGGCGAAGGGCCAACCTGCGAGGGAAGATTCGTCGGGGCCTCCAGGGTGGTGAGGACCTCATATTCCAGGCGAGCCTTCTGTCCCAGGTGACGTCTCAAAGTCTGCACAATCAAACGAGAAAAATGCTCCTCTATGTACTCGTAAAAAAACTGGCTCGGCACTCGAATCGTAAAGATATTATCTTTGATGGAGAGGGGCTGTACCGCCTGAAATAACAGGTTTACCGTAGAGGTGCCTACATTTTCTCGAAGCACCTGCAGGCATTTTTCCCATAAAGCCTGTGGGGTCACGGACACCACCTCCGCACTCATTCAGCTAATCCAGGGATGAACGGCCGCACCACAAACCACAGAATCAGAAAAACCAGGATCACGGCCAGTATAATCAAAGCAGCATTTCGAATGATGTTTTTGCCCTTTACAGGTACTCGGGTTAGTTTGGTAGGGCTATCGCTCCCCCCCATGGACTGTGGTGGATTCTTGAGAATGCTAAACCAGTCTATTTCATAAGAACCCAGGGTAACTTTATCTCCTTCCTGGAGCGTTTTTCTAATGACACGCTCGCTATTGACGTAAACACCATTTTTTGAGCCGATATCCTGGATTTCGAATAAGCCATCCTGTGTAATGGAAAGGATGGCGTGTCGGCCAGAGACTTCAGGATGATCGATGACGACATCACAGGCAGCGGACCGTCCTATAAGCAGGGACCGCTTCGGAAGGGAGGGGCTACCTTTTGCCATACCCAGCAAATATATAGCAAGTTTGAGTTAGCGTAGCCTGTAGAGCTGGCGGCGTTCGGCGGCTGTGGGGATGCCGAGCTGCTGCCGATACTTGGCTACGGTGCGCCGCTGGATTTGAATGCCCCGCTCCTGCAGCAGTTTCATTAGAGCTTCGTCTGAATAGGGTTTCTCGGGATTTTCCTGGGCGATGAGGTCTTTTATGAGTCGCCAGACAGCTTTGTTGGCTACTTCGCCCCCACTGACTGTCCGAATACCCTCCGAAAAAAAGAACTTCAGCGGGTACAGCCCGCAGGGCGTCTGAATGTATTTACTATTCGCCACACGGCTCACGGTAGAAATATCCAATCCTACGGCTTTGGCCACATCCTCTAAAATCATCGGACGCAGGCGCCTTTCGTCGCAGCCACTGAGAAAGAAAGCCTTTTGCTGTCGAACGATCTCCTCCACCGTCAGGCGCAGCGTACGCTCCCGCTGCTGCAAATGCTCCATAAACTGCTTAGCGGCTTCGATCCGTTTTTTGAGCTCCTCATAAGTTTCGCGCAGTTCGGGGTCTTTCTGGCGGGCCAGCTTTTCTAATAGCTCCAGATACTGCCGTCGAATGCGCAGCCGACGCGGGCGATAGTACAGGACCTCTACCCGGAAGTTCCCCTCTTCATCAATATGAAGCATGAAGTCCGGCGTAACGGTGGGGGCGACTTCTTCGGAGGCGGTGAGGCCCGGGCGGGGATTCAGACTTGCGAGCCGGCGCACAAGGGCCTTCCAGGTGTTTTCGTCCAACCCCATCCGCCGACGAATGTCCCCCCACCGTCCCTTTTCCAGAGCCTCCCCATGGACCGTAACGAGCTTGAGAAGCAATGGTTGAAGGGGCTCTTCCCGGGGATCCAGCGCTTCTATCTGGAGACGAAGCGCTTCTAAGAGGCTGCGAGCGCCAATGCCCGGAGGATCCAGCTCGTGAACGACCTGCGTGAGCAGCCGCTCCCACTCCGAAAGCGGTACGGCCTCCCCTCCATTCTGGTAGGCGTATTGACGAGCGAGCTTCTCCAGAGGCACCGACAGAAGGCCCTCCGGCGTCAGATTGTAAATGATATACTCCACTATTTCTCGTTCTCGGGGCTGAAGCTCAAAAGTCGCCAGCTGCTCAATCAGAGATTCATACAGGCTCTGCGTGGCTTTGAAGTTGAAAGGCCCGTAGAAGTCTTCGGGCTCCTCTATAGCGATTTTAGGCTCTCGAGTTAGTTCCTGCTCGTTAGAAGGCCAGTCAAGGTTATCCGTATCTTCGGTGGCGGGGAGGGAGCGGGCGGCGGCGAGCAGGCGGCCAGGAAGCTCTATATGAAGCCCTTCGGCCGACTCAGGCGCATCTTCTACTTCCAGAGCAGGATTCTTTTCTACTTCCTCCTCAATATGCTGGTCCAGCTCCTGAATGGGCAGCTCCAGAAGGCGGGCCACCTGAATTTGCCGCAGATTCTGAACCTGCCGCAGCGTCTGGTGCTGGGAAAGGCCCTGCCGAAGACGGTCCATAGCTTTCCAGCAAATATACTACTTCCTGTGAATATCGCACCTCATAAAGAAACAGCCCTTCGGCAGGCGCTTCCCACAGGCCCCAGCTCCGATCCCCTGCCTCTATAGCCGCCAGAAGCTTCTCATAAGGCAGGCGCCCCATGGCATAACGAAGGCTCGCCCCCACCAGAAACCGTACCATCCCATGCAAAAACCGATTCGCTTCAATATCAAACACCATCAGGATGGTTCCCCCCCCATAACTCCACACCGACCATTGGGCCTGATGGACGATACATTGCGTGTGCGCGTAGGTTTTTGCGCCCTTACAGAAGGCCCGAAAATCTTTCTCACCAACCCAGAGTTGGGCAGCCTCCCGGAGGCGCCCGAGCAAAGGACGCACAGGCACCTCGTACGCATACCGCCGCCAGAAAAGCGGCAGATTCTGCCCTAAAAAATACCGATAGCGACGGGAGATCGCCGAGTGGCGGGCATGAAAAGTCTCAGGCACCCGAAAAAGCGAAAGCACCTGAATATCCCGTGGTAAAAGCGCATTAAGCCGGGGAAGGAAAGGCCCCGGTAAAGGCTTCTGACTATCCCAGTGGGCATACTGCCCCATCGCATGAACTCCCTTATCGGTGCGACCTGCCCCCACTATCTCCACCGGATGCGCCAGCAGCCTGGAGAGGGCCTTCTCTATCTCTTCGGCGACCGTAGGAACGCCCATCTGACGCTGCCAGCCCGCATACCCCCCGCCATCATAAGCTACCTTTACCAGATATCGCATGAAAAGTGCTCAAAGGGCCGAAACACCGTAATGCCAATCACCTTTTCCCGGCGGTCCAGATAGGCACAGAGGTCTTCGCCCCATACCCACTTACGGGCCGATAACGAAGCATGCGCAAAAGTAGCCTTATCCCCCTCCCAGAAAAACACCCCCACATGCGACACATCCAGAAGCGAATCCGAGGGAATAAAGGCTACCAGGTCCCCATCCTGCAAAAGCGGAAGCCACTCACCCAGCTCCGCCTCAGGTATCCAGAAGCGCATCCGGGTAGAAAGGCTCTTCTCAATAGCCTGAATCTTCTTCCAGTCTGTAAAGCCCTTGTAGCGCTCCCGGTGTTGAGAAATATACCGAATGGAGCGATTGTCGGGCTTTCCGAGCGGGAGCCAGTGGCCCCAACCATTGGCCTCCCAGGAAACAAAAGCGTGGGCGAGATAATGATACCGATCCTCCCATCGACAGGGCGGATAACTCTCATAGCGCACCCGCAAAAGAGCCTGAATAAATGCCTCTTCCGGAGAAAGAAGCCCCTGGTGATACCATTCGCCCGCCAATCGCAGGGCCATCAGATTCTCCACGGCAGTCATGCAATCCATCTGCTGAAGGTTCACGAGCAGTTCATGGGCCGCCACTCCCTTTCCGCCGCTTCCATAAGGCCGACCTACCCACCCCTGCGCCACCTGACGAAGCCATGTCCCGGGCCTCATTACCAGCTGCATCCGAATCAAACTATCCGCCTCCCTGAGCGAACTGCCTACCACCCTTAGCGGAATAGGGTATCTCATAACGGTCCCTGCCCCCAGAGCGGGAGATTGAGAAACTTTTGCTAAGGTGGTAAAGGCTATCAGGAGGAAGAGCGCCCTCATTCTACCCAGTCCGCAATAAAAAGGTTAGTTTCTCTGGGCTTTTGACCGGCCCGGTTACTGGCCCATATAAGCTTTTTCCCATCCGGCGAAAACATCGGAAAAGCATCAAACTCCGGGTCAAAAGTGATTTGCCTCAGGCCTGTTCCATCCCGCTCAATAGCGAAAATATTAAACACGCGCCCGCCTTTGCTGAGACTGTGGTGATTAGAGGAGAAAAGTATCGTTCGACCATTGGGGTGAAAGTAGGGGGCCCAGTTTGCACCGGGCAGGTTGGTAATCTGGTGCGGAATCATGGAGTCGATGTGCATGACGAAGATTTGCAGGTTAGTGGGTTCTACGAGATTCTGAGCGAGGAGGGTTTTGTAGCTCTGGACGGCTTCGCCCTTGGGGCGGCTGGCCCGCCAGACGATCGTTTTAGAGTCAGGCCCGAAGAAGGCCCCCCCATCGTATCCGAGTTCGTTGGTCAGAGGACGCAGCGTTTGCGTTTCAAAGTCATACAGCCACAGGTCCAGATCCCCTCCTCTCATAGAGGTAAAGACCATATAGCGTCCATCCGGCGAGACGGTCGCCTCCGCATCATATCCCTTCGCCGGCAAAAAAGCGCTCAGGCTATCCGTGCGCAGGTCATAGACGTAGAGGTCATACTCGTAGAGGGGCCATACATAACGGCCTTTATAAGAGGGTGGAGGTGGGCACGATTCGGATACGGCGTGAGTGGAGGCATAAATGATGCGTCCATCTTTGAGGAAATAGGAGCAGGTGGTACGCCCTTTCCCGGTGGAAATGCGGCGGTACTTTGGAGGATGGTCGGCAAGGTTTAGAAGGAATATCTGGTCGCACCCTTGCGGGTTGATAGCCTCCCAGTCGCTTTGAAAAACGATATATTGCCCAGAGAAGTCAAAGTAGCCTTCGGCGTTATTGCCGCCAAAGGTGAGCTGCCGAATATTTCGTAAATGTTTTTCCTGCGGATAGTGGAGAGGCTTTGAGCCGGGACCTTCTGTCGGGGAGACGGAAGGCGCCTGCTGGGCGCATGCCGATAATATCCATAGTCCACCCCATAGCGCCGGTCTGAGGTTCATACAACAAAGTTAGTAGATAAGGGGAGACCATTTGCGCGGTCGTCGCTACTTTCTCAAGCGGCGCCCATATTTGATAGCGCGCATCCATTCCCTTTGGAGGCTAATGAGATCCAGCGCCCGGTATTACTTTCCTATGCGTGCCGAGAGGGCATATTTCAGGTTTTCATAACGAGTCAGGGTGGCGGATACGCTACCTACGATTACAGGTGAAGTAATCTTGACCGGGATAAGGCTCTCGTCGTCGGTGACCCACATAAGCATTTCCTCCCGGCCACGAAAGACACGATCCGCCACTACCAGGGGAGTGATCTTGATACACCGAAACGTCCCCAGTTCGGTTTTGATCGTTTCTCGGCCTAATATCTTCATTCCCAGGTCGTAAATCTTATCATCTAAGAAGACCGGAATGGGCACCACCGTACCATCCGGCATGGACCGAATATCCAGTCGCCGGGCATAATAAAATGCTCCCAGCATGTCCATTACCCCATCTACCATAGAGAATACGCCTTTTCGTCCCCGTATCTCCAGCCGCTCGTAATCAAACCGCACTGTGTCCACAAAATGAAAGTCTCCTTCATTGACATACCGGTAGTAAAGAAGGGACCGCATCTGGGCCGTATCCACATACGCATCCATATAGTCCCGAACCTTATAGAACCACTCAAAGGCGGAGGCTGTCTTTCCGCTGCCGCGGAAAACATAAGCTACCAGTCCGTTTACGATATAGAGCCTGGGATAAACTTCAAATACGGCTTCGCCTGCTGTAAGCCAGCCGTAATGGACCCGATACACGAGCTTTTCTCCGGGTTGAAAGGGCACCTCTTTGCGAAAGACCCTTCGCGAAAAGGTTTTTCGGGTAGAATCCGAATCGGCCCAGAGCATCCCAATCGTGAGTAGCAGCATGAGCCTGTGCACAAAAGCAAATATAGCAAAAGGCTTGCCACCCGGAGCGCTCGGCGTAACGAGTAAAGTCATAACCCGGTAAACGCCCCCGGCTTGGAGAGTTTTTGCCTCAAACTGACTTCTCCCCAACGCCGCATGAACCACGCCCGAAGCGAGTAAGCGCTGCCGATAGGATCACTGCTCACCAATCCATCTGCGGCATTTTGTGTTTATTTGAAGGTATGGAATGGCGCAGTTACAGGCCGCTTCTCATCCCGGCTATTGAGAACTTAGCAGACATTACGGTTTATGAGGCTCATGGAGGTTATGCCCAGTTACGGCGCGCCCTTTTTGAGATGTCTCCTGCGCAGGTAATTGAAGAGGTGAAGGCCGCTAATATCCGGGGACGGGGAGGCGCTGGCTTCAATGCCGGCCTCAAATGGAGCTTCATGCCTCCCAAAAAAGAAGGTATCCCCAGATACTTAGCCGCTAATGGCGACGAATCTGAACCTGGAACCTGTAAAGACCGCCGAATCTTTGAGTTCAATCCTCACCTTTTCATCGAAGGCGCCCTTATCGCCGCCTATGCTATTCAGGCGGATGCCATTTATGTGTATATCCGTGGCGAATACGCTGACTGGATAGACAGACTGCAAAAAGCTGTCGATCAGGCTTATGCCCGGGGCTACATCGGGAAAAACATTCTGGGAAGTGGATTTTCTACGGAGCTGTATCTCCATAAGGGGGCAGGCGCCTATATCTGTGGCGAAGAGACGGGCCTCATGGAGTCTCTGGAGGGTAAGCGCGCTTATCCTCGTTATAAGCCGCCTTTCCCGGCTCAGAAAGGACTCTGGGGCGCTCCCACCACCATCAATAATGTGGAGACCCTGGCTCATGTGCCACTGGTGCTGCGTATGGGAGCTGAGGCTTATGCCCGGATTGGAGCGCCTGAACATCCCGGGCCTATCCTCTATGGCATATCCGGTCATGTGGTCCGCCCGGGTGTATACGAATACCCCTCCGGAATGCTGATTACCGACCTTATCTACGAAGTCGCCGGCGGCCTCCGAAACGGCAAAAAACTCAAAGGTGTCGTCCCGGGCGGCTCCTCCACACCTATCCTCCTCCCGGAAGAGCTGGATGGCACGCGCATGAGTGCCGATGCCCTCCGAAAAGTCGGCTCCATGATGGGCACCGCTGGTATGCTCGTCCTGGACGAAGATACCGACATGGTGCGCTTTGCTTACCGAATAGCCGCCTTTTACAAGCACGAATCCTGCGGTCAGTGCACCCCCTGCCGGGAAGGCACCGGCTGGCTAAAAGGCATCCTGGCTAAATTCTTACATGAAGAAGCCACCTTTCAGGACATTGACCTGCTGTTAGATGTGGGGAATCAGATCGAGGGCCGAACGATATGTGCGCTGGCGGACGCGGCCGTCTGGCCTATCCGCGCCATCGTGAAAAAATACAGGTCTGAATTTGAACGCCGGGCTAAACCCGCCTTAATACCCGCTTAACGGCACGATTTTTGGTACCTTTGCTCCTGTCATAAGCCTGTTCTTATGCTCACCCCCTTAGATATTCAAAACCAGACCTTCAACCGCGTCCTTCGGGGTTATGATCCTGAAGAGGTGCGGGCATTCCTGCGCCAGACCGCCCAGGCCTGGAGCCGCCTCTTAGAAGAGCATCAGGAACTTCGCAAAAAAGTAGATACCCTTTCTCAGGAGATTGCGCGCTATCGGGAAATGGAGTCGCTGCTCCAGCGCACCCTCCTGCAGGCAGAGGAATCCAGCCGCGCGCTCATAGAAAATGCCGAAAAAAAAGCTCAGCTCATCGTCCATGAAGCCCAGCAAAAAGCCGAGGCACTTCTCCACAGCCTCCAAAAGGAAAAAGAATCTCTGGAAAGCCATATCGAGCAGCTCAAACAGCGCCGTTTAGAGCTCATCTTAGAACTGCGCACTTTCCTGCAAATGCAGTTAGAAAGGTTGGACCATCTCTCCAGAGATAACCGGATGTCCTCTCCGGCTCCCCCACCACCTGCACAAGCCCCCTCACCTCCGCCCACCCTACCCTCGCACACCCCCACTCCATCTGACAGCTGGATCAGTAAATTAGCCGAGAAGCTATGATCCTTTCCGATAAAGCCATTTTAGAAGCCATTCAACGCGGCGAATTAGTGATTGAGCCGTTTCGACAGGAAGCTCTGGGTAGCAATAGCTATGATGTTCATCTGGGTAAATATTTGCGCATTTATGCGGCCCCTTACCTGGATGCCCGCAAACCTAACCCCTCAGCGATCTTGGCCCTACCTCCCGAAGGGCTCTTTCTCATTCCGGGTATCCTGTATCTGGGTGTAACCGAAGAGTATACCGAAACTCACAACTGCGTTCCCTTTCTGGAAGGGAAAAGCAGTATCGGGCGACTGGGTATACAAATCCACGCTACGGCTAGTAAAGGGGATGTAGGCTTTCGAAACCACTGGACGCTGGAAATCTCCGTTACGCAGCCCGTCCGGGTCTATCCCGGAATGCCTATCGGGCAGCTCATTTTTTATGCGCTGGAACGCCCCGCCGACAAACCGTACTATGCCCGGGAAGATGCCCGTTACACCGAGCGCACCCCCCTACCCGTACCCTCTCTCTACTGGAAAAACTTTGAAACCCATGCGAATACCTAAACCCATCACCGCCAGAGAACTGGCTGATTTACTGGGGTGTCAGGTCTTAGGAGACCCTAATACCCTTGCCACAGGCATCAATGAGATTCACTGCGTGAAACCCGGTGACATATCTTTTGCCGATCATCCCAAGTATTACAAAAAAGCCTTAGAAAGTGAAGCGTCTATCATCGTCATTAACCGGGCTCTGGAACCTCCGGATGGTAAAGCACTTATTATTTCTCCGCATCCTTTTCAGGATTTCAACCGACTTTTGGAGTACTTTCAGCCCGCCATTCTTCCTAATTTTTCAGTTACGGAGCAGCTTTTCCCCGGGGTAGAAATCGGACGGTTTGTAGTGATTGGTGAAGGCACTCATATTGAGCCGGGTTGTATCATCGGCCATCATGTGGTTATCGGTCCCAATTCTTACATCGGCCACAATACGATTATCCATCCTCATGTTTACATCGGCCCGAATGTTTATATCGGTGCCCATGTCGTTATCCAGCCGGGCTGCGTTATTGGCGGTGATGCCTTTTACTATAAGCGTTCTCCTTCCGGCTCTACCCGCCTCCTGAGCAAAGGAAGGGTTATCATTGGGGATCATGTAGAAATTGGGGCCAATACCACTATTGACAGGGGCGTTACTTCCGATACTTACATTGGCGACCATACAAAAATAGATAACCTCGTTCAGATCGGCCATGACACTTACATCGGACGCAACTGTCAGATTGCGGCACAGGTGGGTATAGCAGGCGCCTGCCGCATCGAGGATGAGGTGATTCTCTGGGGGCAGGTCGGGGTCCCCAGCGGCATCCATATCGGTCCTAAGGCTACGGTCTTGGCCAAGTCGGGCGTTCTCACTGCCTTAGAAGGCGGTAAAGTCTACTTCGGCTTCATCGCCAAAGAAGTCAAGAAGGCCTGGCGAGAGATTGCCTCCATGGGACAGTTACCCAGGCTCCTGCGTTCCCTCAGTGCCTCTAATGGCCATGAACGCCCAGACGACGAATAAAACCTCTCGAATAAAACGCATCTTTTTACAGCTTTTCAGCTACTTCCTGAAGGGGGTTTTTCTTTTTCTCCCCGCTATTGTAACCCTCTATGTCCTCCGAATCATCCTCCAGTGGCTCGACTCCATCATCCCACTGGACATTCCCGGTTTGGGGATCCTTATTCTTATTATCGTCTTCATCCTGTTAGGATATATCGCCACCCACTGGATAGGTCCCAGTGTCTGGGAGCCCATTGAAGAGCGCATCCGCAAAATCCCCTTTATTGGATTCATCTACGGCTCTATCCGGGAAGTTATTGACAACTCCCGTCAGAAAAATCGCTTTGATAGGCCAGTTCTCGTCAGGGTACAGGATGCCCCCCCAATCTACCAGGTGGGTTTTCTCACCCATCCAGAGCCCATTCCCGGCGAAAACCTCGTTGCCGTTTATATCCCGTATGCGCTCAGTTTCATGGGGGAGCTGCGACTTGTCCCCCGCGATATCATCAAAGGCCTGCCGGCGAAAGGCGCGGATGCCCTTCGCTTCGCTATGTCGGGGGGCTTCATCTCCCTGGAGTCTCTATCGGATGAACCTACACCCTCATGAGTATTGACACCTGGCAAAAAAGCCTGGAAGCCACCGGCCTCCTTAGAAGTTCCCCCAAAACGCTCTGGACCCATCCCTTGCTCACGATTCAGGAGGTTACCCTGCATACGCCGCAGGGACCACTCACCCGGCTGATCTTGCATCGGGGAACTTTTGCGGCCGTCTGCCTGCACCTGATTGGTGATACCCGGGAAGCTTTCCTTATGGTGCGCCAGCAGCGTCCCGTTCGTCCCGAACCCTTCTACGAGCACCCCGCCGGCATGCTGGAACCCAACGAAGACCCTAAAACCGCCATCGTTCGCGAACTTGCCGAAGAGACCGGCTTTCTTTTCATGCCCGATGATCTCATCCTTTTGACGCCCGCCCCCGTTTACCCCTCTCCAGGCCTCTGGCACGAAAATGGTTATTTTTTTGCGCTCCGCCTCCGCGTCCCGGATACCCTCCTTGGCGCCCTATCCCAGCCCCACCTCCGACAAAACCCTGACGAACCTATTCACCTTATCGCCCTTACTCCCCGCGACGTCATCACTCACACCACCAACCTCCAGACCCTCGCCCACACCCTCCTCTACCTCTATGCCCAAACACATCCTCCTGACCGAAACCTATCACCCTCACCTCATTCATAGCCTCAAAAACCTCCCCTGCACCTGGACGCATCTTCCCAGGCCTACCCTCGCCGATCTATATCCCCACCTCCTCCGTACTCATATCTGGATCTTGCGAGGAGCCATTCCTGTAACCGAATCCCTGTTAGCGCATGCCCCTCATTTACAGGCCCTCATTCGGCCGGGCTCCGGCACAGACCATATCGACTTATCTGCCCTTGAGAAACGGGGGATTCGCCTGCATACCACACCTCACGCCAATGCCGCTCCCGTCGCCGAATATGTCTGGACTGCCCTCACGCTTCTGAGCCGGCAGATATGGTCCGCCGCCCTCACCCTGCGAAACGGCCACTGGGAACGGCACGCCTTCATCGGGCATGAACTCCACACTCTTACCGTAGGCATCATCGGTTTCGGCCACAACGGCAGTCAAACCGCCTATCGCCTCGCCGGCACCGGCGCAAAAGTTCTCGCCTACGACAGGTATAAAGGGGGATTCAGCGGGTATGGCGTGCAAGAAGCCCCCCTCGAAAAAATCTTTGACGAGGCTAACGCCATCTCCTTCCATATTCCTCTTACGCCAGAGACCCGGGGATGGGTCAATCGTGCCTTCTGGGAAGCTTTCCGAAACCCACTCTATGTCGTCAATGCCGCCCGCGGCGAAATCCTCTCTCTCCCGGACCTCGTCCGAGCAATCCAGTCCGGCAAAGTTTTAGGCGCAGCCCTGGATGTCCTTCCCCATGAGCCCCCCACTACCCTACCGCCCCAGGACCTCTCCGCCTGGGAATACCTCCGTACCAGCCCCAGAGTCCTCCTCACCCCTCACATAGCCGGACTCACCCACGAAAGTGAATACCGCCTGGCCCAGGCCACCCTAACCCTCCTCCAGAACCTCCTCTAACCCCATCAGCCCTAATCCAAGCAAATACCACCCGTAAAGCCGCTGGCGCACCGCTGCCCCCCAGTATGGCATCGCCATCGCCACCACTCCTACTACAAATATCCCGACCCCCATCAGAAATAGGGCATGAGGGCACCACCGTAGCCGACGCCTCGCACGCCACAGCCCCCATCCTACCCACAGCCACATCCCGATCGTCTCCATAGCGGCCAATAACACCACGCCCTTTTTCGCCTGCCATAAGTAGGGTCCCGTAAGCCCATACCACGCCCCCTGAACCCAGCTCCAGAGACTCCCCACCATCCCCGGCCTGCAATCTATCCTGAATACATGCGCCCCTTCTAAAAGTTCGGGCCTCTCTTTCGGCGAAAGCCAGTAAGCTCGATAAGCACAGAGTTTCTCAGTGCCCACCCAGAGGATGAACCATGCCAATCCGCCCGCTGCCATCCACAGCCACCACCGCCTCCAGGGAAAGTGATAGCCCATCCCCGCTCCCAAACCCAGAATCAGCCCTTCCCATCGCACCATACCTAAAACTATCCCCGCCACCAGAAATCCTGCCACATCCCCCCTTGAAGGACGATCCGATATACTGGCTAACCATCCCGCCACATAAAGCATAAGCGGTAAGCCCAGGCTATCTCGCAGTACCCCGGAACCCCAGAATAGGGCACCCGGCAGCAACAGAAACCCTGCCAGCCAGACTCCACGCATCGGCACTATGCGGGCCCATCGCCGATACGCTCCATACCAGAGAAGCCCCGATAGCAGCCCCATCAGCCCCTGCATCCCATAATACCCTCCACCTACCGCTACATACAGCGGCATCACAAGCCGCGCAAAACGATAGTTAACAGGAGACGAATAATCGTAATCGTAATCATAGAGGCCTACATCCCGATAATATATCTGCCACCCCACCTGCTCAAAGTAGGAGGATAACTCCCGAAAAAACAGAGCTACTCCGGCTTCCGGCTCGTGAATCAGATAATACCACAATCTTCCAGCCGTGGAATATAACCTAAGGGTGTCACCATAGCAGTAGTAAGAGTGATATATCCAGCCAAAGGCCCAGGCCGCTAAAATTTTGAGCACCAGATAGCCATATACCCAGAGGGGAGCCCGCCGATATTCGAGCCGGTAAGCTACATACCCCGTCCACGCCCCCAGCAGCAAAAAGCCGACTAACTCTCTCTCCGGGCTTAGCAGAATCATTCCCCCCTAAGGTACATATCAAACGCGCTAAACTCGTATTCAGCGGTTTTCTCTAACTTTCCCTCGTGCTCGTCAAAATACCTGCGGCGGCGCCCTATGGCATTTATGCTTATCCCGTTACTGTGGAGGTAAATCTCTCTACGGGTCTGGGCTATGCCATTGTAGGCCTTCCAGACAATGCCGTCAAGGAAAGCCGGGAACGCGTGGAAACCGCTATCCGTAATAGTGGCCTCTCATTTCCGCGCGGGAAAATCATCATTAATCTTTCCCCGGCGGACCTGCGCAAAGAAGGAACGGCCTATGACCTGCCTATTGCTATCGGCATTTTGGCGGCCTCCGGGCAGGTGGAGCGGGATAACTTCGATGAGTGCCTGATCATGGGGGAGTTGTCGCTGGATGGTACGCTCATGGCTATTCGGGGGGCACTCCCCATTGCTATCCTCGCCCGAAAAAACCAAAGTCGCATGGTCATTATCCCTCCATCAAACGCTCAGGAGGCCGGAATCGTAAAAGATATTTCTGTCTACGCTCCCAAAAATCTCAAAGAAGCCGTAGACTTTCTCTCAGGAAGAAAACCACTTCAGCCCATTTTTGTAGATGCACGGGCGCTTTTTCAAGAGGCTTCAGAGTCCTATCCCGTTGATATGCGAGAAGTCAAAGGCCAGCTTCATCTCAAACGCGCCCTGGAAGTGGCAGCCGCAGGCGCTCATAACCTGCTCATGATCGGACCCCCGGGTGCCGGTAAAACCATGATAGCTCAGCGCCTCCCTACGATCCTGCCTCCGCTCTCCCTCGAAGAGGCCCTGGAAACTTCCCGCATCTACTCCGTTGCCGGCCTCCTCAAAGAAGACACCGGTCTCCTCACTCGCCGTCCTTTTCGAGCTCCTCACCATACCATCAGTGATGTGGCCCTTGTCGGTGGGGGCAACTATCCCCTCCCCGGCGAAATCAGCCTCGCCCATAATGGCGTCCTTTTCCTGGATGAACTCCCGGAATTCAAACGCCAGGTCCTCGAAGTGCTCCGCCAGCCCTTAGAAGAAGGTAAAATCACCATCGCCCGGGCCCGATTCCGAATGGAATATCCGGCTCGCTTCATGCTGGTGGCGGCGATGAATCCCTGTCCCTGTGGCTATTATACGCATCCGACCCGGCCCTGTACCTGCGCGCCCGGCGCAGTTCAGCGTTATACGGCTCGTATCTCCGGCCCTCTATTAGACCGCATTGACATTCACATCGCTGTAACGCCTGTGGAGACCGCCGCCCTGGGGCAGGAAGGATCAGGTGAGGACAGCGCTGCCATTCGCGCCCGCGTCCGAAAAGCCCGTGAAATCCAGCGGTACCGCTTCGGCACCATGCCGAATGTTCATACCAATAGCCAGATGCCCCCAAGGCTCATAGAAGAAATGTGTCGTTTAGACGAGCCGAGCCGTCGCCTCCTGGAGAATGCCGCCAATCGCCTCCAGCTCTCCGCCAGGGCTTACCATCGCATCCTTCGGGTCGCGCGAACCATCGCCGACTTAGAGGAGTCCGAAACCATCAAACCTCACCATGTCGCCGAGGCGGTCACCTACCGCACCCTGGATAGAGCTACCTGGGGAACCTAAGTTTCCTCCAATCCCCAGCGCCGCTGCTTCACCTCTATCCCCAGGTGGTCCAGCACCCGAAAAACTACCGTATCTGCTACGGCCTCTACCGTCTGCGGCCTGTGATAATAAGAAGGCATGGCAGGCAAAACTATCACACCCAGCTGCGCCAGCCGAAGCAGATTTTTCAGGTGTAAGGCACTTAGGGGCGTCTCCCGGGGCACTATGATTAGCTTCCCGCCTTCTTTCAGCACCACATCCGCCGCCCGGGTAATTAAATCATCCGACAGGCCAGCCGCCAGCCGCCCCACCGTCCCCATTGAACAGGGTATGATCACCATCTGCCGGTACCCCGCCGACCCTGATGCAAACGGCGCAAAGTAGTCTTTGTGATGATAACGGGGAAAAGTCTCCGGGAGTGGCTTCTGAAGCTCCCATTCCCATACGGTTGCCGCATTTTCTGAGAGGACGATACCCACCTCCAATGCCGTGTGCTGCCGGGCTTGAGCCAGGTAGGCCAGGAGGCGCTCCGCATAAATACTGCCGCTTGCCCCGGTAATTGCGATAACGAGCTTCATAGCGCTATGCCGATCCCTATTTCCCAGCGCGGCATGGCTGGATAGGCCCGCGCCGGCATCTCCCCATAAGTTCCCGACCGAAAGTAAGATAGCAGGTGATAGTAAGCTTCCACGAAAAGCCACTGCCGGCCTATCCGCGCGTAGCCACCTCCTTGAGTCGGTGCTAAATGGGGATTGCCTTCTATGCGTACCTTTTGGGTTCGGCCATCCTGCTGGGCTATGTACTTCATGCTGCGTCCAATCCGATAGGCACCCCAGAGACCGGCTTCTACCCACCACTTAGGGAAAAGCGCCTGGGCATCCCATTTCTGGAAGCGCAGACCGCCCGCCAGCATCACAGCACCACTCCGATACTTGAACCACCAGTATGGCTCCTGGGGCACTACCTCTATTCCCGGCACCACACTGGCACTGGTCGCCCGAAAAGTAGCCTTCTCAAAAAGAAAAAGCGCTGACAGGGTAAGCATCCACTTCCTCTCCGGTTTCCCATCCACACTCCATCGCCAGGATAGGCCCACCCGCGCGCTCCCCGACAGCAGCGGCGATAAGGGAAAGGTGTCCGTTTGAACAGGCACCACCGGAAAAGATCGCCCCACTAGAATATCAAAATTCACATCCCGCTCAAATAGCCGACCCAGCGAGTCAGGGGCTTCTATTTGTGCCCAGATGACGCTTCCTGAGAGTAGTATCCATCCTCGTCTCATGAAGCCGCTACCTGCTCCCGCAGCTTCACTTCTACGGTTGTCCCATCTGCCGATATGTCAGCCACAAAACTCGCTGCCCCTTCTATCCGATGCTCTATCACCAAATCCGCCAGCCGCTCCTCTAAATAGCGCTGAATCACCCGTTGCAACGGACGGGCCCCAAACTGCTCATCATACCCCTTATCTACCATAAACTGCTTGGCCACATCCGTCACCTCTATATCCCAGTGCTTCTCCGCCAACCTTTTCCGCAAATCCGCCAGCTGAATCTCCAAGATCGTCAGGGCCAGTTCTTTACTGAGCGGGTTGAAAACAATAATATCGTCTATACGATTCAGAAACTCCGGCCGAAAGACGCGTCTCAGAGCCCGATCCAAGACATCCCGCATGGCCTCCTGCTGCTTATCCTGGCGCGCCTTCGTTACGAAGCCCACACCGGTACCAAATTCTTTCAGCTCTTTGGCCCCTACATTAGAAGTCATGATAATGATGGTATTGCGGAAATCTACCCGCCGTCCCAATCGATCGGTGAGCGTCCCGTCATCCAGTACCTGCAAAAGCAGGTTAAAAACATCCGGATGCGCTTTCTCGATCTCATCAAAGAGCACAACGCTATAAGGCTTACGGCGTACAGCTTCGGTGAGCTGCCCCCCTTCATCGTACCCGACGTAACCCGGGGGCGCCCCAATCAGCCGCGACACGGCGAACTTCTCCATATACTCTGACATATCTATCCGAATAAGGGCATCCTGCCCCTCAAATAGATAATCAGCCAGGGCCCGGGCCAGTTCTGTCTTACCTACTCCCGTTGGACCTAAGAATATAAAGGAAGCTATGGGCTTACGGGGATTTTTCAGGCCGGCGCGGGCTCGCCGTATGGCGCGAGTCACCCGGTCTATCGCTTCATCCTGACCCACTATACGACCCTTCAGGTATTCGCTCATGCGCGCCAGCCGCTGGATGTCGCCTTCCCCGATCTTTTGAACCGGTATGCCCGTCATGGAGGCCACAACCTCCGCTATGTGGTCCTCGTCCACCTTGAAGCGCTTTGTCTTGAGCTCTTCTTCCCAGCGGGCTTTGGCGGCCTCCAGCTGGTCCTGCAAACGCTTCTCCAAATCCCGAAGGCTCGCCGCCTCCTCAAAGCGCTGAGTACGCACTACCTGATTCTTTCGTTCCCGCACCTCCTCAATCCGCTTCTCCAGTTCTAAAATATCCGCAGGTAAATGAAGGTTAGCCATATATACCCGAGCCCCCGCCTCATCCAGCACATCCAGCGCCTTATCCGGAAACTGCCGGTCCATGATGTAGCGCCCGCTCAAGCGCACACAGGCCTCTATCGCCTCATCGGTATAGCTCACATGGTGATGCTCTTCATATCGATCTTTTAGCTGGCGAAGTATCTGGATGGTCTCCTCTTCGGTGGGAGGTTCTACCATGATCTTCTGAAAGCGCCGCTCCAGCGCCCCATCTTTCTCAATGTATTTCCGATACTCGTCTAAGGTCGTCGCTCCAATCACCTGGATTTCGCCTCGGGCCAGAGCGGGCTTGAAGATATTTGAAGCATCCAGCGACCCCGATGCGCCCCCCGCCCCAATGATCGTATGTAGCTCATCAATGAAAATAATCACCTCAGGAGACTTCTCTAACTCGGCCAGCACGCTTTTCATGCGCTCCTCAAACTGCCCACGGTATTTGGTTCCCGCCACCAATGCCGTCAGGTCCAGGGCCACGATCCGTTTGCCCATGAGAACCCGACTCACCTTGCGCTGAACGATTCGCAGGGCCAAACCTTCCACAATTGCGGTTTTTCCTACACCCGGTTCGCCTATCAGGACGGGATTATTCTTTTTACGGCGGCTCAGCACCTGGGCTACACGCTCGATTTCTCTATCCCGACCAATCACCGGGTCTAACTTCCCTTCCGCCGCCATCTGGGTAAGGTCTCGACCAAAATTGTCCAGGATTGGGGTGCGGGAACGCTGGGCCGCCCGATACGACGCACTCCCCCCGCGTCGGGGAGAGGGCTCTGAGGGCTCAAAGGGTTCGGATGACGATGACATCGCCGCCGGCGGCTCCCCCCGAAACGCATCTACCACCGCCGTATACCGAACGCCATACTGTTCCAGAGCCTGCGTTATCGGTGAGGTCTCATCCCGAAGCAGTGCTAAAAAAACATGCTCCGGCTGCACTTCTGGTGACTCCAGCCGGGACGCCTCAATCCCAGCTCGCCGAAATATCTGCTCTACCTGCCGGGAAATAATTAGCCTACCACTCTCAATCGGACGCTTTACCGCTGCACGAACCCTATCCTCCAACTCCCGCATAAAAGCCTTAAGAGATACCCCATGTTCCTGTAAAATTTTGGGGACAGGCGCACTCGAATCCCTGAGAAGCGCGAGCATCAAGTGCTCCACCCCCACATAATCATTTCCCAGGCGTATCGCCTCTTCACGACTAAAACTGAGTAGCTCGCGGGTACGCTGTGAAAAATTGGCTTCCATAATCTATGTGGTTAATAACAAGATTCCTGCCAGGACAAGTATATTCAAAATTGCCAGTGGCAAAAGCACTTTCCATCCAATCCGCATGAGGTGGTCGTACCGAAAGCGCGGCAAGGTCCATCGTACCCATATATATAAAAACACAAAAAATAGGGTTTTTATCAGAAGCCAGCCAGCTCCCCAGAGATTCTGGGCCCATGCAGGCCACCGCTCCACCCCCAAGCTTCCCTCAAACGGCCCCAAATACCCACCCCAAAAAAAAGTCGCTATAAATGCCGATGACATAATGACATTCAGATACTCCGCCACATAAAAGGCACCGAATCGGATCGCCGAATATTCCGTGTGGTAGCCCCCCACCAGTTCCTGCTCCGCCTCTACCAGGTCAAAGGGGGCTCTATTCGTCTCCGCGAAAGCCGCTACCAGATACACCAGGAATCCTATTGGGTTGAGAAAGGCAAACCATACCTTCCGCTGCGCCTCCACAATAGAACGCGGCTGTAAAAAATTCTCTCCCCCACCGATATACACCGTCAAAAGCAACACGCTCAATAAAGCGCCTCCCATCGCCAGTTCATAGGAAATCATCTGCGCCCCACTCCTCAGTCCCCCAAGTAGAGAATATTTGCTCGCAGAAGCCCAACCCCCCAGTGTCACGCCATATACCCCCATAGATAATACACCCAGAAGATAGAGCACACCTACGGAACCCGAAAAAAACTGAATATGGGGCGATATGGGGAGCATACTGATAGTCGCTATCGCCAGCGTAACCATGAGTATGGGCGCCAGATATTGCAAAAATCTATATGACTGAACCGGTTGAAAGCCTTCTTTGAAAACCAGCTTTAGAACATCCGCTAAGGGCTGCAGAAGGCCCCATGGCCCCGCCCGATTAGGGCCTATTCGGTCCTGAATATAGGCTGAGACCTTCCGCTCTAATAGGGTAGTATAGGCGGTTATAGTGAGAATGGTCAAAACCACGCCGGCCAGTATCAACCACAGGGTAAGGTCCATGCCACAAAGGTAAAAAAGAAAGCCCCTGCCTTTGAGGCAGGGGCTTTAGTATCGGGGAGATGGCTTCAGTAAGTCCAGAGGTGATGTTCGAACTCTATCATCTGCTGGCGTCGGAGTTCCGCCTCATTCAGGGTATTCGAGACGACACCCGAAACGATGGTTACATAAGAGGAAAAGCGCCGCAGCTCCAGAATCTCGCGCACAGACCGATCTTCGGCATCATTCGCCCGATTGCGCCACTGGGTATCGTCCATCACATCCATCACATCCTTATACCGGAAACACACCGCATCCTCATCCGGCAATGCCCCCTTTGGATCTACTCGAACCAGACACAGGTACTGAACATCGTAGTACATGTCCGACTTATTCTTGTCAAAAATACGATCTTCAATGATCCGGGCCAGGGTTCTATAGTATTTTATGTAGGGGAAAACATCCTTGGAAGAGGGCGTACGGATAGCCTGCTCACCGGGCGCCGCCCCAGGGTCATCCGCTGAGAGCTCCTCTCCTCCAAATTCATCTGCTCCAAACTCATCCGCCCCAAATTCATCTGCCCCCTCCTCAACTTCCCCTCCTACTCCTCCTTCTCCTCCTGAATCTATTTTACGGGAGTAAGCATCAAAACCTTCAAAACTCACCTGCCGACTGAGGTTTTGAGGATCATATCCCACGATTTTACCATCCTTGTAAGCTTTGAGAAGAGCGACTATAAAACCTTCTCTGTTAGGGTAAGGGCATTTATCCGTGATGGGGTCGGTGCTGTAGTTCGTGTAAAGCTGGTAGCCCTCCTGTCCGCTTTCGAGAGGCACATTTATCTTTTCTCGAAGGTCCAGCGTGATGACTACCTTCTTACGCCAGAAATGGTCATCCGTCCGAGGTGGAAACTGGGCATACAGCGTGGCAGCCCATAACAAAACGACAGGGTATCTCATAGTTTGCATAATGTTTTCACTTACCAACAGTGATGGGAAACACGAGTTCACTTACAGCAAAATTCTCCTTGACCCGCCTATTCTGAAAGTTCACTCGCGCAACATCCCCAAACTGAACATAAACCACATTACCGGGCTGGAGGCCTCGCGCGTAATCTGTAAGGTCAACGGCGACAGAGGGATTTTGCGCAACTTTGCTATCTGGGAGGGAGCCCACCGGCTGAGCACCCGCCAAACCCTTTACAATCTTCACTTCCGGCTTGAGGATGACATAACGAGCATCTTCCGGGAGTGATGAGGCAAAGTCTTTATCCGGCTCGACCCTGATCCGGACCGTTGCCGTGCGCGGGACAGGACTGGTACCATTGTAGGGTTCGTTACCCACATATACCCTTATGGAAGGACGCGGTGGCGGCACCACCTTGTAGTTCAGATCCCCCAGATCCACGAGCTGCCCTCCCATGCGCGTCTTGACATCCAGCCGACAGGTCTTGGCATTGCCGCGAGGAACGACCCGAAACTTCTTCTTGCTTTGCTTGGACTGGATCACCTGAGCGTTATCAGCCCTCACCACAGGGTCATACAACTCACCTAAAGCCGGCACATCTATATTCAAATCGTTCCCACATTCTGCGTACAAAAGTTGTACCGCAGCCGAGGTCACGACAATCTCAGGCTTTACAACTTCAAAAGTTTTTGAAAGACGAAGTTCCTGAAAACTCCCATCTGCCTTGGGCACCTTAGCTGTGACGGTATATTGCTGCTTTCCCTTGCGCTGACCCCGGGGAATAACGGCAGCCGAGGCTGGGATGGTAAATATGGCTGTGTACCCCCCACTTTCAAGCTTCATGGTCCCTGTTCCGGAATAGGTAGGCTTTGCTTCCGAACTGGTAGCCGCCACAAAGACCCGGGTCTCAAATTTCATCCCGGCCACCACAATTTCACTGCGCGGCGCATCCACCAGCACCAGCGAGTCTATCTTGAAAGTAACCTGACCGAGCTTGGACTTGAGGAGATTCAGAATATCTGTCTCAATAACCCGAACATCATTAATGTACTTGTATAGAACAGCCAGATTTGCCACGGCAGGAGTCATATGAAAGGTAAAATACTCCCATGTCTTTTCCTTAGCTTCCTTTTCTTTTACATATGGATTGTCCTTAGGATCAACGCATAATTTGTCAAATCCACGGCCACTATTTGGCAAGACACCATTGTTGTAAGAAGCATAAAACCTATTAGCCCAATCCACAAAGGAATCTAATAAACGATGCATTTCCAGAGCTTTACCCTCTCCTCTCCCGCCATTAGCTGCGTCTTTATCTCCCATCCAGAAGCGATAGTTATTTTCCCGCTCATCCAAGCGTTTGAGGCGGCCTGTCTCAGGGTCTCGCCCGGCCACATTTTCCTGGAAAAGAGCCTGAGCATATCCCTTCAGGGCACTGACCACAGAGTCTACTCTCGCCCGAACTCGGTCTACCTCCTCCTTGAGAGGCTCATTCTTGCGAGAGCCCTGAGATATTTCTTTATCAATGGCGGCTTTTATGGCTGCTGCAAGGTCTGTATTATTCTGCTCAAACTTATTGGCTGTATTTTCCAGAGAGTCTGCTAAGTTTTGGAATGCCTGAAGCACCTCCGCACTTACATTGAGCGCCAGAAGCGCCGTAAGCACGAGATACATCAGGTTGATCATTTTTTGCCTGGGTGTAAGCTTACCACTGGCCATAGCTTATTTAGCGTTGAAATGCGGACGAGATACCCGAGAGCATGCCGCCGTAGACGGCATTCAATCCCCTGAGATTAGAGTTGAGGGAGATGAGCTCCTGCCGCAACTGCTCGGCATCCTGAGAAGTACCTTCCAGCGTAGAGACTACTTTCCCAAGGCCTCCATAGAAACGACTGATTGCCGCAATATGCTTCTGAATTTCTTGAAGCTCATTCTCATAAACGCTATTTAGCTGTCCGATGGTATGCGACAGCTGCTTGAGCTGTGCCTGATAGCTCTGAATGTCGGCAAAAGAGGAGGCAATCTTGGTCATGGCATCGGCGGTTACCGCATAACTATTGGATAACCTTTCTACTTGAGCGGATGCCTCCTGAACCTTAGTGGCAAAATCGCGGGTCACAAGAGCGGCATCGGTTATGCCAGTGAGATTATCCACATTGACCCGGAGACCTTCTATTGCCGTAGCCAGTCCCTCCAGCAGGTCTGGCGTCAGGCTGGTATCCTGTAAAGACTTCAGGCCCTGTCCGATACCTGGGAGCATACCGGGACCACCCACCCCCCCTGCCATGGCCAGGTCCGGCCCCATCTCATCCTCCTCCTCGGCAGCGAGTTGTGGAAACACCTTGGACCAGTCCCAGTGCCTCTCATCCTCCGGCAGAGGCTCAAGCCCGGACACAAAGAATACCGCCGCTTCCGTTCCCAGTCCTACAATGAGCATCTCGTTGGCCCCGGGAAGGTGCAAAATCTTGAAGAGCGCACCAATGATAACCACGGAAGCTCCCCAAGCATACAGATACTTCATCGCAATGCGATAGCCCTTTGAACGAAGGAGGGCATCAAATGCACTTTGACTTTTCTTGCTCGACATAGTATTTACAAAATTTTAGATACATTTCAAATTTTTACATGGCACCTGAGCGCCCAATCACAGACAATGCGCACCGAAATCCTATGTGGGATTTCGTCGTGTCGGCATACTCGTAATCACGCGTACCCACAGACAGAAAATAGGCTACATCATTCCATCCTCCACCCCGAACGACGCGCCGGCGATTCTGCTTACGAGGGTCACGGTACACGGGATTCAAATCGTGGGCGTAAGCGATGGGGCCCGTTTCCTCAAAGTCGTCCTCGCACCATTCCGATACATTGCCTACCATGTGATATAGACCATAGTCATTAGGGAAGTAAGACTTTACCGGAGCTGTGTACTCAAAACCATCTGCAATGTAATCACCCCGGCCGGGCTTGAAATTCGCCAGAGGACAGCCTTTAGAATTCCGAGTATAAGGGCCGAGCCACGGATATATCTTATGCTCATATCCCCCCCGAGCCGCATATTCCCACTCTGCCTCAGTGGGCAACCGCATCCGTGGAATCGGAGGAAGCTCCCGAGAGGCCCGATATGCATTATAGAAGAGAGTTCGCCAGTAACAGAAAGATTGCGCCGCATACCAGTTGACTCCCACCACTGGATAATCATCAAAAGCGGGATGCCAGTAATAATTCTCTACCAGAGGCTCATTGTAAACAAAGTTACCAAAATCGCGATTCCATACCTGCGTGTCAGGATAGACAAGCTTGAGATACTCCTCCTGATTGTTTATTTTCTTACTATAATAACGTTCCATAAAAGAAAAGACACTATCCATGAAAGCGTTTTCGGATCCGGCCACCACCTCATCCACAAACTGCCGGTATTCGTTATTAGAGATTTCGGTATCATCAATATAGAATGCGCTGATCGTGATCTGCCGGATGCGAGCATTTTGAGAATAGTTGACGTCCTGTTCGTTATTACCCATGTGGAAAGTGCCGGCGGGAATAGGAACCATGCCGTAGGGAATAGGGTTATCCCATTTAGGACGATTTTTGACGCCGGTTAGCTCGCCGCGAGCCCCTGTAGCCCCTCCCCCACAGGCTACGAATAAGCCGCTAACGACAACGAGAGATAAGAGTGGAAGCAGCTTCCCTTTCATATGCATGTACATTTGACGACGCAAATATACGGCAGTTTTCATATTCGCAAGTTGTATCATATCAACGGAAGTCTTTGCGGTCACGAACTCCATAATCTGGTGGGATAAGCCGAAGCGCTGGTGCAAAGGTATAAACAATCACCAGTTCGTGCGAGCCAGTCGTTACAGCCCCCAACCGAGAGAGGGTATAGTCATAAGAATATCCCACGAAAAGAGCATCTGAGGCTTGCAGGCCCAGAAGCGCACATACTGCATCCCCCAACCGATACGAGGCTCCTATAACCACGGGCTGCACGCGCAGCGATAAGTTTAAGTCTAACATGTACTGGCTTTGAGCTATCTTGAAGAAAGCAGAGGGTTGAAGAAGCACATTCTCGGCCAGCCGGCCCGTAAAACCAGCCGTCGCATAGAAATGCCGCGCCAGCTTAGACCGACCCGTAGAAGTAAAATCCTTCAGCTTGGGTTCTGTAAGATGCATCGCTGAAACACCCAGGTAAAACTTATCCTCGGGTAAAGAAAAATACACACCCGCCCCCACATCCGGAAGCAGAATAGAAGTCGCCCGATTAAATAAAGTAGGATCAGGGATCTGCTCCGGACGCAGAGAAGCCCCATCCAGAGACTTATTAATGACTCCCCCCGCTAAACCAAGCTGGATAGATGTGCCGGACTCCCCAAATGGAATGCGAAATGCATAAGCCGCCTTTATGTCCGTCGTTCGAAATGGCCCTATCTGGTCCCCCAAGAGCGATAATCCCACCCCACCGCGCAGAAAATTTACAGGGGTATGAACATTAAGAGCAAAAGTGGTGGGATGCCCATCAATCCCGAGCCATTGCAGACGACCTAAACCGGTAATCTGCCAGGCCCCTGCATACCCCGCAGCACCGGGATTGAGCCCGAACCGATTATACATGTACTGCGTAAACTGCGGGTCCTGCTGAGCCCATAGCGGGTTTACCCCAATCAGGAGTGCTCCCCAGAAAAGCCACAAACTGCGCACAAATGCAAACATAAGGCTTTTATCGCAATTGCAAGAGGTCATGACCTTACTCCTGCGAACGAAGGAGATTCCGTAAGAGGGCCAGTAAGGAGGGGGCTTCTGCCCGGGGCGCGTAGTCGTGAATTCTCAGCCTGTAACTTTCAGCCACGCGCTGCGTATCTTCCCCATACACCAGAATGAGGGTATTTCTTTGCTGAAAGCGCGGATGATTGTGAAACCACCCCATGACGCTCGTAGGCGTTGGGAAACAAAGCACCGAAAATCGCCTGCGTTTTAGAGCGGGAGGGAGCGTAACATAGTGCACATGATAAACCTTTACAGTACCGAGATTAAGCTTGTAGCGCTGGGCATCTTCAAAAAACTGGAGCGGCGCCGCCCCTCCCCCAATGTATAAATACTTCAAATCAGGATATTTCCGCATGTAGGGGATAAGCCCCAGAAGCGAGCTGGCCTGAGCGTAAATGCGCCGCCGCATAGCTCCCTGAACATGCTGATATACCTGCTGCCCCACTGCCTCCCCCGTACACAAAAACCGACTCTCCGGCGGCAGCTCTAAACGCATTTCCGACATGAGCCGGAAAAAATGATCTACCGCCTGCTTGCTGGAAAAAATAAAACCTTGAAAGTCTAACGGACTGAGCCCCTGCTCTCTAAATTCCGGCAGCGTGTAGCCCTGCGTCTCAATAAGGTTAGCGAAAACGATGTCTACTTTCCAGGTACGAGCTAACTCATAATAAGGCGAATCGGCTGGCGGCGGCGCCGTAGCTATGAATATACTCCGAATTCGCTTCATGTGAAGGTAAGTAGATAAAAAAACAAACTCCCCATGCAAAGGTACGCCAAACGCGGCATATACAGGGTAAGCATCAGAAGCCTTCCCAGCCAGGCGCCCCATAAAAGCCACACCTGTGGTACGACCGGTAGCAGAACCCACGCAATCCCCAATACCGGTAGCCAGCTCTGCCATATCTTCTCAAAGGGCACCCTCAGCCACGGGAAAAATACCATCTCCACCAGCAAACTCACCGCCAAGAAGACCGAAAAAATACCCCTTCCCGCTATCAGGAATATAAAAAAACCGACCATGCCAAAACCCAGTACATTTTCTAAGGGATGAGGGGGCGTACTCGCCCAAGGCCCCCTCCAATGCGCTTCTCTCACCGGATAACTTACAAAAGCCGCTACCCCCCACAAAAGCATGCTCAACGCCCAGACCCATCGAGGCCAGACCGGCTTATCCATTCCCTTTCGCCACAGGTCAATAAAACTTTCTACGGAAGCTGACCGGGTGCCCACCGTATCTCGTCCTGAGCACCTGTGTGAGAATCCATCTCTATCTATGGGCCAGGCGATGTTCCCTTTTCGCGCTACGAGATAGGCCCCTCCTATAATCCCCCCCCTGCCATGTCCCCTTAAAGTAACCCCCACCCTTCCCGGGCCGAGCAGAGGCACCCAGGCGCTTCTCTCCCCTACACTCCACAATCGCTCCTCTACATAAAGCGCCACCTCCCCCACCAGACAGGGTAAATACAGCCAAGCCGAATCAGGTATGGAGATAGTTCTTGATACTTCCCATGCCTCCTCATCATATAATCCGGGTACGGTTCCCCCCTGCCAGGCCCCACTCAGCTCAGCAATTATTCTAAGGGTCGTATCTGCAAAGGGGAGCGGAGGAGCGGCGGCCGATGGCCATAAAGGTTCTCGCATCCAGGTGTGATACATTTGCAGGAAGAGAATTATGTACCGCATTGGGATAGGCTACGACATTCACAAAGTTAGGGCGGGGCGTCGGCTCATTCTGGGTGGGGTAGAAATACCCTGGGATAAGGGTCTGGATGGTCATTCAGATGCCGATGTGCTATTACATGCGTTGTGCGATGCGCTGCTGGGCGCTGTAGGGCTGGGCGACATCGGGCAGTACTTCCCCCCTTCAGACCCCCGGTGGAAAAACTACCCCTCACGGGAGTTTGTGAAAAAAGTTTATGCCGAGATAAGGTCTCTGGGCTGGAAAGTAGTAAATGTAGATAGCGTTATCATTGCCGAGGTACCCCGGCTAAGCCCCTACTATGAGGCGATTCGGGAGTCCATGGCGGCAATGGTAGAAGTATCTCCAAAAGCCGTAAGCGTCAAGGCGACGACCCCAGAGGGGTTAGACGACCTGGGGGCAGGAAAGGGAATTGCCGCTTATGTCGTGGTACTTTTAGGGGCAGACGAAAGCCGCCACTGAGCTTCCACCTCTTTGTGAAAGCGCTCTATAAAACGGCCCTTACCCCACTCGGCTTTTTCTTCTTCACTCCACAGGGCCGGAAAGAAAATTATCTTCTGGCGGGCGGGAGGCAAATACTGGGGCCAGTTGGTGCCGCCTGTGGAAGGAATCGTACCTTCTCCGCGTTTCAGATAATGAGCCGCCGTCTTAAGGTGAACATAACGCCAGTTTATATTGATTTCCACATCTAAATCCCGGAAAGCCTGAATGAGTTCTGCACTTCCCCGGCCCGTCGCGAGGTAACTTTCCAGACGGGCAT
>Ga0197142_1000077_pt1 | contig 78646 bp, 68 predicted proteins | sample GBS60_MetaG_FD_148614 | JGI IMG/M metagenome (GOLD analysis project Ga0197142, IMG submission 148614) | Sediment microbial communities from Great Boiling Springs, Gerlach, Nevada, United States - GBS 60_MetaG | ecosystem: Environmental > Aquatic > Thermal springs > Hot (42-90C) > Sediment... | reverse complement strand
GCCAAAGAAGAGCCGCGGTCTCGGCGAGATCGCCCACATAGTCGTAGGACCAGGCGAACAGCACGGGATCGGTGCGCTCGGCCAGGAGTGTCCGGACGAGCCCGGGCTTGGCGTGCGGGAAATCGAGCGTCCCGACGAGGGCGGCCAACGCCCAACCCCGATCGGGATCGGGGGTGCTGCGCAGATAGGTGCGCAGGAGCGCGAGCTTGCCCGTGCGCTGCGGGCAATGGAGGAGGCGTTCCAAGAGTTCGGCGAAGGCCTGCATCCCACCCCTCGGCGAGGCGAGCTGTGCGAGGGAGGTAGCGACGCGGCGTTCGGCCGCAAGCGCGGACGTCACGGCAGGGTCACGGGCGGAGCGGACCGGACGAGAATCGGCCGACGTTCCGGTCGACGTTCGTAGGGCATGATCCCGAGCGATTCCTCGGCGTTCCTCTATCCCTTGGGGATCCTCGCCTGGATCACCAAGATGGCGGTGCTGGGGGCGGCCCTCGCCGGCTTCGAGACAGCGATCGCCAAGATGCGGGTTTTCCGCGTGCCCGAGTTCTTGAGCGGGGCGCTCGTGCTCGGCTTTCTCGGCGCACTCCTCCTCTTCGTTTCCCAGGTGCTCTGATGCCGACCCTGGCCTTCGACCTCGCCCATCTCCTGGCCGGCTCGATGGTCGTGTCGAGCTTCGTCCTTCTTTACCAGGACCGGATCACCGGGGTCTTGAACGTTTTCGCCGTGCAGGCCGTGATCCTGGCACTCGCCGTCGCCTTTCAGGCCTGGTTCCAAGACGCTCCCCACCTCTACGTCACAGCGCTCATCGCGCTCCTCGTCAAAGGCATCGTCATCCCCTTGGCGTTGCATCGGATCGTTCGCGAGCTCGGCATCCACCGCGAGATCGAGAAGGTTGTGGGCGTGGGGCTCACGATGCTCGCCGGCCTCGCCCTGACTGCGCTCGCCGTCCTCGTCGTCCTGCCGGTGACCGCCGGGGCCGGGCGGATCGGCCGCGAGGACCTCGCTTTCGCGCTCGCGGTGATCCTCTTGGGTCTCTTGATGATGATCACTCGGCGCAACGCCGTGACCCAGGTCGTGGGCTTCGTGAGCCTCGAGAACGGGTTCGTGCTCGCCGCCACCGGCGCCCGAGGCATGCCGCTCGTGGTCGAGATCTCGACCGCGTTCTCGATCCTGATCGCGTTCATCGTGTTCGGCATCTTCCTCTTCCGCATCCGCGAGCGCTTCGACACGGTCGACGTCCACGCCCTCGAGCGGTTCCGTGGGGATTGAACGATGGGCGAGACGGCGCGGCTCCTCGTCCTCGTGCTCCCATTCGCCGCGGCGGGCCTGCTCGCCTTCGTCGCCGACCATCGGCTCGGCGCCCGCCTCAACGCGACGACTGCCGGCGCGGCCCTGCTCGCCGCGGTGGCCCTCCTGCTCTTCGAGCGACCGGACGTCGGGATCTATTTCATCGTCGACGATCTCAACACCGCCTTCGTGCTGCTCAACTGCTTCGTCGGCTTCACGACCGCGGTCTTCTCCGCCTCATACATCGCCCACGAACTGGAGATCGGCCGGCTCACGCCCACCTTCCTGCGCTTCTACCACGCCATGTACCAGGCGATGCTGGGCTCCATGAGCCTGGCACTTTTGTCCAACAATGTCGGTCTCATGTGGGTGGGAGTCGAAGTCGCGACACTCGTCACCGTGCTCATGGTCGGCATCTACCGGACCGAACCGGCGATCGAAGCGGCTTGGAAATACTTCATCTTGGGTTCGGTCGGCATCGCCCTCGCGTTCTTCGGCACGATCCTCGTTTATCTCGCGGCCCAGGACGCGCTCGGCGAGGGCATGCCGGCCTTGGCCTGGAACCGGCTCCTGGCCGCGGCGCCGCTGTTCGATCCGCAGCTTTTGGACCTCGCCTTCGTGTTCTTGCTCGTAGGCTACGGTACCAAGGTCGGGCTCGCGCCGCTGCACGCCTGGCTGCCGGATGCCCATGCCGAAGGCCCCACACCGATCTCGGCCGTGCTTTCGGGCTTGCTCTTGAACGTGGCCCTCTTCGCTCTCTTGCGTTTCAAGCTCGTCATGGCCGGCAATCCCGCGGCGCTCACGCCCGGCCCGATCATGGTGACGATGGGTCTGCTTTCGCTCACCTTCGCCGCGCTCATGCTCTACCGCCGGCGCGACATCAAACGTTTCTTCGCCTACAGCTCGATCGAGCACATGGGGATCACGACCTTCGCCTTCGGCATGGGCGGCCCCTTGGCGAACTTCGCGGGCTTGTTGCACATGGCCATGCACAGCCTCACCAAGTCCGCGATCTTCATGGCCGTGGGACATGTCGCCCAGGTCAAGGGAACGCAGAAGATCGAGGCCTTGAAGGGCCTCGGCGCTACGCATCCGATCCTCGCCTGGGGCTTCGCCGTGGGCGTGGTGGCGATCGCCGGGCTGCCGCCGTTCGGCATGTTCACGAGCGAGTTCCTGGTCGTGAGCTCGACCTTCGCGCGCACGCCTTGGCTCGCGATCCCGCTCGTGCTGGGCCTGCTCGTGGCGTTCGGGGTACTCACCCTCCGCCTCGTGGGGGTCGTCTTCGGCCCGCCCGAGGGCCCGCGGACCCCGGTGCACGCGAGCTACGTGCCGATGTTCGCGCATCTCCTCCTCGTCCTTTTGGCCGGGATCTGGCTGCCTGATCCCCTCGTGCGCTGGTTCCAGACGATCGCGGCGCAGCTCGGATGACCACCACGCCCGAAGCATTCCCCGATGTGGCCCTGGCCGAGTTCCTGGCCGCCCATCCCGCGGTGCCCGGCCATCATCCCTGGGCGCGTCACGCGGGCGACCGGGACAGCTGGGAGACCCTGGGCCACCGCCTCGCCGCCGGCCGGCTCGACCTTCTGGGTCTGTGGGGCGAACCGGGGCGGGTCCACGCCGCCCTCTTCGAGCCGGCAACCGAGGTCTTGGCCGTGGTCTCGCTCGATTGCCCGAACGGTCGCTTTCCTTCGCTCGGTCGTCTGCATCCCCCGGCGATCCGTCTCGAGCGGACGATCCGTGACCTGTTCGGCCTCGAGCCCGAGGGGCTCGAGGACGCACGCGGCTGGCTCGACCACGGCCGTTGGCCGCTGCGTCGGCCCCTTTCGCCGAAACCCCTTCCGCACGACGGCACACCCGATCCCTACCCCTTTCTGCCCGTCGAGGGAGAAGGGATCCACGAGATCCCGGTGGGACGGATCCACGCCGGGATCATCGAGCCGGGGCATTTCCGGTTCCGTGCCCAGGGCGAGACGGTCGTCCGCCTCGAGGCGCGGCTCGGTTGGGTGCACAAGGGCATCGAGAAGCGACTCGAGGGGCTCTCCTGGACCGAGGCCGGACGGATCGTCGGCCGCGTCTCGGGAGATGCCACGGTCGCCTATCAATGGGCCTTCGCCCGGGCGGTCGAGGCCGCGACCGGCAGCGAGCCGCCTGCACGGGCCGTCTGGTTGCGCGGGCTTTTCGGCGAGCTCGAGCGGATCGCCCTGCACCTGCACGACTTCGGCTTCGTGTGCAACGATGCCGCCTTCGCGCTCGTCCACACCCATACCGGCATCCTGCGCGAGCAGCTCCTCCAGCTCGCGGGCGAGCTCTTCGGCCATCGCCTCATGATGGACCTAATCGTCCCGGGCGGGGTCGCCGCCGATCTCGATGCCGCCGGCTCCGGCCGGCTGCGCGAACTCCTGCGCACGATCGGCTCGCGCTTCGAGCGACTCCTGCGGGTCTACGACGACACGCCCTCGCTCATGGATCGAACCGCCCGGACCGGCATCCTCACCCCCGAGCTCGCCCGTCGCTTCGCCGCCGGCGGTCATGTCGGGCGGGCCTCGGGGCGCGACTTCGATTCCCGACGCGATCTCGCCTACCCACCCTACGACGAGCTCCGGCCGAAGGTCGTGCTCCGCGAGCGCGGCGACGTCGATGCCCGGATGTGGGTCCGGATCGAAGAGATCCGCGAGAGCCTCCGGCTCGTCGAGCGGATCCTCGACCAGCTGCCACCAGGGCCGCTCTCGGCACCGGTCGCGAGCCGGGCGGGGGAGGGGATGGGGATCGTCGAATCCTTCCGCGGCGAGGTCCTGGTCTGGCTGCGACTCGATGCCGAGGGACGGATCTTGCGTTGCCATCCACGCGATCCGTCCTGGTTCCAATGGCCGCTTCTGGAAGCTGCGATCGAATCCAATATCGTGGCCGACTTCCCTTTGTGCAACAAGAGCTTCGACTGCTCCTACAGCGCTGTCGACCTGTGAGCCGCGAGCTGCTCCTCGAAGGTCTCCTCGAACGCCCGGTGACCATCCCGAAGCCGGCGCCCTCGCCCGATGCCCTGGCCGAGCTCGCCCGGACCGTCGATCGGGCGGCGCTCCGGCGGCTCGGCCGCTCGCTCGTGATCCGCGAGGTCGATGCCGGTTCCTGCAACGGTTGCGAACTCGAGATCCACGCCCTTTCCAACGCGATCTACGATCTCGAACGCTTCGGCATCCGGTTCGCGGCGAGTCCGAAGCATGCCGACGTCTTGATGGTGACCGGCCCCGTGACCCGCAACATGGCAGCGGCGCTGCGGCGGGCCTGGGAGTGTACTCCCGATCCCAAAAGGGTCGTGGCGGTGGGAGATTGCGCGGCCGGCTGCGGGGTGTTCGCGGGTTCCTACGCCCTGGCCGGCGGGACCGGGGCGGTGGCCGAGATCGTCCCGGTCCATCTCCACATCCGGGGTTGCCCGCCCTCGCCGATGGCCCTGCTCCAAGGCCTTCTGGCGCTACTCGGAGGAGGCCGGCCCTCGGTTCACGTCCGGGGTGGGACGTCCGGGCCCACGACCACACCCTCGAGTCGCGCGTCCGGCGCCGGATAGCGCTCCGTCACGAGCGGATCGTGGCCCGGGACGATGCGGTCGACGGCACCGGCGAGCGCGCGCAGCCGATCGTAGCCGCGCAAGGTGGCCTCGACGTCGTGCACGACGAGGAACGGGCGATAGTCCAAGACGTTTTCGTAATAGTGCGCGGTGTCGGACACCAGGACCACGGGGCCGCGCGCGGTGGTGACCCCGGACACACTGAATGCCCTTGGTGTGGCCACCGATCCGATGAACGGTGACGCCGGGCGCCACCTCCTCGTCGCCGTCGTGGAACACGACCCGGCCCTCGAAAACCCGCCGGACCACGCCGCAGACATGCTCGACGCTGTAGGGCCGGCACAGCTCGGCACAGGTCGTGCAGCGCCCGGTCGTGTAGGCGAGCTCGGCCTCCTGGAGGTGGAAGCGGGCAGCGGGGAAATGGTCGAGCGTGCCGGCGTGGTCGTAATGCAAATGGGTGACGATGACGTCGGGGATCTCTTCGGCGCGAATGCCGAGCATGGCGAGACCCTCGCGTGGCAGCCGGTCGATCTTGCGCCCGCGGCGGGCGGCTTCTTCGGCGTCGAAGCCGAGGTCGACGAGGGTCACACGATCCCCCGATCGCGGAAGCCAGACGTAGAAGTCGATCGGCATCGGCGCGGAATCGTGCGGATCGACGCCCAAGAAATTCTCTCTTCGGGTGCGCGCCGCGAGCCGAGCGTAGCGGATCGCGAAGACTTCCCGGAGCATGACCGCCGAGCCCCCTTCGTGCTTCGGAGGAAAGCGCTAACAGGGGCAGGGCAGACCGGCGAGGGCGTCGGGTGAGGCCGCCCATGCAGGGGGAGATGCGACGCTTGCACGCGCCGGGGTTCGCTCGCCTCGGTGCCGAGCCTTAAGAGAACGGGGTCTGTTCAGCCTCCCTGTACCTCGGTGGGCCGGGCGGGAGCGATCCCGTCCGGCCCGATTCGTTCGCAGCCCGCCGCTTCAGCCGGTTTCCTCCTCGTAGCCCACGAGCGCGAGGGGGCGGGCTCGGATGCCGCGCAGGCCGAGGGCGTGGACGAGGGCTTCCTCCCGCCCGTGGGTGATCCAGACCTCCTCGGCCGCGACTTCGCCGCAGGTAGCCAGGAGCTCGTCCCAATCGGCGTGGTCGGAAATCACGAGCGGGAGCTCCACCCCGCGCTGCTTGGCCCGCTGCTTCACCCGCATCCAGCCCGAGGCGAGGGCGGGGAGCGGATCGGGCAGGCGGCGGATCCAGCGATCGGCGAGTGCGGAGGGCGGAGCCAAGACGATCTCGCCCGCGAGTTCCCGGCGGGCTCGCCCCCGCTCGCCGGCGGTCGCCGGCAGGAGCGGCCCGAGCCGGATGCCGTGCTCCTCGTAAAGGGCGCAAAGAGGGAGGAGAGCACCGTGCAAGTAGAGCGGCCGATCGTAGCCCGCGGCTCGCAGGAGCGCGATCAGCCTCTGGGCTTTCCCGAGCCCGTAGGCACCCACGACGATCGCCCGGTCGGGGTTGGCCGCGCGAGCGCGCAGGAGCTTGTCGAGCTCTTGCGCGACCGGCGGGTGACGGAAAACGGGCAGACCGAAGGTCGCTTCGGTCACGAAGAGGTCGCAGGGAACCGGCGCGAACGGGGCGCAGGTCGGATCCGGCCGACGCTTGTAGTCGCCCGACCAGACGACCCGCGTTCCCTCGTGCTCGATCACGATCTGGGCGGAACCCAGGACGTGCCCGGCGGGCTCGAGCCGGAGCCGGACCTCGCCGAGCTCGACCGTCTCGCCCGTCGGCAGCGGCCGCAGCCGGCCGAAAGCGTCCGCACCGTACCGCGCCTCGACGATCGCACAGGTTTCCGGCGTGGCGATCACCTCGCCGTGCCCGGGCCGGGCATGGTCGCTGTGGCCGTGGCTCAGAACCGCGAGCGGCACGGGCCGGACCGGATCGAGGAAGAAGCCCCCCGGGCGGACGAACAGTCCTTCCGGTCGGCGCTCGAGCCAGGCGAACCGACTCATACCCACCGGTCGGGTGTGGCGCAGATATCACGCACCGGAACCCTCACCCCGACTTTCGAACGCCGATCTCGACATCGAGGTGCATCCCGGAGGTGATGGCGGCGTTGCAACAGGTGGTGCTTCATGGCAGGCACATTCGAAACGAAGCCTCGGGTCGGTCGATACGGATGCGCACACTGGATCCGCTCGTCGCGCCGCACCTTTCCCGGTCCATGGCTTTGAGGGTTCTCGTGCCGCTCGGCGTGCCGGCCGGGTTCGTATCGTGGGTGCTGCTCGCGTTCGACGGTCGGCGCCATCCCGACGAAGGTCTCTATCTGTACATGGCGGCCTATTCGACCGTCGGCGAGATCCTCGATCCGCAGTCGGCACCGGCTTACCCTTTTACGTTTCCCGAATTCTTCACCTGCTGATAGCCCGCGCGATTTTCGTCCTCCTCGGTCCGGGCGAGGTGGCGTTGCAGGTGATCGCCGCGATCTATGCGCTTTTCGTCCTCGCCGCGATCTTGCTCGGCTCGGCCACGATACGCCGCCTCGTGCCGTGGCAGTCCCCGTCCACGGCGATCGCCGGGCTGCTGTTCGTCGTCAGCCCGCTGCCGTTGTGGCTCGTCGGCAAGACGCTGCCGGAGAGCCCGGCGCTACTCGCCACGAGCGTCGCGCTCTACGCCTTCGTTCGCGCTCTCGCCTGTCCGGACCCACGCCGTGCCGCACCTTGGCTCGCACTCACGAGCCTCGCCCTCGTGGCGATCGCGCTCACCCGTAACGTGTTCATCCTGGCGCCGTTGACCCTGGGGGCGAGCCTTCTCCTGTTCGGCGGTTGGCGGTTCCCTCCGGACCGCGTCCTGGCTTACGGTGTCACGGTCGGCGCCGTCTCCGGCGCGTTCCTGATCGGGACACTCGCGCTGCTCGGTATCGAGCTCGGCAGCTATTTCTGGGTCGTCGGTTTCGCCAGACAAGAACACGCCCCGCTCGCCGTTCGTCTCTACGCCCTGTTCATGGAAAGTGGGCCACTTCTTCTCGCGCTACCGATCGTCTTGTTCCATCTGCAACGAGCGGAGCTCAGGTTCCTGCTCGTCTGGTTCGCTCTCGCCACGGGAACGATGTTCGCGCTCTTGGACGATCTCGAGGCACGCTATCTTCTCGGCAACATGGTCCCCCTCCTCGGACTCGGCGGTTTCGCGGTCGAAATACTCACCAAATGGTGGCGCACCCGAGCGAACCACTTCCTCCATTTGGGTACCGGCTTGCTCGTGGTGACGTTCGTCGTGATCGGCCGGTCGGCCCAACCGTTCATGGAACACGATCTCGACAGTACCGAACTCGAAATGGTCGTCCGAACGCTCGACCGCCTTTATGGAGGTCCCGGGGCCTACACCTTGCTCGCCGCTTGGCATCACGCCGATTATCATTATGTGCGAGTTGTTTACCCGGATCGTCGGATCCACAGCGTCGAGAGGACCCGGGACAGGCGATCGGTGACGGAAGTCGACGTGAAGGATCGGGCCTTTTACGGCGAGGCCATCGTGCTCGATGGCGACACGCTCGCCCGCATCCCTCGGCCGTGGCTCTGTTTCGGTGTCGGCGCCAATCCTCCGATCACCAACCTGCGTCGGCTCGCCGAACGACTGCCGATCGAGGATCTGCGTCGAAAGGCCCACGGTATCATCGATCGGGTGGCCAAACGACGGCATTTCTTCGACACCTGGGTGTGGCGTGACCCACGGATCCGGGTCGTCCCGGTGCTGGAAATCGGCCATTACCGGGTGGCGGAGCTCGTTCCTGCGGACCCGCCGGCGACCGTCGGAGGGCCGAGCGACGAACGCGTCGGCGACGAGCCGGTCGTCGACCTCCGGGCGGCGGCCGAAACATCTTCGGATTCGATGTTACCATAATCTTTCTTATGCGATTTTATCCGCTCGACCGCGCCTTCACCCGTCCCGGCTCGGGCCGAGCTCGCCGACCTCGGCCAATCGCGCTCTGAGCGCCGCTTCGAGTGCCGCCATGTCCTCGACCACGACGACGCCTTCGAATTCCTTGAGCCGGGCAGTGTTCTCGAGGTCGATCCGGCGCGGCCACAAGCGCACCATCCGGTGTGGCGCCATGCTGTCGTGGACGGGCTTGGTGTCGCAGGCGTAGACGATGATCGGGATCCGGCACTTGCCGGCTTGGGCGAAGACGTTGGTGACGAGCGTGTCGGAGATCCCACAGACGAACTTGGCGACCGTGTTCGAAGTCGCAGGCGCCACGACCAGCGTGTGGTACCAGCCGTCGTAAAAGCGCCCCACGGGTGGTGCGGAAGCGGTCGTGTCACGGATCAGCCGGATGCCGGGCGGGAACGGCTTGCGCTCGCGGGTGTAGAGGAAGATCACCTCGGCCGCGGCCTTCGAGAGGAAGAGATCGAGCTCGCCGAGCTCGCGGATGATCTCGAGGCACGCCGTGAAATCGTGCCCCGAGCCGGTCAAGGCCCAGGCGAGCCGCGGCCGCCTCGACCGCTCCGTCCGCTCGTCGCGTGCTTCCTCCATGCCTCCGCCACTCCGACCCGAGCCGACTGTCGACCCGATCATGCGGTCTCGCGAAGCGTGGCCGGGGCGCCCTCGCGCGGCAAGCCCGCACGGCTCGGTTCGAGTCCCCCGCTCTCGAGGGCTTCGATCTCGAAGAGGGAGGCCAGCCGGATCCGGCCCCGATAGGTGCGCGCGAGCTCGGGGAACGCTTCGTCGAGGATGCCGCGCTCGGCGAGCCGTTCGAGGTCGACCGGCTCTTCCGGCAGAGCGGCCGCCTTGACGAGCAGGAGCTCCGGCACGGCGAGCCGAATCGCGAGAAGCAGGGCGAGACTGTCGGAGGTGACCCGCCAAGAGGCCTCGATCGTCGGATCGCGGCCGATCGTCGCCCAGGGGAGCCAGAGCATCGACCGACCCGCTCGAGCGGCCTCGGCGATCTCGGTCGGTCCTTCGACCGAGACGAGCCGTGGCTCGATCGCCGCGAGGACGAGGGCATATTGTTGCATGGCGAGGATCGCCGCACCGTGGGCGGTACGCTCGTCGAAGCCGAGTCGAGGCTGGAGGGCACGCACCGCATCGGCGAAGGGTCCCCCGCCCGGCACGACGAGCCGGGGCACGGGCCCCTCGGCGATCGCCGCGAGCCAAAGGGGCAGCGCCGGATCGCCCGCGAGGCTGCCGCCGAGCTTGACGACGGCCGCGAGCGCCGGCACGGGCGCCGCCACTTCGTCCCGAAGGGATGCCATGGACACCACCCTCACCCTCTTCCCGCCGCCGCCACCTTGGATCATGGGGGTCTTGAACGTCACCCCCGACAGTTTCTCGGACGGCGGCCGGTTCCTCGCGGCCGAGGCGGCGGTCGCCGCCGGCCGGCGGATGCTCGCCGATGGCGCGCATCTCCTCGACATCGGCGGCGAATCGACGGCACCCGGCCGTCGACCGATCACGAGCGAAGAGGAGCTCGCGCGCATCGAGCCCGTGGTCGCCGCCCTCGCCGGTGAAGCCTTCCTTTCGATCGACACCTACCACGCCGCGACCGCTGCCCGCTGCCTCGCGCTGGGCGCGCGGATGATCAACGACACCTCGGCGTTGCGCGCCGAACCGGCGCTCGCCGAGGTGGTCCGCGAACACGGGGCCTTTCTCGTTCTCATGCACGCCAAGGACGGACCCCTGCCGCACGTGACACCGGCCGATCGGACCTACCGCGACGTCGTCCAGGAGGTGGGCGACTTCCTGGCGGAGCGGGTCGACTTCGCGCTCGCCCGTGGCATCCCGGCCGAACGGCTCGTGCTCGATCCGGGCTGGAGCGCATTCTTGAGCCACGATCCCGAGGACACGTTCCGGCTCCTGCGCGGGCTCGACCGCCTGGTCGAACGCTTCCGACCGATCCCGATCATGGTCGCGATTTCGCGCAAAGGGGTGTTGAAGGTTCCCCTCGAGGAGCGCGATCCGGTCTCCCAACTCGCGGCGTTGATCGCGGTCACGCGCGGTGCGCTCTACGTCCGAACCCATGCGCCGCGGATGATGGCGCAGTTCCTCGAAATGGCGCGGCGCTGCGCTTGGCCGCGGTCGGATCCGGCTCAGCCGGTCGGTCGGACTTGATCTCCCGCTCGGGCGGCTTCGAGCGCGGCCAGAAGTTCGGCGGCACTCCGGCCCAGGATCGGATGACGCCAGTCGGGCCAGAGTTCGCACAAGGGACCGAGGACGAAGTCGCGCTCGTGCATACGAGGGTGCGGCAGGACCGGACGGGCGGGAGGTGCACGGACCTCGCTCCCGAGGGCGACGAGGTCGAGGTCGAGCACCCGCGGCTGCCAGGGCAAGAGCTCGTGATTGCGGTCGCGTCCCATCGCCCGTTCGATCCCGTGCAGGACGGCGAGGAGCGCTTCGGCCGGAAGTTCGGTCGCGAGGATCACGACACCGTTCAGATAAGGTGGATGCTCGCGGACCGGATCGTCCGGGTGGACGAGCGCCGGAGTCGTGATCCAACGCGAGCGGGCGAGGATCGGCCCCGCTTCCTCGGCGAGGAGCGCGAGTGCCGTCTCGAAGGTTCGCCGCGGCTCACCCAGATTGGCACCGAGCGCGACGATCGCCTTTCGGCTCAACCCCCGTGCTTCCCCGGGCTCAGGAACCGACACCGAGCTGCCAGCTCTGCACGAACCGACGCCCCTTGATGTCGGTTGCTTCGACCCGCAGTTCACCCGGCCCTTCGGGCTGCAGGTGGAAGCCCAAAAGCGGATCTTCGGAGAGCGAGATGTCCGCTTCGACCTCGACGAGTGGCTCTCCGTTCCAGGTGATCCGGATCGTCTCCAGATGGTCGGCAGGGATCCAGTTCCGGGTCAGTTGATCGATCTGCATCCCGGAATATTGGGGATGACTGATCAAGAGCCGGAGCTCGTTGGGCTCGCCCGGACGGAAGCGCTCCGGCTCGAGAAGCTTCATCTTGCCGAGCCGAGCGTAGGCCGCTTCCTTGTCCTTCGAGGCCGGAGCCGAGCAGCCGCCGGAAGCCTTGACGAAGCGCTCGACCATGAAGAGGGCCCCGTCGTTGGTCTCGGCCACCGCCCGCACGGGCGTGTACTCGTTGACGCGGATCCGGGTCGTGATCGAGGCCGAGCCGGTCGTGGGCGCGAGTTTGAAAACGGCTGCCCGAGGCGCCGGGTTGCGGTCGATCAGGAGATGGATCGCCCGGATGTAGCGCTCGGGCGTTTGCGGCTCCAGGGCTTTGACCGCGACCTCGACGAGGGCGGCGTCGTGAGCGCGGTCCGGGGCTTCGAGTTCGATCAGCCCGGTACCGTCGTGCACCGGGCGGTTCTCGAAGAAAACCTCGCGCAAGACGTCCCATTGGCTCTGGGCGCGTGCCGGCCGAACGAGGGAGAGCGCGAGGAAGCCGCCGGTCGTGGCGAGCAGACGGCGGCGGGCGAAAGGCGGCGGGCTCATTCCCATTCGAGCTCCTTGTAGGCCGCGGTGATGTTGCGCGGATGATCGTTCGATGACAACAGCCAGTCGCCGGCCGGTGGTGGTTCGGCGAGGAGTGCCGAGAGCGAGCGGCCCCGCGCGATCGCCCGGCGGACCGCGGCGGCGAGATCCTCGAGATAGCGCCGCTGCGGCGCGAGCGCTTCGGGCCAGGGAGCCGAAGCCGGCCCGTGGCCGGGGACGACGAAGCGAGCGGGGATCCGGGCGAGCTCGTCCATCACCCGCAGCCAGCCGAGGAGCGAGCCGTCGATCACCGGGATCCGCTCCGAAAAGAGCAGATCGCCCGCGATCAACGTGTCGGTTGCCGCATCGAACACGGTGAGGTCGCAATCGGTGTGCGCGGTGGGCCAAGCACGGAGTTCGAGCACACGGCCACCCAGATCGATCCGCCGCGGCGTCTCGATCGCGACCGGTTCCTCGATCGGCACGGGCTCGGCACCGTCGATCGCCGGTCCGAGGAGCCGTTCCATGGCCGCACGGTAGGTCGGGAAACGGTCGAGAAGGGCCGCCTCGAGCCGGGCATGACCCCAGATCCGCGCCCCGCTCGCGCGGAAGACGGTGGCGCCCATCACGTGATCGGGATGATGGTGGGTCAAGATCAGATGGCGGATCGGTCGATCGGTCCGCGTCGCGAGCGCTTCCCGGAAGTCACGCGCCTGGGCCGGGCTGCCGCCGGCATCCACCACCGCGACCGCGTCGGCGCCCGCGATCGCGACGAGATTGGCGATACCGCCTCGATTGCCGGGGGTGAAATCCTCGTGGACACCCACCTGGACGAACAGTCCGGGTGCGATCTCGACGAACGGCAGCGCCGTGGCACCCGCGCGCCACGGGAATGCCGCAACGGCGAGGCCGGCCACACCTCCCAACAAGACTCGACGATCGATCGCCGAGCCGGTCACCCGCGATCCCTCCCCTTCGGCCGGCGGGCGCTTGCCGGGACCGGCCGGGCCCTCCATAGCAGCCCGGCGCCGCGCCGGACCAGCGGTCCGCGGGTGCCTTCGGGGGGAGACAGGATGGACGAGCCGCGATCCGGGAACTGGCAATGCCTCGCCCTACGCGAGGTGCCGCTCGAGGTGCGGCTCGGCGTTTATCCGCACGAGCGCGAGCGGCCGCAGCGCATCTTCGTCGACGTCGAGCTGTGGCGACGGATGGACCGGTTCACCGGCACGACTCTCGCCGACTGTCTCGACTACGATCGGATCTACCGTTGGTTGGTCGAGACTTGGCCCGCCCGACCCCACACCGAGCTCTTGGAACAACTCGCCGAAGAGCTGCTCGGCAAGTGCCTCGAGGATCCACGGGTCGAATGGTGCCGGGTGCGGATCCGCAAGCCCGAAGCGCACGGCGGACGGGGTGTACCCGAGATCCTCGTGACCCGCGGGCGATCGGCTCTCGGCTGATCCGTCGCGGCCGTTCTTCCGTATGACTCCGTAAGTCCGGAAAGGGAGGCTCGACCGTGCGCTCGACGCTCGCCCTGCTCTTCTCGGTGCTGCTCATCCTGCATGCCGTACCGGCTGCGGCGATCATGAGCGGTGCGGAGAGCCCGCGCGCCCGCTCCTCCGATTCCGATTATGCCGACGGTCGCGAGGCTTTCCTGCGCAAGGACTGGAAGGCCGCGATCGAATCGCTCCTCAAAGTCGTCGAGCGGCGTCCGCATCACGACAACGCCCACAACATGCTGGGTTTTGCCTATCGCAAGCTCGGCAATTACGATCGGGCACTCTTTCATTACGGAAAGGCGCTCGAGCTCAATCCACGCCACAAACAGGCGCTCGAATATCTGGGCGAGGCCTATCTCGAGCTCGGGCGGATCGAAGAGGCCGTGGCGACGGCCCGACGGCTCGACGAGGTCTGCCGCTTCATCGTCATGGCGTTCGACAACAACGGTTGGAAGCGCGGCTGCGAGGAGCGCGAGGACCTCGAGAAGGCCTTCGCTGCACACGGCGTGCCCTGGCCTCTGCCGGAATGAGTCGGGCTCACTCCTCGGGTTCCGGCTCGGCCCTAGCCGGGACCAGTGGTAGCCCCGCCTCCTCCCAGCCCTGGATCCCGTCCGGATACCAATGGACCCGCCGGTAGCCGAGCTCGTGGTGGGCCCGTTTGGCGGCGTTCCAGCTCATCCAACAATCGCGCTCGCAGTAGAAGACCAAAGGTTTGGTCTTCACGCCGCCCGTGAGCTCCTCGAGGCGTCGGGCGAGCCAAACAGCGGTCGAGACCGGCAACTCCCCGAGCCCGACGTTCGGTAGCCACACCGAACCCGGCAGATGAAAGCGGGGCGCCGGCAACCAAGGTCGGTCGGTCCCACGGCCGGGCGGGCGTCGCGGCGCCGGCATGACGTCGATCAGAACGACCGGTTCACGGGCCAGAAGCGTGATCAGGTCCGCGGTGTCGAGCACCGTGGCCCCTTCGAGCGTAGCCGGCACCGGTGCCCGATAGTCACCGAGCCGATAGCCTTCGGGCTCCGGAACCTCGAGCCGATCCGCTGACCCGACACGGGTCGACGGCAGGACCAGCGGCCAGACCAACCCCGCGAGGAGCACCCGACGGGTGGCGGTCCCGCTCGCCCGGCCATGCCGCTTCATTCCGCCTCGAGCAGCTCCCGGAGGCGGCGGGTCACCGGTCCCGGACAAGGTCCGGCGAGCATCCGGCCGTCGACGCTCGCGACCGGGCGGATCCCGCACACCGCGTTGGTGGTGAAGATTTCTTCGGCTCGGGCGAGGAAATGACGTGGGACCTCGGCTTCGACCGCGAGCCAGCCCTCGGCTCGGGCGCGCTCGAGCAGAACGGCCCGGGTCACACCTGGCAGCGCCCCCTCCCCCACCGAGGGCGTCCAGATCCGTCCCTCGACGACGAGGAACAAGTTGGCAGCGGAGGCACAAGCGAGTCGGTCGGCCGTGTTGCACAGGAGCGCCTCGTCGCCGCCGGCCGCGACCGCCTCCCGCAGCGCCAGGATCTGATCGAGATAGGCCGTGCTCTTGATCCGGCTCGAAGGTGAAAGCTCGTTGCGGCGGACGCTCTTGACGAGGACGGCGCGGGCCGGGACCGCGGGCTCCGGTAGCGGGAACGCAGCGAGCAGCAGGGTCGGCGTCGGCCGCTCGGGCGGCGCGAGGCCGCGTGGGCCGGGCCCGCGGGTGAGGGTGAGCCGCAGGACCGCCTCGCCGCGCGCGAAGCCGTTGGCCAAGAGGAGCTCGCGGGCGGCCGCGGCGAGGCCCGGCTCGTCGAGCGGCAGGGGGATGTCGAGCAGCCGGGCCCCTTCCGACAAGCGAGCCCAGTGCCGCTCGAGCCGGAGGATCCGGCCGTCGCGGGCCCGCATCGTCTCGAACACACCATCGGCGAGGAGGAAACCGCGGTCGGTCGGATCGATCCGGACCGCCTCGACCGGCCGCAGCGCGCCCTGGTGCCAGACGATCAAAGGCACGCCTCCTTCCTGTACCACCCGGCTCCGGCCTGCTCGACCGCCACAACCCTCGTACCCCCCGACGATGCCAGGAAATTGCGCAGGAGATCGTGACCGTGTTCGGTCAACACCGCCTCGGGGTGGAACTGCACACCGTGAACCGGATGGCGGCGGTGGGCGAGGCCCATGATCTCGCCCTCGGGGCTACGAGCGGTGATCTCGAGCTCGTCCGGCAGCCCTTCCTCCTCGACGATCAGCGAATGGTAGCGGGTCACCCTCAAAGGTGAGGGGAGCCCGCGGAAGACGCCCGTGCCGCGATGGACGATCGGGCTCGTCCGGCCGTGCATCGGCCGACGAGCGCGTCCGACCCGCCCGCCATGGGCCACGGCGATGCACTGATGGCCGAGGCAAACGCCCAAGATCGGGATGCGCGCGGCGAAGTGGCGGACCAACTCGACCGAAATCCCCGCTTCCGCGGGTCCGCAGGGGCCGGGCGAGAGGATGATGTGCGAGGGACGCAGCGCCTCGATCTCGGCGAGTCCGATCGCGTCGTTGCGGACGACGAGCCGCTGGAAGCCGAGCTCGGCCACGTAGCGGGCGAGGTTGAAGACGAAGCTGTCGTAATTGTCGACGAGGAGGATCAAGGACCCGCTCCTTCACCCGCGAGCGCCCGCAACAATGCGCGTGCCTTGGCCATCGTCTCCGCGTATTCGGCCGCAGGTTCGCTCAACGCCGTGATCCCGCCGCCCACGGCGAAAGTGACGGTGCGATCGCGGATCGCGAAGGTACGGATCGTGATCGCGCTGTCCATCGTGCGATCGAAGCCGAGCCGGAGGATCGTTCCGCAATAGGGTCCCCGCCGGTCGGGCTCGAGTTCGGCGATGATCTCCATCGCCCGGATCTTGGGGGCACCGGTGATCGAGCCACCCGGGAAGGCGGCCCGCAAGAGGTCGACGGGGCCCCGGCCGGGCTCGAGTTCGCCCACCACGGTCGAGACCAGATGATGCACGGTCGGATGGCGCTCGACGATGCAGAGCTCGGGCACCTGCACGCTGTGCGGCCGACACACCCGCGAAAGATCGTTGCGCAGGAGATCGACGATCATCACGTTCTCGGCCCGCTCCTTTTCGCTTTCGTGGAGCTCGCGGGCACGGGCTTCGTCCTCCTCGGGCGTGCGACCGCGCGGTCGTGTCCCCTTGATCGGCCGGGTCTCGACCCGCGAGCCCTCGAGCCGCAGGAACCGTTCGGGCGAGGCCGAAGCGATCACCGTCCGGCCGAAGTCGAGGAACGCCGCCATGGGCGCCGGGTTGATCCGCCGCAGCCGGCGATAGAGGTCGAACGGATCGAAACCTTCGGGCAGGGTGGTGGTGAAGCGCTGGGCGAGGTTGGCCTGGAAAATGTCGCCCGCGAGGACGTAGTCGATCACCCGCCGCACCGCCGCCTCGAAACCCGCCCGGTCGAAATTGCTCACCGGTTCGGGCAACGGGATCGGGCTCGGCGGTGGCAACTCGGTCGCGGCCGCCAGCCGCTCGGCGAACCACGCCGAGCGGGCGGCGCGGCGGGCGAGCCGGGCTTCCGGCGCGAGTTCAGGAAAGCCCGAGCTCACGATCCAGGCACGCCGTTCGATCAAATCGAAGGCAACGACCGTGTCGTAGAAGCCGAGCTCAAGATCGGGGAAGGACGGCTCGTCGCCCGCCGCTACCGGCAAACGCTCGAGATGGCGGGCCGCCTCGTAACCGATCCACCCCACGACACCCGTCCGGAAAGGCGGCACCACGGCGGGATCGGGGGGTAGGTGGAAGCGCGCGAGGCAACGCTCGAGGAGAGCCCAAGGATCACCCGTGCGACGCTCGTCCCCGAGCCGGATCCGCCCGTCCCGGCTCGACAGGAAAAGGAAAGGATCGGCCGCCACCCAGCTCCAACGCCCGACCCCGGGGTCGAGCCGGGCGCTATCGAGCAGCACCGGTGCCGGTAGATCGCGCAGTGCGGCGAAGGCCCGAAGCGGGTCGAGGAACGGGATCTCGCGGACCGAGAGGCTCATGCACGCAGGCTAGGCGCCACGCCCGTCACCCTGCAACGCCCCGATCGGCGCCCGGGGCGTTCGCCGGCGTGCTCGTCAGATGCTCCGGCCGCGCTCGCAGCGCCAGCCGCCCTCCAGGACGAAGCCCGGATGTTCGCGCAGCCAACGGGCGATCTCCATCTGACCGAAGAGCTGGCAGCGGAAGGCGGGACCGTCCCAGGGAAGCTCGATCCGATCGCAACGCGGCTCGGGAACTCCGGCGAGGCAGGCGACGAAGGTCAAAACGTAGAGCATCGGGGTGAGATCTCCGGCGGCACCCGCGACCCGCGCGGGCGCCCTCGTCTTACGCCCGCGACGATGACGCGGATGACGGAATCTTGCCAAGTCGACCGGTGCCTCAGAAGAGCAAGAGTTCACCCTTGCCGAGATCGGCGAGATCGCCCACGAGCCGGCGCGCCCGCCGCGAAGGCAAGAGATCGGGGAGGCCGAGCCCGGCCAGATGCCGCCCGAGGACCGCGAGCCAGAGAAGATCGTGGACGCCGGCATCGGCGAAGGTCGGACCGGGATCGACCGCCCCCTCGAAGAGGAGCACCGAGCCCCGGCGCATGCCCGCGCCCGGACGAGCCCCACAGGGGCCGAGGACGATCACGGTGCCACCGCGCAGGGCGAACCCCACGTGCTCGCCGCAGCCGCCACGGAGAACGAGGAGTCCTCGCCGCATGGCGTCGCCGGCCATCGGCCCCGTGCGGCCCTCGACGTACACCGTGACACCCGAGGCTCCGCCGCTTCCGGGCAAGGCACCGGCCAGCCGCTCGCCGGCATCGCCGCGCACGGAAAGGAACCCGCCGCTCGCTTCGGCTGCGGCGAGCGCGCCCACGCTACCCTCGACCTCGATCCGCCCGCCGCGCATGCCGAGGCCGACCTCGACCCCGGCATCGCCCGCGATCCGGATCGTGCCCCGGGCGAGCCCGGCGCCGATCCGATCGCAGAGCCGGTTCGTGCCTTCGAAGACGAGCGTGTCGTCCTCGCTCGGTCGCGAGCGGATCGCGAAGAGCTCGCCCGCCGGGACCGAACGGTTGCCGTAGCGGAGCGGGATCGCGGCGATCTCGGCCTCGCCCGCGCCGAGCACGCGCTCGGGCGCGAGGGCCGAAAGGTCGAGGGGCAGAGCCGGGGGCTCGCGGAGGCGGAGGGTGCGCGCGGTCATCGCGCCCGACCATCGGCGGGGATCGGGCCGCCCGGCAAGAGCTTCTCGTCGAGGCAGCGGGGCCCGCGGCGACTTGGCCGAACCCTCCTGCTCGTGGCACGATCCGCGCCATGCGCGAGCATCTCGTCTTCTTGACCGGCCGGCTCGCCGAGCCGCGCCTCAGGCAGGTGCTCGAGAGCCTGGGCGAGACGCCCTTCTCCTGGGAGATCCGTCAAATGGGGGTCCAGGTGGCGGCCCTCATGACGCCCGAGCTCATCGCTCGCCGCCTGGGATCGGTCGAAGGGGCGAGCAAGGTCGTCCTCCCCGGCCGGGTCCGGGGCGCGCTCGAGCCGCTCGCACGGAAGTTCGGCGTTCCCTTCGAGCGCGGCCCCGAAGAGCTCGTGGATCTCCCCCGCCATCTCGGCCGCCAGGGCCCGCCGCCCGACCTCTCGCACCACGATTGCCGGATCTTCGCCGAGATCGTCGAGGCCCCCGAGCTCGCGGTCGAGGCGATCCTCGCCCGAGCCCGTGAGCTCCGGCTCGAAGGGGCGGACGTGATCGACCTCGGCTGCCTTCCCGGCCGACCCTTCCCGCACCTCGAGGAAGCGATCGCTGCCCTGCGCGCCGAGGGGTTCGTCGTGAGCGTCGATTCCGGCGATCCCGAGGAGCTCCGCCGCGGCGCTCGGGCCGGGGCCGCGTTCCTCTTGAGCCTGCACGAGGACATCCTCGACCTCGCCTTCGAGAGCGAGGCCACACCGGTGCTCGTGCCGGCACGGCCGGGCGATCTCGAGAGCCTGGTGCGTGCCTGCGAGCGGCTCGCCCGTGCCGGTCGCCCCCACCTCGCCGATCCGATCCTCGATCCGATCCATCTGGGCTTCACCGAGTCGATCGTCCGCTACCACGAACTCCGCCGACGGTTGCCCGAGGTCGAGATGCTCATGGGGGTCGGCAACCTCACCGAGCTCACCGATGCCGACACGACCGGCATCACCCTGCTCCTCATGGCGGTCTGCTCGGAGCTCGCGATCCGCAACGTGCTCGTCGTGCGGGTGAGCCCGCATTGTCGGCGGGCGGTGGTCGAGGCCGACCGGGCGCGGCGGATCCTGTTCGCCGCCCGATGCCGAGGTACACCGCCGCAGTGGATCGATCCCGCTCTCCTCTGTCTGCGCGATCGCCGTCCCTTCACCGAGGAGCCGGAGGAGATCGCCGCCGAAGCCGCACAGATTCGCGATCCGAACTTCCGGATCCGGGTCGCTCGCGACGGGGTCCACGTCTTCAACCGTGACGGCCACCTCGTGAGCACGGACCCTTACGATCTCTTCCCGCGGCTCGGAGTCGAGAGCGACGGGTCGCACGCCTTCTACCTCGGCTACGAGCTCGCCAAGGCCGAGATCGCCTTTCGTCTCGGCAAACGCTACGTCCAAGACGAGCCCTTGCGCTGGGGCTGTGCGGTCGACCTGCCGGAGGAGGATCTCGACCGTCACAGGGCACCGGGCGTCACGCTCGCCAAGCGCCGCGGTGGATCCGCGAGCTGATGCCGTTCGTCCGCGAATCGATCCTCGTGACGATGGGGACCGACGGGCAGGCGCACCTCGCCCCGCTCGGCCTGATCGAGCGGGGCGACCGGCTCGTCATCGCACCCTTCCGCCCCTCGACCACGCTCGCCAACCTCGAACGACACCCCTTCGCGAGTGCCTGCTACACCGAGGACGTCCGCGTCTTCGCCGGCTGCGTGACCGGGAAGAAGCGCGATTGGCCGGTGGTCCCGGCCGAGCGGATCCGAGGTTTCCGTCTCGCCGATTGTCTGGCGCACGAGGAGCTCGAAGTGATCGCGGTCGAACCCGACCCGCTCCGCCCGCGCTTCCTCTGCCGGGTGGTCCACGGCATCCGCCACGGACCGTTCCTGGGCTTCAATCGGGCTCGGTTCGCGGTGATCGAGGCCGCCATCCTGCTCTCGCGCCGGCACCTCTTGCCGGCCGACGAGATCGAGGACGGCCTCGGGCGGCTGCGCGTGCTGGTCGACAAGACGGCGGGTGAGGCCGAGCGCGAGGCCTGGGGCTGGATCGAGGAGGCCTGGCGGAGCGCCCTGCCGGAACGGCGCTAGATCCGGGGCGGGGGGAGCCGCTCGCCGATCGCCGCCAGAACCGCGGCCACCGTCGGGAGTGCCGTGTGGCGCAGGCCGCGGCTGCGGAGTGCTACCACGGGATCGGTCCGGTAGAGATCGCCCGGGTGATCGAGACCCGGGGTGGCGATCGGGAACGTCACCTCGGGCGTCCCGGAGGATGGAGATCCCGGTCGGCTCAAGAGTACGGTCGGGACGGTGGTGGCAGGTGGCGGGCGCGAGCCGAACGCGTCGATCCAGACGAGCAGATCGGCCGCCCCCTCGCCGAGGAGCCGCTCCCCGTACCAACGCACGGGATCGTGTTCGGGCGCGCCGTCGGCGTAGCTCATCGGATCCGGCACCCCCGCTTGCCAGAGGAGGAGCTGGCGCGCCGTCACGGCTCCGGGAGCCGCTGCGAGCGACAGAGCGATCGCCCGGCCCTCGGCGTTGAGCTCGCGGGTCAGCGCAGCCGCATGGAGGGCCAGTAGCGTCGGGTCGGGCAGCGTGTCGATCGACCAGACGAGCAGCCGATAGGCGGCGGCACGGATCGCCTCGGTTAGCTCCCGCCAAGGCTCCGGAGCGGTGATCGACCGCCCGCGCAGAAGGGCGCGCAAAAGAGCGATCCGATCGGGAAGTTCGGCGGCCGAACAGGGCAGGTGCTCGATCGCCGGCTCTTCGGGCGGTGCTCCGCCGAGCTGGACGAGGCGCCGCGGCCGGTCGTCGAGCTGTACGGCGGGAAAGAGGACCCGCTCGGCGAGCCGCGGCGCGGTCGTCCGCCAGCCGTCGCCCAGGAGCAGTACGAGATCCGGCCGGTTGCGGGCCTCGGCGAGGGTGCCGGTCACCCAACCGGCGCGCTCGACGGCGAGGAGCTGGGCACGGGTGCCCTCCCCGGTCATCGGATCGAGTACCCCGCCGGTCCGCTCGGCGAGGGCCACGGCCGCGCGCAGACCGGAAAGATCGGCCTCGAGGCCGGCCAGGAGCGGCAGCCGAGCGGCGGCGAGCAGCTCGGCCGCACGGGCGAGTGCGGTGTCGAGTGCCACCGGCTCGCCGCGAAGGCGCGGTCGAAGATCGTCCGGGAGAGGCCGGGCGAAGGCTTCGGCCGCACGGCTGCAGCCTTTGGCCAGGACCGCGAGCCGTTTGCCGTCGACCGCGACCTCGAGATCGTCGCACAGAAGGGCACAGAACGGGCAGACGACCTCCCGCTCGACCCGCCTCGGCTCCGAACCGCTCACTCGCCGACTCCCGCAGGCGCTCACCTCGGCCGGAAGCGGGCTTAGCGCAGGCGGCAGGGCCGCGGAACGCTCGGTGCGGATCAGCCGGTCTTCGCCGTCGCCGGCTTGTCGTACTTGATGTAGGCGAAGCGCAGATCGTTCTGCGGCGTGCCCTCGAGCGGTCCACCCTCGAGGCCGGGCTGCCACATGATCACCTCCTCGATCTTCGCGGCGAGGGCGAAGTCCTTGTCGGTGATCCCTTTGTGATCGTGGGTCTTGAGCCGGACCTCGACCCAGGCGTAGGAGGCCGTGATGTCCGGGTGGTGCCAGGCGGCCTCGGCCAGATGGCCCACGGCGTTGATCACCATGAGCGTGCCCTTCCAGCTGTTGGTGCGGTAGGTGCGGCGGATCCAGCCACCCTCGACCCGCCAATGCGGCAACTCGCGGGCGAGCCGTTCTGCCGCCTGTTCTTCGCTGTAGACCTGGAGCTTCTTCGCCTCGGCCATCTCGACCTCCCTTGCCTGTACCGATCACCCGGCGATCTAGCCGTCGGCCGCCGGCGAGCAAGCCGAAGAGCCGATTTGCCCTCGGGGGCTCGGGCGGCTAGACCGCCGCCCGGACGACGGGGGAGGTCGAAGGGTGGTCGAGCGGGTGGAGCGGGTCCGAGTGCGCGCGCCGGCGCGGCTCCATTTCGGATTCCTCGACCTTTCGGGCGAGCTCGGCCGCCGGTTCGGCAGCCTCGGCCTGGCGATCGAGGAGATCGCAACCGAGCTCGAGATCGCCCGCGGCCACGGCGGGGTCGAGGGGGCCGAAGCGGCTCGCGCCACCGTGCACCTCGAGAAGCTCCGCGCCGCTTGGACCGTCGAAGAGCCGATCTCGATCCGCGTCCGCGAGGCGATTCCGGCGCATGCCGGGTTCGGCTCGGGCACCCAGCTCGGTCTCGCGATCGGTGCCGGCCTCGCGCGACTCCTCGGGCGCGAAGAGCCGCTCGAGGCGATCGCCGAGTTGCTCGATCGCGGTGGCCGCTCGGCGATCGGACTCGGCGCCTTCGCCACCGGCGGGTTCCTCGTCGACGGCGGCCGTGCCCCCGAGGATCGGCTCCCACCACCCCTGACCGTCCGGTTGGCCTTTCCCGCAGCCTGGCGGATCTTGCTGATCCTCGATCCGACCCGGACGGGCGTCCACGGCCCGGGCGAGGCCGAGGCCTTCGCCGCTCTGCCCCGGGTCTCGGAGCATCCGGCGGATCGTCTCTGCCGGCGCGTGCTCCTGCAGCTTCTTCCCGGGCTCGTCCGCGCCGAACTCGACTCCGTGGCCGAGGCCCTGGCCGAGATCCAACAGGCGATGGGCGAGCGCTTCGCGCCCTTCCAAGGTGGCGGGCGGTTCGCGAGCCCGGCTGTGGCCGAGGTCGCGGCCTGGCTCGAAGCCGAAGGCGTGCGCGGCGTCGGGCAGACCTCCTGGGGCCCCACGGGTTGGGCGCTCTTTTCCGATGCCCGTTCGGCCGAAACCGCCCGACGCGACGCCGAGCGGCGCTTCGCCTCGCTGGGGCTCCGCTTCCGGGTCGTCGCCGGCCGCAACCGGCCGGCCGAGATCGTGCCGTTTCCTTTCGCCTTCGAGCCGGAGAGCACGCCGTGAGCCGACTGCCGAGCATCCTCCACTTCGTGACACCGCTCAAGAATCCGAGCCCGTTCGACGTCAACATGGCGGCCGATGCCGGCTTCGATCACATCCTGCCCTACACGCAGGTCACGCTCGAGGAGATCCGTCCGCTCGTCCAAGACGCGATCTTCTCGCGCGCGCCCGACCACGGGCGGGCGACCGCGATGCTGATCGGCGGGCGAGATCCGCTCCTCGCGCTCGACATGCTCGAGGAAGCCAAGGCGGCGATGCTGCCACCCTGGTTCGAGATCTCGCTCATGGCCGACCCTTCGGGGGCTTTCACCACCGCTGCGGCGATGATCGCCGCGGTCGAGAAGACCCTGCGCGGCCGCGGGTACGAGCTCACGAACAAGCACGTCGTGGTGTTCGGCGCGACCGGACCGGTCGGTCGGATCGCGGGCCTCATGGCGGCCCTCGCCGGCGGGCGCGTCGTCCTCGCCGGCCACGACGGCCCCACGCGCGTGCGCCAAGCGGCGGGCGAGCTCGGCGGCCGCTTCGGGGTCACCCTCGAAGGGGCGGACGGCTCGGATGCGGAGAAGAAGAAAGCGCTCTTGGCCGAGGCCGAGATCGTGCTCGCCGCCGGGAAAGCCGGGATCCGGATCCTCGAGGCCGAGCATTTGCGCGCTGCAGGGAAGCTCCTGGTCGCGGTCGACGTCAACGCCGTGCCGCCCTCGGGAATCGAAGGAATCGAAGCCACGGACGAGGCGAAGCCGATCCCCGGCACGGCCGCGGTCGGCATCGGCGCGCTCGCCGTGGGTCGGCTCAAGTTCAAGACCGAACACGATCTTCTGGCCTCGATGCGCGACGCTGCGCCGCGGCGCTACATCGGCATCGCCGAGACCCTGGCCAAGGCCCGCGAACTCGTGGCGGAGCGACCGGGATGACGAACGAACGCGGTTCCCGTGGGACGATCCTGATCGTGGCCCTTTCCGGTCGCGCCCTCGCGCAGTCGACCCGCCGCACGGGGCTCGCTCCGATCGTGCTCGACCGCTTCGCCGACCTCGACACGCGCGAGGTGGCCGAACTCGCCCTGCGCATCCCTCCGGGACGCGCCGGCCCCCTCGCGGCGGGCCCTCTCCTGCGCGCCGCACGTGCCGTCGCGCCACCGCCGATCCCGCTCCTGGTCGGCGGTGGCCTCGAAGGTCGGCTCGGCGTGCTCGCGGCCCTCGCCCGCGGCCGCGAGCTTTTGGGCAATCCACCCGAGATCGTGGCCCACGCGGTCGACCCCTTCGCGCTCGCCGTGCTCTGCCGGGCGCTCGACGTCCCGTTTCCCGAAACACGGGCGGACCTTCCCGCCGCACGGCACGGCTGGGTCGTCAAACGTCGCGGCGCCGGCGGCGGTTGGCACGTTCGTCCGGCCGACCGTGTCGATCGCCTCCATCCGCTCGACTACGTGCAACGGCGCGTCGCGGGCCGGCCGGTCTCGATCCTGCTCCTCTGCGACGGTCGACGGGCCCTCGCGCTTCTCGCGAGCGTGCAGTGGAACACGGGCGACCCGCCGCAGTTCAAAGGCGTGCTCGCCCCCGCCCTGCTCCCTGGAGCTCTCGAAGAAAAGCTCGCGCGCGCCGCGGTCGCGGTCGGTACCGCGCTCGGCTTGCGCGGGCTCGCGAGCGCCGATTTCTTGCTCGACGAGGATGACGGGTTCCATCTGCTCGAGATCAACCCGCGCCCGGGCGGCTCGCTCGAGGCCGCGGAAACCGCGCTCGGCGTGAACCTCGTGGTCCTCCACCTCGCGGCTTGTCGCGGCGAACTTCCGACGAAAGTCCCCGAGCCCGTGGTCTTCGCCGGCACGGCGATCGTCCGCGCCGATCGCGACCTCGTCGTGCCGGAGGGCTTCTTCTGGCCGGAATGGGCGGGCGACCGGACCCCTTCGGGCGAGCGGGTGTGCAAAGGCCGTCCGCTCGCCACGGTGCGCGCGACGGGGGACGACCCGGTGGAGGTCCGGCAGCTGCTCGAGCTGCGCGAGCGGCGGCTGCTCGCGGAGATGGTAGCGGCGCGCACCACCTCGCGGACACGGGTCGGGGTGGAAGGAGAACGCGGCGCATGAGCGGGACGACGATCGGCACCGCGCGGCGGCGACATTGGCCGTCGCTCGCGGCACGGGCGGAGCGGCTCGCCCGCGAGCTCCTCGCCGATGCGGACCCCTTGCGGCTCGCCGTGCGTCGGACCGCGAACGGAGCGACCCTGATCGACGCCGGGATCGCGGTCTCGGGTAGCCTCGAAGCCGGCCGGCGGATCGCCGAGCTCTGCATGGGGGGCGTGGGCTGGGTCGCGTTCGCGACGGAAAGCCGTTTCCCGGGTGTGCCGTTCCGGGTCGAGGCCCGCTCGGCCGATCCGGTGCTCGCCTGTCTCACGAGCCAATATGCCGGTTGGAGTCTTTCGTACGGCGAAGGGGCGGACGCCTGGCGGGCGATGGCCTCGGGGCCGGGCCGAGCGCGGGCGGCCAAGGAAGCCCTCTTCGCCGAGCTCGACTTCCGCGACCTCGAGGCCGAAAGCGCCTGGTTCGTGCTCGAGACCGACCGCGCACCACCCGACGCCTTGATCGAGAAGGTCGCGGCCGACTGTGCCCTTCCCCCTTCCGCGCTCGGTTTCGTCCTCACGCCCACGACGAGCCTCGCCGGCACGGTGCAGATCGTGGCCCGCGTCCTCGAGGTGGCGCTCCACAAGGCGCACGCCCTCGGCTTCCCGCTCGAGCGGATCGTCGACGGGCTCGGCTCCGCCCCTCTCCCCCCGCCCGCTCCGGATTTCCTCACGGCCATGGGCCGGACCAACGACGCCGTGCTCTTCGGGGGCGAGGTCCAGCTCTTCGTGAGCGGACCCGAGGAGGAGGCCGCTCAGCTCGCCGAAGCGCTGCCGAGCTCGGCTTCGCGCGACTACGGTCGTCCCTTCGCCGAATTGTTCGCCGCTGCCGGTCACGATTTCTACAAGATCGATCCGATGCTTTTCAGCCCGGCGCGGGTTACGGTCACGGCACTTTCGACGGGGCGGAACTTCACGGCCGGCCGGCTCGCGCCGGACCTCCTCGCCCGATCCTTCGGGCTCCGCGCGGGGGTGTGACGCGCCCGGTGGCCGGTACCACGAGCCGTCCCGAGCTCCTCGTCCTGGGCGCCGGCGGCTGGCATTGGCAACGGCTCGCCCGGGCCGCGGAACGGCTCCGACTGCCGTTGCGCCGGCTCGGCTTCGCCGCCCTGCGCTTCGACGGAACCGCCCGCTTCGGGCTCCGGCTCGGCGGAGGCGAGGAGCTGCCCGGCGCCGTGCTCGTCCGTTTCGTCCCCGGCGGCAGCTTCGAGCAGGTGACCCGCCGGCTCGGCCTCCTGCACGCCCTCGAGACACTGCAAGTGCCGGTGATCAATTCCGCCCGCGCGATCGAACGCTGCGTCGACAAATCCGCGACGAGCTTTCTCTTGCACCGTGCCGGCTTGCCCACACCACCCGCTTGGACCGTGGAGCGGCTCGAAGAGGCCCGGGCGATCGTCGAGGCCGAAGCCGCGGCCGGCTTCGAGCTCGTCTCGAAGCCGCTGTTCGGCGCCCAGGGCCGAGGCTTGCGCCGGCTGCGCGATCCGGCGGATCTCCCGAGCGAGGAAGAAAGCGCCGGCGTCTGGTACCTGCAACGCTACGTACCGCCCGAGGGTGGAGATCGGGACTATCGGGTGCTCGTGATCGACGGCGAGCCGGTGGCGGCGATGGCGCGCGAGGGCAGGAGTTGGATCACCAACGTTCACCAAGGGGGCCGGCCGGTCCCGGTGGCGGCGGAGGGTGAACTCGGTACGCTCGCGGTCGTGGCCACCCGAGCGGTGGGCGCCTTCTACGCCGGGGTCGACCTCGTCGAAGAACGCGGCACGGGCCGGCTCCTCCTCCTCGAGATCAACAGCCAGCCGGCTTGGCAGGGTCTGCAAGCGGTGACCGCGTTCGACATCGCCGAAACCCTCCTCGAAGCGATCGCCCGAAAGCTCGAGCGATGAGCCCGGAGCGGATCGCCACGCTCTTCGAGCAGGCTTGCCTCGCCGAGCTCGACGCTTTGAAGCCGGGCAACGTCCACCGCTTCGCCGCCGGGCACGGCTTGACGGTGAGCGAGTTCGAAGCGAGTGCGGCGGCCGCCGCCCCGGCGATCGCCCGGCCGGGCGCTCCGCTCGGGGCTCGGATCCTGGAAGCGGTCGCGGCGACCCGGGCCGCGGTCGGGACCAACACCAATCTCGGAATCCTGCTCCTCTGCGCGCCGTTGGCCGCTGCGGCGGAACGGTCGGGCCCGCTGCGCCAGGCGGTCGTCGAGGTGCTCGCGGCGAGCGATCGCGACGATGCGCGCCAGGTCTACGCGGCGATCCGGCTCGCCCGGCCGGGCGGACTCGGCCGGGTCGCGAAGGGGGACGTGGCCGAGGAGCCCGATCTTCCCCTTCTCGAGGCGATGCGGCTCGCCGAGGCGCGTGACCGGATCGCCTGGAACTGGACGCACGGCCTCGCCGACCCGTTCGAGATCGGGGTGCGGCTCCTGGACGCGCTCGAGGCCCGAGGCTGGAGCGAGCCCTGGGCTCTCACGGGCCTCCATCTCCACTTCCTCGCTCGGATCCCCGACAGCCACGTCGCCCGGAAGTTCGGCGAGGACACGGCCGAAGCACTCCGGACCGAGGCCGCTCCGCTCGCCCGGCGAGTGCTCGCGGCCGTCCGTCCCGAGTGCTCCGAGGAAGAGCTTCTCGCCTTCGACACCGCGCTCAAAGCGCGCGGGCTCAACCCCGGGACGACGGCCGATCTCGTGGTCGCTTCCCTCTTCGCCCGGCTGCTCCTGCGTGCGGGGCCGGATCGATGATGCGGCCCCGCCATACCCGTCGTGTTCGAGGCGACCGTGCACCCCCGGCCTCACGTCGCGAGGATTGCCGAGACCCGATCGGTCCCTTATCAGCCGCCCTGTTTCGAGGTCCGCAACCCCAGGGGGAGGCTCTCCATGGCCAAGATCGATCGTATGCTCGTCGGTGAAGCGCTGGTCGGCGACGGCAACGAGGTCGCCCACATCGACCTCATCCTCGGTCCGCGTGGCACGCCCGCCGAGACCGCCTTCGCTTTGACGCTCACCAATCAGAAGGAAGGTGTGAACGCACTCCTCGCGGTGCTCGAGCCGAACCTCATGGTCAAGCCGGCGACCGTGATGTTCAACAAGGTCACGATCAAGAACGCCAAGCAGGCGACCCAGATGTTCGGTCCGGCGCAGCGGGCCGTGGCGATGGCGGTCGCCGATTGCGTCGCCGAGGGCACGATCCCCGAGGAGGAGTGCGAGGATCTCTTCATCTCGGTGGGTGTGTTCATCCACTGGGAAGCCCAGGACGACAAGAAGATCCAGCAGTTCAATTACGAGGCGACCAAGCTCGCGATCGAGCGTGCCGTGGCCGGCCTGCCGCGTGCCCGCACCATGGTCGCGCGCAAGGACAAGACGAAGCATCCCTTCGGCGCCGATTGAAAGGAGCCAGCGGCCCCACCTGCGTCGGCCGGCGAGGCGACGGCAGCGACGACCGAGCCGGGTCGGCCTCCGCCGCCTCCCGAACCGCCCCCGCGAGCGCGGGTCGAACCCACGGCTCCGGTGGCACCTCCCGCCCCTTCCCCGCCGCCCGAGCGGCCGGCAGCAGAGGTTCGGCGGGAGCCGGCGGCTCCGGCCCGGCCGACGGGACCAGCGGCTCCCCAGAGTACGGGCTGGTGGGAGACCCTGCTCCGATTGCTCGGCTTGAAGCGGAACTGAGCGGAGGACGGGTGTCGGCTCGAGACCGGCACCCGCTCCTCGGTTCGGGATTTCAAGGATCCTCGTCCAGCCGCGCGAGCTCGGTGCGGCCGAGCCGGCCTTCGTGCAGCGCGGTGGCGACGAGAGCACCGGCGATCCCGCGTGCGCGCAACTCGAGGAGATCGTCGAGCCCCCGCACGCCGCCCGCGGCCCAGATCCGTCGCCCCGATCCGGCGGTGCGGCGCACCTCCTCGAGCCGGGTGAAGTCCGGTCCGCTCGCCGTCCCGACACGGGCGAGGGTCATGACGATCACGTCCCGTGGCCAGAGTTCGGGCCGTGTGTGGAGACCCGCCGGGTCGAGGGGCTCCTCACCCCGCCAATCGAGCGAGAGCAGAACCCGCTCGGGGTCGAGTTCGAGCGCGCGCCGGAGCAGCCGGGAATCCTCCTGACTTTCGCTCCCGAGCACGGGGCGCACGGCAGGCAGAGCCGTGAGATCGCGGAGCCGATCTTCGCTCGCGATGCCCGCATCGACCCAGAAAGCGAGATCGGGAAAGCGGGTCGTGAGTTCCACGAGTAGGGGGCGATGATCGCCCCGGCCGCGGATCGCGTCGAGGTCGGCAAGATAGAGCGCACGGAACGGGTGGAGGGCGAGAAGGGCTTTCACGACCGCTACGGGTTCGGCGGAATCCACGAGTGTCGAGCCCGCGAGCGGGCGGTAGCGGTCGCGCTCGCCGGCCCGGGCGTGGACCACGAGCCCACCCACGAGATCGAGGACGGGAACCACGGTGAAGGACGGCACGCTTTCTTCCTCCCATGTTCTGCCGATCGGATCCGGGTCCGCCGTCCTCGGTCTGGACCTCGGCGGCGCCCATCTCAAAGCTGCCCTGCTCGTCGAAGGCGAGCCCCCGGCGATCCGCGAGGTTCCGTGTCGGCTCTGGCAAGGCCTCGACCGACTCGGGGAGGCATTCGACGCAATTCTGGCCGCCTGGCCGGAGCCCGCGACCGTGGCACTCACCATGACGGGCGAGCTCGTCGACCTGTTCCCCGACCGGCGGACCGGCGTCCTCCGCCTGCTCGAGGCCGTAGCGGCACGGTTCTCGGGCCGGCCACTCGCGGTCTGGAGCACGGACGGCTTCCTCGCCCCCGAAGCGGCCGCGGTCGCCCCGCTTCGAGTGGCCTCCGCCAATTGGCGGGCGACCGCGGAACTCCTCGCCCGGCGCCTTTCCTCCGGGATCCTCGTCGACATCGGCAGCACGACAACCGACCTCGTCCCCTTCGCCGGGGGCCGGGTACGGGCGCGTGGCCACGACGATGCCGAGCGACTGGCCGAAGGCGAGCTCGTCTACCAAGGCCTCGTCCGCACGCCCTTGATGGCCCTCGCCGAACGGGTGCCGTTCCGTGGCCGGCTCGTGGGCGTCATGGCGGAGTGTTTCGCGACCACGGCGGATCTCTTTCGCCTCCTCGGCCGGCTCGACGAGGCGTTCGACCAGCATCCCGCCGCCGACGGTGGACCCAAGACGGTCGAGGGGAGCGCCCGGCGGCTCCTGCGCATGGTGGGCACCGATCTCGGTCCCGCCTCGCTCGAGGAGGCACGCCACCTCGCCGCCCTGTTCGCCGAGACCCAGCTCCGGCGGATCCAAGACGGCCTCGCCCTCCTCTTCTCGCGCGGCGACCTCTCCGAAGACGCCCCTTTGGTGGCGGCCGGCTGTGGCGCGTTCCTGGTCGAGGAGCTCGCCCGACGGACGGGCCGATCCTGGTACGATTTCGCCTCTCTCCTGAGCCTCGAGGGCGAAACCGCGCGCTGGGCTCGGGTCGCGGCCCCGGCCCTCGCCGTGGCCCTGCTCGCCCGCGAAGCCCGAACTCAAGCGGCCTGAAGCGATCGCCCGGGTTCGGCGCGCGCCCTCTCCAACGCGACACGGACGCGTCGGAACGCCTCGGGGTCGAGGCGATCGCGGCGTTCGCCGCCACAGAGGGCGCCGCGGAAGCCCAGAAAGTCGGGAGCGAGCCGGGCCAAAGGTACGACGTCGTCGACACCGAGCGAGCCCGCGAGACCGCAGACCAGCCCGAGCTCACGGGTTTCCGCCACGAACCGGACGAGCTCGGCCTCGGTCCGATGACGACGGAGGCCGCCCGCCCGTTTGTCGGCGGTGTCCAACATCACGCCCAGCAGGCCGGCCCGGGCGAAGGGCGCGAGATCGGCGAGATCGGGATCGCGGTCGGCCATGAGCACGGCCACGAGCCGCACCCCGCGCGCCGCGAGCGGCTGCAGCGCCCCGAGGACGTCGGTGCGCCCCGCATCGGTGAAGAAACCGACTTTGACGACGTCCACGCCGCTCGCCGCGACCCGTTCGGCCGCCTGTTGCAGGAGCTGCGGGTCCATCGGCAGATCGCCGATGGTCGCCGAGAGCGGCACGCGACCGCCGAAGCGACCGACCGCGGCCGACAGATGCTCGACCTGCCAGGCGCCGAGGGCTCCTGCCCGCGGATCTTTGAGGTCGAGCACTTCGGCACCGAGCCCGAGAGCCGTCTCCGCCTCCTCGAGGTCGGCCACGCTCGCGAGCAGCGCCGGGCGCCGGGCGGGCAGCGGAAGCGAGGAAGGACGCATGGGAGCGAACCCTCGGGGTTCCTTGGCGACGGCTCCCTAACCCCGTTAAGACGACCCGCGCAACGCACGGGGGAGCGAGGCTGGTGGCGATCCGGCTCACGGGTGGACGGGTCTTCGACCCGCTCGCCGGCATCGACGGCGAGATCCGCGATCTCTGGATCGACCACGGCCGGATCGTTCCGCCACCGCCGCCCGGCACGCCGGTCGAGGTCCACGACGTCTCGGGCTGCGTCGTGATGCCGGGCGGGATCGACATGCACAGCCACATCGGTGGCGGCAAGGTGACGATCGCCCGGCTGCTCATGGCCGAAGAACACCGCCTCCACCGGGAGGCCCGTGGCCGAGGCTGCAGGGCCGGCAGCGGCGAGGCTTCGCCCTCTTCCTTCACGACCGGCTACCGCTACGCCCGGCTCGGCTACACGGCGGCCTTCGAGCCGGCAATGCTGCCGAGCAACGCCCGCGCCTCGCACCACGAGATGGCGGACATTCCGCTGCTCGACAAAGGTGCCTACGTGCTGCTCGGCAACGACGACTTGTTCTTGCGGCTGTTGGCCGAAGGAACGGGCGAGCGGGCGATCGCCGACTACGTCGCTTGGACTTTGCGCGCCACCGGAGCGCTCGCGGTCAAGATCGTCAATCCGGGCGGGATCGCCGCCTTCAAGTACAACCAACGTCGGCTCGATCTCGACGAGCGGGCAACCCCTTACGGGGTCACTCCCCGAGGGGTTCTCATCGCCCTCGCCGACGCCCTCGACCGACTCGCCGTCCCGCACCCGATCCACGTCCACGGCTGCAATCTGGGTGTGCCGGGCAACATGGAAAGCACGCTCGCCACCATCCGGGCGATGGAGGGGCGACGGATCCACCTCACCCATCTCCAGTTCCACAGTTACGGCACCGATGGGCCACGGCGTTTCTCGTCGGGAGCGCCGGCGATCGCCGAGCTCGTCAACGCCTGCCCGAACGTCAGTCTGGACGTGGGCCAGGTGATGTTCGGTCAGACCGTGACCGCCTCGGCCGACACGATGGCGCAGTTCCGCAACGCCGCGCACGCCCGTCCACGTCGCTGGGTCGGCATGGACATCGAGTGCGAGGCGGGCTGCGGGGTGGTGCCGTTCCGCTACCGGGACACGAGCTTCGTCAACGCGCTGCAATGGGCGATCGGGCTCGAGCTCTTCCTGCTGGTCGAGGACCCTTGGCGGATCGCCCTCACCACCGACCACCCGAACGGTGGCCCGTTCACGACCTATCCCCGCTTGATCCGGCTCTTGATGGACAAGGACTTCCGCGACGCCGAGTTCGCCAGGTTGCCGAAGGCGGCGCGCGAGCTTTCGATCCTCCCTTCGATCCGCCGCGAATATTCGCTCTTCGAGATCGCGATCCTGACCCGTGCCGGCCCGGCGCGCCTTTTGGGGCTCGAGCGGGAGATCGGCCATCTCCGGCCCGGAGCGCGGGCCGACGTCGCCGTCTATCGCGACGATCCGAACCGCGAGCGGATGTTCGAGCGGGTTCATCTGCTCTTCAAAAACGGCCGGCTCGTGGTGCGCGACGGCGAGGTGCTGGAGCCCACGGTCACGGGCGCCGTTCACCTCGTGCGGCCGGATTTCGATCCGGCGATCGAGGCCCGGATCCGGACGTTCTTCGAGACCTGGCGCGATCAGCGTCCGTCGAGCTTCGTGCTCGGCGCGGACGAGCTCGCGGAAGCGGGCGAAGTGGTCGAGCACGTCTGCCGCGGGGCGCCGCCCCCACCGCCGGCGTCGCCGCGGTCGGGAGCCGCCGGATCGTGACCGCCCCGCTCGAGCTCGACGGCGTCCTGGTCCGCGACAGCTTCGCCGAGGCCTTCCCGATGCGGGCGACCCGCCTCGTGATCACGGCGGAAAGCTCCCGTTGGGCGGAGATCGCGGCGCGGACCACGACCGGCTTCGCGACCTCGGTGATCGCCTGCGGTTGCGAAGCGGGGATCGAGCGGATGCTCGACCCCGAGGAGACACCGGACGGGCGGCCGGGTGTGGCCGTCTTGCTCTTCGCCATGAACGCAAAAGCGCTCGCCGACCAACTCGTGAAGCGGGTCGGTCAATGCGTGCTCACCTGCCCCACCGCCGCCGCCTGGTCGGGGCTCGATTCGGAGCGGACGGTCCCGCTCGGCCGCAGCCTGCGCTTCTTCGGCGACGGCTATCAAAGCAGCAAGCGGATCGGCTCCCGCCGCTTCTGGCGCGTGCCGGTGATGGAGGGCGAGTTCCTGGTCGAGGACCGGGTCGGGATCACCGAGGGCGTGGGCGGTGGCAATTTCCTGATCTTGGCCGAGACCGCCCGGGCCGCTCTGCGCGCGGCCGAGGCCGCGGTCGAGGCGATCCGGCGGGTCCCGGACGTGATCCTTCCCTTCCCGGGCGGGATCGTCCGTTCGGGCTCGAAGGTGGGGGCGCGCTACCGGGGCATGATCGCTTCCACCAACGATCGCTACTGCCCGACCCTGCGTGGGGTGGTGGCCGACAGCGCCTTGCCGCCCGAGGTCGGCTCGGTGCTCGAGATCGTCGTCGACGGGCTCGAGGAAGCCGCGGTCGGTCGGGCCATGGTCGAAGGCATCCGCGCGGCCTGTGCCCTCGGCCGGTCAGCGGGCGTCGTCGCGATCGATGCCGGCAATTACGGCGGCAAGCTCGGCCCCTACCATTTCCATCTGCACCGGCTGCTCGCCTCGGCCGTGAGCACGGGATGAGGCCCCCGGATCCGCCCCCGCCTCCCTCGCTCGGTGAAGCGGTACGGACCTGGGTGCGGATCGCCCTCCTCTCCTTCGGCGGCCCGGCCGGCCAGATCGCGATCATGCACCGCATCCTGGTCGAGGAAAAGCGCTGGATCGGCGAGCGACGGTTCCTGCACGCCTTGAACTTCTGCCTACTCCTGCCCGGCCCCGAGGCGCAGCAGCTCACGATCTATTTGGGTTGGCTCCTGAACGGGCTCCGGGGCGGTCTCCTGGCCGGCATCCTTTTCGTGTTGCCGGGCTACGTGACACTCACCGGGCTCTCGGTCCTCTACCTCACGGTCGGTCGACTGCCCCTCGTGCAGGCCACCTTCTTCGGCCTCCGCGCGGCCGTCTTGGCGATCGTCCTCGAAGCGGTGATCCGGATCGGTCGGCGGAGCTTGCGCAATCGGACGATGCTCGGCATCGCCGCCCTCGCCTTCCTGGCGCTGTTCGCCTTCGCCGTGCCCTTCCCGGTGGTCGTGCTCGGCGCCGGCCTGATCGGCTGGCTCGGCGGCCGGCTGGGCCTCGGGGCCTTCCTCGCCGCTGGCGGGCCGGCCGGCGGGGAAGGCCTCGCCGAGGCCGCCTCGGCGCTCGGCGAAACGCTCCCGGACCATGCCCGGCCGCGGCCCGGATGGACGGCGCGGGTGCTCGCCGTCTGCCTGCCGCTCTGGCTCGGGCCCACGCTGCTCCTCTGGCTCGTGCTCGGATCGGGCCACGTACTGACCGCGATCGCCTGGCTCATGAGCAAGCTGGCGCTCGTGACCTTCGGGGGTGCCCACGCGGTGCTGGCCTGGGTCGCCCAGGCGGCGGTCGAGACCCGCGGCTGGCTCGCCCCGGGCGAGATGCTCGACGGGCTGGCGCTCGCCGAGACCACACCGGGTCCACTGATCATGGTCCTGCTGTTCGTGGCCTTTCTGGCCGCCTTCCGCGACCCGGGCGCACTCGACCCGCTCCTGGCCGGGATCCTCGGCGGGACGCTCGCCACCTGGGTGACCTTCGTGCCCTGCTTCCTGTGGATCCTGGTGGGCGCCCCGCACGTCGAGCGGCTGCGCGCCGACCGCACCCTCGCTGCGGCCCTGGAGGCGATCGGGGCGGCCGTGACGGGCGTGATCCTCCACCTCGCGACATGGTTCGCGCTCCACACGCTCTTCCTCGTGGTCGAGCCGGTCCGGCTCGACCCGCTCGCCCTCGACCTGCCGGTGCTCGCGAGCTGGAACCCCGCCGCTTGTCTCCTCACCCTCGGAGCCCTGCTCGCCGTTCTCCGCTTCCGGATCGGACCCGCACCACTGTTGCTCGGCGGGGCCGCCGTCGGCCTCGGCCTCCACCTCCTCCGCTTCGAGCTCCTGGGCTTTCTTTGAGAGCGCGACCGGGGAGAGCCCGATCAGGAGCTCGCGCCGGCGGCCGCCGCCATTTGGTCGTAGCAGGCGAGCGCCTGAGCACCGTAGACCGAGGAGGGGCCACCACCCATCTCGACCGCCACCCCGATCGTTTCGAGGAGCTCTTGGCGCGTGACGCCGAGCCGCAGACAAGCGCGGGTGTGGAAGACGATGCAGCCCTCGCAGCGCACCGCGATCGAGATGGCAAGCGCGATGAGCTCCTTCTGCTTGTGCGAGAGGGCACCGTCGTGACTCGTCGCTTGGACGAGCCCGCGGAACGCCTTCATCGGCTCGCCCCCCGCCTGGTGCAGCGCCTTGGAATTGGCGACGTACTCCTGTTCGAGCGCCAGATAGTCCTTGGCCACGGGCTCCTCTCCTTCGATCGGTTCGGACGGCGGCTCGTGTACGCGATGCCCGATCCACGGGCTCGTGTCCATCCGCCGCGGAACCGGCTCGACGCGAGGCCGAGCGCGAACGGCAGCGGGCGGGCTCCGGGGAGACCGGATGTGCCCGCTCGACACCGCCCGGGTGAGGTCCGGGTCACGGTGCGGTCGAAGCTCCGGCCGTGCGGGCCGAGCGGTGCGGGAACGAAAAAAAGCCGGCCCGAGAGGGCCGGCCCGCATGGTGGCGGCCGGACGCTCAGCCGCCGGATTTGATTTCGATCTTCTTGGCCTTGGCTTCCGCCGAGGGCTTCTTCGGCAAGATGATCGTCAACACGCCCTTGTCGAACTTGGCCTCGACCTTGTCCTCCTCGACCTCGACCGGGATCGGGATCTGCCGGAGGAAGGAGCCGTAAGCGCGTTCCATCAGGTAATAGCCCTTCTCCTTCTCCTCGCGTTCCTGCTTCTTCTCGCCCTTGATCGTGAGCACGCCGTCGGCGAGCTGGACTTCGACGTCCTTCTCGGTGACGCCCGGCAGTTCGGCTTGGACCTCGACCGCAGTATCGGTCTCGCGCATGTCGACCCGGGGTGCCAACAGCCCCATGCCGAAGGCCGGCCGGACGAGACTGAAGCTCTTCGTCATTTCCTCGAACATCCGATCCATCTCGCGCCGTATGGCCGTGAACGGATCCTCGGCGAGCTCGCGCCGGCCGAACGGCATCAACGATTTGAAGTCCATGACGCTTCCCCCTTCTCCCGGATCTCTCTCGCGGGTCGTTGCCGTACGAGAGATCGGGAGTGGGTGGGGATTCTACCACCCCACCGGCTGCACTTCTCGGTTGCAGCAGGGCCGTCCATCGCACGGCGTGGTGCCGGCGACACGGTGGACGGAAAGGTTCGCCGACCCCCGCGTGATCGCGATCACCCGGTCGGCTGGTTCTCTTCACGCGAAAGAATCCGGTTTTCAATCGACCAGCGCGACAAGAACGTGATCGCGATCACGCAGTCGGCCGATTCTCTTCACTCGGTGCATCGTGATACGACATGAACTGTTGCGGTCGGCTGGTAGTTTCGGGCACGGTTCGATGCGTCGAGGAACGCTCTTCAACTTCAACTGGGCACCGCCTCGGTTCGTGGAGCGAGGCCGTGCGTCGAGTAGCCGAGTCGGGTGAGGACACGCCATGGCGTTAGCACGAGTCGAGACCGCCTCGCTCGCCGAGCCGCGCACCGTCCGCAAAACGGTCTTGTTCGCTGTCGTCGACACGCTCGCCATCTCGGCCGGCTTCCTGATCGCCCTCGGTCTTTTGGAGCTGCGACCGAACTTCGCCGCCACCCTCCAGCTCGTACCCGCCCGGATCGCGATCGACGTGGTGATCGTCGTCGGGCTCGTGTCGTTCTTCCGCTCGAGTGGCCACTACACCGAGCGACGTTCCTTCTGGCAGGAGCTCGCCGAGATCGTCCTCGCCTTCGCCGCAGCCTTGCTCATCGACTCGGCGGCCATGTTCTTCCTCAAGCTCGAGCCCTCCCGGCTGAGCGTGCTCGGCTTCTGGACGGCCGGCTGCGTGGTGCTGATCGTTGGTCGCTGGCTGGTCAAGAGCTGGCTCGTCACCCGCGGGCTCTGGTCGGTACCGGCGGTGATCGTCGGCACCGGCCAGAACGCCCGTGACCTCGCTCTTGCCCTGCTCGACGATCCGTTGCCGACCTTTCGACCGATCGCCTTCGTCGATCCGAGCGCCGATACGCCCGCGGTCGGCGCGCTCGAGATCGAACGGGACCAGTCGCTCCCGGTGATCGGGGTGCGTCGCGATCCGTTCGAGATCGCCCGCCGCTTCCCCCACACTCGCGTGCTCGTCGCGCTCGAACTCGACGAGTTCCCCTCGGCCAAGCCGTTCGTCGAGCGACTGAGCCGCGCCCACGGCGACGTCGAGCTGATGCTGCCGTTCCGCAGCCTGCCGGCGCGGCGCTACTACCGGACCCAATGGGTCGCGCACGACATCACGACGGTGCGCCTCGCGCCGAGCCTGGGCTCCCGCTCCCAGCAACATGTCAAACGCCTTTTCGATCTCGTGGTGGCGAGCCTGATCCTGATCGCTCTCGGCCCGCTCTTCCTCGTGCTGTGCGCCTGCGTGGCGACGAGCGGCCGGCCGATCTTCTTCGCTCACACCCGGATCGGCCGCCACGGTCGACCGTTCCGCTGCCTCAAATTCCGGACCATGGCCCCCGACGCCGAACGCCGGCTCGCCGAGATCCTCGCACGCGATCCACGCGCCGCCGCCGAATGGCAGCGCACCCGCAAACTGAAGGACGATCCTCGGGTGACCCGGATCGGCCGCTTCCTGCGTCGTACCAGCCTCGACGAACTGCCGCAGTTGATCAACGTCATCAAAGGCGAGATGAGCCTGGTCGGGCCGCGCCCGGTCACGGCGGAAGAGGTCGAGGCTTATGGCGAGCACCGCGATTGCTATCTCCAGTCGCGTCCGGGAATCACCGGGCTCTGGCAGGTGAGCGGTCGCAACCAGCTCGACTTCCGCCGACGGGTCCACCTGGACGCGTTCTACGTCCAGAACTGGAGCCTCTTCCGCGACATCGTCATCCTCTTGATGACGATCCGGGTCGTCTTCTCCGGGCGCGGAGCCTACTGAGCCACCGACCCCGCGGTCGACGGTCGTCCGCCGATCTTCCGCTTCCCGGTCCGGGCGATCGGCCGGACCGAAAAGGAGCGGGCGCACACCGCTTCTTGACTAAAAGCCTATAAGCAGATAAAAAGCCTCAACGCCACCATTCCGCGGCGGCCGCCGCGCGCGAGAGGACCCCGCCTTGGCCACACCGCAGCCCGACCTCGTCGAAACCGCCCGCGACGTCCCGGTCACGCTCTGGCCGCTCGCCAACGACAGCCCCACCGGCCTCCTCGTCGTCGCCTTCCAGCAACCGAGCTTCGGCACCGTCACCTTCGACGCCGAAGCGCAGAGTTTCACCTATACGCCCGCCCCGGGCTTCGTGGGCGAGGACAGCTTCACCTACACCGTTCAGGGACCCGACGGCGCCACTGCGACCGCCACGGTCACCGTTCGAGTGGTCCAGCCGAACCGCCCGCCGGTGGCGATCGACGACGTCGCGACCGTCCCACCGGGTGGCACGGTCGAGATCGACCCGCTCGCCAACGATTCCGATCCGGACGGTGACCGCCTGCGCCTCGTAGCGGTCGGGAGGCCGGATTCCGGCAGTGTCTCGGTCCTCGACGGAAGGCGGCTACGCTACGCGCCGCGAACCGGATTCGTGGGCGAGGACAGCTTCACCTACACCGTGAGCGACGGTCGGGGCGGAACCGCCTCGGCCACCGTCCGGATCGGCGTGGCCGCCGACAATCGCGCGCCGACCGCCCCCAGCCTCCGTACGAGCACGCTCGCCGGGCAACCGGTCGTGGTCGATCTCCTGGCCGCAGCGAGCGATCCCGACGGCGATCCGCTCGTCTTGACCGCCCTCGGTCTTCCCGAGCACGGCACGGTGGCGACCCTCGAGGCCGGCCGTGTGAGCTACACGCCGGCGAGCGGCTTTATCGGCACCGACCGCTTCGGCTACACGATCGGGGACGGTCGCGGTGGCTCCGCCACGGGCGAGGTCGAAATCCTCGTGAGCCCCTCGAACACCGGACCGGTCGCCCGTGACGACAGCACGACCACCGAGGCTGGTACCCCGGTGGCGCTCGATCCGCTCGCCAACGACACCGATCCGGACGGCGATCCACTCACCCTCGTGGGACTCGGCGTACCCGCGCATGGCCGACTCGCGGTTGCCACCGACCGACGCGTCACCTACACACCGGATGCCGGCTTCGTCGGCACCGACAGCTTCACCTACACGGTCCGCGACTCGCGGGGTGCCACGGCGAGTGCCACGGTGACGATCGACGTCACCGTACCCGCCGCCCCGACCACCTTTCTCAACGGTTACCGTTACCGTCGACGGATCGTCGTCCCCCGACGATCGGTGCTCGGCACCTCACCGCTCGTCGGCTTCCCGCTCCTCGTTGCCGAGGAGGGCACTTGGCTCAAGAGCACGGCTCACGGTGGTCGGGTCGAAAGCGCGCAGGGCTTCGATCTGCGCTTCGAGCTCGAGAACGGCATCAAGCTGCCGCACGACGTCGAGCGCTACGATCCGGTCGCGGGCCGGCTGGTCACCTGGGTCCGCTTGACCGAGCTCCGGCCCGAGGAGGACCTCGTCCTCTTCCTCTATTACGGCAAACCCGGCCTCGCCGTGAGCGAGGCCGATCCGGCCGCGACCTGGCGCGACTATCTCGCCGTCTGGCACTTGCCCGACCCGACGGACCGGACCGGTCGTGGGCGCAATCTCGTCGCCACGGCGGTGAGCGCCGCCGAGGGCCCGGTCGGCGCGGCCGGTCGGTTCGACGGTACGGCGAGCGAGCTCGTGCTCGCCGATCCGAGCTTCCTCGACGGCCATTCCTCGCTCACCGTTCAGCTCTGGGTCGACAGCGACCGGCTCGACAGCGATCGAGGCCTGCTCGTCTGCGGCCCGATCACCGGCCGCGACTTCGACGCCGCCTTCGTCCTGCGCCATGCGAGCCGCGGCCTCTACGGTAGCCAAGCGCGGGTCTTCACGGCCGAGATGGCACTCGCCGACGGCCGGATCGTCCACGAGAGCAGCCCCGGACGGGCCGACGACGCCGCCCACGCGCTCGCGCTCGTCTTCGACCGCGGCGAGGGGACGACGCTCGTCGTCGACGGGGTGGCCGACACCCCGTCGTACACGATGGGCAACACCTTGCTCGGGCCCACCCGGATCGGTCGAGGGCCTTTGCGGATCGGCACCGGCCCCTTGCAGGCCTCGGCCGGCCGCTGGCTCGGCCTGATCGACGAAGTACGGCTGCGGGCTTCGGCCCTGCCCGCGGCCTGGCTCGCCATGGAACACGCCAACCAGCGCGATCCCTCGAGCTTTTACGGAATCGGAGGCGAGGACGCATTCGGCGATGCGAACCCGGCGCCGGTCGCGGTTCCGCTCGCCGTACGGACCACGGTCGGCAGCGCGATCCTGCTCGATCCTCTGGCGTTCGCCTCGAACCCCGGCGGCGGGGCGCCGATCCTCGCCGCGGTCGGCACGCCGACCCACGGTACCGCGACGATCGAAGCGGGCAAGATCCGCTATACCCCGGCGAGCGGCTTTATCGGCACCGACCGCTTCGGCTACACGATCACGAAAGACGGCAAGAGCTCGACCGGTACCGTGAGCATCCGTGTCGAGGCCCGGGCGAGCGAGACCTCACCCGCTCAGGATCGCCCGTTCGCCGATCGGTTCTACGGGAACCCGTTCCACGCCGACGGCCTGGCCGAGCGGCGCTTGCAGCCCGGCAGCCCGATCGCCAAGCGCTTCCTCGCCGACCGGAACGGCTCGCTCGTCGCGATCGGCTGGTCTTGGCGGGTCGACGCCGGCGACGGCGGTGACGTGGTCGTCAAGATCGAGACCGATCACGAGGGCAAGCCTTCGGGCGTCGCGATCGGGACCACGGCGATCAACGGCGACCGCGGTAAGCCCGCGACCCAGGGCACCGCACCGGAATGGTCGTTCGAGCAGCCGGTCCCGCTCGAGGCCGGCCGTGCCTACCACGTCGTCTGGTACCAGCTCGGGACCTCGGGAACCGTCTCGATCCTTCACCACCGGGCCGATGTGCCGATCCCGGCCGGTGCAAATCTCCGGGGCGGGCCCTACGAGGGCGATTCCGGCACGATCCACCAACAGATCGCCGGGATCTGGCGGCCCGGCAGCGAGCATGGCGGCTTCCTGCGGCTCGTCTGGTCGGACGGACTCGTGACCGGCAACCCGATCGTCGCCGGTTCGCCCGGGCTCAAGAAGAGCTTCGGCGGCCCTCTCATGGTCCGCGAGCGGTTCACGGTGACCGACTACACCCGCAAGGTCGACGGGGTGTGGTTGCGGGTCTGGTGGGAGAGCGGCACACCTTCCGACCTTCTCCTCAGGCTCGAGACCCTCGAAGGGATCCTGCTCGAGCAGCTCGCGGTGCCGCGCAGCGCCCTCTCGCAGACCCGCAACGTCGCAGGGGACGCGACGAGTGCCCCGGCAACTTGGGTCTATCGCCGTTTCACCCGGACCCACACGCTCGAGCGCGGCCGCAGCTACGTCCTCCGCCTGAGCGCCTCGACCGGCACCTATTTCGTCCATGCGGTACGACGCGACGAGGCGCCGAGCCGGGAGCAGTGGCCGGAAGCTCGGGCCGAGGTCAGCACCAACGGCGGCAGCGCCTGGCGTGGCTGGGACGACGGCACGGATCCCTCGGGTGTGGCGCGGACCGATTGCCACCTCCCGCTCGCCTTCACCCTCGCCGGTAGCCTCGAGCGACTCGGCGTTGACAGCCTGATCGGGACCGCCAATTGGAACCTCGGTGATGTCCGTCGCCTCGCCGAAGATGCCGGCGTGGGCGACGATCTCGGCGAGGCCCGGAGGGTGGCGAACGGCGGGACGGCGTGGGCGCATCTCGGGTTCCCGACGCCGAGCCGTCCCCCCGTCGGGCGTCAGACCTTCCGGATCCGCGCCCGCTGCTCGGTCGCGGGTGGGGCGATCAGGGTCGAGCTCCTGGAGAACGGCGTCTTGCGCCGGGACCTCGGCACCCAGCCGCTCGGCACGAGCTTCTCGACCTTGAACTTCACCTGGGACGCCTCGTTGCTCGCCGATCGCACGGGGGCCGGGGTGGAGCTCAAGCTCTGGCTCGTCGACACCCTCTCGAGCGGCTACTACGTCGTCGATGCGGTCGACTGGCTCGCCGACCCGGCCGGCTCGACCGCCGACCCGGAGCTACCCACCCCGCTCCGGACGATCGACGTCGCCAACGCCACCCAGCTCGCGAACGCGTTGTCCAACGCCCGGCCGGGTGACCACATCGTCCTCGCGAACGGAACCTACACCGGCAACTTCACATTGACGGTCCCCGGCACCGCGGCCAACCCCATCGTCGTCAGAGCCGCGAATAAGCTCGGGGCGGTCGTCTCCGGTGGATTTCGGATCCGGGCCGACCACCAGATCTTGTGGGGTCTCGTTTTCGGAAACAACAGTGGTATCCAAACCTGGACCGGCAATTCCTGTAAAGTGCTACGTTGCAAGTTCGACGGCGGTATCCAGTCGAACGATGCATCGACCATCGAACTTCGTGGCGCGGATTGCGAGATCGCGCGCTGTGAATTCGCGAACCACCGGTCGCGAGCGATCACCGTGGACGTCAACGGCGGCGCGCGGCGAGCGCTGATCCGCTACAATTGGTTTCACGACGTCGTCGACAACGGCTCGAATTTCAATGCCGCGATCCGCATCGGCGAAAGCAGCCTCGACGAGAACACGACAGCCTCCTGCATCGTCGAGTACAACCTCTTCGAACGCTACGATGCACGCTACGGCGAAACCGTCGCTCTCAAGAGCTGCGACAATACGGTCCGCTTCAATACGCTGATCGACTGCAGGATCAGCGCGATCCAAAGTCGGGTCGGCCATCGAAACGCGATCAATGCCAACCTCGTGAAGGATCAAACAGGCGCGGCCGGTGGTATTCGTGTGATGGATCGCGACAACGTTCTGTTGGGAAACGTCTTGATAGGTTCCGGCATGCGGTTAGAGATTTTCGCAGGTAACCGAGGACCAGATGAACGAGACAATGATTATTCTCCGCCAGCCTACTACCCTGCAGCATGGAACACCATCCTCGCAGGTAACCGCGGCAACGTGCTCGTCGGCGCATATTACGGATCCGCGACACCTCCCATGACGGTGAACGCGAAGAACACGATCATCGAGGCGCACAGCGGCACCATTACCTACGCTCGTCACGAGAACACGACGGTCCGACCGTCGACGAACCGCGAGATCCCGCAGGCCGTCGAACTTCGTCCGAACGACGTGGGGCCGAACTCCGGCTGATCGTCGGTCCCTGCTCGGTGGGCCGGGTCGAATCCGAGGGTTCGCCCCCGGCCCACTCTCTTTCGTTCGTTCGCCCCGCGAGGGGCTCGTCCCGCGAGCGCTGCAGGCCGTCCGGGAAAGGCTCGGAATAATCCCTCTCTCCCGACGTCTCTGGGAGTGAAGCCGAAACTCCTCCGATCCTCTCCATGTGCCGCTCGCTCCGGTTTCCGTCCCGGCATTCGTGCTGCAAACGCGATCCGCCGCACCAGGTGGGCCTCGTTGCGCTCCGCCGTCGACTGCCACCAACGAATGGGCCTTCGAGCATGATCGATTTCGACGCGAGCTTCGTTCGCTGCGATCGTCGTCGCTTTCTTCGAAACTTCCGTGCCGTTTCAGTGGGCCTCCTCTCCCCGTTCGTGAGCCCTCCTCCGAGCGCGGCACAGACGGCCCTACCCCCGGCCCGTCGTACGATCTTCGTGTCGAACGGCGCTCAACTCGCCAGTGCTCTTGCCGCGGCGATGCCGGGTGACCACATTGTCTTGAACGACGGAACCTACGCCGGCTCTTTCCAAATCACCCGCTCCGGAACTACCGCCGCGCCGATCGTCATCCGCGCAGCCAACCTCGGTCGGGCCTACCTCGCCGGTAGGTTGACTTTGGCAGGCTCGGATGTTTGGCTTTATGGCACCACCTGTACCGCCGATCGCAGTCTGAACATCCGCAACGATCGCATCTGCGTTTTCCGCAATATCTTCACCGGGCGTCAAGCCATCTATCTCTATCGCGCGTCGTACTGCAAAATCGGTTATAATTATTTCAACCCGCCCGCCGACGATCCGAACACGTCGTGGAACGATATTCTACTCGACCTCACCAACAGCGACGTTTCGGCTAATCGAATGTCCCGTTTCAACCATATCTTTCGCAATCACTTTTCGAGTCGGCCTGCGTCGAATCCCGCGTCGTACCGGAACCGAAATCACGGGATTTACGTCGCTACCTACGCCTTGACCAATTATCCACCGACCGGAAACATCATCGAATATAATTTGTTTGCCCACGATCGCCTCCGCCCGATCTATCTCAAACACGGCGGCAACATCGTTCGTGGCAACACCATATTGCCTTCACCGAACTACAAATATCAGGGCATGATGTGCAACTCCCGTCACGGCAAAGGTGACCAATGGATCGGAAATTATTTCGAAAACGACTATGGATTGATCATAAATGGCTCGAGTCACCTCGTTCTCGGTAACACGTTCGTCCGCACCTCTTCGTGCCGCCTTTATTTGATGGCCGGAAATGAACGGACTTCTCACCCACCGGCTACCGATTGTGTCGCTGCAGGAAACAAAGGAACGACGATCGTTGGATTCACTTTCTACGGCGGAAACGGTCCGTTCCTCTTCGCCGAGCGAAATCGCGTGGAAGCGAACGTCGGCGAGGTCCGGCAGACACAGTGGGCTCGAAACACTGCGATCTCACCCCACACGAGTTGGTCGGTGCCTCAAGCGACCAAGTTGTCGGCTCGGTCCGTCGGTCCGTGGGCGATTTGAGAGCCGGTTGTTCGTAACGACCGCTCCGTTCCCACGGCTCCCCGTAGGACCCACCAGGCCGCGAGGAGCTGTAGGCCGTAGGCGCAGGCGTTCGCGATCGCGAAGATCGTGATGGTCGTGTGAGCCGACAGTTCCATCCACCATCCGAGCGCGAAACTCGCCATCGACGCGACGACCCCGAGGCCGGCCGTGATGCATTGGAGGTCGTTGCGTTGATGAAGGGTGAGCGCATTGCCTACGGCTCCCGCGATGAAACGCATGAGCTGAAACGGGAGGAGAAGCTGAGCGATACGGCCGGATTCACGCCATGGTTCTCCGAACAGAATCGCGAACATCGGTGGTCCGAAAAGGGCGATCGGCAATAAACCCAACGAACCCAGTAACGTGAATCGGATCACGACTGTGCGGAACAGCGCCATCACGTCCTTTGCCGGTAGGTCTGCTGCTTCCCTCAAGAACATGAGGCTTGTCGAATGGCTGAGTAACCTGATCGGTGCTTCGAGTATTCTTTGCGCCAGGCCGAAGAAACCTGCGATGCGTGTGTCGTACACGACCCCGACGAGACCGACGGGCACGAGTTGCACCATTTCGAGGAGGAGGTTCGCGGGTGCCGCGAACGCCGGATATCGCCAATACATGCGCGCGACTTTTCGGACATCCTCCGGTTTCGGACAATGGGCTCGCAGCGTCGGCCACGCGTCGGTCCAGATGGTGAAACCGATCACCCGCGCGACGTGACCGATCAGCAAGCCGAGGATCAAGCCCTCGGCTACCATGCCGAGCAAACCGCAACCCACCTGCACGAAAACCTGCCCGCCGACGAAAACGACGCGCATGATCGCGTTGATGCCGATATTTCGTCGTCGCAGGGACCAATATTCCAAAACGATCGAGATCGAGTAAAATACTACGATCGCCGGAGTCAATACCTGCCAAACTGCCCGATCCCGCCCGCCGACACCAACCCCGAACATGTGACCGCCGAACCACGCGAACGTAGCGAACGCGATCCCGCTAGCCGCCCCCAGCACCAGGCAGAGCGCCAACAAACTCGCCGCCTCCCCGTCGTCGTGTGCGACCGGTAGGGCCAGCTCGTATCGAAGACTCGCGACGAGGCCCACGAGCATCGCGACGCTCGTGACGACAGCAAATATCCCGAATGCCTGGACGTCGTAGAGTCGTGTGAGGATCGGCGCCGTACCTACGAGAACCAACTGCCCGACGAGCGTCCCACCCGACAACACGCCGATCGCACGATAAAATCCTTTCATGGCCACTCGACGGCAGCGCGTCCCCGGACACCTCTCATCCGCCTTTCACCGGCTCGGCGCAGCGTCCCTCCACTCGGCTCCGCCCTTCGGCCTCGAGCCATCGTAACAACAGCCCGGCGTTCAATACGGCCGGGACGTGATGTTCCCGAACCTCCTCGGGCCTCACGTTCGGCCGCAATATCCCGATTGCTTCGAGCCGCTCCACCGCTTCCTCGAACAGCTCCGTCGCGCGCACCGCAGGCCGAAATGCCGGATCGTCGCAGGCGGGCGCACCGATTTTGAAGAACATGCTCTTTCCGAGCATTCGTTGCGCGAACTTTTTCGCTATCCGCCGAATTTGTGGACCCAGGTATCCGATCATGTTACGAATACGATCCTCCGGTAGCGTCGACGCCGTGTAATGCTCCGTCGTCAGGATTTTCGCTACCTTCGGGTTCGTCGCGGTGATCAGTCGTCGATGCCATCTCGTCATGAAGCGATCCCATGGTGGGATCGCGAAGCACATCAACATGTTCTGGTAATCGAGAAACGGCGCGGCCATCTTGAGCCCCATGTTCGTATATGCACATAAATGCCCTCCGAACGATTCGGCATCGCATACGAAAAACGCCGCCCGATCGTAACTTTCGTTGTTCGTCGTGGCACGATGGGCTTCGAAACGTGCGATGGTGCGAGCTCGCGCTTCATCGAGGAGAGCCCACGCCTCGTCGGTCAAGAGTTGTTTCGGCCAGCGGACCGGCGTGATGCGCCAATCGTAGAATCGATCGAAACGTACACGTCGACTGCCGTACCGCGGAAAGTCTTGGAGAAAGAAGTAATCCTTGTAATGTCCTCCCGCCCCACCGTGCACGACGATGTCGACCCCTCTCTCGAGGCGTGCGGCGGCGTTCCGGTAGTCACGATGGAAGTGCACAGGATCCAGCTGCCCGTCGGCACGTCGAAAACATTCGACAAGTTCGCTTTCCAGATCGGTCCAGCTGTGCCACGTCACGAAGAGCGGCCGCCCGAGTGTCTTCGCGATTTCCTGTGCGATCTGCACATCGGCCGCACCGGGCCAGCCAGAGATCGCAAGTTCGTAATCGGCACCCATACTATCAAGTAACACGAGTAACAACCGCGTGTCGTAGCCGCCGGTTATGTCGATACTGATCTTTTGATTCGCACAAGATGACAGAAGGGTTTTCATGTGAGCGAGAAAACGGCGTTCGTCGTACGATGCCGTTTTCGGTAGGGACTTTTTGACGATGACGGCCGAGCCGGGACCACGAAGTTCGACGATTTCGTCGAGTGCGATTTTGAAGACGCCGTCGATCAAGGTCGCGCCACCGTAAATCTGACCCTGGGCGAGATATTCGACGAGGTTGCTTCGGGAAATGGTACGCGATGCGGAGCGCATGGCGACGAGCCCGAGGAACGAGCTGCAAACAGCTCGATCGTCGCGATACAATTTGTAAAGGCCAGCATTGTCGACCATTGCCGACCATGTCGTATTTGCCTTGTCGAAGATGAACAAACCGAAGACACCATGCAGCTCGGCAGCGATCGTTCCCAACGGTCGGTCGAGAAGATCCCGCGCCAAACGTTCGATCGTCGGCCGTCCCGATTCGAGTCCGTCGATATAGATGTGGCCGATCCAAAAGACGACGTGACGTGGGGTGTCCAAACGTGCCCAAGGCGCCGGAGGTTCGAAAGTCGGTCGCGTCTCGTGCTCGACGTAGATCATGTCCGGGTTTCCGGTGCGGAGCGTGGCGATCGGTTCGGGACGAGAGAGAGGACATGTCGCATTTAACAGCGGCTCCGTTCGGTGTCCACGTCGGACGGGCCGGGTGGACGGGCAGGCGAGGAGGGCACCGCGTCGGACGTTGTCGAGGAGAAAAGTTGAGAAGATCTTTCGTCCGGCCGTGGGACGTTCGGTGGAAAACTCACGCGAGCGACCGATTCGCGGCACCGGGGCGCGCTATCGGCAGTTCCCCCCGGCCGGCGGGGCTCGTGGCGGGCTGGCCGCGATCCGTCGGCGACATGCCGATCGCGAGGGGCACGGAACCGGTCGCACCCGGCATCCCGTAGGGCATCGCACGAAGGTACGCTCGGCCACCACTCCCGACGAGCCGTCGCCCCTTTACAGTCGCTCCGTAGCGACCGAGAAGCTCGCGGGCCGAGACAGGATTTCGACGGACGTTCCCCCTGCATTCGATCCCGTCCCGACGATCGCAGATGGAGACGGCGCGGAATCGAACCGACCTTCTCCTCGCCTCGCTCCTGTTCCTGGGCTGCGTGGCGATCTTCTGCATCAATCTGGGTCGGCTGCCGTTCCCCGACGAACTCTACCACATCCTCGCGGCCAAGGGGCTTCTCGAAACCGGCGAGCCGCGGATCGCCGAAGGGTTCTATTGGCGGGGTTATCTCCAGACCTGGCTCACGGCGTGGAGCTTCCGGCTGTTCGGCGAAAGCTTGGCGACGGCGCGAATCCCCTCCGTCCTGTTCACCGCCGCCCTCGTCACGGCCTCGTTCTGGTGGCTGCGGGCACGGGTCGGCACCTCGATCGCGCTTTCGGGCGCGGTCTTCTACGCCCTTTCGCCCTTCGCCATCACGATCGCTCAGTTCTGTCGCTTCTACGCTCTGCAGACCCTTTCCTTCTTCCTCGCCGCGGTCGCCCTCGCCGAGGCCGCGAACCCCGAACGAAAGCCCGAGAGCCGCATGGCCTTTCTCGTCGTCGGGTCGGCGGCCCTCGGCCTCGCCATCCATCTTCAGCCGGTGAGCACGATCGGCAGCATCGGGGTCGCCCTCTATTGCGCCGGGGCTCTCCTCCTGCCCCGGTTGGTCGACACGACCTTGCCTCGGGCGAAGCGATTGGCCCCCGCTTTCCTCTTCTCGAGCGCGCTCCTCCTCGGACTTGCCGCCGCCGCTGCGAGCGGCTTGCTCGTCGAACTTTGGTCACGTTTTCGCCATGCCGAGACGTTCAGCGCGCACCTCGCCAACCAATTCTGGTATTATCACGCGTGGTACCAGCTGCTCTTTCCGACCTTGTGGCCGGCGACCGGCCTTTTGGCCCTCGCCGCCTTCGCTCGCTGGCCGCAACCGGCCGGTCTCGCCCTCGTCGTCTTCGCGACCGCCTTCACGTTGCACTCGCTCGCCGCCCCGAAAAGCCTCCGCTACATCGCCTACGCTCACCCCTTCCTGATCGTCCTTTGGGCCTTGGGTTCGGCTGCCGTCTGGTCGAATCTGCGGGCCGGCCTTTCGGCTCTCGTCGCCGGTGTGGCGGCTCGCCTCGAGCTTCCGCCGAGGACGAGACGGCGGCTCGCGCGATTTCTGGTCGGTGGAGCGATCGCGTTCCTGGTTCTCGCGAACCCGGCGTGGCTGCGCAGCGTCACACTTCTCGCCGACGTTCCCGTTCCGCCGGAACGCCCTCCGGTCGATTGGCCGAAAGCCGCGCCGGTCCTCGCTCCACATTTGGCGAGCGGGCGGTTCGTTTTGACCACCGAGGAGCTCGGAACGCTCTATTTCCTCGGTCGCTTCGACCTGACCCTCAACGCTTCGCGCTACGACGAGATCGCCCGCGGGTCAGGCCCGACGATCGTGCGCGATCCCAGAACGGGCCGCGGGGTCGGTCGCGATCTCGCCGCGACGCGTCTCGTTTTGGCCTGCCGAGCACCGGGGGTGTTCATCAGTCTCGAGCAGTTCTGGAACGACGCGCCGCAGATCGTCACGCCGGCGGTCAAGGCGTTCCTTCTCACCCACGGCCGACCCTTGGAACTCCCGTCCGGCAGTGGGCTCGTGGCCTTTCTTTGGGACGAACGTTCCGGCGAGGCGGCGGACTGTGCCGAGCTCGAGCCCGTTGCCGTGAGCCACGAGAGCTGAGAACCGATGTCACCGTCGCCGGGCCCGATCCGCACGCTCGTCCGCAACTGGCACATGCTGCGCCACGTGCCGGTTCGCCAGCTGGCACGGCGCGCGGTCCTGATCCTGCACCGCCACGTCGAGCCTTTCTTTCCTCCCCGTCTCGCCACCCGGCCTCGGCCGGCCGTCGCACCTCGTCCGCCCCGGTCGGTTCTTCCCCCGCGCCACGACCTCGTTCGGCTGGGTTCGAACGACATCGAACTGACCATGCCTTGGGGGCATTGCCCGCTGTGGCCGGAGCCCGATTGGCACATGGGGGCGGAGGACGAGGCTTCGACCCTTTTACGTGCTGCGCTCCACAACATGGAGTATTTGAGCGCCCTCGACGAAGAGGCCGCGCTCGGCTTGATGAAGAGCTGGTGCGAGGCCAACCCTTTCGAACGTCGCGAGGCGAGGCCGCATGCCTGGCGGCCCTTCAATCTCTCGATCCGGGTCGTGGCCTGGATGCGGGAACTCGCCGCGCGCGGCGCTCGCTGGCCCGGGCCGGTCGTGGCCGAACTCCACGAATCTCTGGTTCGACAGCTGCGCTACCTCACGAGGCGCCTGGAGACCGATCTGCGCGGCAACCACCTCTTGAAGAACGTCACCGCCCTGCTCTGGGGCGGGGCCTTCTTCACCGGCTCGGAGGCGCGGTCCTGGTACCTGCTCGGCAGCCGGCTCTTGGAACGCGAGCTCGCCGAACAGATTCTGGCCGACGGCTGCCACTTCGAGCGCTCCCCGACCTACCAATGCCAAGTCATGGCCGATCTCCTCGACTGTCGGGCGGCGCTGGAAGCGGGTCCGTTGCGCGAGCGGATCGAGGATGCGCTCGGTCGCATGGCGCGTGCCCTCCAGTGTCTTCGTCATCCCGACGGTGGCTTGGCGCTGTTCAACGATGGTGGTCTGCACGCGAGCTGGCCGCCCGAGGCCGTGCTGCTCGGCCTCGAAGCCTGTGGCCTCCGCGACCCGGGCCCACCGGACGGTGCTTTCGCGCTTCCCGATGCAGGTTATTGGGGCTTTCGTCGGGACGGTGACTATCTCCTCGTCGACTGTGGCCCGATCGGGCCCGACTATCTCGTGGGTCACGGCCATGCCGACATCCTCTCGTTCGAATGGTCGACGGCCGGCTCGCGGATCCTCGTCGATCAGGGCACCTACGCTTATCGGACCGAGCCACGACGCGCCGCCACGCGCAGTACCGTCAACCACAACACCGTGACGATCGCGGGCCTCGATCAGAGCGACGTGTACGGCGCCCATCGCTGCGGCCGGCGGGCGGTGCCGCAGCTGCTCGACTGGACGGTCGAGGCGAACGGTGTCCGGTTGCGTGGAACCCACGACGGCTTCGACCATCTCCCGGGCCGCCCGCGCCACGAGCGAGAAATCCTCGCCCGGCCCGGCGAGCTCGTGATCCACGACCTCGTCCGAAGTCGACAGGCGACGGTCGGTGAGGCGCGCTATCTTCTCCATCCCGCCTGCCGCGTCGTCGAGCTCACGGACGACCGGCTCCTGCTCGCCCGCGACGACCTCCTCGTCGAGGTCGAAGCTTCGCGGCCGATCCGGCTCGTGCCGGCGGAATGGTATCCCGACATGTTCGTGGCGATCACGACCCGTCGCTTGATCTGCGAGGTGCCGGCCGGCGAGACAGGGACGACGGTCCGCTTCCGTCGGCGGTCCGGAGCCCTTCCGAACCGAGGTCGGAACCCGTGAGTTTTCTCCACGCGAGGCTGCGTCGAGCCCTGCCCGCCCCACTCCTGCGCCGTTTGCGGGCGATCCATTGGCAACTGCGTCCGCCCGAGCCGGAACTCGTGCTCCTGTCGCGATTCGCCGATCCGTCGCGGGCCTTCCTCGACGTGAGGGCCAACACCGGCGTCTATCTCGAGCGGGCTCTCGGTCGTTTCGCCGCACTCTACGCGGTCGAGCCCGATCCGGACCTCGCGTGGTATCTCGAACGCGCCTTCGCGGGCCGGGTCACCGTCTTGGCGTTCGCCCTCTCGAGCCGACCCGGTCACATGCCCTTCTACCTCCCCCATCATGCCGGGCAGGCGATCAAGACCCGCGGCTCCCTCGAACCCGACGCCAATCCCGGCCTCGACCAGACGGTGCGGACCGTTCCGGTCGCCACGTTGGATGGTCTCGACCTGCCCCCGCTCGGTTTCGTCAAGATCGATGTCGAGGGCCACGAGCTCGCTGTCCTCGAAGGCGGGCGCGAACGTCTCCGCCGCGATCGGCCGCGGCTCTTGATCGAGATCGAGGAGCGTCACCACCCGGGTGGCTCCGGCCGGGTTTTCGCGCTCTTCGCCGAGCTCGGCTACGAAGCCTTCTACCTGGCCGATGGTCGGTTGAAACCGCTCGGGGAGACGGATCTTGCCGTCCTGCAGGACATCGCCCGTGCCGAGCCCTTGACGGCTCGGGCCCGCGCGGCTCGGGGTTACGTCACCAACTTTTTCTTTCTCCACACCGAGGATACCGCAGCTCGGACGGCTCTCACCCGCGCCGTTTCGCAGGGTGATCCGGGCGCCGGGCTCTCTTCCGGCGGCGGACGAGGTTCGTAGGAAGGTGAGCCGAACGATGGCCGTCGGCGAAGCTGCGGTCGAGAGACCCCTTCGAGCTCGGCCGGGGCCGCCCACCACCGGGTGCCGATGCGGGGACCGCCCTCCGCGTCGTGGCCGGCGGGGCCGTCCGGAGGGGAGAAGACGGCGCGTGATGCAACCGCTACACCTGCGTACCCGGGTCCGGCGAAGCCGCCGACCGTGACTTGCAGGTGCGACCTCTCCTGCTAACCTCCGTGCGATTGGCCGCCAGTGGATCCCGGTTCCAGCGCAGATGAACGTAAACCATTCTCTCCATATTGCTGTACTCGGGCTCGGCTACGTGGGCACGACGACAGCTGCTTGTCTCGTCCATTCCGGTCACCGGGTTTACGGTATCGACATCAATGCGGAGAAGGTAGCAGCGTTCGCCGGCGGTCGCTCGCCGATCCGCGAGCCGCGAGTCGAAGACCTCCTGCAGAAGGGTCTGCGTTCCGGGCTTTTGCAGGGCGGGACGAGTGTCGAGCCCTTCCTCGACACGCTCGACATGGCGCTCGTGTGCGTCGGAACACCTCTCCGCGCCGACGGTCGACTCGATTACGTCCACCTTCTGGACGTCGTCCGCGGTCTCGGGCGAGCTGCCCGTCGCCGCGATCGGGCGCGGGCACCGCTCTTGATCGTGGTGCGGAGCACCATCACCCCCGGCACGATGGATCAATTGATCGTTCCGTTGCTCGTCCACGAGGCGGGTAGCGAGCCGGGTGATCGTTTCGAGGTCGCCTTCAATCCCGAGTTCATGCGCGAGGCGAGTGCGGTCGAGGACTATTTCAAGCCACCTCGGATCGTCATCGGCGAGCGCGTCAAAGGTGTGACACGACGATTGCTGGGCATCTACGATTCGATCGATGCTCCTCTGTTCGAAGTCCCCTTCCGTCTCGCCGAAAGCACGAAGCTGCTCGACAACTGCTTTCACGCTCTCAAGGTCGCTTTCGCCAACGAGATGGGCAGGATCGCTGTCGCCGTGGGACTGGATCCGCAGCTCGTGGCCGAGCTGTTCCTGGCCGACGCGAAGCTCAACGTGTCACCCGCCTATCTGAGGCCGGGTGGGCCCTACGGCGGCTCGTGCCTGCCCAAGGATCTGCAAGCGATGCTCACCTTCGCGCGGGAGACGGCGCTCGAGCTTCCGCTCCTCACCGCGGTTCGCAAGAGCAACGAGCGACATCTCGACTTCCTCGTCGAGCGGATCGTCGCCGCCGTCCCACCGCCCGGCCCGATCCTCGTGGTCGGGCTCTCCTTCAAGACCGGCACCGACGATCTGCGTCACAGTCCGAACCTGGCGCTGGTCGATCGACTTCTGCAAAAAGGCTACGATCTCGACGTGATCGATCCTGACCTCGACCCCGCACGGTTGCTGGGCGCCAATTTCGCGATCGCGGTCGAACATCGCGAGGTGCTCTCGCGGCGGCTGACCTCCGATCTCGAGAGCGCGGCGCGGCGGGCCAAATTGGTCGTGATCGGCAAGACGGTGCCGGGTCTCGTGGCACGCCTGCCCGCCGATCTCCCGGTGGTCGATGTTCCGAGGTTGCGCTTTCCGTGAGTTTCTCCGCTCTCCTCAAGCAGACTTGGTGGCCGTCCGCCGCCACATCGGGGGCCGCTGCGAGCGGGACCGCGGCCGGGCTCGGCCGCTTGCCGCGCCCCATGCGGCTGGCGCCGGCACCTCGCCGGCTCGACATCCTCTTCGTGTACAGCCGCCCACCTTTGCCGATGACTCGGGGCGACGAGCTCACCGTGGCCCATCTTCTCGAATTCCTCGCCGCCCGTGGCCATCGCGTCGACTTCGTGAGCCTCCTCCCGCCCGGACCCCGTCCCGCGGCCGAGCACGCTCGCTGGTTGGCGAGCCGGTGTCGTCGTGTGATCTTGATCCCCCACGGCCGCTTGCGCGCGCTCTTCGGCACCGTGCGGGGCTTGCTCCGCGGTTGGCCCGTTCAGGTCGGCTACTTCGCCAACGATCGGCAGATCGAGATCGTGCGGGAACTGGCCGCGACCGAACGTTACGACGTCGTCTACGCCTATTACCTTCGTTCCGCCGAAGCGATTCGCCCGGTCGCGCGAACGGCCAAGTTGAGCGTGCTCGCCCTGCAGCTCTCGCAAACCCTCAACACCCGACGGCTCGCCCGAACCACGTCGAGCCCCCTCGCGCGCCTGCTCTACACTTTCGAAAGCCGCCGCTTGGCAGCTTACGAAGCGGGCATCTGGCGCGCGTTCGACCGGGTCGTGCTGATCGGCCGGAAAGACCGGGAGGCGATCGAGGCCGCATGCCGAGCGCACGGTCAACCTCCGATCGACAACGTGATCTTCGGTCCGCACGGCGTCGACACCGAGCGCTTCCGTCCACGCTCCCCCGATCTCGTCGAGCCGGACACGGTGGTGATGTCGGGGGCCATGTCCTACGCTCCCAATGTCGAGGCCGCACTGTGGTTCGCGCGCGAGGTTTGGCCACGGATCCGACGGCGACGGCCGGCAGCCAGATTGATCTTCGTCGGTCGGGATCCGGTTCCGGCCTTGCGCGAGCTCGACGGCCGCGACGGTATCCACGTGACCGGTACGGTCGACGAGCCCGCCGATTGGATCGCCCGGGCCACGGTCTGCGTCGCGCCGATCCGCGCGGCTGCCGGCTTGCAGAACAAGATCCTCGAATATTTCGCCATGGGGCGGCCGGTCGTCGCGACGCCGATCGCCAACGAAGGCATCGGCGCCCGCGACGGTGAGCAGATCGTCCTCGCCGAGGACGAAACCGCGTTCGCCGACGCCGTGGTCGCCTTGCTCGCCGACCCCGACGCGGGTGCCAGCCTGGGGGCTGCCGCGCGTCGCTTCGTCGAAGAGCATTGGACCTGGGAGAAGCCGTTTCTCGCTCTCGAGAGCGCTTGGCTCGCCGCCCTGGCGGGGGAGGAACGGGACGGCTCGAGGTGAGGGTCGCGCGCTTCAACACCCGTTCGGCGCCGGCCGAACCATTCTCGGTCACGCCCGCGCACGCCCCGTCCGAAGCGACGACCGTCGCGAACCGCTCCTTCCCTTCGAGCGGCTCGGGTCGAGGGCTCGGTGCGATTGTCCGCACCGTGTTCTCGTTCGAGACCTTGCTCGTCCTGTTTCTTTATTCCAACAACGTCAAAATCTTGCTTCCGGCACTCCCGGTCGACGAGACCGTCGTTCTTTTCGCGGTGAACGTGCCGTTCTTCCTGTATCTCCTGTGGCGAGACGGCCTGCCGCGACACGCCCTTCCCGTCCTCGGGGTCGCTCTCCTGTTTTTCGGCTGGATGACCCTCGGCCTGTTTTGGACGCCGAGCCGTACCCAGGCCATTCGGGTCGTCGGTTACAATCTCGTTTTCAACCTCTACGCTCTGGCCGCGGTCAGCCTCGTCGTCGTGACCCGACGTTCCCGTCTGCGACGCTTTTTCGTGTGGGTCGTGGTGGTCGGCCTGTTCCTCGCCGGCAACGGGCTTTGGATCTGGGCGACCGCGAAATCCTTTCGCTTCTACGGCGACTTCGCCCGGCATCGCATCTATCTCGCCTGGGGCTACCCGGCCGCCGCAGCGGCCGCGGTGATCCTCGCCACGGGCTTGCGGATGCCTTTTTTCAGCTGGCGTCAGCTCGTGAGCCTCCTCCTGTTGGGCGTGCTCGTCCTGTTCCTGCTGATCTCGACCGGCCGTGGACCTCTTCTCGCTTTCGTCGCCAGTGCTCTCGTCCCTCTGCTCGCTTTCGAACCCGTCCTCCGTCGCGGCGGCCTAGGTATTTCCCGCATCCAAATCTTGACGATTCTCGTTTTCCTCGTCGGTACATTCTACGTCGCTTACGCACTCGTCGAAGGACAACTTTCCGACACGCTCGCTCGCCTCATGGTTGCCTTCACCGATATCACCGGTGATGCGGCATATCGCCGGTTTCATCGTTTGAACTATTGGCGACAAGCCTTGTACTACTGGGAAAAAGCACCGTGGTTCGGACACGGTCCGGCGAGCTTTTCGCTCCTCTACATCGGCTACGAGGAGAGTGGTACTCATCCACACAACATCCTTCTCGAGATCGCCGTCGATTACGGTCTTCTCGGTATCGTTCTCTTCGGGGCGTTGCTGTATGTCGCGATCAAGGGCTTTCGCGTCGAACGCTTCCGACGGGATCCCGATTATCTTTGCGTGTGGATGGTGTTCGCCGGTATGGCGGTCGCGGCCATGGTCAGTGTCGATCTCGCCTCCCAAGCTTCCCTGTTCGCCGCGATCGGCCTGTTGACCTTACCCGAGACCGAGTCGAACCCGGCTCGCGGAGGAGCTCGGGTGGTGAGATGAACCCGGCTTCGGCCAGCTTTCCTCGACGCGATGGCGGCACGTCGCCGGGCGAGGGCGTTCTGTACTCGATCCAGGCCCTCCGCGCCGTCGCCGCGTTTCTCGTGTGCCTCGCCCACACGCTGATCGAAACCGACGCCTTCCCCGGTCACGGCGCTTTGCCCGCCTTCGGGAAAAACGGGCCTCTTCCCGCAGGGGTCGATCTCTTCTTCATCATCAGTGGCTTCATCATGCTCTACACCTCGCGCCGGGCCTTCGCCCGGGCCGGTGCGGCGCGCGATTTCCTCGTCCGGCGGCTGACACGGATCGTCCCGCTCTATTGGTTGTTCACGACGTTGATGATCTTCGCCACGTTGCTCGTGCCCGATCGCCTCACCAAAACGACGTTCGACCCTTGGTGGGCGATTCGTTCGTTCTTCTTCATACCGGCAATCAATCCGCGTGGCGAGGTCGGGCCGATCTTGGCACTCGGTTGGTCCCTCGAATACGAAATGTACTTCTATTTGTCGTTCTCGATCGCTCTGACACGCCGAGAAAATCGGGGTCTCGTGATCTTGGCCGTTACGCTCGGCGGCATCTGGGCGGTTGCGCGCCTTTTGCCGTTGCGCGAGATCGGTCTCGTTCGTTTCCTCGCCAACCCGGTTGTCTTCGAGTTCCTTTTGGGCGTCGCCTTCGCGCGTTGCTGGCTCGATACGAAGGGTGCGTGGCGATTGACGATGTATTCGTGCTGGTCGATAGGAACGTTGCTCGCCTATCTCGTGTTGGGACCTCTTATCGATCACCGGCTCGTCCAGTGGGGGCTACCCTGCCTGTTCGGGTTCGTGATCGTCATGGCTGCGGCCGATCTTTTCGGATCGCGGTGGTTTCGGCCGCTCCACCTTCTGGGCGATGCCTCCTATGCCTTGTACCTCAGTCATCCTTTCACACTCGAATGCGTGAAATGGGCGATGATCGGTTTCTGGCCGAATACCGATGCATCGATTTACCTTTGCGTCGGTCTGGCCGCCGCTCACGTCGTCGGAATCGCGGTCCACCGACTCGTCGAGCGACCGGTTCTCCTGCTCCTGCGCGCTCGCCTATCCTCTGCCGCAGAACGAAGCGAGCCTGCCGACCTCCGGCAGCGACCTACCGGGTCTCCGATCGCCGTGCCCGATACGAAACCCTTTCCCTCGCCCTTTCCTTCGAACGTCACCGCCACCCCGTCGACCTGCACCGAGGATCTTTCCGCCGGATCGGCTCCGGAGACTTCGACCGACACGATCGACCCGGTTCGGTGAGATGGCACCGATCGGCCCCGACAGGTTCGTCGCGGCCCCGCTCTTCGATCCGGCGCGACGTGCCGAACCGATCCAGGCCGGTCGAGGTGGGCGCACATCGGGAGGAACCGGCGACCTGTCGTCGTTTCCGTGAGGGGAACGGCGGATCGCCCGACCTCGGTTCTACCCGGGTCACCGACGCATCACCATCGGTGAACGACGGCTCGCCCTGTCGCGCTCCATCGACACGGCAGGATGCACGACGTGGCGCGATGGGCTGCGGCTGCTTTTCGTAAACGTCGTAACAGACGAACTGGCGCACGGATCCGTTCGGCTTCGACCAGCCTTTTCACGGTCGTTGGACGTGTGCCTCGACACGGAAATCCGCACACCGGACACCGGGTCGATCACTCACGAGCGATTCCCCACTTCCGAGGTCCGCAACCGCACGATCTCCGCAGGCAATGCCGAGCGGAACACCCGACCATCGGGCAATGCGATACGCTCCACCCTCAATTCAGATAGTACTTTGCCGAATGTTTGTAGTAACCGGTCCGATCGTGATACCCGTACTTGGCATGCTTGTCGAGGTCGACCCGGGTCAGGACGATCCCCTTGATGTCGGCGCCGAGCTCCTGGAGGGCGGCGACCTCGTCCTGGACGAGGGCGGCCGGGGTCTTGTTCCACTGAACCGCGTAGACGACCTGGTCGACCAGCGGGGCCAGGATGCGCGCGTCGGTCACGCTCGCGACCGGTGCCGTGTCGAGGATCACGAGATCGTATCCGGCTCGGCAGCGGGCCAGGAACGTTCGCATCTCCTCGCTCGCCAAGAGCGCGATCGGATTTGCGGTCTGACCCTTGACCGGAAGGAAGTGGAGGCCCGTTTCCTCGTCGGTCTGGATCGCTTCTTCGAGCGTGCATTCCCCGCGCAACACCTCGAGAGTGCCGTGCGGAAGCTGCCAGCCGAGGTTGCGGTGGACGGACGGATGCCGGAGGTCGAGATCGACGAGCAGCACCTTCTTGCCCGAACGGGCGGCGAAGATGCCCAAGGACACGACGAGCGTGGTCTTTCCTTCCTCGGGAAGGCTCGAGGTCACCAAAACGACGCTGCCGCCACCGGGCTTCGGCGGCGTGGTGGCGATGGCCACGAACACCGCACCGATCGCTTCCGCATAGACCGAGAGCGGCTTCTCCAGGAGATAATGGTGCGGCTTTTGCCGTCGGCGGACGCGCACCTCGGGAACGAGGCTCAGCATCGGCAGCCCGGTGAGCTTCTCGACCTCGCGCGCGCTCCGGAGCCCCTTGCTCAGGCTCTCGAGCAGCAAAGCGACCGCCGAGGAGATCAGGAAGGAGCCCGTGAGACCGACGAGCATGTAGATCTTGGGGCCGAACGAGCTCGGCTCGAGGGGTGGGGTGGCGGGGCTCACGATCCGCGCATCCGCCTCGACCAGCCGCTCCTCCTCGCGGGTTTCTTTCGAGCGCTGCAGGACCGACTGGTAGAGCTGACGCGCGGCTTCGGCCTGCCGCTCGAGTTCCTTGAGCTTGACCTCCGCCTGACGATCCCGAGCCGAGCGCCCCTTCACCCCCGCGAGCTGGCTTTCGAGGGTCGCGACTCGGGCCTGCACCACCCGGACGTCGTTCTCGAGCTGGGTCGCGAGCCGGTCGATCTCGGCCCGGACCTTCGCCTGGAGATTGGCACGGTCGCGCTCGAGCTGGACCATCCGCGGATGGCGCGGCCCGAACTGGGTGACCAATTCCGCCTCCTGCCGGGCGAGCTCGACTTCCTGGGCCCGCAGATTGACGATGACCGGCGAGGCGGCGATGTCGCTGATCGCATCGAGCCCGCGGCCGCTCGCCCGGAGTTCGCGGACCAGCCGCAGCTTGGCCTGGCGTTCGGCGAGCTCGCCCCGCGCTACGATGAGCTCGCGATTGAGCTCGCTCAGCTCTTGCTCACCGAGCATCACGCCCTGCGCCTCGAGCAGGCCCTGTTCGGCCCGGAAGCTCTCGACCGCCCGCTCGGCCTTCTCGACCTCGGCGCGCAGGGTCTGCAGCCGCTCTTCGAGGAAGGAGGAGGCTCGGCCCGTGGCCCCGAGTTTGCTGCGCCGCTGGCCGTCGATGTAGACTTCGGCCAAGTGGTTGGCGATCTGCGCAGCCTTGGCGGGATCCTCGGCGCTCACCTCGAGCCTGATCAGATAAGACACACCGTCGTTCAGGACCCGTACGCGTTCGGCGAGAACCGCCGCGACCAGATCCTCGACCGAACGATCCGCGATTTCGGTCTCACGCGGCCAGGTCGCGGGTTCGGCGGCGACCCCGATCGCCACGAGCCAATCGCGCGGCAACAGGCTCAACACCCGCCCGATCAGGAGCCGCGGTTCGAACCCCGGCCATTGCGATCGTTCCTCCTGCAGCAGTGGGTTGAACTCTGGGTCGGCGACGAGACCGAGCTCTTCGACCGTGCGGCGAAGATTGGTGTGCGCGGTGATCACGCCCATCTCGGTTGCGACGATTTTCTCGTCCACCGGCGGACGACCGACCACTTTCTCGATGTTCAGCACACGATCTTCGCGTGGATCGACGACGATCAACGCGCTCGCGGTGTAGGTCGGCACCCGCTGTTTACCGAACACCCAACCGACCGTCGCACCGATCAAGCTGACCAGGAGGATCAACCACTTCCGTCGCCAGAGGATTCCGAAGAAGGAAACGACGTCCACCGAATCCGTGCCGAATGTCACGGGATGGGTCGACGGAACGTCGACCTTGACGGTGGTCACGTCTCGCATCGATTGCGGCTCGCGTGGTACTTCCTCGGCCGGCAACCCTATATGCACATTCCCGAAGGCAGGCAAGGGAACCGACCCCCCAGCGCGCGGCGAGCTTACTTCGGTGCATCGTGCCGTAATGTGAGCGCCGCGCATCGCTCCGGACGGATCAGGATCCGAAGGGACGGATCCACGCGCCTCCGGACCGCACATCACCGCGGATCGCCGCCGGCGCGGTGCACCTCGGAGATCTCCGCGTGAAAGTTCTGGTCGTCGACCCTTCCCTGTTCACGCTTCCCTACGATCGGGCATTCTGCAGCGCCCTGGCCGCGGCCGGAGCGGAGGTGACCCTCGTGGGCCGGCCCCTGCGGGCTCTCGAGACGATCGAGCCCCGAGGTTTCGCGTTCCTTCCCCTGTTCTACCGCAGGAGCGAAGGTTCGACTCGAAACGGGATCCTCAAGGGTCTCGAGCACGCGGTCGGATTGCTCTCCCTGGCGCGCCTGATCGACCGCTTGCGGCCCGACGTCGTACACGTCCAATGGCTCGCTCTACCTCTCTTGGACCGTCTCCTGCTCGCCGCCACGGATACCAAAACCCGTCTCGTCATGACCGCTCACAACAGCGGCTCGGTCCACATGGCGCGGAGCCGCCTCCAGAACCTCGGTCTGCGCGGGGCGCTCTCCCGTTTCGCGGCGATCGTCGTGCACACCGAAAAGACCCGGGCTTGGCTCCGAGGCCAGGACATCCCCTCCGATCGCATCCTCCTCCTGCCGCATCCGCCGCTCGATCTGCCTGCGCCGCTCGATCTGCCTGCCGTGGACCACCCCGGGACGGTGGCAACGGCAGCGCCGGGAACGGTGACCATCCTCTTCTGGGGTGCGATCAAACCCTACAAAGGCCTCGACATTCTCGTCCGCGCCGTCCTCGACCACCTGCCTCTCGAGACGAATCTCCGCGTCGTGATCGCCGGCCGCCCTTTCTTCGACCTCGCCCCTCTCCTCGCCGAGATCGAAGCCTCGCGGTGGCGCGACCGCTTCGTGTTCGATCTCGGGTTCCTGCCCGACGCGCGCCTCGCGGCTCGGATCGCCGCGGCCGACATCGTCGTCTTCCCCTATCGCGAGATCGACGGTAGTGGCGCTCTCGCGGCGACGGCGCGCTTCGGCAAAGCGATCGTCGCGGCCGCCGTCGGCACGTTCGCCGAACCACCCGCGCGCGATTGTCTCGAACTCGTCCCGCCCGAGGATCCGGTGGCTCTGGCCGAGCGTTTGCGCGCGCTGATCGAGGAGCCCGCGCGACGCAGCGAAGCTGCCGCCCGGACGGCGCGCCTGGCCGAACTCCTGCCGTCCTGGCAGCGGTTCGCAGCGGCCTGTCTCGCCTGCTACGAAGCCGTTTCGCGACGTTCGCCGAACGGGTTCGGAACCGACCTCGGCCCCGGACCGACGAGGTCGGCTCCCCTCTCCTCGCGACGCCACACCCGCCAACCGGAACGATCGTAAACCAGCCGCCACGACCCTCCGGGTGGGCCTCGCTCCCAGAGATCGGGAAACGCGCGATTCAAGCGGTCGCGTTCGCCTCCCGGACGTCGCGGATCGGGTACCGCGATTTGTGGAACGGTCGGCCGGCGCGCGATCACCTGCTCGAGAAACAGCGGATCGGGTGGAAGGATGAGCCGATCGGCACGACCGAGCGCCGCCACCACCGGCATCCCGAGCCGATCGTCGATCAGTGTGGGAAGGCCGTCGGCGAGGAACGCGGCGAGCGCACGCTCACCCGGATGCGGCTCGGGGAGGGGACGATGGAGAAGGGCCGTTCGCCACCGGACGATCTCCCCTTCGTCCGAGCGGGCCACCCAGACCCACGCGCTCACCACCCCGAGGAGCAACAGGCCCAGCGCGGTCGCCCGCTGCGGGCCGGTACGACATTCGGCCAGGACCGCAACGACCGGGGCGACGGCGAGGAACAGGAATCGGAGCGGGTGCCCGGAACAGCCGGAGATACTCGCCGTAGCGAGCCCGACGAGGGGAATCGTGCACGCTCCCACGAGCACGCCGGCGAGACGAAGGGAAACGCCCGGTCGAAGGACGTACCACCCGAGGACGGGGGAACCGACGAGCAGGATGGCCGACCCCGCCCCGACGGTCCCGAGGACGTGTTCGCCGTCGGGCCCGAGCCACGATCCGGATTCGGGGGTGGCGAGGTCGCAGACGTGGGATCCGAGTGCCGCGAGGGCGGCTGTCCATTCGCCGGTCGAGGCCCAACCGAGCCAGCTCGAGAGCGCGAGCATCCCACCAACCGGCACACCGAGGACGAGCAGGAGCCCGCTCGGTGCTTCGCGGACCATCTTGGCCGGCACACTGCCGATCACGAGGGGCAGGAGTGCGGGCGCACAATAGATGAACCGCGGATCGATCCACGACCAACAGGCGATCACGAGCGACAAGGACACGACACGACGCGCCGCCCTCTCCTCGGCCAAGTGCCGTATCGAAGCCGTGACGATCGCGAACGCCGCGAGGGCCAAGATGTCGGGTCCCGTCCGCGACAGAGCCCAGAGAGTGAAAGGGTGGACGCCGAGGAGAGCGATCGCCCCGACCGCCGATCCCGCGTTCCATCCCCTCGACCGCAACCACTCGTACCATTTCCCCAGGAGAACGCCTCCGACACCCACCGCGAGCACCGGAAGGACGGCGAGCGTCGTCGGTCCACCGAGCATTTCGAGAAGTGCGCCCAACTGGAGCCACGGCTTCGGCTCGGCCAGGGCGAGACTTTCCTTCACGAAGCCGGGTACGTCCCGGGCCATCACCGACGTTGTACGTAGCGCCACGAGCTGCGGATCGATCCAACCTCCGGCCACGAGCCAAGCACCCGCCGCGGCCACGAAGAGGGCACCGAGCGCCGCTGCGGCCGAGCTCCGGATCACACGGTCGCCCCGAGTTTCGCTGCCGCGATTTCGGCAGCGGTGGTCTTGCTGATCCCGTGGCGGGTCTTCTCCCAGTGGAACGGACATCGCACGAGCTGGATCACCGCTTTCCAACCGGCGATCGACATCAAGATCCAATACAGCGGTACGGTCAGCGCCCAGACCGTAAGATCGAACCTCTCACGCTTCACCGGGGCGATCGCCGAAAGATAGATGAGGATCGCGTTACCCAAGATCAACGCGAGGATCGACGGGTACATCAACCACGGTGGGAAGATCGTTTCGAACAACGTCGATCCGGTCGCGATCCAGGTGAGAAAGGTCACCCACAGAAGGGGATTGATCAGCGCCGCGGCCACGGTTCCTCCCACGAACAGATGGAACGCCAAAAATCCCTTCGGTCCTACGATCTTGGCGAACCGCAAGGGTTTGCGCATGTGGACGAGCCACGTCTGCATGTAACCCTTGAGCCAGCGGGACCTCTGCCGGATCCAATTCCCGATGTGACAATTCGCTTCTTCGAAGGTCGTCGAGTCGATCACGCCGACCCGATAACCTTTTTGCGCCAGACGGATGCCGAGATCCGCATCCTCCGTCACGTTGAACGGATCCCAGCCGTGCAGTTCGCGCAGAACCGACGTCTTGAAGTGATTCGAGGTACCGCCGAGCGGAATCGGCAACCGGAACCTGTCGAGAGCAGGAAGCATGAGATCGAACCAGAGACTGTAATCGAGCGTGAACATCCGCGTCAGCCAATTTTCCCGGTCATTGTAAAAATTCAACCGCGCCTGAAGACACACCGTGTTCGAGGGCGATTTACGGAACGAGAGGACGGCTTTCTTCAGTTGATCCGGCTCAGGTTTGTCTTCCGCATCGTAGATCACGAGATACTCGCCTCGGGCGAGGCGGAGAGCGTAGTTGCACGCTTTCGGTTTGGTGCGAGGATGAGACGGCGGCACGAGAACGATTTCGAAAATACCCTCGAGGCCGAGTGCCTTGGCCGCCGCGATGGTCTCGTGGTCGTCGGCTTCGAGAACCAGTTTGACGTCGAGCTTTGCCAGCGGATAATCCAATTTGCGGAGCGCGGCGGCGAGGATCGGAAGGACCTCGGGTTCTTTGTACATCGGGACGAGAACCGAATAAGTCGGAAGCTCTTCTTCCCGTAGAGCATCGAGTTCGCCTCGATCCACCGTGGTATCGATGCCGGGCAGGACCGCACCGGCCGTGGCGAGGAACGCTTTGAAGGCGACGCTCGCGAGGAACGCCGCGAGCAGGATGCCGTTGAGGAAGAGGATCGTCTGCAACGGCGCGACCGCGAGGCCGAGCAGAACGACGCTCACGAGCGCCCAACCGACGACGAGCTGGGCCGAAGTGAAGACCGTGCGAGCCGAACAGTCCGGATCGTGCGTGGCGAGGTCCTCGATCGCACTGCGCGTGAGCTCGCTCGCGAAACATCGTTGGAAGGTGGCGAGCAGATCGAAGGTGCTCGTCACCGCGACGACGGCCGGGGTCGTCGGGTGCCGAAGGGCCAGGCGGGCAGGCAGGGCTTGCGGCTCGGTCGTCGCCCAAACCGTCCGACCTCGAACCTTCCGCCAAGGAACCGCTTGCCAGGCGACGTACGTGTCGAGTTGGTTCGGATCGAGGAGCTCCGTATCGACCGGAAATCGCCGCAAGTCGAGAAAGGGCAAACCGAGTTGCCTCGCCAAAATGCGGTAGAGGTCGATCGGACGCAAGAAGCCCAGGGCGACGAGCGCTCGACCCAAGGGAACACGCCACCGCCGCGCGTAGGCGAGCGCTTCGTCGAGCTCGGACGGTTCGACGAGTCCGGCCTCGAGGAGTTCCGTACCGAGGGGACGGGGAACCACCTCGTTCGCCGATCCGCCGACAGGGATCGAAGCGGCGGACACGTCAGGCTCTCCGGCGGAGAACCACGACCAAGCACGCGGTGAGGGCCGTCCAGAAGGCGAGGATCAGGCCCCACCGCCACGGTGCCAAACGATCGAACCAAGAGATCGCTTCGGGGTATGCGACACGGATCACCGTGTCGCGGGTCGTTCGCAAAGCGAGGCGCGTGCCGGATCGGTCCCCGACGACGAGATCCTCCCGATCGAGCCGGTCGCCGGGCCAGGGTGGTAGCTCGGGTTCGAGCCCCGCGAGTTGGAGACCGGGCTGCTCGCCGAGACGAACGAGTTGGGCCACCGCGATGTTCGTCCCCGGTGCGATCTCGAGCAGCGGGCCGCTCGCGCGACCGACCAGAGCGAGGCGGCCCCGGTCGAGTCGCAAGGGCGCGACGAGCTCGGGGCGAGCCACCCCACCCACGAGCAGGAACGGTCTTTCCGGTCGCAAGGGATCCTCGCCGTCGATCGGAACCACACGACCCGGTGTCCCCGGACGGAAGAGGTGGCGGCCTATGCCCACGAGCGTCGCGAGCAGGTTCGTCGGACGGCCGAGTCGATCCCGCTCGACCAGGAGGGGCGTTTCTTCGTCGAGCAGGGCTGCGAGCTCGGCGAACGTGCGAGGGTGCCGCGGAGCCGCGCCGAGGATCAGATACGAGCTCGCGAGCAATTGGGCCGGGAGCTGCGTCGGTCGAGAGGTACACGGATCGGCCTCGGCTCGGCGGACGAGCTCGACGCGCAGCTCCGGAGCGAGGCGAACGTCGCGCTCGGGAAGGTTCAACCGCAAACGGTGCGGTCCTGGACCGTCCGGCAACGGACCCGTGTACAAGAGCTCTTCGTCGAGCCAAACCGCAGCCGAAACCGGCCGTCCGTCGGAGCCCGCAGGGGCCACCACATCCAGCACCACGCCGACCGGAATGCGCCCGGCCGGCAACCGGACGAGGGGCAGACCGAAGCGCCAACCTCCCCGCTCGCCGATCCACCGCGTTCGCAGCTCCACCCCGAGCTCCCCGAGCGGCACGGTCTCGACCTCCGGCTCGGCGTGCGATCCCGCGGAGACCAGGTTCGTGTCCGTTCCGGCCGCGAGCGAGACGAGGCCGGAGCGAACCAACCGATCGAGCGCCGCACCGGCTCGCGGGTGAACGAACAAGACCGCTGCTCGCCCCGTTCGAACGAGCGACAGATCGTTCGTTCCACGCGGAAAAAGAAGCTCTTCACGATCGCCGACCCACGCTCGTTCCATGTGAAAAGCGACGATTTCGGGATCGCCGATCACGACGTGGGGCGGTTTCGGTGCGCCGGCATGCTTTCCGAACGACCGCCGATCGGCCCCTTCCACCTGGTCGGCAACGGGGAGGAGTCGGCCGAATTCGGAGGCGACGAGCGGCGGCGAGCTTTCGAGCTCACGGTAGAGGATCTCACGGCCGGAGCGGGCGAGCGCGAGACCGACGAGCAGTGCGGTATGGAAAACGTCCGCTTCGCCTCGGCCCGAAGCGACCCCGATTTCGACGGTCCTCGGCAGCGTTTCCCAAAAACTCCAGATCTCGTCGATTCGGCGCCTGTCGACCACGATTTCGAGAGCACTCCGCGGCAGGATCCGCACGAAGCCCCCGGCCGTCCGGTCGTCCACGCAACGATCGTCGGCCAGGCTCCCGCGCAGTTCGAAGTCGACCCGGACGAAAGGCTCGCGCAGGTCGCCGAGCTCGAGCGGCAGGACGACCTCGCTTCCCACCCCGCGCAACAGATCGAGCGCGAGGACCCCCCGGTCTCCGACCCGAACTTCGAGCACCGCCCGCTGCCACGTCGGCAATTGGACGTCGAGGAAAAGGCGAAGCCGACCCGATTCGGGACGAGACGCCGCCAGGGTCGGGAAGTGCACACTGCGCGTGGCGACGGTCCCGCGGAGTTCGAGCCCCTGCTCGAACCCCAGCCGAGCGAGATCGAGTTCGACCGTTTCCCGTTCGGTCTTCGCCCGCAAAGCGGGCTGTGCTCGAACGGCGGGATCCCCTGCCAGGAGGGAACCGAGCACGAGCGCGAACCCGAGCCGCACGAGGCCGATCCGAGCGCGCGTCGATCGTCGAGACGTCATGGCCGAAGGTTCCTTTCGCCTCCGCGCCCTTCTTGGGGAACGAGCCTTACCATCGAGTTAACGCTCGGCGAGAGCCTTCGGTCGGATGATCGGTCTTCGTTCCTCGGGATTTGGTCGCGCTCGGCCGGTCGTACCGAGGCCCGGGATCGGCGGGCACTCGCCCGGTTCGGGATCGGACGCCGCACCGGACGATCCACCGGGATTTGGTCGCGATCCTCCGGGAGATGGTCGCGCCGATGTTCGGGACTTGGTCGCGCGCCTCGGTTCTCCTCCGGGATTTGGTCGCGATCCTCCGGGAGATGGTCGCGCTCGCGGTCGTTTCGTCCTCCGGGAGATGGTCGCGGTCCACCGCGGATTCGGGAGTTGGTCGCGCGAGATTCGGGACTTGGTCGCGCCTCTATGAGGAATCAAAAAGAATCATGCAAAATAAGAGACGGGAGTGCCAACGCGACCAAATCCCGAATCGACAAGACCGCCGCGATGCTGGTATCCGACCGAACGGGACGATCGATCCTGGCAGGGTGCCATGGCTGCCGAACACGAGCTCATCATGCGTGAGGGGCTGGATGCGGCATTGCGTCGGGCGAGCAACGCGCGCGAGCGCGCGCAGCTCCGACTCGCCGCCGACATCCTGGTCCAGGAGGTCGAAAATCCGGCCGCCACCACGCACCTCCACTCGATCCTCTGCACGATCTACCTGCCGCACCGGCGGACCGAGCCGGACCTCGCCTGGCAACGCTCGAACGGCGAGGGCGCCACCCTCATGATCCAGCCGACCAAGGACGAGCAGGGCCGCTATTACGGCGTTCCCTACGGTGCCACCGGGCGGCTCATGATGATCTACCTGCAGAACGAGGCTTACCGGAATCGTTCGCGGCAGGTCGAACTCGGTCGGTCGATGCACGCCTGGCTGCGAGCCATGGGCGTCGATTCGTCGGGCAAGGGATACCGCGCCGCCCGCGAGCAGGCGCTGCGGATCGAACGCTCGCTCGTCACCGTGGCCTATGTCGGCCCGAACGGTAAGGAACGTTGGCAGGACACGATCATCCGCGGCTCCTTCAACCTCCTGCCACCGGACGAGAGCGGCGGTCGCCAGCAGGAGTTGTTCCCGCAACTGATCCAGCTCTCGGAAAGCTTCTACGAAGCCTTGATCCGCCATCCGGCCGTGCTCTTCGAGCCGGCGATCAAGGCCTTGGCGGGCAAGAGCTTGGCCCTCGACGTCTATCTCTGGCTCGCCTATCGGCTGCACGCCCTCGAGCGGCCGACCCGGGTCGGCTGGAAGAGCCTGCACCAGGCCTTCGGGCCGAACTACGACCGGGAACGGGACTTCCGTGCCAAGTTCAGGGAAGCCCTCAAAGAAGCGCTCCTCGTCTATCCCCAGGCGATCGTCGAGCTCGTCGAGGACGGCGTGCTCCTCTCACCCTCGGCGCCGCCGGCACCACCGCGGAGCGTCTATTATCTGGACTTGCGCCGACTCGCCTGTCGCTGAAAGGTGGCTCTAGGAAAAGATACTTCGGGAGATGGTCGCGCCGAAGGGATCGTCGCGATCCTCTCGCTCGGGACTCGCGGATGCCCTCCGCGAGGGGACGCGCGAGCTGCACCGGTGTGCCGAGCGGACCGGGGTGATCGCCGAGCTGCTCGCCGGCCGGGTCCGGCCCGCCGCTTATCTTCTGCTCGCCTTCAACCTCTTGCCGGTCTACGCCGCCCTCGAAGCAGCCCTGCTCGACCAGGCGCATTCGCCGGCGCTCGGTGCCCTTTTCCGTCCCGAACTCGCGCGGAGCGGGCCGCTCGCCCGGGACGTCCTCGTTCTCGCCGAGCGGTCGCCGGCAACGCCGCTGCGTCTGCTCGCGGCAAGTGTGACTTGTCGCCGGCGGATCGAGACGATCGCCCGGACCCTTCCGGAGCGGCTCCTCGCCCACGCCTATGTCCGCTATCTGGGCGATCTGAGCGGCGGGCAGATTCTCCGTCGGATCCTCGCGCGGACCCCCGGTATCGGACCCGAGGCGGTGCGGTTCTACGAGTTCCCGGATCTCGACGATCTCGCCGCGGCGAAGACCGCCTATCGGCGGACGATCGACAAAGCGGGAGCGCATCTGCTCGATCCGGCCGGGGTGATCGAGGAAGCGCGCGAGGCTTTCCGGCTCACCATCGCCCTCGCCCGGGAGGTAGCCGCGGCCTCACCGGAGCTTCAGCCCGGATCCCGGCCGCCCGCATTCCTGTGAGCGACGATCTGCTCGAGCAGGGCGGTCGCCCGACCGAGCGAAGCGCGCACGCTCTCGAGCATGTCGGAGACCCGGGCGAGGTCGGCGCCGTCGGTGATCTCGAGCGCCGCGAGCTGGGCGTTGCCGACGATCGCCTGGAGAAGCCGGCGGAACAAGAGATCGGCCTCGCTCTCGAGGCGGCTCGCGACGAGCCGATGGCGCTCCAGGATGTCGGCTTGGAGACGGTGGCGTGCCGCTTGAGCGGTCCGCTCACCGCTCAGGTCCGAGAACATGAGAACGAAGCCCAAGAGCCGTCCGGGTGGGGCGAGCACCGGATCGGCACGGACCGAGAGCAAGAGCGGCTCGTCGTGGGGGCGCGGAAGCTGGATTTCGGCCCGCCAGGTCCGCCGCTCCTCGACGAGTTCGCGCAAGCCGAGGCGCGCTGCGTCGGGGTCGGCCAACCGGGCCGGTAACTCGTCGAGCCGGCGGAGTGGTTGGCGGTCGCCACCGAAGAGGGCGTGCAGACCGCGATTGGCCATCAAGATCCGACCCTGTGCGTCGGCGATCAGCACCGCCTGCTCGGCCGTGTCGACCTGACGGCCGATCTGGTCGAGCTGATCTTGGGCGATCAACAGGCGGACGGCGCGGAATTGGAGGACCAGATCGCGCAGCGTGTCGCCGATCAACCGGGCCGCGGCGAGGTCGGCCGGGCTCCAGGGATCGGCGGTGCCCTGCACGAGCTGGTGCCATTTGGCGAACGAACGCCGCGGCGAGAGATCCTCGGGGCTGTCTCCGACCTCGACCGGCTTGAAGGGATTGCCACCCCAGGTGACCGTCCGGACCCGCTCCGGGCGGAACCAGAGCAGCCACTCGCCCGGCAGGGAGGAGACGGGCACCGCGAGCAGGCCGCTCGCGCTCGCCCGCAAGGGCTCGAAGGCGGGCTCGTCGAGCCCCAAGGACGCGGTCGCGACGACCCCCTCTTGCCGGCGGCGATCGAGCCAGGTGCCGATCGCCCGCAGCTCCGCCGTGCCCGGGACCTCACCGACGGCCGACACCTGTCCGTCGAGCAAGAGGGCGGCACCGGTCGCGCCGACCGGCTGGAGAAGCGGAGAAGCGCCTTCGAACAGCGCCGAGCGCCAATCGCCTTCTCGGGCGATCGCCTCGTGCATCCGCTGCTCGAGCCGGCGGACCGAGAGCTCGGCTTGTGCTTGAAGGAAGCTTTCGAGGGCGGCGATCCGGGTCGCCACCGTCTCGGCCAGGAGCTCGCAGACCGCACGGACTTCGTAGGCGACCCGCCGTGGCTCGTAATGGTGGCAGGCGATGAGCCCCCAGAGGCGGCCGCCGACCACGAGCGAGGCCACGAGCGTGGCCGCCACGCCCATGTTCTTGAGGTAGCGGATGTGGATCGGCGAGATGCTGCGCAGGAAACAGAGCGACATGTCGAGGTCGCGACCGGTGAGCGGCGACAGGCGCGGCTCGATCGGCACCCGCTCGGCGTCGACGTCGACCAGGACCCGGATCCGGTTGCGCTCGTAGAGCCGGCGGGCGATCTGTGGGATGTCCGAGGCGGGGTAGCGGTTGCCGAGATAAGGTTCGAGACCGGGCTCGCGGCGTTCGGCGAAGACCTCACCGTGGCCTTCGGCGTCGAACCGGTAGACCATCACCCGATCGTAGCCGGTGAGATCCTTGAAGATCCGGGTGGTCTCCTCGGCCAGGCTCTTGAGCGAGGTGCAGGCGAGGATGGCGCTGGTTGCCGTCTCGACGTGATGGGCGAGGTCGACGGGCGGGCCGGGCCGCTCGAACTCGAGCACGAGCCCGGCCTCGGGTGGACGATGCAGGACGACGTCGAGCGGCCGGCCATCGATCCACACCGGCCGTCGCAGCACGACCGGTAGCCGATCGAGCGGCTGGTCGAGCCGGGCGCGGACTTCTCGGGCGAGGTCCGCCGAGAAGGCTTCGAGCGAGCGATTCAGGACCGGCTCCGGAAGGCCGAGGAAACGGGCGGCATTGGCGCTCGCTTGGAGGACCAGGAGGTCGGGCTCGCGCACGACGAGGAGCGCGCCGTGCGGTTGGATCGAGCCCGCGAGATGGATCGGCTCGCGCTCGCAGTTGGAAAGGTCGGCCTCGCCGAAGGTCGGGGCGAGCGGAGCCACGCCGCTCACGCGGGGAGGTCTCCCTTCATTCCTCGACGGTTCCCTCGCCGCTGCGCTCCGAGCCGTTCCCCTCGCTCTCGCCGCCCCCGTCGAGGCCGTACCGTTCGAGTTTGGCATAGAGGCTCTGGCGCGAGAGGCCCAAGAGCGCCGCCGCCGCGGTCCGGTTGCCACCGGTCTGCTCGAGCGAGGCCAGGATGTACTGGCGTTCGAGCTGCTCGACCGCTTCGCGGACGAGCTGTTGCAGGGGAACGCGGCCGAGGGCGAATGTCGGCAAGGTCGGGCTTCGGATCGTCGCAGCTTCCGAGCGGACGCCGCCCGCCGGTGCGCGCAGGTCGCGCAGGAGGAGGAGGATGCCACCGTCGCGCCCCTCGGGCTCGCTCGCGGCCGTGATCTCGACTTCCGTCTCGCTGCCGAGCTCGCCGCGGATCGTGGTGAGGAAGCCGCGGATCGTGCCCTGCCGGCGGATTTGCTCGAGCAAGAGATCGCCGCCGGCCCCGGGCCGTTCGAGCCAACGGCCGAACGGCTCGCCCACCACGCTCTCGGGACGTCCGTGTTGGACGAGATCGAGGAAGGCGCGGTTGGCGTGGCGGATCAGGCCTTCGCCGTCGAGCAGGACGAGGGCGTCCGGGAGCCGCTCGAGGAGCGCCTCGAGCCGGGCGGGGACACTGCGTTCGAAAGCGAGCGGCCCGCCCCCCACGGGGGCGAGCTGGAGGAGGAAGACGTAGCCGGGTTCGGCCACGATCGCGGTGGCCCGGGCGAGCCAAGGGCGGGCTTCGGGGCCGAGATGGAGGAGCATGCCGGGCGAGCGTCCCTGCTCACGGACCCTGAGCAGCATCGCCTGGAACGCCTCGCGGTCGGCCGGAGCGATCTCTTGGAGGAGCTCGCGGCCGTGCGGCGCGAGGCCGAGGGCGCGGATCGCCACGGGATTGGCCTCGAGGATCTCGAGATCACCGGCGCGGAGCAGGAGCACGGCCTCGCTCGAGGTGTCGAACAGGAGCCGATAGCGGGTCTCGACCTCGCGCAGTTTCCAATAGTCGCGCTCCATCGCCTGCTGCGCGGCGATCAGCCGGGACTGCAGCTCGGCCACCGCGCGCAGGCTCCGGCCGACCGCGAGGAGCCCGGCCCGCCCGCCGAGCCGGATCGTGGTGTACTCGATCGGCAGCTCGCGGCCGCTCGGGAAGCGCTGGTTGACTTGACGGAACGCCGAGAGCCCCTCGCTGCGTGCCTCTTCGACGATCCGCCGGATCTTGCCGGAGCCGGCCTCGTCGACGGTCTCGACCCAGGGTCGGCCGAGCCAGGGATCGACCCGTTCGGTCGACACCTCGCCCGCGAGCGTGACCTTCTGGATCACGCCCTTGAGGTCGAGGACGAGGGTGATGTCGGGTTGGTTGATGCTCACACCGATGCCGGGTCGCGGATGGGTCAGACAAGCTACACCGGCTGCGGCCGCGACACCGCGTCCGACGCGATCGGCGCCAGTCTAGCGCGGCTGTTGCGACAGAGCCACGAAAACTGCGACGGCGTTCGGCGGAATCCGGCTCAGCCGGGGGGCTCCGACCAGCGACCGCGCAGATCGACGAGATGGGCGAGCAAGGCGGCGGCGAGCCAGAGCAGGAGAAGCGTCTCGGGGCCGTCCGAAAGGGCGGTCCGCAAGGCCGCGAGGAGGAAGGCGCCGGCCAGCAGGTTGGGCAGCAGCCGCCGAGGAGCCGGGCCGCGACCGGTGCGTCGATGCCACAGTGCGAGGGCCACCGCTTCGACCCCGAGGAGGAGGAGGATCGCGTCGACCGGATGGAAGCTCGGCATCGCAGCTGCGCTCAGCGAGCCGCGAGGAAGGGGGCGTTGAGTTCGACGATCGCGAGATTGAGGACGGCAGCGAAGGCGACCCAGGCGAGATAGGGCAGGAGCAGCCAGACGGAGGGTCGGCTGAAGCGACGGAGGACGAGGACGAGCACGAGGATCGAGATCCAAAGAGCACCGACCTCGAGCAAGGCCCAGTCGGGCCGGCGCAGCCGGAAGAAGAGCACGCTCCAGAGGAGGTTGAGCGCGCCGTTCAAGAGGAAGAGTTCGACCACGTTGCGCCGATGGAGGGGGTCCGGGGCGCGCAACCAGCCCTCGACCGCGGCCGCCGCGGCACAGGCGTAGATCACCGTCCAGGCCGGGGCGAACAGCCAATCGGGGGGTTGCCAGGGAGGCTTGCGGAGTGCTTCGTACCAGGGACCGAGCTCGGTCGCGAGGCCGCCCAGGACGGCCACGCCCAAGGCCGTGGCGGCGGCGTAGAGGATCGCTGCACGCCGGTTCGCCGGTGCCGCGTCCACCGGTTCAGGCCGGGACCAGCCCCGAGAGATGGGCGAGGTTCTTGAAGAAGATCCGGACGTGGGCGAGCGGCCGGGCCTTGACCAGCTCCTTGTTCATGTAGGCGTCGAAGGTCAGCTCCTGGACGTCCTTGTCGCGGCAGATGGCGACGAACCGCTCGCGCCGTTCGTCGCTGCCGTACCAGTAGCGCTGCATGATGCCGAGGATCCAGAAGACCGCACCGTGCGCCCGCAGGAAACGGCGCCGGGCGCGCGCGAGGGCGCGCGCGTCGCCGGTCGCGAGCGTCTCGTCGACCGCCTCGGCGGCGAGCCGGCCGCTTTCCATGGCGTAGAAGATCCCCTCGCCCGAGGCCGGCGCGACGACCCCGGCAGCGTCACCGGCGAGCAGGACGTCGCGGCCATTGTCCCAGCGGCGCAGGGGCTCGAGCGGGATCGGTGCGCCCTCGCGGCGGATCGTGCGCACGGAATCGAGGCCCATCCGGCGCCGATAGGTCGTGACCGATTCGCGGAGCGGGAAGCCCTTGGCGGCACTGCCGGTGCCGATCGAGAAGGTCGGCCCGTGCGGGAACAGCCAGGAATAGAAGTCGGGCGAGAGGCGGCCGTCGTAGACGACGTCGCAGCGGCCGTCGCCGTAGTCCGCGAGCCCGTCGGGCGGGCGCTCGCAGACCTCGTGGTAAGCGAACACGAAGCGCCGGTCGGCGGCCTGCGGGATCGCCTGGCGGGCGACCGCCGAGTTGGCGCCGTCGGCACCGATCACGAAGCGGGCCCGGGCACTCGCGAGCGGGGCCGAAGCGGGAGCACCCTTGGCTCGCCAGAGGACGCGGACGAGCCCGCCCGGCTCGTGTTCGAGCCGCTCGAAGGTCCCGGCGGCGCGCACGGCACCGGCGGCGGCCGCCCGTTCGCGCAGCCAGGCGTCGAACACGTCGCGGTCGACCATGCCGACGAAGCCGCCTTCGATGCCGATGTCGACGGTGCGTCCCTTGGGCGAGACGATCCGGGCACGGTCGATCCGGGCGACGAGCAGCGCCGGGGGAATCGCGAACCGGTCGATGGCGCGTGGCGGGATGGCGCCGCCGCAGGGCTTGATCCGGCCCTCGCGGTCGAGCAGCAAGACCGACCGGCCGAGCCTGGCGAGATCGGTGGCGGCGGTCGCACCGGCGGGGCCACCACCGACCACGATCACGTCGAAGATCGTCTCGGGACGCATCCTCACCTCCCGCCGCTCGCGACCGGGAGAGGCCCGCTCGGGCGGCTCGCGATCTCCTCGCGCGCCGCGGCGATCGTCGCGGCGAGCCGGGCGGCGAGGAGGAACAACAGGGCTTCGAGGGCGAAGACGAGCGCGTAAGCCGGAACGGCCGAGCCGATCGCGAGCCGACCGAGATCGGCCACGACCGTACCGAGGAAGCCGCCGAGCGCGAAGGCGATCGCTTGGGCGGCACCCCAGAGGCCCATCCGGACCCCCTCCCCGCCACTCCGACCCTCGCCGGCGAGCGCCATCATCGAGCCGATCGCGGCGATCGCGAACGCCCCGTTGGCGACGCCGAGGGCGAAGACGGCGCCGTGCAGCGGGAACGGTGGCCCGGCCCAACCGGCCACCACGAGGCTCGCGAGGGCTGCGGCCGAGGCGAGGCAGCCACCGATCGTCCAGAGCCGGAGGGTGGCGGGCCGGCCACCGCCGAGCGTGCCGCCGATCGCCACCAGGATCATGCCGGCGAGCACGCCCGCGTGCTGGATCCCGGAGAGTCGGGTGGTCGCGCCCGGCGAGAGGCCGAAGCGGAGGCCGGCGAAGGGTTCGAGGACGAGGTCCTGGGCGCTGTAGGCGAGCATCGAGAGGAAGACGAAAATCGTGAAGCGGCGGGCCTCGTGATCCGCCCAGACCTCGGCCAGGGCCGAACGGAAGCGCGGTTGCGCGGCCCGCTCGACGGCCGGGCGGGGGCGGCCCGGGCCCTCGACGCCGAGCACCGCCACGGCACTCAGGAGAAAGGCACAAAGGCAGACCCCGCTCGTGATCGCGACGAGACGGGCGAGCGAGAAAGGCTCGAGGAGTCGGCCGACGATCCCGGCGGTGAGCGCGAAGCCCAGGATCATCATCATCCACACGATCGTCGCGGCGGCGGCGCGGCGGCGATCCTCGACCCGGGCGGCGAGCAGCGCCAGGAGGGCGGTACCGGCGCTGCCGACCCCGCCGCCGATCAGGAGGAAGGCGAGGACGGCGAGGAGGAGGCCGGCGAGCGCGTGCTCGGCAAGGAGCGCGGTCGCCAGGGCGGCGAGCACCCCACCGCTCGCGAGCACGGCCATCCCGCCGACGATCCAGGGGGTGCGCCGGCCGCTCACGTCGGAACCGTGGCCGAAGCCGGGTCGGGCGAGCTGGACCGCGTAATGGAGCGCGACGAGCGCACCGGGCAGGGTCGCGGGCAGGAGGAGCTCGACGACCATGACCCGGTTCAAGGTCGAGGTGGTCAAGACGACGATCCCGCCGAGCGCGGTCTGGACCAGGCCGAGCCGGAGGATGTCGAGCCAGCCGAGCGGGGTCGACCGCGCCGGGCTCACGAGAGGGCTCCGGGCGTGGGCCGGACGGCGAGGGCCGCGGTCATCATGCCGAGCACGTAGAGGCTCGTGCCGGTGGCGTTGTACCAGGGCGCGAGCTCGCGCGGGCGGCGCAGCAGCCGGGTCATGAGCACGAGCTGGGCCGTGAGGAGGAGCGCGATCAGGGCGGCGTGCCAGGGCCGATTCCAGGCGACGAGGAGAACCACGACGAGGAGCTGGGGGACGGCCATGACCAGGCAGGCGAGTCGGGCGGCCCGCTCGACCCCGAGCCGAGCCGGCAACGAGCCGATCCCCATCGCCCGGTCACCCTCGACCGACTTGAAGTCGTTCAAGGTCATGATGCCGTGGGCGCCCGAGCTGTAGAGGAGCGCC
>Ga0197142_1000076_pt1 | contig 78898 bp, 70 predicted proteins | sample GBS60_MetaG_FD_148614 | JGI IMG/M metagenome (GOLD analysis project Ga0197142, IMG submission 148614) | Sediment microbial communities from Great Boiling Springs, Gerlach, Nevada, United States - GBS 60_MetaG | ecosystem: Environmental > Aquatic > Thermal springs > Hot (42-90C) > Sediment... | reverse complement strand
TTAACATACAATCCCATAGTCTCAATTTACGCAACCTTTGACAAAGTAATTATAGATGAAATTTTCGCTTTTATGCTCAATTCTCCTTTCCATTGGATTTTTAATAAAAATAAAATCCACAATCCTAATAAAAATATTTTCCTTTATACCTTTACTACCAGCAATGGAAAGCAATTAATCGAATATACTAGTCAGGAAATCATCCATTTGCTACAAAAACAATTAGAAAACCATTTCCCAAATACGAAAGGCAAAAGAATACTGGAATGGAAAATAATAAAAGATAAATTCGCCACAATTAACCTTGATTTAGATTTTATCAAATATAGACCAACACAAGAATCGCCAATTGAAGGCTTATATTTCGCAGGCGACTGGACCGACACGAACCTCCCAGCAACACTCGAAAGTGCAGCATTAAGTGGTAAACTCGCTGTAAGGTCCTTGTTAAACAAATACGGAAAGCAATGACTATACCCAATCTTTTAAGTCTATTCAGGTTTGCGTTAAGCTTGCCCATTGCATATTGTCTTTTCAACAACCTAAAAGAAATCGCTGTGGGGTTAATGTTAATTGCCTGGATAACCGACTTGTTGGATGGTTATCTTGCGCGCCGATTAAATGCTATCTCTGAGTTTGGAAAAATTATCGATCCAATTGCTGACAAAACACTAATATTAGTAATTGTGTTGAGTCTTGTAGCAAGCAATAACTTATCTATTACAACAGCTTTCATTATTGTTGCCCGAGACATTACAATCCTAACTGCTGGACTTGTAGCTTTAAAACGGTACAAGTTTGCAATACCTTCGAATGTAATCGGAAAAATATCAGCGTTTTTGATTGGGTTTTGTCTATTTGTGATTTTAATTTTTCATTCACCCAACATTAAATATTATCTTGAATTTTTTATAATTATTGTTGCAATTTTCTCACTTGTTCTGTATTCATTCTATTACTTCCAATGGATTAAAAAGCTTAGAAGTTCTTAATTTTGTTTTTTTCTTTACACAATATGGGATTATTTGAAAAATTCAAAGAAAAAGTTTCGGGCTTTTTAAAATCTTCATCGGATACCTTATCGGTTGACAAAATCAAAACAGGTTTAAGCAAGACCCGTTCCAATATCTTCGACAAACTGAAAAATGCTATCGGTATAGGAAAAAAATTCGATCAGAATTTACTTGATGAAATCGAAGAAATTCTTATTTCATCCGATATTGGCTTCGAAGCAACTGAAAAAATAATTGATACTTTGAAAAAAAATGCGTCCAATCTTTCAAATGCAAAAATTGACGATATCATTGAAGTTATTAAACTGGAAATACTCAATATTTTTGAAGATTCATCGCAAGAATTAAATTCAAACCCATTCTGGATTGATACAAACAATAAACCACACACCATACTAATAGTTGGAGTCAATGGAGTTGGAAAAACCACAACCATTGGCAAGCTGGCTTATAATTACCGAAAATTGAATCACTCTGTTTTAATAGGTGCAGCAGACACTTTTCGGGCAGCAGCCAATGAACAATTAGAAATTTGGGCCGAGCGCGCTGGTGTCCCAGTAATTCAGCAAAAACAAGGTGCCGATCCTGCTGCTGTTGCCTACGATACTCTCCACTCGGCTATTTCTAAAAATATCGATGTTGTTATTATTGATACCGCTGGAAGATTACATAACAAAACACACCTGATGGCAGAACTCGAAAAAATTACTCGTGTAATGAGAAAGTTAAAACCCAAAGCACCCGATGAGGTTTTGCTTGTTTTGGACGCTACTACCGGTCAAAACGCAATTCAACAAGCAAGAGAATTTACAAAAGTCACTCCTATTACTGGGATAGTCTTGACAAAGCTTGATGGAACTGCGAAGGGTGGTGTTGTGATACCCATCGCTATGGAATTCAAAATTCCAGTAAAGTTTATTGGTGTTGGTGAAAAAATTGATGATTTGCAACCATTTAATCCAGTAATTTTCGTTGATGCTCTTTTCGAATAACTTAAAAAAATTTCAAAATTGGTAATTAAACTAATATGTAGTAATTTTGTATTTTTTAAATAAAAATAAAGATTAAGGAGGTTTCAATTGAAGAAGGCGTGGGGAAAAATTTTGCTCGTTTTAGTACCTATTATAATAGCACTTTTCTTGCTCTATCCAACCTATAAAGCGAGCAATCTCGAAAAAACGAAACAGAGGTATTTGGAAGAAGCCAAAAAAGCCAAAAACCCATCCGATTCATTAGCAATAATTGAAAAATTCGAAAAACAGTATGGGAAAGAATTGCTTGATGCAAAAGCAAACAGAATTAAATTGGGTCTCGATCTTCGTGGCGGTATGTATGTGACTCTCGAAGTTGATGTATTAAAATTGCTTGAGGAAAGTGCTCAACGTGATGCGATTGACGACATTTTCCTCGAGGTATTGGAGAAAACAAGGAACGACGCCCAAACTTCCGACGAAGATGTTATTGAAATTTTTAAAAGAAACTTCGAACAAATTGCAAGACCGAAAAGGAAATTCCTTTCCGATTATTTCGATTTTGGAGGTGAAGCACTTGCCACCGATGACAAAATTTTAGAAAAGCTAAAAGAAAATGCTGAAGAGGCAATCGATCAAGCTCTCCAAGTTATTCGCCAAAGAGTGGATAAATATGGAATTTCTGAACCCACTATACAAAAAATTGGTCAACGACGAATTCTATTGGAACTCCCCGGTGTGACAAATGAGAGTGAAATGAGACAGCTTTTACAAACCACTGCTCGATTGGAATTTAAACTGGTTCGAAATGACGAAAACCTGGTCGCTGCATTCTACAAAATTGACGAATTTTTGAAAAAGGAAAAGCAAATTACCAAAACAGATCAACTCTTTTCCCCTATACCAAACGATACTGCCAAAAAGGAAAAACAAACTGCCACTGGCGATACATCGCAAAGTAAATCTAAAAATACAAACCTTGCAACTGCAGAAATCGATACAACTAAGTCGGAGCAACTTTCGGATACAACCGACCCTTACCAGGGACTCTCTCAAGAGGAAAAATCTCGAAGGTATTTAGAAGACCACCCATTCACAACTTTATTCATTACTAACTATATGCCCCCAGATGGAGAAAGAACCCAATTCCAACGTGATGTTAGATTTTATAATGCCTCTCAAGTTCCAAAAGGGGAATATTCATTTGAAATATTCGAAGATGTTTGGAAAAAGTTCGAAGCAATAATCAATAGAAAAGAAATTAAGGCACTTTTGCCGTACGACATTGAAATTCTTCCGAGTGCCAAGCCCGAAATTATTAAAGACAACAAAGGGAATGAATACAAGATACTCTCGTTTTACGGACTTAAAAGAGATCCTGAATTAACAGGAGAAGTGATAACCGATGCTGTTGCAACTTATGACCCTACAACAAATCAACCCATCGTTACAATGTCGATGGATAGCGAAGGTGCAGAAAGGTGGGCAAAAATCACTGGGGCTAACATTAAAAAAAGAATAGCCATTGTTCTCGATAACCTTGTTTACTCTGCTCCAGTAGTACAACAAAAAATTGTTGGCGGTAATTCCCAAATAACTGGAATGAGTAGTCCAGAAGAAGCAAAACTTTTGAAAATCGTGTTGAAAGCTGGTGCATTAAAAGCCCCTGTCCAAATTGTTGAAGAGAGGATAGTCGGCCCATCTCTCGGAGAAGACTCAATTCAAAAAGGAATTCAGTCTTTGTTGATTGCTGCATTGCTTGTGCTCCTATTTATGGTTATTTATTATTCTACTGCTGGACTATATGCGAACGTAGCAGTATTAATAAACGTAATGCTCATTATTGGAATAATGGCAGCTTTTCAAGGGACTTTAACTCTTCCAGGTATTGCGGGTATTATTTTAACTGTTGGAATGGCAGTTGATGCAAACGTACTTATTTACGAACGAATTCGAGAAGAATTAGACAAAGGACGCTCTTTACGCTCCGCAATTGATGAGGGTTATAGTAAAGCACTTTCTGCTATCCTGGACTCTAATATTACCACCTTTATCACAGGCTTGATTTTATATTTCTTTGGTTCAGGTCCCATTCAAGGCTTTGCAATGACGCTTATGATTGGAATCATCACAACATTATTCACCGCAATCATTATCAGCAAGGCACTTTTCCAAATTACATTAACTTTAGGAGCATCGAATATTAGCTTTGGACAACCAAAACCAATTAAAGCTTAACAAATAACAGAAGGGTGTAATATGCAGTTTTTTAAAAAACCAAACATCGCTTTCATACCCAACAGGAGGAAATTTCTCATTCTTTCATGTTTTTTTATTTCTCTGTCTATACTTTTAATTCTAATTTTTGGATTTCGCTTTGGGATCGATTTTACTGGTGGGACAGAAATAGCCATTAGAGTCGAAAAAAATATTGAAACTGATGAACTTCGAAAATTACTCTTAAACTCAAATATTTTTCCGGAAGAAATTAAATCTTTTGGCGAAAAAAACCAATTTCTACTTCGTTTAAAAGAAACTGGCAAACAATCCACCGAGATAGAAGAAGTTTTACTTTCATCTCTTAAAGACTATAACATTAAAATACTCAAAAAAGATACAATTGGACCTAAAATTGGCGAAGAAATTCGGCTTCAAGCAACTATTGCAATTTTACTTGCAATTATTGCAATGTTAATTTATATTGGATTACGCTTCGAATTTCCCTTCGGCTTTGGTGCAGTAGTTGCTTTAACACACGATGTAATATTTACTCTCGGGATGATTGTTCTGTTCGATAGGTTAAATGTGATAAATCTCGAGATTAATCAAGGTATACTTGCTGCACTTTTAACAGTTGTTGGTTATTCTGTAAACGACACAGTTATAATTTTTGATCGTATTCGAGAAAACAAAGAAAAACACAAAGGAATTCCTTTGGCAAAAATTGCCAATATTAGTATAAACGAAACTTTAAGTCGAACAATTATAACTGTTATAACTGTACTTTTAGTTTTAATTGTTATGGTTTTCTTTGCCGGTCCTGTTCTTCAAGGATTTGCTTTTACTATAACAATTGGTGTTATCATTGGTACATACTCTTCTATATTCATTGCTACACCTTTTGTTCTATGGTATCTTAAACGCATAAAAAAAATAAATGTTGAAGCCGACATTTCGAAAGAAACAGTAGCAGCAAAGGCATAAAATGGACAAAATTTCTATCAACTATTTGACAAACCATCCAGAAGTTCAAATTATTAAACTTCCTCCAAACTTTTTTGGAGGAAGTTTATCCAATGATTTTACTGAAGCAGTGGAAAAGACTAAAACCTCAAAGGCAAAACTTGTTGCTGTCGATTTAAGCCAGGTCGAGATGATTAATAGTATGGGGCTTGGTCTCTTGGTAGCTTCCTATACTTCTTTGAAAAAAAACTCAATTAGTTTGGTTCTTCTTTCCCCAAATGATAAAGTTAAGAACCTTTTGAAAATAACTCATCTCGACACAATTTTCAAAACTTATCAAAATACTGATGAACTAATTGCAACACTTTAATTTCAGTTGAATATATTCCTCCATATCCCCTACTTCAACAAATTGATTTTTAATTATTTTGCATTGTAAATAAAGTACAAAACAAAATGAATGTAACGCTTGTTCTAGGAACCCAATGGGGGGACGAGGGAAAAGGCAAGATTGTCGATATTTTGAGTAAAGATGCCGATATCGTTGCGCGTTACCAAGGTGGTGCCAACGCTGGACATACGGTTGTTTTTAATGGCAGAAAATTTATTCTCCATCTTATCCCTTCGGGCATCCTGAACCCAAATTCTATTTGTATAATTGGAAACGGAGTTGTAATCGATCCTTATGCTCTACTCGAAGAAATTGACTTATTAAAGAAGTTCAACATAAGCGTTGAGAATAGGCTCCTTATCAGTAACAAAGCCCATTTAATTTTACCCTACCATATGGTCATTGATAAAGTCAGCGAGGAATGTAGTGAAAAATCTATAGGAACAACCGGCAGGGGTATTGGTCCTGCTTATGTTGATAAGTTCGCAAGATGTGGAATTCGCGTTGGGGAAATTTTGCATCCTGAAATACTCACCAAGCACTTAGAAAAAAACCTAAAGGAGAAAATTGAACTTATTACGAAATACTATGGTAAGGATATCGAGAGGGAAAATTATAATCAACAACTACTTAACTATATGGAAGCATTAAACAAAATAAAACAATATGTAACCGACACAACTTTCTTCATTAATCACCAAATAAAAGAAGGAAAAAAAGTTTTAATCGAAGGTGCCCAAGGAACTTTGCTTGATGTTGACCATGGGACCTATCCCTTTGTTACAAGTTCAAATCCAACTTCCGGAGGTGCCTGTATTGGATTAGGTATTCCGCCTACTGTTATCAATAACATTATTGGTGTTGCAAAAGCATATACAACAAGAGTTGGAAATGGACCATTTCCAACTGAACTAAAAGATGAAACAGGCGAAATAATCCGAAAAAATGGTTTTGAATATGGTTCAACCACTGGAAGACCAAGAAGATGTGGTTGGCTTGATCTTGTAGCCCTGAAATATTCTATAATGATAAATGGTATTAATAGCCTAGCATTAACAAAGATTGATGTACTTAGTTCTTTCTCGCAAATTAAAGTTTGTGTTAAATATCAAATCGGCGGGGAATTAACAACTGAATTCCCAACAGATAGTTTTTTATTGGACAATGCTAAACCAATTTACCATTATCTACCCGGATGGAAAAAATCACTGGCTGGTATTAATTCTTATGAACATTTACCCTTTGAAACCAAAAAATATATAAAATTCATAGAAGATTATCTTCAAATTCCAATCAACATCATTTCAACCAGTCCTGAGCGAACAGATACCATAATCCGACAATCATAATGAACGGAAACCCAATATCCAAAATGTTCGATAAAATTGCAACTCGATATGATTTAATTAACGACTTGTTGAGCTTTGGTATTCACCGAACCTGGCTCCGAGAAGCAGTCAGAAAAATCACTATTACATCGCCCTCCAGAATTTTAGATTTGGCGACAGGCACTGGAAAATTTGCTTTTCTTCTACAAAAGTATTTTCCCAAATCCCAAATCTATGGAATCGACATATCCCAAAATATGCTTGCACTCGCCAATAAACGAAATACGAATGGCAATATACACTTTTTATATGGAGATGCCCTTCAAATCCCATTTGAAAACAATGACTTTGATTTGGTTACAATGTCTTATGGAATAAGGAATGTATCAAACATAGTTTTGTGCTTAAGAGAAATATATAGAGTTTTAAGGCCTAATGGTGAGTTCATTATTGTCGAGTTTGGACGTCCATTACCCTGGTTTCGGTCACTTTATCAAATCTACCAAAGAATGATTATGAAACCTCTCGGAGGGATTATCAGCGGAGACTTTAGGGCATATGCTTACCTTGTCAATACAATTAATAAGTTCCCTTCGGGAAAGGAATTTATCAAAATTGTCGAAGAAACAAATTTATTCGAAGACATTGAATACTACATTCTAACTTATGGAATTGCTTATATCTACAAAGGGAAAGCAAAGAAAAATTAGTTCGATTTTGCTCTCAAGGTGGTTAATAACATCGAAAAATCCTCGTCGGTCAGATAGTACTTGGTGTTGCAATATTGGCAAACAAGCTCATTCTGATTAAGTTCTTTCATTTCTTTAATGTCGCTGTAATTTAGTGTTAATAGTTTTTCAATAAAGCTTTCTTTGGAGCAGCGACAGAAAAAGTCAACTCGGTCGTTTTTTAAAAGAGAAAATTCCCAGGGCAATATGCTTTTCAACACGCTTTCTAAATCGTCTTTGGGTTTAATAATTTCCGTTAATCTATTTAAACTTGAAAAATGTTGTACGACTTGGTCTTTTTCCTTTTCTGTGGCTCCGGGCATAGCTTGTACAATCAAACCACAGGAATTGATTATCTTTCCTTCTTCGTCAGTGTCTGCATCCAAAATTGCAACTGAAAAAATTTGCTCGGACTTGGCAAAGTAATAATTCAAGTCGGACGAAATGTCCCCCCGAACAAGTTGCACAATCCCAATGAATGGTTCAGGCTCATTGTATAGTATCCTCATTACACGAAGGATACCTGGACCAAGAGCTGTATCGAAGTTATCTTTATGTATTTTATTGACATTCGGTGAATATTCACAATAGCCGCGAACTTCGCCTACCTGAATAGCTTCGGCATTCACTCTCGAAACAATTCCATCACCAATTGCATCAATTATTACTCGCTCTTCACCATTCAAAAAAACAGCAAGCATAGACGCTGCCGACAAAGCCCTTGCAAGCAATAAAGCTGGAACTTCGGGAAGATTATGCCTCAACTGTGCTTCCTGTGCTACGTTTGTATTTTTTATTGCAGAAATACGAAAATGTCCATTTGCAGACATAGCGCTTACCACCCGCGACTTTTCTTGATGTTTTTCTAATGTCAGTGCCATCTTTCATTATACTTTAAAGATTTAAAACATTTAAACGTCTAGGCTTTTTTAAAATTGCTTGTGAATGGAAATTACCGAATTTTGGACGATACTTTCAGCAAACGGAATCATTCTCGAGCCAGAACAATTGAAGCTGATCGAACGATACGTTCAAGAACTTTCATACTGGAATGAACGTGTAAATTTGATTTCCAGAAAAGATACCGAAAACATTTTAGAGAACCACATACTTCATAGTTTAAGTTTGCTTAAATATGTTGAAATACCAAAAAAAGCACGATGTATTGATGTTGGAACAGGCGGTGGTCTTCCCGGTATTCCAATCAAAATTGCTAGGACCGACTTGTTTATGACTTTGCTGGATTCTATAAAGAAAAAAATCAAAATAACCGAGATGCTAGCAAAACATACTGGTTTAAGAAATATAAACGCTATTTGTATGAGGGCCGAAGATTTTGCTCGTATCAAAAATAATTTTGCCACTTTCGACGTTGTTATTTCGAGGGCTGTTGGAAAAATTGGTACTGTTATAGCTTGGACAAAAGATATTTTGAAATCGGGAGGCTTACTTGTGTTCTTGAAAGGCGGAAATCTTGAAGAGGAAAAGGAAAATGCAAAAAAAATGTTTAAAAATTTACTAATTGAGGAATACCTTATTGATTTAGTAGGCTATGAAAAATTCAAAAAAGATGAAAAAAAGGTTGTTATTTGCAAATTTCAAGATTAGTTTATTAACCCTTTGTTTTGTGCTTTGCTTCTCATATTTTTCGGCTATGGCACAAACAAAGGTTAATTCCAAAATCAAAATTGCAAGAGTTAAATACTCCGGTGGTGGAGATTGGTATAACGATCCCTCGGGAGAAGTCAATCTTCTAAAATATATTCAACAAGTAACCAATATTCCTGTTGAACCAGTTTATGAATGGGTCGAGCTTTCGAGCCAGAACCTTTTCGCCTATCCTATCCTCTTTTTAACTGGACACGGAAACGTAAATTTTACAGAAAAGGAAGTCGAAAACCTTAGAACCTACCTTAAAAACGGCGGATTTCTCTATATAGATGATGATTATGGTTTGGATAAGTTTATTCGACGCGAAATGAAAAAAGTTTTCCCTGACCAAGAATTCGTTGAACTTCCTTTTAATCATCCGATATATTCTGCACACTTTAAATTTGAGAGAGGCTTACCTAAAATACATGAGCACGACAACAAACCGCCCGCTGGCTATGGTCTATTTTACAACGGCAGGCTCTGCGTATTTTATACTTACGAAACAAATCTTGGTGATGGATGGGCTGATCCCGATATCCACAAAGATCCACCCGAAATCCGTGAATTGGCTTTGAAAATGGGAACTAATATTGTTGTTTATGCCTTAACTAATTAGAGACTATGGAAGCACTATACAAAAATTTTCAATATGTTTCTAAAAGGCTTGCTCGAACAAGGTTCTGGATGATTTTTTCTGAACTTTCTATCCACTTTCTTGATTCTCTGTTCTTCGGAATTATTACACTATTTATTTTGTCCATAATCGAATACTTCTTTAATGGCGACGCAAGCTTTCGAAGCACACTTTTCACCATTGCAATCCTTATTCCTTCGATAACTTTCCTTGTTTTTTCATTTCCAACATTCTACAAAATATTCAGTCCTAAACACAGAATTTCATTGGATAGGATTGCCCTTGATATTGGTCGGTTTTATCCAGATATTAAAGATAGATTTTCAAATTCCTATCAGTTAATGTGTTCTGTTGAAAACCAAATAGGTATATCAAAAACTTTCGTCCTCAAAGCTTCTGAAAGTGTGTTTAATCAAGTAAAAAATTACGACTTTTCTGTTGTTATTAAAAAAACTGAACTTAGAAATTCTTTTATACGATTTTCAACTGCTTTAGTTTTGCTTGTAATTATTTTGCTAACTTTCACGAATAGTATTGGGTTCGCATTTTATAGAATCATCAACTTTAATAAATCTTTCTTGCCACCTCCACCTTTCGATTTAACCATATATCCTAAATACGAGACGGTAAAAAAGGGAGAAAATGTAAAAATTATTGTCAAAGCTAATGGTACGGCACCTCAAACCGTAACATTAAAACTAAAGGAACTCCAACAAAAGGATTTCGAAGGCATCACGCTTTCGTTGGATACTGGCAACCTATTCGTATATCAAATACCATCTATCAAAAACTCTGTCAAATTTTTTGCCGAGACCGATTGGTTTACAGAAAAAGTAACCTCAGACATTGGACAAATCGACGTCGTAGAACATCCTCTTTTAAAATCCTTTGAAGGGACTGTTGTATTTCCTTCTTACACCAATAAACCCTCGTTAAACTTTAATGAACAAAACGCTGACTTGAATGTACTTACAGGCTCAAGAATCAACATTTCTATCCTTGCAAACAAAAAAATCAAAGAAACTAAAATTGTTCTTTTGAAAGAAAAAAAGAATCCGGAAAGTTTTTTATACGACACTAGTGAAATAAAGATGTCTGCAAACGACCAAAAAGCAACAGGTTCTTTCGTTGCTAACTTCTCGGGTTTCTACTTTATCCAAATAAAAGACTACGACAATTTAGAAATTCCTCAGCCTGTAAAATATAAAATAAATTTACTAAAAGATGAACCACCGCAAATAAAATTACTCGAACCTGAAACCGATGTTAAAGTTTCCGAATCTGCATTACTTCCTATGATGATATATATTTACGACGATTTTGGATTTACAAATCTTACTTTGCATTATAAGCTGAGTTTATCCCCATACTCAGCTCCTTGGAAAAATTATAACACTATTGACATACCAATTTCACGTGAAAAAAACGAGGTTAATGTTGCTTACTTATGGGATTTAAATAAGTTACAAATCGCCCCATCCGAAGAATATGAGTTTTATTTGGAAATATTCGATAATGACAAAATTAGCGGACCAAAATCTGCTCGAACGCAAACCCTTCGAGTAAAACTTCCCGGAATTGATGAAGTGTTGAAAGAAACTTCCGAAACACAACAAACTATTTCTCGTGAACTCGAAAATGCCTTGAAAAAGGCAAACGAATTGAAAAAAGAAATGGAAAATATTAACCGAGAACTAAGTAAAAAAGAAACCAAAAACCAGTTAGATTGGTCGGAAAAGAAAAAAGCAGAGGAAATTCTAAAAAAACAAAAAGAATTAACCAACAAAATCGAAGAAATACAAAAATCTTTAGACGAACTAACCAGGAAAATGACTGAACAAAATTTGCTATCACCAGAAACTATTCAGAAATACCTTGAATTACAGAAACTCTTGAAAGAGGTCAAGTCGCCTGAATTAGAACGACTTCAAAGGCAAATGGAACAAGCTTTGCAAAAGCTTTCTCCCGAAGATATTAAGAAAGCACTCGAAAACTACAAATTTGACGAAGAACAATTCAGAAAGAACTTGGAAAGAACTATCAAAATCCTTAAACGCTTGCAGGCAGAACAAAAAGCAGATGCACTACATAAATTAGCCGAAGAACTTGCACGAAAACAGGAAGACTTACAAAAGCAAACCGAAAATACAAACCCCAATGATAAAAATAAATTGGAACAACTTGCACGCCAACAAGAAAACTTAAAGAAAGAACTCGACGCAATTAACAATGAACTCAAAAATTTGAAAGACTTGATGAAAGAGATTGGCAAAGATATGCCTCTTGACTATTTGCAAAAGGCAGAAGATGAGCTTTCGCCTGATGAGACAAGTCAGGATATGGAGGATTCCCAAGATGCCTTAGAAAAAGGCAATACTTCTAAATCCAGCAAATCTCAAGAAAAAGCTAAAAATCGTTTGAAAAAATTTGCCCAGCAAATGAAAAAAGTTAAAGATGAAATTAACAATAGAGTTACAAAAGAAACAATAAAAAAACTTGAAAAGGCCCTAAACGACCTGATGACTTTGTCCAAGGAACAATCGGACTTAAAAAAGCAAACTGAATCGACCGACTACAACTCATCTAGAATAGCGGAACAAGCACGATTTCAAGCTAGCATTGCCGAGGCTCTTATAGATTTAGCAAATTCGTTATTTGAACTATCACAAAAGTCCTTTTCTGTTACACCCGAAATGGCACGCTCGCTTGGCGAAGCCCTGAATAATATGCAAAAAGCAACGGAAAGCCTTGCTAACCGTAATTTACCCGGCGCCAAGCAATTTCAAGACCAGGCACTCCAGGCTCTTAACCGAACTTCTCTTCAAATCCAAAATATGCTGTCGCAACTCCAGAACCAAGATGCTTGTGATAATCCCGGAGGTATGGGTCAAAATGGTAAAGGAAGCTCATTCAACTTTATGCAAAGGCTACAGCAAATTGCTTCGACCCAACAAATGATAAATCAAATGGCTCAGCAACTTGCAAATGAGAATCGTGGAAATCTTTCCAATGAACAGCAGGCTCAACTTGCTCGAATTATTGCCGATCAAGGACGTGCCCAAAAAGCCTTGGAGGAACTCTCCCGAGAGCAAAAGCAATTTGGACAAACCGATCAAAGAGTTTTGGGTTCTTTAAATAAAATAATTCAGGAAATGCAGGAAGTTATTTCCGATTTGCAAAGCGGAAAACTCACAACCGAAACTTTAAAACGACAGGAACGGATTCTTTCTAGGCTTCTCGACGCTACCAAGTCTGTTTATGAACGCGATTTTGAAGAACGTCGAGAATCTACCCCTGGCAAAGAATTACACAAAAACGCACCTCCACCACTTAATCCTAAGTTGGTAAACAAAAATTCTTTTGAACAATTTATGAACGAAATAAAACTTCTTTATACAAAAGATTACGAAGAACTCATAAGGTCCTATTTTAATCTCCTCCAAAATTCAAAATTGAACATTCGCCAGTAAAAGTAATGATCATTACGAGAGATTCTCTAAACCAATTAGACCCACAAGAGGTATTAAATTTAACCAGCGATGGTTATGCTATTTTAATCGATAAGCAAAAAGATTGGACTTCGTTTGATGTGGTTAATAAAATCAAAAAAACGTTAGGATATCCCAAAATAGGTCATACAGGTACTCTTGACCCTTTCGCAACTGGACTCTTAATTATATTGATAGGCAGATTCACTAAAAAACAAAATTTGTTCACAAACCTGGACAAAACATATATAGCCAAAATAAAATTGGGAACTACTACTGATACACTCGATCCTACTTCCGTCGAGCATTCTTTCCAGGACATTTCTTTTCTAAATATATCCGATGTTCAAAATTGTATCAAAAGCTTCGAGGGAGAATATGAACAAATTCCTCCTATGTTTTCGGCAAAAAAAATTTCCGGCAAAAGGCTTTATACCCTCGCTCGGCAAGGTAAAACAATAGAACTTCAACCCACTAAAGTTAATATATATTCAATAAAAATCATCGACATCGAACTTCCATTTGCTACATTCGAAGTTCATTGTTCCAAAGGTACATACATTCGCTCTCTTGCCCGTGATATTGGAAACAAACTGGGTGTGGGTGGTTACCTTTTTGAACTTAGAAGAACAAAGATAGGACATTTCTCTGTTGATTCTGCTTTAAGTATTTTTGAATTTTTGGGTTTTCTAAAAAAAACTATTGTCTAATGAAAATATACAAAAACTTTAACCAGATTGAATATAATCCAAATCGGACAGTAACAGTTGGAACCTTTGATGGTGTTCATCTTGGACATCAAAAAATCCTGCAGAGATTAAACGAAATTGCTCATACAAGGCAGGGAACTTCCTTAATTATTACCTTTGATCCACATCCCCAATTCGTTGTTAAAAGATCCGACAAAGAACCATTGAAATTGCTAACAACAATCGATGAGCGACTTTCACTTTTCGAAAAGTTTGGTGTAGACGAAGTTCTCATAGTCCCTTTTACCCCGGAATTCTCTCAGACTTCTGCTGAAGATTTTATAAAAAAATACCTCTTTCAAACTGTTGGATTTTCCTGTATTCTGATTGGACACGATCATTACTTTGGCAGAAACCGAGAAGGAAATTTTGACCTCCTCAATAAATTATCGTATGAACTTGGGTTCCGGGTCGAACGGATACCTGCTTTTATACTAGACGAAATCACTATATCAAGTACAAAAATCAGAAATTTTCTTTCTCAAAACCAAATTGAACTCGCAAATAAATTACTTGGTTACGAATATTTCGTAAAAGGTATAGTCGTGGTTGGCGATGGTCGGGGTTCTAATATGGGTTTCCCAACTGCCAATATTAAATTTAATGATGAACACAAACTTGTTCCCTCCGATGGTGTTTTCTTTGTTTATTCAATCATAGATGGTGTAAAAACTTTTGGTATGGCAAATCTTGGATTTCGGCCAACTTTCTATACCGACAAAAAAAGAGTATTAGAAGTTCACTTCCTGGATTTCAATGGCAACCTATACAAAAAAGAGCTGAGCATCCACTTCCTTAAATTTATAAGAAACGAACAAAAATTTAATTCTGTGGACGACTTACTACTACAATTAAATCACGATAAAGAAAACTGCAAAAATTTGATAAAGTTATATTCTTAATTAGAGAAAATTTGCTTAATTTTGTATTTGTCTAAATGGAGAAAAAATGATTTTAAAAGAACAAAAAGCCGAAATTATTAAAAAATTTGGTGGAGATATTAAAAACACAGGTTTACCCGAAGTTCAAATAGCCTTATTAACAGCTCGTATTCAAGACATTACAAACCATCTAAATATTCACAAAAAAGACAACCACTCTCGTCGTGGCTTGATTAAATTGGTTAGCAAAAGAAAACGCCTTCTGAATTATCTCGCAAAAAAAGATATAAATCGATACAGAGAAATTCTTGCTGCTTTAAATTTAAGAAAATAATTTAATGGTAAAATTTTAGAGCGGTTTATTTACAATAAATAAACCGCTTTTTTCGTTTCTATTAAATTAATTTAATAAAGAGCTATGGAAGAAAACTCCCGCAGCAGTGTAGTAGTGAAGATTAATTTCGATGGTCGTGAATATTCCCTTGAAGCAGGTAAGTACGCAAAATTTGCTAATGGCGCTGTAATGGTAAAATACGACGACACGATGGTCTTGGTTACAGCAGTAGCAAGTGAAACCGAAAGGACAGACATCGATTTTCTCCCACTGCAAGTTGAATATCGTGAAAAAAGCTCATCTGCTGGTAAAATTCCAGGCGGTTTTATCAAACGTGAAGGGAAACCAACAGATCGTGAAATCCTTGCTGCTCGCCTAATCGACAGACCTATCAGACCAATGATCCCAAAAACCTGGAGATACGAAACTCAAATTATTGCCACTGTATTCTCCTCCCAACCCGAGATTGACCCCGATACCCTCGCAATGGTCGGAGCCTCTGCTGCACTGATGATCTCCGACATTCCTTTCAATGGACCAATTTCAGAAGTTCGTGTGGGGAGAATTAATGGGAAGTTCAAAGTAAATCCCACTATGGATGAGCTGAAGATATCCGATATGGACCTCACTGTTGCCGGTTCCGATAACTCAATTGTTATGGTCGAAGGCGAAGCAAAAGAAATCTCCGAAGATGACTTCCTTATGGCTCTTCAATTTGCACACGATAAAATCCGCCAACTTAATGCACTTCAAAAAGAACTTGCTCAATTGATTGGCAAGCCCAAAAGAGCCTATGTTGAAATTCAATACCCTAATGAATTAGTTGATTTAATTGAAAACACCATAAAAGAGGATATAGAAAACTATATCCATACTGTTACATCTAAGCAGGAAAGAAAAGAGTGGCGAAATCAATTTGTACAAAAAGCCCTCGAAACAGCAATACAAAACTTTGGTGAAAGTGAAGAGTACGCTGGCTTTAATTTCGAAATGGCTGTCTCAAACATCGTCAACGAAATCGAAAAGAAAGCTATGCGAAAGATGATTCTGGAAGAAGGACGCCGTTTCGATGGTCGAGGCTTGAAAGACATCAGACCCTTGTATTGCGAAGTCGGGCTTTTACCGCGCACTCATGGCTCTGCACTTTTTGTCCGCGGTGAAACTCAGGCACTTTGCACAACAACACTTGGCACAAAAGAAGATGAACAAATTTTTGATGGCATCTTTCCAGTCTACGCTTCCAGATTTATGCTTCATTACAATTTTCCACCATTTTGTACTGGCGAAGTTGGTCGCTTAACCGGAGTTAGCCGCCGCGAAATTGGACACGGCAACCTTGCCGAGAGAGCTTTGAAAAATATGCTTCCTGAACAGGACATTTTTCCCTATACAATTCGCGTTGTTTCCGATATTCTTGAATCCAATGGAAGCTCATCAATGGCTACTGTTTGTGCTGGAAGCCTTTCACTTTTCGACGCCGGTGTTCCAATGAAAAAAGCAGTTGCTGGTATCGCTATGGGCCTCATTAAAGAAGGTGATAAAGTAGCCATTTTAACCGACATCCTTGGCGATGAAGACCACCTTGGCGATATGGATTTCAAAGTTGCAGGTACCGTCGATGGGATAACTGCCTGCCAAATGGACATCAAAATCGAAGGCTTATCTATCGATATTATGAAAACAGCCCTCGAGCAAGCTCGCCAGGCGAGGCTGCATATCTTAGATGTTATGAATGCTACTATATCAAAACCACGGGACGATATTTCGCCCTTTGCACCTCGATTTATCAACATCAAAATCCCAACCGATATGATTGGATTAGTTATTGGTCCCGGTGGCGAGACCATTCGTTCCATCGCAAAGGAAACAAATACTTCTATTTATATAGAAGAAGATGGTACTGTCCAGATTGCTTCAAGTTGCAAAGAAGACAGTCTAAAAGCAGCACAAATGATTGAAAGTTTAGTACGTAAACCAGAGGTTGGCGATGTTTACAAAGGCGAAGTAAAAGAAATTCGGGAAGGCTTAGGGGCTATTGTTGAATTTTTACCTAAAAAGACAGGCCTTTTGCACATTTCCCACATTGACCATAAAAAGATAAATAGAATTTCTGACATTCTTGCAGTTGGGGACAAGATTGATGTTATGCTTATTGAAATTACTGCAGATGGAAAATATAAATTAAGCCGTAAAGCTTTGTTGCCCAAACCAGCACAAACAACCTATACTCAAACACCAAAATATCCCCCAAATCCAAGACCCAGACCATAGGGTTTATTTGAACTTTTTTTCATAATTTTGTTTTTGTGGCGCATTCGTCTAGGGGTTAGGACACGGCCCTCTCAAGGCCGCGGCAGGGGTTCGAATCCCCTATGCGCTACAATCAATCAGCCTTTTCAACCCTAAAAAAAGACATCATTATTATTTCTTTACCATTATCAAATCAATCAAAATGAAAAGCTTCTTTTTCTCTTTACTTGCTTTTCCTTTGTCTCTTTTTCGCTCCTTTCTATCGAAGACCCTCTGAACGTATGGAAGCTACCCAAGCAGTATGCAGTAACGAAATATGGTATGCCCTTGTGTTGCATAATTTCAAATCTGATACTTACGACAAATTGATATTCGAAAAAGATTATTATGAATGGTTCAGGACGAAGCAAATTCCATATGAAAATATGTGGGTTTGAGCTACCTGTTCAATATTTTTCCCTGCTGCCTCGCCACAGCTTTTCGTAAGTAACTCTGGCAGATATATTTTTTACGCATTAGCCAACACACGAAGGTCTGGGGATGACATAAATGGCTGGTTTTTATATGATGTGGTCGAAAGAAGAATAAAGTGGAAAAATATTCAACTTCCATACATTTTAATCCAACCGATGGAATGGTGATTATACAATTAAAGAGTTCTCCGGTTGGCAACCCAATAAAAATTACTCTTTCTTCTTTGCAATGTGCAACGATAAAAGTATTGTTCGATGGAATACTGAACGACCCAATATTTATGTTCGACACAGCTGAGCTCCCCGCTGGTGTATATTTTGTTACGGTGCAATCAACCAATGGTAGCAAAGTATACAAATTGATTAAAGTAAAGTAAGATTTAAACTAGAAATTTCTTAAATTAAAATTTCTAAAAAAATGGTTTAGTTCTTTAAGAGGTTAAAAAATGAAAGCCAAACTGACAGTTAAAAGAGGGAAAATAATGATTAAACTGGGAAATGGTTCCGAGATTGAATTGACAGACAGAAAAGCGAAAATTAAAAACAGCGAAGAAGAACTCAAATTTTCGAAAAATAAAATTAAAAATTCCCATTCAATCAAAAGAAAAACAAAATAGTTATAAGGAAAGGAGAAAACTTAAAATTGAGGAATATTTTTGATATTTCAAATGTTGATTTCGATAAGGGTGAGTTTTTCGAAACTATTTACTCACAAGGGAATATAAAAATTGAGCGTATAGTTTCGTTGGGTCATAGTTCACCCGATGGCTTTTGGTACGATCAAGAAGAATATGAATGGGTAGTTCTGCTTCGTGGCAAAGCAAAATTAAAGTTCTACGAGGAAGGAAAAATAATTGAACTAAACCCTGGCGATGGAATACTTATAGCTCCACATCAAAAACATCGGGTGGAATGGACTGACCCATACGGCCCAACAATTTGGCTTGCCGTGTTCTTCAAATAAGACTACTCCAAAAGTCCCGGCAGTAGTTTCTTAACAATAATAGGCACTGCTTCCATCACATTATCTTCGGGTTTAAAAATGTCGCGAGCTTGATAATCGGGATATGCAAGTTTGGTATTAACATCGTAAATGTAGGCATTTATTAAAATTCTTTCGGCTTTACGATTAAAAGTACCACTAATAACTGCATTAGCATTCAAAAGCTTAACAGCTTTCCACATATCGGTTGGATATTGTGGGTTCGTTGGATCAAGATTAAATTGACTAACCAGAAGGTCAATCGAATCGGATGGAATTATTACAAAATGTTTTTGAGTTGAGTCGTACTGCCTTAATAAATTTGCAACACTATCTTGCAATCTGTAGCTTAGAATGTTCAATGTGAGGTCGCCATCCATATTTTGAAACGGGAGAACAGCAACTCGAATTTGAGCCAAAACTATAAAAGGAAAAAAAGTAAATAGACAAATAAAAAAACGAATAATTTTTTTCATTTCGAGCCCTCCAAAAATCTTATAATGGATTATTTTGCAAAAATTTCTTTACTTCGATAAATGATGCACGAATTTTATCTTCCATAAGAGCAGCATTTGCCCAATCCTTTTCCTTTGCATAACCCATAAGTTCAATACCCAAATGAGCGATATGATCAAGCCCGAACTGGAAACAAGACCCTTTTAAAGTATGAGCAAACCTGTATAGATCCTCACTATTTTTTGATTCAATAAGTTGTTTAAATTGAGAATCGATATCGGAAATCCAATTATCAACGAATTCCGGTAGCAATTCTCTTACAAATGGATCATCCGATAATTTCATCCTTACACCCAAAATTAACTTAAACTTAGGTAGAATCGCTCCGATGAAAGGATTGTAAGCCGAATTCTGTCTGCACCAAATTCATTGGTGGAGGCAGTCATTTATCTGGGAGCATTGTTGCCAATGCCCTCAAGCGGTCTACCCGGAAGCACAAACTCCGAAGAGTTTACCGGTGGAACAACCCGGCTGGGCAATGCCCAATGCTTCCCTATTTGACCTTGCTCCGCCCGGGGTTTGCCGAGCCACTTCGGTCGCCCGAAGCGCTGGTGGGCTCTTACCCCACCGTTTCACCATCGCCTCCATGTCGCTTGCCACAAAGCAAGCCGGATTGGCAGTCTATTCTCTGTGGCACTTTCCGTCAGCTCGCCAGCCAAGCTGGCTTGCTGCCTTCCTGTTAGGAAGCGGGCTGTTCCAAGGAGTTCGGACTTTCCTCAGGAGCTTTTAGCTCCCGCGACTGCCCATCCTTCCATCAAAGAACGATTCTACCTTTCAAAATTAGAAAATTTATAGAATATATTCACTATCTATTTCCAAATCCTCGGGATATAAAATACGCCCACAATTTTCACACGTATAAAGTCTATCCAAATTGTTACGAATTTCCACTATCTTCTGTGGGGGAATATGACTAAAACATCCTGTACAGCTATTTTTCTTTACCTTCACTATCGCATCTTTATGGGTATTTCTTATTCTTTGGTAGATTTCAAGAGTATGTTTGTCCAACTTTTCAATAATCTTTTCGCGTGCAGCACGAATCTCATTTAATTCTTCATTCTGATTTGTTGCAATAAGTTCATAGTCGTGTTCCAATTCCTGAAGTTCTTTCCAAACCTCTTCGGCTTCTTTTTTCTGTTGTTCAAGCACATTTACTAAGTTTTCTTCTTTTATATTGGTTTGTTGAAGTTCTTGTGAGATACGATTAAATTCCGAGCGTGCAAATTCAATTTCTCTCGTTATTGCATCAAATTCTTTATTGTTCCTAACAAGGAACTGTTGTTTCGAAAGTTTCTCTTCCCGAGCCTTCAGCTCTTCTAATGCTCTCTTGGATTTTAAGATAAAATCCCTGACTTCTTCCAAAACTCTTTGCGTTTCCTTTACATACGAATCAAGTTCTTGATATTTTTCTTTAAACTTCTGGATTTTTTCCGGTAGATCCCCGAATTCATCTTCGAGATCGTCCTGTCGCCTATCTACCAACGACAGAGCAACAAGATATTGTAATGGGTATTTCATCATATTCTACTACCAATTTTATTTAACAACTCTTTTTCCTGATAGTCATTATAATTCTTATCTGCAAAATATTTTACAGGATTTGTGTATACATTTGAGACAAAAAACTTCAAATCTCCGTTGAAAGTTTCTTCAAGAAGTTCTTTTAATGCATAAGCAACGAAATATTCCATTTCCCAATGACCAGGATCGACAAGCATCATCTTTCCATTGTATTTGTGAAAATTATGATAAGAAATATCAGCGGTAACAAAAGCATCAATATTTTTTTCGAAAGCAATTTCTGCAAAGCTAAATCCACTCCCAGCAACAACAGCAACCTTCGAAATAAAGTCCCGCTTCCCTTTGCACCAGCGTAAAGGCGAAAAAGTAACATCGGAGATACGACCTAAAAATTCCAACACACTAATTTCGGGGGTATATTCACCAAAAACCCCGAAGCCAAAATTCTGGAAATTTGCGTTTTCTGAAAGAAAACCTTTGACATCTAAACCTATCATCTTGGCAAAAATCCAACTTGTGCCATTACGATAAGCATCAAAATTTGTATGACATACAACCAAAGAAATGGAATTGCGAATTAATTCCTGAACCAAAGTTCCAACTCGGTCGGTATTCAAAATATTTTGTAAAGGGTAATAAATCAAAGGATGAAAAGAAATTATTAGATTCGCTTTATAACGCTTTGCTTCCTCTATCGCCCCGTGGGTTAGTTCATAACATACCAAAACCTTACTTATTTCCCCATTATATGTTTTTATTTGTAATCCTAACTTGTCGTTCTCTAATCCTGCATCGAATGGTAAAACTCGTTCCAGTTTTTCAATAAACTCTTCTATTGTCATTGAAATTTCAAATAAAAGCAAGCAAAATTAAAAAAAAAAATCCACATATACAATTTAAAACATCAATTTCGTTTTTATCATTGAACAAGTGAATGATAATGTTGCGGTGAAAAAAAATTTATATCTCGGGAAACTAATAACCATATTTGCTTTGCTTTCATTTGCTTCCGAAATTTTGCTTTTCAATCCAATCCCGATAATAAGTAAACAAAATAGCTTTGAGTTTGATTCAACAATTGTATTCACCAGCCCACGCCCTTTGTTGGTGCTGGATAGAAAAGATTTACAAAAGTCTAATTATTGGGGACTAAGCTTGATTCTTTCTAATAATGGATTTGGAGTTGGAGGGTTCTATGAACATAATTTATCCAGAAATATCTCTTTTTTCACAAATCTTTATATTTCAGGAGCACGAAATACTGACGAATTCGAATATTATGACCCCTGGACTGGACAGATTTTTATTCCTGGCAAAATAAATAGAATTTACATTTTTCCATTAACTTTTGGAATAAGTCAGTCTTTTCTTACGGGATTATTCAATACTAATTTTACACCATACATAAATCTTGGTATTGGACCAACCTTCATTTTAACTACTCCATACGAAAAGGAATTCTTCTCATCTTTTCAATATGCTCGCTTCTATGTGAGACTTGGTATCTTTATTGGTACCGGGGTCAATATACCTGTTACCGATTTATCCTACATTGGAATTTCTGCCCGACAATTCTGGATACCCTTCGGTGGCAATGGTCTGGAAAGTGTTAAAGACAAGCCCATTACAGACTTTGGTGGTTTCTTTCTTGGTTTAAATTTTGGAATGAGAATAAAATAAGTTGTAAACATTCTTTGGGTTAGCCGTTAGTTTTATTTAGAATCTCTCAAAAGCTAAGTTCAATTATTGTTTAATTTATCTTTTTCGCCAAACAAATTTTCTTTTATGTCATTTATAATATACTCTTTTATTTCGTTCATTTGTGATTTATCGAAAATATTATTGTTTGTATAAGGCTTCCCAATGACAATTTTGATTTTACCAGTACGGAAGAAAAAACTACCGCGAGGTAGAATTTCCCTTGCACCAATAATTGTAACAGGAACTATCTCTTTGCCACTTTTGAAAGCAAGATAAAGAGCACCACGCTTGAATTCACCTAATCTGCCATCGGGTGAACGAGTTCCTTCTGGGAAAATTAGAACAGAATAATCTTGTCGAATTAAACTCAAAGCTTCGTTTAGACTCTGTCTTGCCGAAGCAACCGCTTCTCTCTCAATCCCAACAAAATCCGAATACTTTAAATACCAACCAAACACAGGGATCTTCTCAAGTTCTTTCTTATACATTATTCTCATTCTGTTTGGAATAGCAACAAAAGCAGCAGGAATGTCGAAATAACTGGAATGGTTTGCAACGAATACATAAGATTTTTCTTTGGAAATGTTTTCCTTACCAATAGTTTCCACTCGAACGCCCGAAAAAAATAAAAGTCGGTGTGCCCAGGACCGATAATGATTCAATCTCTTATACCATCGATTAAACAACAAGATTCCGAAAATAGCCAGAGAGGAATCAACTAATGTAACAAATAAGACAAGGAAAAGCCTTAATGGGAAAGAAATAAAATCGAAGATTGTTTTTATTTTCTGGATTTGCAAACTGTTTCGCATATGTCGATAATAGTAGGATCGACTATTCGATAGTACCTCTGAAGCCCTGCGGGGCGACAAGCGACAATACCTGCATCGTGCATAATCTTAATTTGCTTGGAAACATTTGCTTGCATCAAACCCGTAGCATTGATAATCTCGGTGACACATTTTTCACCTTCAAGCAAAGTCCTTAATATTTTCAAACGGGAAATTTCTGAAAGAATCTTAAAAATATTAGAAAGTCTTTGAAGATCCTCGTCCGAGAAAAAAACTCTTTTCGTCATTAACTCACCTATTAACTCTTTTAAACATACTAAATTAATAAAAATTACCTTTTGATGATTTTGAATTCTACTCGTCGATTTAATTGCCGCCCTTCTTCGGTTTCATTCGTTGCAACAGGAAATTGCTCACCTAAACCCAAAACTCTTAATCTCTTAGGGTCTATCCCATTTGATATTAAAAAGTTTGCAACAGATTCTGCACGTAAACGTGAAAGATTAACATTATAAATCCGAGAACCGATGCTGTCGGTATGCCCAGAAATTTCAACTTCTATATTTGGATTTTCTTTTAGAAACTTCAATATTCGATTTAATTCAGCATAAGACTCATCCAAAAGCTTAAAATCATTATAAGCAAAAAAAATATTGTTCAGCCTAATGCTTTCGCCTACTTCGATAGGCACAAGGAATAAGTCTCTTTTAATCTCTTGATAGCGTAAATCCATCCTTATATCTATATTTTCATTTATCGACAGGAAACTATCAGCCTGGGCATGAAATCCATATATTGCCCCACCCGGAAGAACTATCTTATATTCACCAGTTCTAGGGTTCGACTCTGTAATTCCAACAATTCTGCCATCGGGTAATGTTTCATATTGAATTTTAGCCTTCAAAGGTAGATTGTTCTTTTTGTTTAAAACTTTGCCCGAAATAATCACAACAGGCTTTGGTCTCAATTCCTTTGGTAAATAAACGCGAAAAATATCTTCTCGCCCCAACGAGTTCTTTGTTGAAACAAAAAACGCATATTCTCCCGAAGCGGGAATTGTAAAATAGGCATCCCAACCATCGGTATTTACAATTTTTCCAAGATTAACTGGCTCGGACCAATTTTGCCAAGTAGAATCCAAACGACGAGACATAAAAATATCTAAACCACCATACCCCGGGTGGCCAGCGGAGGCAAAAAACAAAGTCTCATCGTCGTAAGCAAGAAATGGCGAAGTCTCATCGTCTGCAGTGTTAATTTGGGGTCCAATATTAAGCGGCTTCGAAAAACTTCCATCTTCTTTCAAAAAGCTAACGAATAAATCCAAACCACCAAAGGAGCTCCTATTTTCTAATGATAAAATCAATATCTTACCATTAAAAGCCAGAAAATACGCCGTTCGTTCGTTATTATTCTCGAATCCTTCTACTATAATTTCTTTAGGGAAATCCCAACTTTCCCCATTGAACTTTGTTATAGAAACCCCTTTTTTCATTGAACCATTGGGAAGATAAACATTACCAAGAATTAAGGACATTCCATCGGGCGTGGTTCCGAATGCGAAATTATGTTGTTCATTATTGACAGGCGGTGGAAGGATAATTGCCGGACTAAATTCCCCATTTTCGTTTAGATCGGAATACCAAATGTCCTGTTTTTTGTTGATACCAAAATTAGCAGGATGCTTTTCCCTTGTAAAATATAACCTTTTTCCATCAGGAGTTATTACAGGTGCAACCTCTTGATATGGTGAATTTACATTACTCCCCAAATTCTCGGCAGGCCGTATCTCGTGCGGGGGAATAAAAGCTTCATTTATTTTAATTTCGTAATGCATCTCGTTAAATTCCGATATCCCAACTGCATCGACCTGAAGAAAATCATTCAAGTAATCTGTCCTAAAAAAAATTTGAATGGATTTTGCTTTGAATGTTGTCTTTTCAATAAGATTTTTAAACAATATTCCCTTTCGAGTTGAAATACTAAAATTTTCATTATTATAAACAAGATATTTTCTCCCCTTTTCGTCGTAAAGGAAAATTTGTTTAATACAATTATCCGAGTTATTCAAATTTATAATTATCGTCCTTACATATTGCGGAGTTGTAAAACCAAGGTGAATATATTCTCCGTCTTTTGATCTTATATGTCTCGGTGCCCAGGAACACGGTGAAAAACCAAAGTCTGGCAAAACATTCGGTTTTCCAAGAGCCTGGTCAACAGAATACTCCCGTATACCCAACTCCGAAGAGTAATTAACAACGAACGATGCCCATTGAATTTGAGAACGCACAGTTAAAGGCAGGAATACCCCGAAAAATAATACAAACAAGGTTCTTTTAACTTGCATATAATTTATGGTAAAGAACCTTTAAAACGTTAACTAAGTGTACATTATGAACTCTAATGTAATCGATCCGATATTTTAGTAAAAGAGCATGCAAAAGCACAGTTGGGATATCCCGTTCAATTGGATTGTCGATACCCAATGTTTTTCCAATAAAGGATTTGCGAGAGATCCCGAGCATCAGAGGTACATTTAAATCATAAAATCTAACAAACCGACGGAGCAAATCCCAGTTATGTTCAACCGTCTTGCCAAATCCAATTCCTACATCGGCAATAATTTTTTGAACTCCGCAGCTGCGGGCAAATTCAATCTTCCGCTCTAGAAAATCAAAAATATCCTCGACAACATCATTATAGGTTGGATTTATCTGCATTGTCCTCGGAGTCCCTTGCATATGCATTATAATCAAAGTGCAATTATTTTTTGCAGCCAGCGTCGCCATTCGTTCATCATATTGCAAACCGCTAACATCATTTATAATTGTCGCCCCCAATTCTATTGCTTTCTCAGCTACCTCATACTTGGTTGTATCAATTGAAATTATTGCATCTGGCTTTTCTTTCTTAATTCCTTCGATAACTGGGCAAACGCGTCTCAACTCTTCTTCTACAGGTACTGGTTCGGAGCCAGGACGAGTGCTTTCTCCTCCCACATCGATAATCTCGGCTCCTTCTTCTAAAAGCTTCAAACCCCAACAAATCGCAGATTCGGGGTTAAAAAACATTCCTCCGTCGGAAAAAGAATCCGGAGTTACATTCAATATTCCTACAATCTTAGGGAAAATCATAGCACAAACAAAAAAAGCAAATTTATAAAAGACTTCAAAATTATACCTTATATAATAGAAAATTTTAAAAAATCAAATCTCAAACAATTCCAAGAAGTAATCAAAAGCCCTGACCATTCGTGAACCATACCAGGAAAAGTAGTCACCCCGAACAATTTTTATCTGGCTTAATGGGAAAATCTCTTGAAATTCCTGAAGATGCTTCTCGCAAAATGGATATGGTTCCGTTGAAAGAAAAACAAAGTCAGGGTTGATTTTTTTCAACACTTCTGTTTCAACTTTTGGGTACCTACCCTCAACTCCTTCAAGTTCACTTGCAAGGTTCTTTAAACCACAAATTTTAAGCATAGAATTGATGAATGTGTCTGAACCTGCTATCATAAACGGTTTTCGCCAAATAAAATATAAAACAGTTGAACCATTAAGTCCCTTTTTCATAATATTTTCGACAAAATAGTCTTTTTTTTCAGAAATCTTTGAAACAAGATTTCGGGCCTCAAAGCTCCGTTGTGTAATTTCACCAATGTCGAGAATCAATTTTAAAGCTTCATCGAAATTTGAAACAGCTGATACCCATACAGGAGCAAACTCTCTTATTTTTTCCACATCTTCTTTTCTATTTTCTTCTTTATTAGCTATTACCAGATCGGGTCTTAGAGTTTGAATTAACTGAAGGTCTAACTTTTTGGTCCCTCCCACCTTGATTACCTCTTCTACCAAACCTTTTGGCTCAACACAGTAACGGGTTATGCCAACAATTTTGTCTTTCAACCCTAAATCGAACAACAATTCAGTTTGGGAAGGTACAATCGAAACAATCCTTTCAGGATACTTTGTCAGAACAACTTTGCTCCCTATATGATCAATGAATTCCATAGATTCGAAGTGTACAAAAAAATATAGACGAATCAAATTGAAAACCAAGAAATTCGTTTATTAAAAATTAAAATTAAATTTTTAGTATGAAAAAGAACGACAAAATGCCCGAGACTTTTGAAAATGTCGAAGGAAAGAGCTCTTCGATTCCAACGATTTTAACAATACTACCATTAAGAGATATTGTTATATTTCCCTTTATGATTTACCCGATTCTCATTGGTCGCTCAAGCTCAATTCAGGCAATTTCCGAAGCGATGGACAAAGACAAATTTATTTTTTTAGTTGCTCAAAAAGATCCAACAATCGATGAACCTGATTTTGAAGATATTTATGAGTTTGGCACCACAGCAAAGATACTCCAAGTTGTTAAATTACCAAACAACCTACTCAAAGTTCTTGTTGAAGGCCTCTATCACTCCAAAATAGTCAGACCAATCAACAAATCTGAATATCTATCCGCAGAAATTGCTCCTGTGGAAATACAATACGAAGAAAACGACCAAGAACTTACAGCGTTGATTAGGCGAGCAAGTGAACTTTTCTATAATTATGTTCGTTCACATAGGCTTCTGTCCCCGGATGTTTATTCTGCTTTCGAAAATATTAAAGACCCAATCCGAAGACTCTATTTTGCTTCAGCCAATATTCAGGTATCAGTCCCAGTTAAACAAAAAATACTCGAAAAGACAACTTTAAAGGACCAATATTTCGAACTAAATTCAATTTTAACTTCTGAATTGGAAATCTTAAAAATTGAAGAGGAGATTGACACAAAAGTCCAGAGTCAAATTCAAAGAACTCAGAAAAAATATTACATACAGGAGCAAATCCGTGCGCTTCAAAAAGAATTAGAGGAGGAGGAAGAATCAATTCCCGAAATTGCACAATTGAAAGAAGCAATCGAAAATGCCAAAATGCCCGAACACGCATATAAAAAAGCTATTGAAGAACTCGAGAGATTGAAAAAGACACCTACAATGTCCCCAGAATATTCAGTAAATAGAACTTACCTTGAATGGCTTACATCGCTCCCTTGGTCTACTAAAACCGAGGATAACTTCAGTATCGAACACGTGAAAAAAATTCTCGACGAAGACCACTACGATCTCGAAAAGCCAAAAGAAAGAATTCTTGAATACATCGCAGTTTTAAATGTTGCAGGAAGTTTAAAAAGGCAAATTCTCTGTTTCGTTGGGCCACCCGGCGTTGGCAAAACTTCACTTGCTCGGTCGATTGCAAGAGCATTAGGAAGAAAATTCGTGCGTTTCTCCCTAGGTGGTGTCCGAGATGAAGCAGAAATTCGAGGTCACCGCAGAACTTATGTGGGGGCTATGCCTGGCAAAATCATACAAGCAATGAAAAAAGCTGGAACAATAAATCCTGTTATCCTGTTGGACGAAATCGATAAAATGTCGATGGATTTTCGCGGCGATCCTTCGGCTGCATCACTTGAAGTTCTCGATCCCGAGCAAAATGTTGCTTTCCAGGACCACTACATTGAAGTTGACTACGACCTGTCGAATGTTCTTTTCATCACCACAGCAAATGTGAAATACGAAATTCCCATTCCGCTCTTGGACAGAATGGAAATCATCGAGCTTTCAAGTTACCTGGAGCCCGAAAAGCTTGAAATAGCAAAAAGGCATATCATCCCAAAAATCAAAGAGGAATATGGTATCAAGGATTTAAACATCGAAGTTACCGATGAAGCCATTTTAAAAATAATCCGTGAATATACGCGGGAATCCGGTGTTCGAAATCTTGAAAGGGAATTATCTTCGGTCTTCAGAAAAACGATAAAAGAAATAATATTAGAATTCGAGAAGAGATACAATCTTGACTCTGAAACAGATTTCAAAACAGCATTGCGTGAAAACCCAAAATTCAAAAGATATATAAAAAGAAAAAAATTCTTTATCGATGAAAAGAAAGTTGAAGAATATCTCAAAGTTCCTAAGTTCAAATTTAAAAAAGAAGACCTCGAACCCAAAGTTGGGGTTGCTGTTGGGCTTGCTTGGACCAGTGTTGGCGGCGATACAATGCCAATCGAAGTTTCTATTATGCCCGGGCAAGAAAAATTAACTTTAACCGGGCAACTCGGCGATATTATGAAAGAATCAGCAAAGGCAGCTCTTTCATACATTCGCTCAAATTTTAAAGAATTAAAAGTGCCCAAGAATTTCTTCCACCGAAAGGAAATTCATATCCATATTCCCGAAGGTGCGATTCCGAAGGATGGTCCTTCGGCTGGCATCACTATTGCAATGGCTCTTATCTCTGCTGCAAGTGGTCACCCCGTTAGGGGCGACCTTGCGATGACAGGCGAAATCACTCTGCGCGGAAACATTCTACCAATTGGTGGTTTAAACGAAAAGCTACTTGCTGCTAAACGTTCTGGTATAAATACCGTGATAATTCCAAAAGATAATGAACCAGACCTTGCCGAAGTTAACGAGTTCGTTAAAACAGGTTTGAATATTGTCACTGTCAAACACGTTTCCGAAGCTATTCCCGTTGCTCTTGTTGGATGGGAAAACACTAAAACAAACACAGAGGCTCAAAAGAAGATTGAAAATGGAAAAACTAAAAGAAAAAGTTGAAATATTAGAAAAAGAATTTTCCGTAAATCTTTTTCAAGTTTTTAAAGATGAATTTATCGAAGCTTTAAACAATGGAATTGTTCGCGCAGCAGAAAAATCAGCCAATGGAGATTGGATTGTTAATGCTTGGGTTAAGAAAGGTATTCTTCTTTTGTTCAGGTTTGGTAAAATTCGTGATTATTCCGTTCCTGGTTTTAGCTTCTTCGACAAAGATACTTTGCCTCCTAAAAAAATCAGTATAGAAAATAGAATTAGGATTGTACCTGGGGGAAGCTCTATACGAACTGGATGTTTTATAGCCCCAGGGGTTATTATTATGCCGCCTTGTTATGTAAACATTGGAGCCTTCGTCGATGCCGATTCTCTACTCGATTCTCATTCACTGGTGGGTTCCTGTGCCCAAATTGGTAAACGCGTCCATTTGAGTGCTTCTGCCCAGATTGGTGGGGTTTTGGAACCCATTGGGGCTCGACCTGTTATTATTGAAGACGATGTATTTATTGGTGGAAATTGTGGAATATACGAAGGTGTGCTTATCCGTCAGCAAGCAGTTATTGCCTCGGGAGTGATATTAACCTCTTCTACAAAGGTTTTCGATATTGTCAACCAAAATATCCTACAATCTACCGAAAAAACGCCGCTCGAAATTCCACCCCGAGCCGTCGTGGTCCCGGGTTCAAGACAACTTAAAGGCGAATTTCCCGAAAAATATGGTCTTTCGATTTACTCCCCCATAATCGTTAAATACCGTGATGAAAAAACGGATGCTAAATCAACTTTGGAAAATATTTTAAGATAAAAGTATATGGAACAACAAAGAAAAGGGCTTTTAATACTCGCAACAACAAACGTCATCGTCGCAATAATTTTTTTTATGACATATTTTTTCATCAAAAACTCAATTTTTCTCATTGTTTCTTTCGTGAATCTTTTTGCTTTCGTATTTGCACTTTACTTAGCAAATAAGTTAAACATAAAGAGAATGAAAAATGAACAAGAACGAGAAAATTCCTAAACTTCGTTCCGATATTGTATTCAAGATTGTAGAAAACGGTGGTAAAAAGAATATCTTACTTTACGATACAAGCCAAATAGCCAACCAACCACTACTTTTCCCCGAGGAATTTGCTTCGATTCTCCAATTTTTTGATGGACGAACAACCTTGGGGCAACTTGAGAAAATCGTTGCACAAAATTACACGGGAGACGTACAAGAATTTATGCGTTACTTTGTTAATTTGATAGAAGATTTGAACTTGCTTTGTTATCTCGAAACTCCTTTTTACTATAAAATTCGCGACGATTTTATTGCCTATATGAATTCTCCTATTCGGAAAAGCTTTTGTTCTGGTTCTTCATACCCTACCGACAAAACCGAAGCTGAAAAATATTTCGAGTCGATTTTTTCCAAAACCTCAATTCAGGAATCCAATCCCAACGTAAACGCTATAATTGTTCCTCACATTGACTTTGTTATTGGGGACTCCGCGCATAAAGTTTACGCAAAAGCGTATAGTTTAATAAAAAATAATAATTACGACGCTTTTGTAATTCTGGGAACTTCCCACTACGGTAATTCCGATTATTTTATGTTCACTTACAAGGATTTCGAAACACCATTTGGAATTGCGGAAACCGATAAAGAATTCATTCGTGAGCTGGCCGATTTCCTACCTTTCGAGCTTACCATCGACGAGCAAGCACATCGTTTCGAGCATTCTATCGAGTTCCCTGTGGTTTGTCTCCAATACCTTTACAAAAGTGCCAATATAAAGATAATCCCCATTCTTGTTGGATCATTCCACGAATTTATTTATCAAAACACTTTACCTTCATCGAACGAAAGAATAACAATTTTAACCGACACTTTAAAAAGAAAAGTATATGAAAATTTCAAAAAACCTCTTTTTATTGCAAGTGTGGACTTTGCTCACGTCGGTCGCAAATTCAACGACCCTTTCGACGGGATGGAAAAAATTCAAGAGGTAAAGGAATTCGATAACAAACTCATAGAGCAAATAAAAAATTGCAATCCCAATGGTTTTTTCGAGGAAGTAATTAAAGTTCAGGATAAATATAAAATTTGTGGATTGTCGCCTATTTATTCTCTCCTTTCGATTGTTCAACCCCGTAAAGGAACACTTCTTGGTTATGACTATTGGGACGATTCAGTAAATAAATCAATAGTTACATTTGCAAGTTTCTGGTTTGAAGCTTAAAAATCTTCACAGTTTAATTCGGGCAACAGGACAGCAAAAGTAGCTCCCTTCCCCTGTTCCGCTTCAATTTCAATTTCACCACCTAGCAGCTGGGCCACTAATTTTGCATTGAACAAGCCAAGGCCTAAACCTTCATATTGTCGTGAAATTCCTTCGCTCCCTTGGCGGAACATTTCAAATAGCAGTTTCTTTGATTCATCATTTATACCTATACCGGTATCAATTACTTTAAATTCAACAAACCTTCGGCCATCTATATTCTTTTCATTCACTACAAACTGGATACTTCCCTCTGATGTAAATTTAAAAGCATTGTCCAATAAAACAAAAATGATATATTTTAAAAGCTGAATGTCCGAACAGAAAAAAGAATTAGACATATTGTTCCTTAGTTCGAATTCTAAATTTTTCTCTTTTGCAATAGGAAGAAATTCCAAGGCACATTCATCAGCCAAAATGCTGAGATCAACAAAATCAGGTCGAACTTTAACAAATCCACTGACCAATTGAGAGGCAAAAACCAAAGATTCCAGTGTGCGATACAACCTTTTTCCCGAATCATATATTAAATGGGCATTTTCGACAATTTCAGGCTCGTTTGTAAAAGATTCTATCATTTTAGAAAAGCCAAGTATGCTTGAAAGTGGTGTTCGAAATTCATGACTTATGTTTTGCAATATATAAGTTTTAAGTTTATCCGATTCAGAGGATTTTCTCTTTTCATTATCTAAAGCAATCTGCAATTCCTTTTGTTCTGTCTCGTCGAAAATTACAACTGAATAATAATTAAAACCTTCTATAAACTCCAAATAACAATAGAGCCAGATATTTTTACCATTTTTATTTAACAAAATTTCAAATTTCTCAAATCTTTTCTCGGGCAAAGTTTGAACTATCCTATCTATATCCAAACCCGTATCTTTGGGAAAAATTGAAGAAAATATTTTGCCAATAGTATCTTCTCTATCTGCCCTAATCAATTCGAGAAATTTATTGTTAACATCAATAATTCTTCTATCCTGATCAAGAATTGCAAAGCCGGCTGGACTTCTTTCGAAAAAGACTTTTCTCTTAATTTCAGACTCCATCAATTTCTTATCCTGTAAATAATCCTTTACTGCAAAAGATAAATTATTACACGACTCTTCAAGTATCAATAATACATCAAAATCAAAATAATCACCTCTTTCAGAACCGATAATGAGAATCCCAAAAATATTTGTATCAACCGCGACCGGCAGGTATGCTATCGAAATTACATCATTATCTAACAATTTTAAAACCAACTCACTTGGGTTTTCAATTTGGCGCAAGTTATTTACTATATTGATTTGATTGTAAGAAATTGCTTCAAATAACCCTGGTAAAGAACAAAGCAAATTTTCTAAGCCTCCGTCCTGTTTTAAATGACAGATAATTTGAGGCTCTCCAAAACCGGTGACAAAATTCCAAATTGAAAGCTCATAGTCAATCTTTAAAAAGATGGCAAATTTAAATCCACTTAAATTTACAAAATAAAAACAGGCCTGTTCGAAAATCCTTCCAAGTTCATATTTCTTTATTACTGCTTGATTAATACTAATAACAGAACGTAAAAGATAAATGATTTCCTCGAGTCTCTTTGACTTATTTTGCTCCTCGGTGTTTTTTTGAATACAAACAAGAAATTGTTCATTGTTTAGTTCGTCGTATGTTTTACAAATTGTAAAAGCACAGGTAATTTTGCTACCATCACCAGTAATAAATTCATCTTCATATATTTTCCCAAGCTTTTGAATAGAAAAGATTTGACTAGCAAAGTATTCATTTTTGTGTTCCAATAACTCCCAAAAATATTTTTTTGTCAAAGCCTCAAAAGAATATCCCAAACAACTTAGAGCCAAATCATTTGCATCAATAATTTCTAAAAAACGATTGCAGATAATCACAGAATTCACAAAACAATTCAAATTAACCTTATACATTACTTCACTCACTTGTTTTTCCTTTAGGTAAAGTAAAATGGAAGATAGAACCAACATTTGGGGTACTTTCGAACCAAAACCTACCACCATTAATTTTAACCAACTCCTGAGCTATGTTCAAGCCCAAACCTGTGCCTGTTTCTTTTTTCGTACCAGGGGAAGTATAAACAAAATCAAGCTGTAAAAGTTTCTCTTGTATTTCATAAGGTATCCCAACACCATTATCTTGAATTGAAATCTGTTCATACTTTTTGGCATTTTCTTCAATAGTCTTCGAAAAAATTCGAACTACCCCACCTTCATTAGTAAATTTAATTGCATTGGAAATTAAGTTTCTCAAAATTGTAGATACACAATTTGCATCAGCAAAAACATTAACAGAATCATCCACTCGAGAAAGTAAAACGATATTTTTCTGTTGGGCGGTGCTTTGGAAAAGCGAAAGAGTGGAATCGACAATATATCGTAAGTTTAATTCCACAGGGTTGAATTGAATAGTTTTAGTTTGTGTTCTTGCCCACATTAATAATTCTTCGAGAAGCTCGGCAAGTTTGGCCGATCCCGATTGAATTGCAAAAACAAATTCTCGCATTTCTTCTATGCGAAGTTCATCGAAAGAACAAATAAACTCTTCGCTCAAACTTTTAATGCCGTAGATTGGGTTTTTCAAATCGTGGGCAATTATCGACAAAAACCTGTCCTTAGTTGCATTCAATTCTGCAAGTTCCCTATTTTTTTCGTTTAATTCTCTGTTTATCCTTTCCAATTCCTTACTCTTGTATATCAATTCTTTTTGTAGATTCTCTAAATACTCCTGATATTTTGCTTGTTCCGTTATGTCGAAGAAAACAATTAGGTAAGAATCGAGTATACCAAAAACGATAGGAACTGAGGTAACCAAATAAATTCTTTCGTTAAGATAAGACCTTATTTGAACACGATTAGTAGAAGCTTGGTGTTGGGGAAATTGCAATGAGTTGTAAATCTTGGTTATCTCCTCCGAATCGAAATATTCTTTAAGATTATTAAACAAAACTTTTTCACCAGCAAATATTTTTTCAAAGGTTGTTTTCGCAAGTTCATTCGAAAATATGATTTCATCTTTGTAAACCACAATGGAGGGCAAAGGCAGGTTCTGAACAATTTCCCTGTATCTTTCTTCACTTAATTTCAAAGCTTTCTCGGCATTTTTCTGGGAGGTTACATCCCTTCCAACAACAGCAAGTCCCCGCCGTGAACCATCTTCGTTAAAAATTGGAACCTTAACAACGTCGAAAATTTTTATTCCCCCATCTTTAGACTTAATAATTTCTTCGACCCTGATAGGTTTAGCTTGTTCCCAGGCGAAATTATCAGAAGCAGCAAAGGTTTCAAACTCAATTTTAAAGAATTCATCATATTCTATTAATTCAATATCTGTTTTGCCAATCACATTCTTACCCACAAGATCAAAAATTTCGAGCATTGCCCGATTTGCGTAAATCCAGCGACCAAGGGGATCCTTGATTACAACACCATCGGGCAAAGCATCCATCATCGAAAAGATGAAGCTCCAAGCTTGTTTCAATTCCTCTTCCTTCTCTCTTCTTTCGGTTACATCAATTCCGGCAGACAAAACGGCCACAATTTTACCCTGTTCATTGTAAATTGGGGTATTTTTCCAGGAAATCCAAACCCGAGTTCCATCTTTTTTTACGTTTTCATTCTCATTTTGCTCAAACTTCTTTGGGTCTTTCAATAAATCCATAATCAATGCTTCCAGGTCGCGCCCAGTCCGATTCTCGAACTTCGGAACTATCGTCCCAATGACATTTTGACCAATAAGTTCTTCGCGAGTATACCCAAAAAAGTTCAGACCAAACTGATTCATATAAAGAATTCTTCCCGATAAATCCATATGAAGAATTATACTATTCACATTTTCAAGAAGATTTTCATATTGTCTTGCGGCTTCTTGATATTTCATTTGGAGATTAACCAGTTCCGTTATGTTCTGGAACGCTCCCCAGGCACGAATAACATAACCATTTTCAACAACCCCGAAAATTGAATTCCGAACATAAATGTCATTCCCTTTTTCATCTTGAACAATTGTGATGAAACCATCGACTACATAATTGTTTTCTACAAATTTGCGAAGAAGTTCAACCTTTGTAGGATTTTCTGGACTGATTAACTTGTTAATTGGTGTTCCTTTTGCCGATTCAACACTATCGAAGCCATAAAACCGAGCAAAAGCAAGATTGCAGTCGGCCAAGTAAGCTACTTTGAAGATCAATTCGATTTGCTGTTCGACAGGCAAATATGTCGGCAAGGGTTGTGAAGCCTCGAAACACCAGATAGCATCAGAGGAAAGCTCGACATATGTACGATATTTTTCTTCATTCTTTTTAAGTAAGTTTTGATAAGCTTTGATTTCTGTTAAATCAACGAATATATGGATAAAAGTATCAAATCCGTAAAACTCACTCTTAAAGCTCGAACAAATGTGTCGCACACTACGAACAATTCCCTCAGGCAGTGTAAAATCGAATTCATTTACAACCTTTGAAATGCCTTTTTCGATTTTACTAATTGAATCTTTGAATTTATTCACTACATCTGCCGATAAAAACTCCAAAATATTTTTACCAACTATATCTAACTCTGGGTCAATACCAAACAATTTTGAAAATTCCGTGTTATAAGACAGAATTGTGCCTCTTGAATCTGAAATTAAAATTCCAACGGGAGAGTAGCGAAAAAGCGTATCCAAGGTTTTACGCTTACTTTCTATTTCTTGTAGTAAAATTTGCAATTGCTGGTTTCTCTTTTTCGTAGAATATAAGTACAAAAACAACGAAATTGTAGTTATTAGCATTAAGAGGATAATAAGGATAGAAATTAAAATTAAATTTTCATCGTTACTTTTCAAAAAATTTCTGAAACTTTCTTGTTCAATAAACCAAAACAATGTCGAACTGATTACCATATGTCCCCTAAATAATATTTTCGATAAATACGAACTGATTCGAAAAGTACAATTCCGGTAGCAACAGCAACATTTAAGGAATGTTTAACCCCAAACATTGGAATTTCGATAGCATCGTCGCACTGGTTCAAGATCTCCTGGTCGATTCCAGTGAGTTCGTTCCCAAGAACCACTACCAAGGGAAAATCTTGTTTCTCAATCGTTGTATAATTACGTTTCCTATCCGTTATCTCCAGGGCAAAGATTTTATTTCCTTCGGAACGCAAAACCTCAACCGCCTCAATCGTTCGTGGAAAATAACGCCAAGGTACGGTATCAACTGCACCCAATGCCGTCTTTTCTATCTCTTTCCGGGGAGGATGTGGAGTAAATCCACTTAGAATTACCTCGCGACACAAAGCGGCATCGCAGGTTCTGAAAATCGAACCGACATTGTAAAGACTTCGAACATTGTGAAGAAGGACAGAAACAGGATGCCTTGTAGTTCTTTTAACTTCCTCGAGCGAAAGTCTTTGCTCTAAAATTTCATTATGAAGTAATTTTCGCATTAAGATTTATTCTATCTTGATAAAACTATATGCTCTATTTTTATTAGGCGACCTAACAACAAGATAGAACAAACCATCTGAAATTCCGCTCAAATCAATTTCTACCAATGAAACAGAGGGCAACATTTCCCCACAAATTAATTCCTTTCCCATAAAATCGAAAACGAAAAACTTCAAGTTATTGTCACTTTGAAACAAGCGAACCAAACGTAACAAGTTTCCTTGTAATGAAAAAGCAAACTCCTCAACTGAATTATCCAATTCAACAGTGGAAACATTAACGTAGATGCTATCGGACATATCAGATTCACAGCCATTGGGTGGAATTACCTTTACCGAATAGTATCCATTTTTAGTTGGCTTCAAAATTCTATTTGTTGCGCCCTGAATTGGAGAACCATTATAGTACCACTGATTCCAGCTCGGGTAACTGGAAACCAGCTGACCATCTGACAGCTGTTGAATTGAGGGCTTTGCCGGAGTTGCAAGTATTGTTACACTCATACTTGCCGAATCTCTACAACCCGCAACGTTTGTTTGAATTAATTTTATAATACCACTGGCTGAATCGTACCAAACCACTTTAATTTTATTCTCGGTCAAAAAGTTATTTGAATACCCATTCTTGATTACCCATTTATTATCTGGCGAATCAGTAGAATCAGTCCAATACTCATACTCACGTTGGGAGCAAACCTTGTTCTGACCGTAAATTTTAACCTGTGGATTATCAAAAATGGCAATGTTTGTCGGATAAGGTTCAGAACGATATGGAACATTGGTTGCGCGAATGCGAACACGATAATTTGCGCTGCTTTTCAAATTTGTAGGAAGTGTGCAAAAAATCTGTCCCGAAGTAGTCGATCTAATCTTTCCAAGATCATACGAAGGATTAAAAGTTCCATTGGGACTCGAAAGTTCAGCAATAAACTCGTTCCCTTCGTAGAATGGGCATCCGCTTGTAATAAAGTCCAAAGTGAAACTGCCACCTTTGCAGAATTTGGTTTTGGACAAGTTTGTTATAGTTACAATGTTCGACCTTTGATTTCTTTTGCTTTCGATAGCACCAATGTCGGGAATATTTTCATCGTCAGGGTAAATAGGGCGAGGATTCCCAAATAAATCGACTGCCGGGGATATTGATTTCAAAGCGTTGCCAATCGCTGGACTACAAGTATCAAGGTCGAAATTTTCATTATTATAATCAACAAACATAGGGTCATCAGAATATACTTTATCACCACGTTTCAAGATGGCTTTATCTCGGTAGATACCAGAAGGGTACTTAAAAACAATAGAGTGGTCAATTTCCAAAGTATCGTATGCATCCCCAATAATAGCAATTGAAGAATCCTGGGAATAAAAAATCGAGTTGTATATCTTTGCTAAAAACCTTCCAAATAGATAATAACCATAAAATTTTCTTTGAGAGACAATTGTTGAATTAAGAATTTGCGGTTTTAATTGTATACCAAGGTCAGAATAATTTACAACCTCGGAATTATTGTTCCAATATACAAGGCAGTTTGTTAGATTAGAGTAGGAACGCCAGCTATAAATTCCACCTGGATTGTTTTTTCGTATAATGCACCTATTTAGCTCAAGATTAGTATTATTAGTATATATACCCGCTCCTAAATATTTTGCTTTATTATTTTCAATAACACAATTTTCAATCTTAATATTACCAGCATTATAACAATAGATTCCTCCTCCATATGCCCAGGCTTCATTATCACGAATTTTGAGATTTCGAAGTGTAGGGGAACTATTAAAACGAATGGTGAAGCCAGCTCCACTTTCCATTTCATAATTCACACCATTCATAATAGTAAAGCCATCAATCAAAGTTGCGCTTGTTTCCCCGTTTTCGATTGTAATTACAGTTCTTCCATTCTTTTGACCATCAATAAATGTGCTATCCGGTCCTTTTAAAGCAATTAAGGAAACATCGACACCGGGAAACACAAGATTTTCTTTATAAATTCCAGGTAGTACAATCACGGTATCGTAGTACCAAGCCACATCAAGTCCTTTTTGGATGGTCTTAAAAGGCGAATCCTGTGTTCCATTGTTTCCATCATCACCATCAGTCGAAATAAAGAATTTTTTTCCTAAGTAAACAATAATCCTTTTTAAACTTGGAGCGGAAACAAAACTCGGCTTTGTTGCAACAATCCGTAAAAGGTAACCATTCCCAATTGGTGTTGTATCGGGTAATATGCAAGTTAAAGTTGTATCTTCAATCGCAGAAATAGTACCAACAATAGTTGCCTTGGAAAAATCTCCACTTTTATCGGACAATTCAGCTTGAAAGACATTACCAAGTTGGAATTTCCCCGAGGTTTTGATTTGAACCTTAAAAGATTCCCCAGGTTTCAAATTAACAGAAGAAATATCTATCGAAACAATAGTCTGTGCCCTCGAAAAAAAAGGCAAAAGTAACATAATCAGCAAATACAAAAATTTTTTCATAATACCTCCATCAATTAAAAATTTATTTTTTTACTTGTCGTCAAAACATTTTAAAAAACCAAATTAATATGGAACTTCAAACTGAGACAATAAAAGAAATTAAAAGGCTCAAAATCATACCAGATTTCGAAGAATCTTCAGTTGAAATCATCAGTCATCTACGTAATTCAAAGAACATCTTGCTTGTTACTCATACGAACCCCGATGGTGATGCAATCGGATCTTGTCTTGCTCTGTACCACTATCTAAATCAACAAAATAAAAATGCAATATTTATTCTTCAAAGCCCTATCCCTACAAATTTACAATTTTTAAACGGAACTGACAAAATCCAATTTTTACTAACCCAGAGCAACTTTAAAATTCCATCTGAAATAGATACAATTGTTGTGCTCGACTTAAATGATATTTCCCGTTTAAAAATTTTACGTGATGAAATTGAATTAAGTAAAGCAACCAAAATTGTTATCGACCATCATCAGGAACCAAAAGATTTTGCCGACTATTACCTAATCGATACAACAGCAAGTTCTACGGGTGAAATCTTATTCAAACTTCTTAAGAAAGATAAAAATATCAACTGGACAAAAGAAATATGCGAAAATCTTTACGTGGCAATAATGACCGACACAGGAAACTTTCGTTTCGAACGTACCGACGGCGAAGTTCATCGTATAGTTGCAGAATTAATCGATTATGGAGTTGACCCCGTAAAGCTCTACAACGAAGTTTACAACAAAATCCCCTTTAATGCTGCTAAGCTTATGGGTTTGGGTTATAGTAAATTGGAAAGCTACTACGATGGAAAGTTGGTTGTAATGCCAATTCGCCACGAAGATTTTGTTAAGACAAACTCCCGCGAAGAAGATACCGAAGGTTTTGTTGAGTCTTTACTTTCAATTGATGGTGTTGTAATGAGTATATTGATCATGGAAGTAGTTGAAAGAAACGAAATCAGGGTGTCGATTCGTTCGAAAGGTGAATATTCCGCAAGAAATCTTGCATTGAACTTTGGTGGTGGTGGGCATCTTAATGCAGCAGGCTGTCGCTTTCAAAATGGAGATTTCGAAACAACCAAACAAAGAATAGTCGCAAAGGCTTTTGATATATTAATCTAAATGTGTTAAAATCATTGAACTAACAAAATCCTCAAAAGTTTGCCTTCGGCGAATTTCCATTACGCTGTTGTCATCCACCAAAACTTCGGCGGGCAATGGTCTTCCGTTGTAACTCGATGCCATAGAAAAGCAATAGGCACCCACATCAAGAAAAATAGCAATATCTCCTTCAACAATTTCGGGAACAGGAACATTTTTCCCCAGAATGTCGGAATTTTCGCAAATTTGACCACAAATCTGAACCATCTGAACGACCCCATCCTTACCATAAATTTTCACCCTATGAGTAGCACCATACAGAGCTGGACGTATTAATATATTCATACCTGCGTCAAGTCCAATAAATTTCTTATATCCATTCTTTATTCCGGTAACTTTGCAAACAAGATAACCTGCATTAGCAACCAGGAAACGTCCAGGTTCAATTTTTAATTCAGGTAAACCAAGATCGTATCTTTCGATATACTCGAAGAAAACCTCGGAAAGTAATCTTACAGAGGTCTCAATATCCAACTCCATATCCTCATCGGTATAGGGAACACCAAACCCACCACCAATGTCTATATACTCAGGTTTTATTTGCAATTCTTTGAATATTCTACCCGAAATTCTCATCAATTTCTCGAGCACTTCGGCAAAGTAAAAGGGTTCAAGGATATTTGAACCAGTCATTATATGGATACCAAACCGCTTCACTCCGCTTGCTTTTGCATCAGAATAAGCTTGATAAAGCATTTCGTATGGAACACCGAACTTTGCATCGGCACCCCCCGTTGTAATACCTTCGAACCCACCTTTGCCAATCCCAGGATTAACTCGAAACGAAACAAATTCGGGATTAGTTACTTTTTTTAAACGCCAGAATGATGTGATATCATCAAGGTTTATCGAAACATTATGCTGTGAAACATATTCTAAATCTTCCAGGCTTTCGTAATTCCCTGTATAAACTATCTTTTCAGGCTTAAAACCAGCAAGCAATGCTAATCTTAACTCAAAAGGGGAAGAACAATCTGCACCTGCTCCTAAGCTTCTCAATACTTCAAGAATATGAATATTAGAATTTGCCTTTACAGAATAATGAATCGAGAATTTTTTAAAATACCTGGAAAATGATAAATACAACTTATTATAGTTTGCGACAATCTTCTCTTTATCGTATACATACAAAGGTGTGCCAAATCTTTCTGCAAGTTCTCGAATATCGAATTTGCCAATCAGTTTCATCCCAATTCCTTAAAGAATATCATTGCCATTAAGGTTTTCAAAAAATTCTTTATGTAGAAGAACTACTGTTTTTTCAAGATCTTCACCTCGAACAACAAAACTAAAATTTATGTCCGATGAACCCATACTTACCATCAAAATCTTAGTATTTTTTAAAACATTAAAAATGCGAGATGCAATCGTTGTCGAATCCTTCAAGCCTTCTCCAATAATTGAGACAATACAACAATTATCAAATACCTCTACATTGGAAATTTTAGAAAGTTCAAAAAGAATTTTATCTAAGTTTTTAGGGTCATCTATTGTCAGAGATATACTTACCTCGGAAGTAGAAACCAAATCGACCGATGTTTGAAATTTATTGAAGATATCGAAAACCTTAGCAAGGTAGCCATAAGCCCCAAGCATTCGATTTGATTTAATATTTATTACCGTTACATTTTTTCGATATGCAATTCCTTTTACGACTTTTCTTTTCGATGAACGGTGTGAAATTAAAGTGCCTTTAGAAGATGGATTAAATGTATTTAGAACATAAACAGGTATTTTCTTGGCCACAGCAGGAAATATTGTTTTGGGATGCAAAACTTTCGCACCAAATATTGCTAATTCTGATGCTTCATCGTATGAAACTTCTTTCAACAGCTTTGCATTCATAACGATTTTGGGGTCGGCAGTTAATATTCCATCAACATCAGTCCATATCTCTAATACTTTGGCACCGACAATCGAAGCTATAACAGATGCTGAATAATCCGAGCCCCCTCTCCCCAAGGTTGTCGTGTTCGAAAAACTATCGGAGCCAACAAACCCTCCTGTTATCCAATAGCTTTGAGTTGAAAATTTTGACAATTCCTTGAGTAAAGCCTTTTTGGTTGAATTGAAATCCACTTCGGCACAAGTGTAATTTGAATCTGTTTTGATTATATTTCTTGGGTCTATATAAGCTATATCAAGACCTCTCGATCTTAAATAAACAAAGACCAAAAAAGATGAAAGAAGTTCACCAAAGCTTAAAATATAATCAACCGATCTATTTGTTACTTCACCAAGTATACCCAATGCTGTTGAAAAAACATTGAGTTCTTCTTGCTTTTGCTTAAAATATTCTTCGGTTTCCCTCGCAATTTCAAGTTCAGAAGCAATCTTAAAATGCCTTTCGAATATTACCTCGACTATTCTATTTGCTTCTTCAATTTCTTTATTTTTTATTTTCTCTATCAAACTTATCAAAGTATCGGTTACTTTGGAAAGAGCAGATACAACAATAAATGTTTTCTCATTTCTATTAGAAACTATTGAACATACATTACGAATTGCGTTTGCATCTTGAACAGAAGTACCACCAAATTTCGAAACAATCACTTCATTCACAAGTTTTAAATTACAAACCTATATCTTTTGCAACTTCCTTCATCCCATTTATTGTTAGTTGGATTAATTCATCCAAAGAAATGCCAAGCATATCTGCCCCTTTTTGTATTATTTCCCGATTAGCCCCGGCAGCAAAGGATTTTTCCTTCCATTTCTTTTTAACCGATTTAACTTCCAGATCAACAACACTTTTCGAAGGACGAACGAGGGCAACTGCAGTTATCAAACCGGTTAACTCATCAATTGCATAAAGATACTTTTCCATTAGACTTTGTGGCTCAATATCAGTGCAAGTTCCCCATCCGTGGGAAAGAATAGCCCTAATTAACATAGGGTCCCATCCTTCGGCCTCGAGGATTTGCTTTGTCATTTGGCAATGAATTTCAGGATATTTTTCGTAATCGAGATCGTGGACAAGGCCAACAATACCCCAAATTTCTTCATCTTCCCCAAGCTTACGAGCAATATGTCGCATAACCCCTTCAACAGCCTTTGCGTGTTTAATTAACGATTCATTTTGATTATACCTTAGAAGCAACTCTAATGCTTCTTCTCTTGTTGGAATTTTTCCGCTCAATTTTCACTCCAAATATGTGTAACCATACAAACCCGAACGATAATTCGAAAGAAATTCCTTGCCCTCCTGTGGCGAAATTTTTCCTTCTTTTACAGCGGTAGTGACCCAAGTTTCGATTGCCCGCACAAGTCTTTTGGCATCGTATTGAACATAATCGAGAACTTCGGCGACGGTCTCGCCATCAATAACTTGAACAATTTTGTAGCTATCGCCATCGACAACGACGTGAACAGCATTGGTATCGCCAAATAGGTTATGCAAATCGCCAAGTATTTCCTGATAGGCACCAACCAGAAAAGCTCCAATGTAATAAGGATCGTTGGGTTTGAGCTCGTGAATGGGAAGATAGTGTGAATAGTTTTTCACGCCAATGAAATTCTCAATCTTACCATCAGAATCGCAAGTAATATCGTGTAGCGTAGCAAATCTTGTTGGTCTTTCGTTTAAACGATGTATTGGAACTATCGGAAAAATCTGGTCAATTGCCCAGGAATCGGGCAAAGATTGAAATAATGAAAAATTGCAAAAGTATTTATCGGCAAGCATACGCGATAGAGGCCTGAGCTCGTCGGGCATATGTTTCATTTCTAATGCAGTATTATAAATTTCCGTTGCAATTGTCCAGAACAATTTTTCAACTTTGGCTCTGGTAGGTAAATCAAGCAAACCAAGACTAAACAAATCCAACGAATCCTCGCGAATTTGCTGTGCATCGTGCCAAGTTTCGAGCAGATTAGTTGAATTTACATTTTCAAGTAAATTATATAATTCCTTTACATTTTCGTGGTCGTTTTCGTTTATTTCGTCATTTTCGTAGTCCCATTTCGGGTTAGATGTGGTTTCCAATACATCGAAGACTAACACAGAATGATGAGCTGTCAACGACCTTCCCGATTCGGTAATGATATTAGGATGTGGTAAGTTGTTTTTTTCGCAAGCTTCTTTAATCATATACACTGCATCATCAACATATTCTTTTACAGTGTAATTAATACTGCTGGGACTAAATGAGCGTGTACCATCATAATCAACACCCAACCCACCACCAATGTCGACGTATTCTATATTACAACCCATTTTTCTTAATTGAACATAGAACTGTGAACACTCACGCAAAGCATTTTTAATCATTCGTATATTAGTTACTTGGCTACCAATGTGGAAATGAATTAATTTAAAAGAGTCGGCAAGTTTGTGTGATTTAATTAATTCTATTGCAGTAATAAGCTCACTCGAAGTTAATCCAAATTTGCTTTTATCGCCGGCAGAGTCTTCCCATTTTCCACTACCCTGGGTAGACAATTTTATTCTTACGCCAATATTAGGCTTAATTTTTAATCTTTTTGCGATGGAAATTAGCAATTTCAGTTCGTTCAGTTTTTCGGCAACAACAAAAACCTTCCGACCCATCTTTTGAGCCAGCAAAGCGAGTTCTATGAAGTTTTCATCTTTATATCCATTGCATATTATCAAAGCATCTGGCGAACTAACCACCGCTAATACAACGTGAAGTTCAGGTTTAGAGCCTGCTTCTAATCCAATGTTATACTTCTTTCCATATCGCATTATTTCTTCGACAACGGGCCGAACCTGATTTACTTTAATTGGGTAAACATTGTAATAGTTCCCTTTGAAACCATATTCCCGTGAAGCTTCTTCAAAACATCGAGTAATTGTTTCAATTCGATCATCCAAAATATCTGGGAACCTTATTAATACAGGGAGAGATACATCTCGAAGTATAAGTTCATCGACAAGTTCCTTAAGATCGATTTTAACCCCATTTTTCGATGGAATAACAACAAGATTTCCTTTTTCATTTATGTCGAAGTAATTTTGTCCCCAACCACGAATATTATATAATTCCAGCGAATCCTCGATACGCCACTTTCTCATTGTTTAATTCCTTTCCTTTAAAAAACTTACAAATTTAATAAAAGTGTTTTTGTTAAAATTATTCTTTCCAAACAAATTCAAACAGGAAAGACGACAAAGTAATCAAAAAACCCGAGTATCCAAACATCAACAGGTTGTCCTTGAGAATCAAAACATAATCTTTACCGATGAGTGAATAGTGAGTAGCTTCGATTCCAAGCATCAGCAAAGGAATAAGAATTGGCAAAGAAAGAATAGGAAAGAGGGCACCTTTAACATTTGCCTTGGAAATTATCGCTCCAATAATTGTGGAGCATCCTGCTATTCCGATTCCTGCATTCACTATGCTTAAAACGAAAAAATGGAAAAAAGCAATTTTAATTTTATCGAAAAACAACATAAACATTAAAATCGAAGCAAAATTAATTAATACTGAAATCAGAATGTTGAATAAAAATTTTCCAAAAAAAACTTCAAACGGGGTAGAGATAAGCTTCAGCAGCAAAATCGTCCCTTTTTCTTCTTCACTGACAAAAGTCCGAGCCATTCCTGTCATCGAAGCGAAGAAAATAACCACCCAAATTAAGCCTGCATACAAATTGCTTTGAATAAGTTCAGTGGGGATGCTAAAATTTATAATTGTCGTTGAAATCAAAGTAAATAGAAGAGTTATTGATATTGTGTAACGGTTTCTAAATTCAATTTGTAAATCTTTATATGCAATAGCAAGAAAACCGTTCAATTGGCATCAATCAAAATTAAAAGGAAATTAAACGAACCATTCTCGAGAGTATTGCCCTTTGTCGAACAATTTCACTTTGGCATTCGAAAGCAGCGGATTAGCCATTTCAAATTCAATAAAATGTCGTTCCAAACGACCATTAACTTCGTAATAACGGTAGCCAATAATTCCTGCTTTAATCAACTTACTAACAACTTCCCAAAACTTGCTCTGCTCTTCCTTGGTAAGTTTCAACCAACTAAAAATGTTCGAATCCCCTAAATCGAATATGCTATCGACAGCACCCCATAAATCTTTTAAATCAATAGAATCTTCTGATTGTTCAGGAACATCATAATTTTTCGAACCAAGTAGGTTCTGTTTCACATTAACTTCTATTAATTTTCCTTCCAAACGAACAGAAATTTCCATTTCTATCTAAACTTTCCCTTTGTTTTATCGACCGAAATGCTAAAACACTTTAAAACTTTGCATACTATCTTTCGTATTGTTCAATCCAAACATCCAACATTTTTCTATTTTCTTTCCCCACCAAGTAATCCTGGAGAATATTCTCTACCACCTGTCTGTAATCAACCTCTTTATTACTCTTTCGGGCGATAACAACAATATTTGGCAATTTGTTGCCTCCATATTTTGCGTAAATACTTTCTGGCAATAATGCACCTATCAAAGATGAAAAGGGAATAAATGGATAATGTTTATGAAAGGAATTCCAATACCTTTTTATTTTAACTATCTCAAATCCCATTTTTTTCAAAATATACTTATATTTTTTCTTATCCCAAAAATCCAAATGGTATGCCCAGCTTGCCTCTTGCGAGCCAAATATATGTCTTCCAAGCTGAAACTTGTAACGTCGTGAAGCAAACAAATACAAGAATGCACAAATTTGAAAATCGGGTGTTTCAATGTGTAATATTCCCCCTACCTTTAACCAGGTTCGCCATCGAACCAATAATTTCAATGCCTCAGCCCGATTGAAATGCTCAAACAGATGGTGCAACCTTACTTCATCGAGCGAGTTTTCGGGAAATTCAACTGTCCTAATGTCGGCATACATATCTGCTTTTACATCCATCACAGTATGCTCACTTGCTGGCAAATCTACATTCAGATAGCCTTCAAGATATTTGTTTCCACAGCCAAGATGTACTTTCATTTAAATGCCCCGCTTTAATAATCCAATTCGTTTGAAAATATCGTTAAATCTTTGTTCATAAGTGTGCTCAGTAATTGCTCGCCGAAAGCCATTATAGGCTATTTCTTTTCGCAAGCTTTCATTAACAAGATAATACTTGATCTTCTCGAGTAAGTCTTCTTTTGAATCAAACACAACAATTTCCCTATCTTCGACAAAATAATCAGAAATGTCTCTTGCTCTTTCGGTTAACAAGAAACCCCCGGCGCCTGGAATCTCGAAGTTTCTCCCTTTTATCTGTTTTCCGAAGCGGTGAATCGTTGCTACAAAGTTCTGTGGAACTCGTATAATTGGCTGAAATCTTATTTTCTGGTCACAACGTCTTGTAAGAAAAATACTTGCTAAACTTCTTAATTTGAACCCACCAGAGGCACGACTAAAATTCAAATTTATCTTTGAACTACGAAATACCTTTAGCATCTGTTCGAATTGTAAACGACCACTTTGCCAACCCCGACCAAAGCAGGATACTACGATCCCACTTCTTTTTAAAAATTTCACAATCCTTGCACGATTACTATGATTTTGACCAACGAACGAAACATCGTATTGATAATTTGCTTTATCGAAGTCAAAGTCAGCTGGAAGTTTATACAAAAAATGGTTAAATCCCCATTGCGTTTGAATTACATTATAAATCCCGAATCTGTGGTATATAGGAATAGCTTCTTTATCTGTTGTCGAAACATAAGAAAAAAACGGAGCCCAATAACGGGAAAAGTTGTAAATCCGCCAGTGATCGTCAGCAAACCAATTGTAAGTTGTAATTTTTAATTCGTTTTTTATATACATTAAAACATCTTTTTGGAACTCATCATTGAAAAGAAAGAAAAAAATAAGATCAGGTTTATGCTTTCGAACACACTCCAACAGTTTTTGGTTCATTCCCTTCTGTCCAAGCTCACGGTAATAAACATCAAATGGAAAATGAACGACAATATGCTCCCCATTATTCATTTTCTTTAAAGTGTCGTAAAAATTGTAGTATTCGAAGCTCAAACCACGCGATGGAACTCCATATTCATATTTTAAACCACAAAAGATAATTTTCATATTACAAAAAAAGCAAAATTAACACTTGTATCATATACAAAGACAACCTTAATTTGAACCACTAATTTAATTGGAGTGAGTGTTTAATAAAAATTGTCAAAAGGAAAACTTTCGATGGACAAAAAGTTTATCCAAATTAAAATGGAAATGAAAAATGAAGGATTTTTTTAAAATTTGTTCAAATTCGGCTTCGTTTTGCTGAAAATTGGCCCCTATAACTTCCGAATCTCTACTATTTATAATCTCTTTTGGTTCAATTTCATCTTGCAAAGCTATAATGGAACGATTGTAAGGAAATTTATTAATTGCAATGTAGAAAATCTCTTTAGCTTCTTTATATTTTTTGAGTTTTAAGAAAGATTTGATAAGAAAAAAATAAATCAGAGGGAATTCAATAAAATTTTGAACCCCCTCTTGGCATAGGTCAATTACTCTTTCGTAGTTTCGCTCTTCGAATTCTTTGTTGATACTTTCTATTAAAGAGACTGGATCCAAGTCCTTATCCATTCTATTCTCGTCTACCAAAAAGTCGAAGTAGGAACAAGAACAAGTTTATGAAATCAAGATACAATGTCAATGCGCCAAGAATAGCAAACTTACCAAGAGCAACTCCATCATCGCTTAATTGATAAAACATATTTTTAAGCTTTTGAGTATCGTATGCTGTTAAACCCACAAAAACGAAAACACCTATCAAAGAAATTGCAAAATCCAAAGCAGAGCTGGCTAAAAATAAATTTATTACTGTTGCAATGATGATTCCAATTAATCCCATAAACAAAAAGCTGCCAAAACTTGTAAGATCACGCTTAGTTGTGTAGCCATAAAAACTCATCGCTGCAAAAAGAGCGGCTGTTGTGAAGAATACATTCTGTATCGAAGTTGCGGTATAAACAAGGAAAATTAACGATAAAGTAAGTCCGTTTAAAAATGAATATATAACAAAAAGTAAGCCAGCGGTCGAAGCTTGAATAGACATTATACGAGCAGAGAGGAAGAAAACTAGTCCAAGTTCGATAAGGAACAAAAGAATTAAAATACCTGGATTTAAAGCAAAATACTCAACTACCGAAGTAGATGCAGCAAAAATAGCGGTTAAACCAGAGATTAGCAACCCTCCAACCATCCAGGCATAAGTTTTTTGCACGAAAGATTGCAAAGCGAGTGCAAGCGATGGATTTTGAAACGAATTCAAAGCTCTTTTCATACTCCTCCATTAAATAATTATTTGAAAAAATAAAATCGTATAAAACAAACAAAAATTGTTTAATCAAACATCAATGTGCACAATCCAATTATTTCTATCTTTTAAAACACCATGCTGGAGATCGGTAAGGGTATCATACATTTTTTGGGCTATTGGTCCAATTTGATTGTTATTGATTATCAACTCTTTGTCGCGATAATAAAGTTTGCCCACCGGAGAAATCGTTGCAGCAGTACCAGTACCAAAAACTTCCTGCAAAGTACCACGTTCGTAAGCTTCTAAAACTTCTTGGATTTTAATCGAACGTTCCTGGACTTTTATTCCCATTTGTCGGGCAAGATGCAAAACAGAATCTCGTGTAATTCCGGGAAGAATCGAACCTTGGGATAACGGGGGAGTAATTAAAATCTCGTCGATAACAAACATAATATTCATCGCACCAACTTCATCGACGAACTCGTGCTGAATTCCATCGAGCCAAAGAACTTGAGAAAAGCCTTTTTCTTTAGCTCGTTGCCCGGCGTATAAAGATGCAGCGTAGTTAGCAGCTGTTTTCGCCATTCCCAAGCCACCACGAATAGCACGAACAAATTCATCTTCGATAAGTATTTTCACTGGATTTAAACCTTCGGGGTAATACGATGCAACTGGCGAGGTCATTATTATAAAAGTATATTCCTGCGAAGGATGTACCCCCAGGAAACAACTGCTACCAAAGCAAACAGGGCGAATATAGAGCGATTCACCTCGCACTTTTGGTACAAACTTGTGGTCAAGCTTAATAAGTTCAACAATTGCCTCTACAAATCTTTTCTCGTCGAATGGAGGTATGCAAAGGCGTTCGGCGGATGTTTGCATCCGCTTTGCGTTCATTTCGGGGCGAAAAAGATTTACACCTCCATTAACATCAAAATAGGCTTTAAGGCCTTCGAAAATAGTTTGACCATAGTGCAAAGTCATCATCGATGGTTCGAAACAAATAGGTCCATAAGGAACAATTTTACCATCATCCCACTTTCCATCTCTGTAAAAGCTAATATACATATGATCAGAAAAAAAACGGCCAAATCCTAAATTTTTCCAGTCAATTGAATCATAGCGGGTTTGTGTTGCTTTTTCAATTTGTATCCCCATTTCTTCACCATTTGAAAAATTATGAAATGTAATTTTACAAAATTTTTAACAATTAGTGAAGAAAAACTATTTAATGTAATGAAAATGTGGACATTCTATAAATTCACAAATTATGATAATTATTTTAGATAAAAAGCTTCCGTAAACTTATTACTTATAAATACCAACACCAATTTAACAAATTAATCACAAAACCTTTTATTTATATTAAAATAGCTCCCTCCCCTAAATTTTTTTTAGTAAATTGCCTTTTAAAACTTCGTTTTTACGAAGTTTAAATAGTTATTATCAACAAAAATAGGAAAAGCAATGTCAGCAGAGGGTTTTAATCCATTCAAGATGGCACAACAGCAATTCGATGCTGTTGCAAAGAAACTTAATTTAGACCAAGCAACCTGCGATTTGCTTCGTTTTCCCGAGCGTGAGTATCAATTCAATATTCCTGTCCGAATGGATAATGGAACTTATCGGGTTTTTCGTGGCTTTCGTGTCCAACACAACGATGCTCGTGGTCCGGCAAAAGGTGGTATTCGTTTCCACCCCCACGAAACGATTGATACAGTGAGAGCCCTTGCAATGTGGATGACTTGGAAAACGGCGGTAGTCGATATCCCGCTTGGTGGCGGCAAAGGTGGAGTTGTTTGCGACCCGCATGAGTTAACACTCCACGAACAAGAGCAAATTTGCCGTGGTTGGGTTCGTCAAATCGTTCGTAACGTTGGTCCATTGCAAGACGTTCCGGCTCCCGATGTAATGACTAACAGCCAACATATGATCTGGATGCTCGATGAATATGAGAAAATCACTGGTATAAAAGCCCCCGGATTTATCACCGGTAAACCACTTGGTTTGGGTGGTTCATTAGGTCGAACTGAAGCTACGGGTTATGGCGTAATGTACACCGTTCGCGAAGCTTTGAAGCATCTCGGAATTGACATTAAAAATACTACTGCATCTTTCCAGGGCTTTGGCAATGTTAGCCAATATGCTCTTGACCTTTACACCCAAATGGGGGGTACAGCAATTGCTGTTTCAACCTGGGATCCAAAAGAAAAAAGAGCAATTACTTTCCGAAAAAAATCTGGAATCAGTTTCAATGAATTGATTGGAATAACTAATAAGTTCGGCGAAATCGATAAGGATAAAGCCAAAGACCTCGGTTATGAAATACTTGATGGTATCGCCTGGATTGAACAAGAAGTCGACATCCTTGTCCCCGCTGCTTTGGAAAACCAAATCAACAAAGACACTGTGCAATTAATCAAGCCAACAGTTAAAATAATTGCCGAAGGAGCAAACGGACCTACAACGCCAGAAGCCGACGAAGTCCTGAAAACCAAAAACATTCATGTTATTCCTGATTTCTTATGCAATGCTGGTGGTGTTACTTGCTCATACTTCGAACAAGTTCAATCAAACATTAACTATTATTGGACAAAGGAAGAAGTACTTCAGAAACTTGATCAAAAGATGACAACTGCCTATCATTCCGTTCTCGACCTTGCAATTAAGAAAAACGAATATATGCGAGACGCTGCATATATGATTGCAATAACCCGGGTTGCCGACGCTGTTAAGCTTCGTGGCTGGGTTTAATTATTATTTTTTGCAATTCTTTCTTCAAAGCCCACCCTTTTATGGGGTGGGTTTTTGTTTCCTTAATAGCGCTCAATGCCCAGAAGAATCAAGATGAATAACCCACTTAATTTCTTTTGCCATCGTTTTATAAACTATTTTTTTGGCGGGAATCTTTAAACCATATTGAGGTGAGTAAAAGTAGTCTAAAATTTCAATGTCTCTTTCAGGAAAAGAAACTGTTATTTCAACAACTTCATTTTTCAAGTACACTGTATTGCTATTGAAAGAAATTTCTACATTCGGATGAAGATGCAAGAAAATCTGCTTTTCGCCTTTTAAATTTATTGTATCCAAAAGCTCTATGCGATTTAATTCGAAAAGAACTTCACGCCTGCAAGGTTGTGGATAGGCATAATGTTCACCTATTAATCTATTTCTACTCAAAAAGACCAACCGTGAACGGGTGCGGTGTTTATATATCCAAAACAAATCATCAGAATTTTGTCCACGAAAGAGATTTTGCTCCTTTCCCATCCAAACAATTGTATTATGCGAAATTGTAGAACGAAAGTAGTTCCTCCCTTCTGCTGAACAAGAATAACAATAAGTTCCCGGATCAACTATAAAATCCTTCCCGAACGCAAACAATGTAATTGATAATTGGTCATTATGTGAATGACCTCCCTTCCCTTTTTGGCCTATATTACCACAACGAAATGTAAAATAATAATAGGCTGACTTAATAATGTAAATGCCAAAATCCGGATAAGATAAAAGAGTAGGAAGAACAACTATTTTTGGCTTGGGCAAAACCAAATTAGCCGGAATTGATTTCGAGAAGAAAAACTTGCTGTCCTTAAAATCCTTAGAATTTGTCGATAGATATTCAACTATTTTATCCAAAACATCACGAAGCAAAACATTATCAAAGTGTTCATTGAAAACAAAAAAGTCATTTAAAAAATAATTCAAACGAAGGAAGTATCCGCTATCGTTGTCACCAATTTGTTCCAATTCTCCATTTGGCTTGCGAATAGCATAAGTAAATTCAATAATCTTTCGTAATTTTTTTTTGAAATTCTCAGGTAAATCAATTTTATGTTCTAGACCAATCGAAAACTTCTGTCGAGAATATTTTTCTAATCTTTTACCAAATTTCCAGTCATAAAATGTATATCGAGAAAGAGAAACAGCTTTTGCTTTTGTTAAAGAGAAAACCATATACAATGCAAACAGCAACATCTCTGTTGTTTGAATATGATAATATGTTGAGCTTTCAAAGTTACCACCATCGGAATAGAACTGATATTCGGTTTCATTTATTAATTCCTGCAAACCAAAAGCGAGGATTTGGCTTGTAAAGTTTGAAAGAGGCAAATATGCCCCAGCAAAAATCAAAGAAGCAATGTTTGCAAAATAATGGTTTCCACGCAGACCATCAGACCATTCAAGGTTATGAAGTAAAAACAATAAATGCTTATAAATACTTTCAATGAATTCTTTGAAGAAAAATTCGCCGAACTCACATCCACAGCTTTTGAACATATCGAAGGAAACAAGCCAGTTCACCATTCTAATTCCAACATCCATAGGAGACCGCCATTGCACGGTGTAGCCAATAGGATTTACAGCAATAAAATTGAAAATTTGATTTTGAAATTCTTCTAAGCAGCGGTTAGCAAAATTTGAATCTGAAACCTTAAATAGTTCGTAATTATATGCCAAAATAGGAAGATGTTGCATTCTTCCAAGTTCCCAAGGATGCTTAATATCGTGCCCTAATTCTACCTTGATTTCTTTGTAAAATGCCGGCCTCCAAGTGTATTTCCTAATTGGCTCAGACCAGTAATCTATCAATTCGAAATTTTGTTGATTAAGATAACTTAAAATCGTTTGTGCTTTATCTTTCCAAAAATCAGGAAGTTTGTCCAGCACATCTTTGTTTGAAAGATTCGTATTTCTATTAATCCATCCACTTCCAAGCAAATTGAAACGGTGTTTTAAAATATTATCTGCAATTTCTCTCAACTTATCTTTATATTGTTCTAAATATTCTACATCATTGGCAGAAAAATAACCAGTTTCTAAATTGGTAAACCAATCTGGAACATCTTGAGAAACTATTTCCATTAAAATTTTTTTGGCTTTTTTGGCATTAGATTTATTGAAAATTCGAGTTAAAACTTTGCGAATTGCGATATTGATAGGAACTCTTGTCAGTTTCCAAAATTCAGACAAATTAAACTCCTAACGGTAGAACAAATATTTAGAACGAAGTTTAATAAAATCGTTCAAGCCGTTCGAAAGTAAACTTTTAAATTTTGTTTCGTTACTTTCGATTAAACAATCGAACAGTTTATCTGTACCTGTAACTTTTTTGAACATTTCAATTGATTGAGATTTCATATTATCATTCTTAAACAATTCAGGAAACTCTTTCCTGACTTTAAACAAAAGGTTCATACCAAGTGTAAATAATTTTATATCTTTGCTCCGGTCGAAAAAAATCTGAAAGCCTGTTCCCAACTGTTTAGACCTATGTATGCTTTTTTTATTATACACAGCTTTAAATACAACACCATCGAAATTCAATTTAGAAATCAAGCTTCGAACGCGGCTGAAATTCACTCGTGGAATTGAGAAAAACTGAAAAGGCAAACTTGTTCCAACACCAAGATTAAAAATTTTCAACTCCCCAAGAGCCCCAAGCATAGCAAGTCCACGGATCGCATCTGGTGTGGTAACATTAGGTGATGTGGGTATCCATTCCAGCCCTGTATCTTCCCATTTCATTTCTCGACGCCAGTTTTCCATTTTAACGACGGTCAATTTGCACCTTTTGGGTATCCCGTTTTTCCCGAGCCAACCTTCTTCGTTGATCATTGTCGCAAGTTCTCCAATTGTACAACCGTGAAGGTAAGGAACAGGAATTATACCTACAAACGAAACTTTCTCAGGTTCAAGCACATTTCCATCAACTATGTTCCCACCAAGTGGATTAGGTCGGTCAAGCACTATAACCTGAACACCGGATTCCGCCGAAGCAAGCATAACATTGTATAAAGTACTAATAAATGTATACGACCTAACCCCAACATCCTGCAAATCGACAACAATAACATCGATAAGTGACATTTGATATGGAGTTGGTTTACGATTGTTCCCATATAACGAAAAGAGAGGAACTCCATAAATAGTATCGTCTGGAACAAATTTGCCAGCTGGAATAGTGGTATAGAATCCGTGTTCAGGAGTAAATATTGCTTTTAATGTAAAATTTGGATTGTTTACAAAATATTCAACTGTTAATTTTTGTTCCCGTGAGCGACTTGCCGAATTTGTTAACAAACCAACTTTTTTGCCCCAAAGCAACTTAAAATCGTTTTGAATTAAAACATCAATTCCAAGAAGAACTTCATTGCCAACTGTTTTTTTACATAATAATGGGAAATACAGGAAAGTTGACAAAAGAACTACAATAAACCCTTTACAGCGAAAGAACATCTCGAAAAAATATAATTATAAAATTCAAAATTAAAAAACTATCTTGTATATGGAGTTTGAAGATATTTTCGAGCTTGCTCGTGCGAATCCCGAAAATTTTTCCAGGAAAGAACTTTTTGGTATTGCTTAATTGCATAATCCCTTTTTCCTTGAAGGTCGTAAATCTTTCCGACTTTCAAATTCAAATAAATCATAAAAGCCGATGGTCCCTCCTTATCCAGATTTCGTGAAAGTTCATCGCATTTATAAAAATGACTTAAAGCTTCGTCGTATTTGCCCTTTTCCATCAAAGCACTTCCAATGTAATAGAGAGCTTCTCGTGCAGTCAGCAAATCGTAACCAGGCTTCTTTTGGATATACCAATTGAGTATTTTTTGCCAGTGTTCAAACCATTCATCAAGAAGATAAAGGGAAACCAAACAACGACCTAAATACCTTTGAAAAACGGGATTGTTAGGATATTTTTCCACAAGTTCCCTTGCAATCTCTAATGCCGCATAGAAATCCTTTTCGAAATCGTAAAAAATTTGCAATAGGACAAACTTTGCTTCCACACGCGCATATCGAGCATATTTGCTCGAAGCCTGCAACTGAAGTATTCCTAACCTCTTATCGCCTTTATGTAGAAAAAGCATCAATGGCTTAACCACTGGATATTGCTCGGGCAAAACTTCGGCGAAATAATTATAAATTCCCGTTCCAAGCATAATGTCGTAGTTATTCGGTGCAATTTCCAGGCACTTCATCAATATTTTATATGCTGTATGCCCATCCGAAGCAGCACGAAACCAATTCTCTCGAACTACGTGAAATCTTCCGCGGTAGCCAAGTGCACCTCCTTTAAAAAACAAAGCACTTAATTCAAATTCATTTGTATCAAGGATTTTGTCGCAAACATCTATGACTTCCTGAATTTTATTTAAAAAGGAATTATCATATTCCCGAGAATTCCTAAAGACAGCTATTTTCCACCAGTCGACCATTGCATTAAGAAAATAACCAGCTGGCAATTGTGGATATCTATTTATTACTTCCTTAAAACACTTTTCAGCTTCGTCAAACTCCAAATTATAAATGTAATCTGCACCGCGTAGAACAAGGCTATCGGCATCAGTTTTCATTGCTGGCCATTGGCTATGCAATTCACCCGACGGGAATAATAAAATCAAACAAACTAAGCCAACGCTTAAATAACTACTCTTAACTGTGTTCCACAATTTGGACATATTGCGCTGCCTCGTTCTCTTTTATAATTGACCTTTGTAAAATATCTTTGACGTTCAATGACAAGAAAATTACATTTAGGGCAGTAGGTATTTTCTGCATCGGGAATATCAGTATTCCCAATATAAACATAATTCAAACCACAGGATTTTGCTATATCTCGGGCACGAATCAGTGTGGAATATGGTGTTGGAGGTTTGTTAAGCATCTTGTATTGTGGATAAAACCTGCTGAAATGCAAGGGAATATCTTTAGAAATCGAAGCAATAAATTTCGAAATATTTTCAAAGCTACTATCTGTATCATTTTCACCGGGAATGACTAGATTGATTACTTCCAAATGAATTCCTAATGAATAAACTTTTTCGATATTATCGAGGACAGGTTTTAAATGTCCACCTGTAATTTTTAAATACTTCTGGTCTTCAAAAAATTTCAAATCAATATTTATCGCATCCAAAAGTCTTTCGGCTTCAACTATTTTAAGCATTTCTTTACTAAAATACCCATTTGAAACAAAAATATGAAAAAGGTGCTTTGTTTTTTCGTTTTTACGTGCTTGGTTAATTATCTCGCGAGCATATTCAAAAAAAATTGTCGGTTCAGAATAGGTATACGAAATTCCATCAACATTGTATTCTTCGGCAATTTTTACGATTTGTTCGGGAGGTATCACAGAACTTAACAGCAAATTTTCCGGTTTCAGTTTAATCGATTGGGAAAGATAGCTATTTTGGCAATTAGCACATTTGAAATTACATCCTGGAGTGCCAAAAGAAAGAACCCGTGTTTTGGGTTTGAAATGATAAAAAGGTTTTTTTTCGATTGGGTCTATCGCAACGCCATCGACCTTTCCATAAGTATAGGAATATAGAACACCACCTTTGTTAAAACGGACACGGCAAATACCACCGAAGCCATCTTTGATTTCACAATAATGATTGCAAAGCTTACATTGAACTACTGAATTGGATAATTTATCATAAAGAGACGCTTCAACCATTTGAAAATCTCAAAGAAGTCCCAAAGTTCTCATATCGCCTTCAAAATTTGAAGGTTTAAGCTTAATTAACCATCCCTCGCCGTAAGGATCCTGCAATGCAATATCTGGATTTTCCAAAACTGCTTTATTAACTTCAACAACTGTCCCACTTAATGGAGCAAGAATGGATTGTGTTCTTAAATCGGAGGAAAAAATTTGAAAGTAAACACTTCCCTGTCTTATTTCATCGCCAACCGATGGTAAATAGATTGTTTGGATTTTCCCAAAAGAAAACAGAACAGCTCGCTCCACTCCAAGCACTACCAAACCTTCGTCGTTCATCATCATCCAAGAGTATTGACCCACGCCCCGAATATTGCTTATAATCTCATTTTGTAAAGGCGATTTTATACCACTCCTTACTTGGCTAAGTACTATGCTTTTGGCTCTATCGATTACTCGTAGGAGTTCATCCCGAGTAAATGGTTTGGCAATATAATCGAAAGCTCCAAACTGCATTGCTTGCAAAGCAGTATTAATCGTAGCATAACCAGTTATCATAATCACAAGAATCTTTTCGTCGAGTTCTTTCGCCTTTCGAAGGAATTCAAGCCCATCGATTTCGGGCATCATCAAGTCCGTTAAAATTATATTTGGGTGGAATTTATTTAGCAAATCGAGCCCTTCCAAAGCCGACAATGCTGTGAACATCTCAACATCTTCATCTTTTTTGAGTATCCTTTTTATACTATCCAAAACTATTTGCTCATCGTCAACAACCAGAATTTTCACTTTGTCATTATCCATTTATTTAATCAATTTTGTTGTACTTCGTTCTCAAAGAAAGCAGGCAATACAATTTTGAATATCGCACCACCTGTCGGGGCTGTATCCACTTCTATCGTTCCGTGATGCCGCTCGACAATCCCCCAAGATACAGCCAAACCCAAACCGCTTGTGCTCTTTGTTGAAAAAAATGGCTCGAAAATTTTGTCCATAAGATTCTCGGGAATTCCGGGACCAGTATCTTCAACCGAAATAATACATTTCTTCTGTTGCCGGTAGTACTCACTCGAAACAATAATTTTACCCTTATACTTCATTGCATCGGCAGCATTGATGAGAAAATTCAGTATAACTTGTTGAATTTGTTTTGCATCAGCTTTAATCTTTGGTATTCTATCTTCCAAGTATACTTTAATTTCAATATCTTTAAATTGTGGTAATCGATGTACAAGCTCAAGGGCTTGATGTATAATCAAATTTGGATCAACAATTTCAAGTTTTGGAGTATACTGTTTTGCAAAGTCCAACAGATTCCGAACAATATCTCTACATCGAAGAGTCTCGCGAATAATTATTTTAATATCATCTCTTATGGGACTATCGCTCTCAAGCTCATCAAGGATACTTTCTGCATAGGACAGAATTCCTGTCAGTGGATTGTTAATTTCGTGGGCAACTCCAGCAGCGAGTTTTCCCAAGGCAGCAAGTTTTTCGCTTTGAATAAGCTTTTCCATTAATTGGATCTCATTTGTTGCATCGCGCCCGATGGTGCAGGTTCCAATTATTTTCCCGCTATAATCAGTTAAAGGGAATCGCAACATTCTAAAATGATGTTCTTCGCCATTTATTGTAATGGTTTCATTGTACATTCGAGGTTTTCCAGTTCTTATAACTTCAAAATCATGAAATCGAACTGTTTTAGCAATGTTTGCAGGTAAAACTTCTTCGGGAGTTCTACCAATAAAATCTTCCGGCCTCAGATTAAAAGCTTTTGCAATTACTGGGTTAACAAGAATATACTGGCCTTTCAGATTTTTCATACTAATCCAATCCTGGGCATTATTAATGAAGCTTTTTAATTTCTGCTCAAGGCTTTCAACTTCTCTTTTCAGATATACAAGTTCAGTGATTTTGTGCCAATTAGAAAGAATAAACCTAACATTTCCTTTCGAATCAAAAATTGGAGCGCGAGTTACTTCCCAATAAGTTTCGTTCGGCGGAGGTGTTGTATGAATCATCATATGTGGTTTTTTTGCCTCGCAAATATAACGAATAATTTCATCCAATCCTTGCTTGTCGCAATTAATATCTGCTATTTGAAGAACTTCGTAACATTTTTGACCAATGATTTTATCTTCATCTATTCCAACAAACTCACAAAAAGAACGATTTGCACGAGTTATAGTCTGGTCTAAATCCATCACTACCGTCAAGTCTTGAAAACTATCGAAGATTGATTTAAGAAAAAAATTATCATCTTCAATTATCCTCTCAAGCCTCTCGAGTGAACGAATTTTGTTGTCCAACTCTTCATAGGCAAACATTAAATCCCAAAAGATATGAGCAATAGAGTGTTCAATCAACTTAATATCCGGGCTTAACTCTCTTTTCAGTTGTTTAACAAAATCGTCATTTCCTGTTAGTTCAATGACAACTTCAATGCCCGGAATTTCAAGAGCTTCACGGTAATCCCGAAAAATCATCAAGCCAAGCTCCTTGGCATATTGAATACCTTCGGCATTAAGGTTAATATCTACAACTGCAACAACTTCAATGTTTAGTTCTTTAACTTGCTTACCTTGAATCAACTTCAAAATTGCTAAACAACCCTTCCCCCCTCCAATTATTATTCCTTTCATTTTTACTCCTGCTCTTTGTCTATTAATTTACCGGAAGGGAATTCTGTTTCGAGCATTTCTACATAGTCTTCCAAAAACTCCCGCAAGTTTGCATAATATGCAACAGGCTTTATCGTAAAATGTAGAAGTATTCGATTTAATTTTATTGGAATATAGGGATAAAGTTTTTTTAAATTCATTATCCTATAGTTGTAAAAAGCAGAAGCATCCTCGGCAACCAGACTTTTTTTAACCTCATAAGGAAATTCATTCCCTTTAAGTACCTGGTCGAACGTTTTTAAACCTTTTGCAACAGCGTAGGAAACAATATTTCCGCAACTCCATAAGTCAAAATCCGATACATCCTGCATCAAATCGAAATCTATCCAGCGATAATTCCCTGTATCCGATTCAACAATGATATGGTCATTTCGAATATCTCCATGGCAAAGCATATTTTCGTGTAAAAACAAAATGGCTTTGAAGGAATCAAGTAATTTCCATAAAATCCCTGGTAAATCCTCATTAAAATATTCCAAGTGGCTTTTCTTTTCGATAAGGGGGATGTATTGAAAGAAGGATTTACCTCGAATGAAATCAATAATTCGTACAGCGTTATTTTTCTCATCGAAACAAACAAAACCCTGCATAAAACGGTTATCTCCTCGAACTAATTTCAATACTTCCCCTTCCTTTTGAGGATTACGATAGCAGCGGATACGCAAAAAACCAATATGAACATAAAACTCTTCGTGGAAAACCATTTTGAGAATTTTCTCGGTTCCATCCTGCAAATCTAGGGCACTAAACACCCAATATTTGGGCTGCTCGTCAATTCCGAACCGTGGTTCTCGCATATTTCCCCGAACAAGGTAATCCCCACAATTTAATCTTATAATATCACCACGATTTATTCTCATCCAATCCGTTGTATCTGTGATAATTTTTATACGATGAGGATTAACCCTCCAGCCTAGATATTGCTCAATTTTAAATGCTAACAATTCTCTATCATCAGTCTTCATCGTTCTTTTTACTGATTATTTCTTGCTTGTATTTTGGTAGTTTGCTTACTACTTCATTATACGAATCTTTTATCAACCTTTTCACAAGATTGACAGGGGTGTAATCATTAATTATCAGCGAAATCCAATATTTTTTGTTTAAATGGTAACCAGGCAGAACAAATGAGTAGCTTTCCCGCAAACTGATAACCTCTTCGGGCTTAACCTTTAAACTAATTTTCAAAGGATATGAGACTAAATCAACTAAAAGAAACATTTTACCCATAACCTTGAAAACCAGTGTTTCCTCATCGAAGGGAAAATCTTCGGTAACAAAAGGCATCTTTAAACAAAATTCTCTAATCTCTAAAACATCCATACCCGGTATATTATTTCTTTTTAACGAAATACTTAACTTGCATTTTTTGAAAACAAAATTTAAATGGTTATGCAAAATTCAAATTATAATTTTGGTTTGAATAATCCAATACAAATTTTGACAAACAAACCGAAAGAAGATTTTACCCGTACCGACCTCGTTAAGGTTATCCAACAACTGGAACTTGAGCGAATCACTTTCCACTATGTTGCAATCGATGGAAGACTACGTCAAATGCAACTTCCTATTCAAAGTATTGGGCAAGTAGAATCGATTCTTGCCGATGGAGAACGAGTCGATGGCTCCTCGCTATTCAAAGGCATTGTTAGCACTGGAAAATCAGATCTTTACGTTGTTCCACTTTACAAAACAGCTTTTCTTAATCCATTCGACAAAAAAAGCCTGGACTTTATATGCCGTTTCTTCGATAGCAATGGAAACCCCGCTGAATTCACACCTGATACCATCTTAAACAAAGCTCATCAGTTATTATTACAAACAACTGGCTTTGACCTAAAAGCTTTAGGAGAATTAGAATTTTATCTCATTTTCGAGCAACCACGAAAAATTTTTATGCTGTCCAAGCAACAGGGTTATCACGCAAGCCCTCCATTTGCAAAAACCACCTCCATTTTGAACGAAATTACTTCCTTAATTGCTCAAATAACTGGTTCGGTAAAATATTGCCATAATGAAGTAGGATACATAGAAACTCTTCAAAGTGAAATCCCTGAATTAAACGGAAAAACTGCCGAACAAGTCGAAGTCGAATTCTTTTTGACCGATATCGAAGACCTTGCCAACTATCTTGTCCTATCGACCTGGATAGTCAGAAATGTTAGCTATCAGAATAATTGCTTTGCTTCGTTTTTCCCCAAAATCGATCCTGGACTTGCTGGAAATGGTTTACATTTTCATTTGGCTTTGACAAAAGACAACAGAAACATAATGGTCGACGAGACTGGTGAATTATCAACCGAAGCTTTGATGTTAATCGGTGGATTATGTCATTATGCACCTAGCCTTACTGCGTTTGGAAATACTGTTACCGCTTCCTATCTTCGCTTGGTCCCTGGGCAGGAAGCTCCAACGAAAGTATGCTGGAGCTATTCAAATCGAAACTCATTGATTAGAGTTCCTTTGGCTTGGAATAAATCAAACAACCTCGCTTCAAAAATAAACCCACAACAAAAAGAACTCTTCGAATATCACGACTCTCGCCAAACAGTCGAATTCCGAAGTCCAGACGGAAGTGCTCTTGTACATCTTTTACTTGCTGGGATAATCCTGGCAGCACAATGGGGCTTAACTAATACCCAACGCTCTTTAGAAATTGCCAAAAAATACAATGTAATAGAAGATCCTAAGAGTTTAGAAAACAATGAACTTGAAATACTCGGACGAAGTTGCGTTGAATCTGCTGAAAAACTTTTACTAAAACGGCACCATTACGAACGCCAAGGTATTTTCCCCAAAGAAGTTATCGACTATTATGCAAAACTTCTACTGGCTGAAAACGACAAAGACCTAAACCAAAGACTTATTTCTTTGCCCGAGGAAGAAAGATTGATCGAATCTCGGAGGATTATGCACAGAAACCTTCATCGCTGTTAAATTCATATTATATATGTTATGAGCTTTAAAGAAAATCCTATAACTCTTGTACTTTTTCTTTTGATAGCCGGTATATCTCTACTAGTCATTAGATCAGATAATTTGAAAACCGCATTTGCTTTGAATCCTTTTTCGGTCCTCCACCGAAGGAAGTTTTATCAGCTTCTCACAAACATTTTTGTCCATTATGATCTAACCCATTTAATCTTCAATCTTTTGACTTTTTACTTCTTTGCCCCGCAGCTCGAAGAAACTATAGGAAGCGTTGCTTTTGCTTTTCTTTTCTTAACATCGGGGGTAGTTTCGTCTTTTCCGTCACTCATTAAATATCGAAACAATCCATTCTACTTTTCGCTGGGGGCATCGGGAGCAGTATCCGGCGTAGTCTTTAGCTACATTCTCTTATATCCAATGTCAAGATTGTATATTTTTTTAATTCCGATTGGTATTCCAGCCCCCCTCTTTGCTCTACTCTTTCTACTTTACTGTATTTACGCTTCTAAGAAAGAAACAACAATAAACCACGAAGCTCATTTCTGGGGGGCAATTTGGGGCTTAATTTATACTTTTCTACTTTTTCCCGAATCTGTTTCAATATTTATTTGGTGGATGGGCAAAATCTTTGGTTTGATTGGTTGATTGTCGAAAAATTTATTGTACCACAAGGCAAGATTCAATAGTGTAAAAATTCGAAAAGCATATTGCCCTTTGCCAGCTCGATGTCTTTGTAAAATATAATTCACATATTCTAAATTTATAAACTCTTTCAAAAGATTTGAGTTGTTGAGAATATTGTAAGTAAAATTGAACCATTGATTACGCAACCATTCATTGATTGGTGCCCAAAAGCCTTGTTTCTTTCTATAAATAATTTCAGAAGGCAAAATCCCTTCGACTGCTTTCTTCAAAAGATACTTTGTGGTTTTTCCATCGGGTACTTTGAGTTTTGCTGGCAAAGACATCGTAAATTCGACAATTTTGTAATCTAGGAAAGGAACTCTGGCTTCTATACTGTTCGCCATTCCCATTTTGTCAATCCGCATAAGCAAAAGTTCGGGCAGACGTTGCGAAATTTCGACAAAAGTAACCCACTGCAAAAAATCAAGCTCGCCATTGCTCAAAGTTATGGCTTCATTATAAATCGAAGAAATATAACCCCAAGGTACATTTTTTAATTCCCTGAACTTTTTATTGAATAAAACCTCCTGTTCAGTTGGAGGGAAAATGGAAATCCCGCTCCAATAGTATTCTTCGTTATTAGAACTTCTTCGAATTAACTCTAAGGGCAAATAATGATTAAAAAATTTTAAAATAGGCTCGACAAAAAAATAAAATGATTTTTTTAATGAGCTGGGTAGTCGGTCAAAATTTTTCCAAATTCTATGATAAAATTTGTAATCCCGAAGAAGCCAATTGTATCCAACAAATTGTTCATCGCTGCCTTCGCCCACTTGAACAACGATTGTGCCAGTATCTCGCGTTAATTTACTTAAAAAGTAAATTGGAATACATACAGGATCGGCGTTAGGTTCGTCTTCGTACCACACTAATTCTTGAACTACATCGAAAGCATCTTTATCATCAATCAGTATTTCATTATGATTTGTCTTGAAAATTTCAACAATCTTTCGAGCGTATTCTAATTCGTTATATTTTGCAAGTTCCTTAAAACCAATTGTAAAAGTATCGACAGGCCTATCCATCAATTCCGACATTAATGCAACGTTCAGGCTGGAATCAATTCCTCCACTCAAAAAAACACCAAAGGGAACATCGCTCATCATTCTGTCTTTGATTGCAACTCTTAAAAGGCGAATAATTTCCGAAATTGCCTCTTGTTCAGTTATATCTAAAACTGCTTTCTTCTCGAATGGGTTCCAATATCTTTCAAAATGAATTTCGGGTTTGTCCCTTTTCAAAACAAAACAATGGGCGGGGGGAACTTTATAGATATTTCGAAACATTGTCGAACGATTTGAACTTGCCCCAAAATTTAAATAGTTAGCCAGTTCACTCCAATTAATCTCTTTTGAAACTAAAGGATGTTTTAAAATTGCTTTGATCTCCGAAGCAAAAATAAAAACATCATTATTATGATAATAATAAAGTGGTTTTTTTCCAATCCTATCGCGTGCTCCAAAAAGCAACTGATTCTTTTCGTCCCATAAAACAAAAGCAAACATTCCCGAAATCTTTCTAACAACTTCCAAACCCCATTCTTTATAACCATTTATGATAACTTCTGTATCGGTTCGGGAACGAAACTTATATCCTTTCTTGATTAGTTCCTCTCGCAATTGCAAATAGTTATAGATTTCGCCATTAAAGACAATTGTGACCATACCGTCGAAAGTGGACATTGGCTGGTTCCCAGCAGGAGTCAAATCGATTATCGACAAACGGCGAAAGCCAAAGCCACAGTGCTTATCCTTCGAAATCCATAAGCCATTGCTATCCGGTCCCCTGTGGGTTATAGTATTGGTCATTACTTCGAGAATTGAGGGAGCAACGCAGCTCGAAATACGGCTTTCATTCAAACATAGAACACCGACAATTCCACACATTAAATTTTTACCTGATTAATGAGGTAGAATTGATAATTTCAATCATCTCTCTTACTGCTCGCTCAATTCCAACAAATACAGAACGAGAAATAATGGAATGTCCAATACTTAACTCGTCTATGGCTTTAATTTTGCATATAGGAACGACATTGCGATAATTTAAGCCGTGTCCAGCTGCAACCTTTAAACCTATTGACTTGGCATAGTGGGCGGCGTTATTTATATTTTCCAGTTCTTTGAGGATCTCCTTCTCATTTTTGAGATTAGCATACTTACCTGTGTGAAGTTCAACAATATCGGCACCAGCACTTTTCGAAGCATCAACTTGTGTTATCTCGGGTTCAACGAAAAAACTTACTTCAATCCCAGCACTATGCATTGCCGTAACTAATTCCGAGTATTTCTGAATATCTCTTGCAACATCTAAACCGCCCTCGGTTGTTAACTCCATTCTTTTTTCGGGAACGATAGTAACCATATCAGGCTTAATTCTCAAAGCAATTTGAATTATTTCGTTAACTGCCGCCATCTCAAGATCGAGCTTGGTAGAAACAACCTGTCGAAGAAGCTCGACATCGCGGTCTTGAATGTGTCGTCGGTCTTCCCGCAAATGGCAAACTATTCCCCGAGCTCCTGCAAGCTCACACAACATTGCGGCGACAACAGGATCAGGCTCATTACCCCCTCGGGCTTGTCGTATGGTAGCGATATGGTCAACATTAACATTTAAAGTAATCATTTGTTTCACCTAATTAAAAATTCAAAATTAAAAAAAGTAAAAACTTCCGAAGAAAGAAAATAGAGTATTTCGAAGTTCACTCTATTACAGTAAATTTCCCAAGAATTTCGGAGGTTTCATAACGAACTTTAAAGAAATATACACCGGTGGGCAATTTTGCAGGAAAATGTTCGAAGTTAACAACACGAATTTTGTTTATTATTGATATTTTATATGTATTAGAAGGTAAACTTATTTCGTTCAAGTTGGAATCAAAGATTCTTAACTCAACTGAACCATCAACTGGCGCATTTGGTGGAACAGGAAAATTCAAATGCTCTTCCCCAAACTTCCAGGGATTAGGGAACGCAGATGCTGTGGCAAATGTTTTGTAACCAAAGCTCATAAATAAAGAATCGGCAATAAAATTTTTTTTGCCTTGAAGTTGATAAAACACATTTCTTGGATATAACTGAATACCGTTACCCATAGGTATTTCAGAAAGGATAATTGTGCACTCTCGCGAAGAATCTTTGATTTGATTAATTGCCGAATGCGAATCAATATTTGCAAGATAAATAACAAGAGTATCGTTTAAAGTTTCGAAATTCACTCCACGAAATACATACCTCAAAGCCATTATCTCAAGAGGTCTCAGTATATGATTAGAAATGGAAATCCTATCAAACATCTGGTCTAAATAGTACCTAACCTCTGGGAATAACTCAGCATTTGGCAGAAAATCTGGACGAGCTCGACTTCCCGAGTAATAAAGATATGGTAGAAAATTTGCCAGTGCCTCTGAAATTGAACTTCCAAATAATTTCAAAGCCAATTCAAGTGCCAGCAATGCAGAGTTCCCCCTTTCTATATTCCGCCAAAGTTCTACAATCGGAAGGTCACCAAATCGCTTGTAAAGATATTGCAAAAAAATTGCATAGCGATAACCAACATTATATGCAGGGTCCGAAATGATATACTTTTGAAAGTCTCTGAACAAACTTGAAACAAATTGAAGATAATCTTTTGTTTGGGGATGCACCCGCCATTCCATAAAGGTGCTTGTCATTTCGTTAATGGACGGAAAAAGAGGATCCCCATAACCAAATTGAAACAAATGGTGTAGCTCGTGTGCTGTTGTGATTTTTAATCCCAGGTATCCAGTCTCCCGAAATGTTGCTCTTTTGGCTCCACTGCTGAAAAAAGCTGTATCGAAAGGACTATAGTCATTGTCAAGGATTGAAAAACAGGCATATTTTTGGTATATGCCTGATTCTTTAATCTCAATGTCTGGGACAGTCCATCCGTAAGCCACTTCATCGGCTAATCCATTACCAATCTCCCAGAGATAAAAATCATATGCATCGGAACCACCTCGTCCACTGTCTTTTGGCGGCGGAGCGAATCCCATAGTATCGACATAAACTCTGTATGCATATTCAAGATAATATAAAGCTGAATCTACATAATCGGGTATTCCATTCCTGTTCAAATCAATTTGAGAAACTTTATTCCTGCCAGATGTATCATAATGAACGGCAAAAAGACCACTTGAAGATAAAGCGACACATTGGTTTTTTGGCCTTCCAGTTGAATCGAAATATACAGTTGATAGAACTTTATCTTTCAAATCCTTATTATACAAAAAAGGGAAGGTCAAACATTTTATCTCTTGGTCGAAAGATAAAATACAATAGGTTGGAAAAAGGAAAACCAAAAGAGAAATTAAGAATTCTTTAAAGGACATCGTAGAAAACACCTATCTGAACATCTCTTTAATCATTCCCCAAGAACGATAAAACCCATTAACTTTGTGTTCAACATTCACTGTATTGGAATATGTAGAAGTTCCATCTTTGAAAACAATTTTAATACGATATGAATAAGAGTTACCAGCAACTTTATCGCTTTCCGAATCCTTCAAGAACGCCTCTTGGTCAATATATTTGTAATTAGAAGGAAAACCTTTGGCATACAAAGTGGTTATCTTTTTGAAGGAGTTGTTATTAACTGCTCTTTCGAGCTCGAAAAGCATGATATCTTTTTCATTCAATGTTTTAAACTCAATCACAATATTTTTACCGTTAGAGGTGGCTTTGAAAGATTCAATGTATATCTCACCAGCTGATACAACACCAAGTGCGAAAATTAAAACAAGTATAAATGTTAAATTTTTCATTTTCAAAGAAAATTAACTTACTAATTTACGAAAAAATAATTTAAAATAATATCAAATTTAAAAACAATATTTAGATGTCGTTTTTGTATTTTTGCATTTGTATGAGGAAGTAAATGTTTAAAATAATTTTACCAGTTTTCGAAGGTCCACTTGATCTGTTACTTTATTTCATTAAAAGAGACGAATTAAACATTTACGATATACCGATTGCACGAATAACCGATGAGTTTTTGAATTATATCAGGCTAATGCAAAGCCTTGATATTGAACCGGCAAGCGAATTCCTTGTTATGGCTGCAACCTTGATGGAAATCAAAGCTAAGATGCTTCTGCCGAAAGAAAAAATTCAAAAAGCAGATAACGAACAAGACCCACGACAACAGCTTGTTGATAGATTAATTGAATATCAAATTTTCAAAGAAGTTAGTAATGCAATCGAAAAGAAATACAACGAAAATCAAAACTTCTTCTTCCGCGGTATCTTCGAAAACGATATTCAAGAAATCGCTTCAAAATTAAAGACACTCAAACCTACAAATGTCCTTGAACTTGCCAAAGCCTATTACTTTCTAATCCATAAAACAGAAGATGAAGTTAAAGAAATCAAAATAAACAAACTCAAAATAGAAGACGGGATAGACTATATCGTATCAATAATGAAAACCGAAAAGCAAGTTTCATTCAGCAAAATTTGTTCCGGATATTCTTTACCATACAAAATTCTTTTCTTCGTTGCAATGTTGGAACTAATCAAACAGAAAAAAATTTATGCTTACCAATCTGAATTCCAAAGTGAAATAATTTTGTTTTCAACATCAAACTTATCTAATTGATTATGATTAATAAATTTTTTGAATTAGACAAAGAAATACAAAGACGCATCGTAGAAGTCATCATTTTTGCCAGCGAAGAACCTATTCCATTGAATAAGTTAACAGAATTAATTGTAAGTAATAGCGAATTAAGTAGGTTAGAAAATACCTCAACTCCAAATCATCAATCAGAATCCGAACACTTAGAACAATATATTTTAAACTTAATCGATGAAATACAGAAGGAATTAGAACAAACACAACGACCATACACAATAATTGAAGTTGCTGGTGGTTTTACTTTTGCCACAAGACCCGATTATGGTAAAATACTAAGCCTTTTGCCCAGTTTTAGAAATAAAAAACGCCTCACTAAGGCGATGCTCGAAACTCTTGCTATAATTGCCTATCGACAACCTATTACCAAACCTGAAATTGAAGAAATAAGGGGAACAAATTCAAGTGAAATTGTTAATTCATTGCTCGATAAGAACTTAATTCGAATTATTGGGCGAAAAGATACACCCGGGCGCCCTTTCCTTTTTGCGACTACGAACGAGTTTCTAAAACTCTTCGGTTTAAACTCGCTCGACGAGCTTCCCAATCTTAATGAAATAAAATCTTTTGTTAACGAGAAAAACAGAGCCGACGAAATAACCTTGAAAATTGAATTTGAGCAGGAAAACAAAATCGACAGTGAACAAGATGCTACTGAATAATCCTTGAATTGCTCACAATGCTGAAAGTTCTTGTCAAAATCTCCTTGCCATTGCCCAGTAGCGGATTGCCATGCCCGGGGTAAATGTCCCTAAAATCCAATTCTAAAAGTTTTTTCAATGTATTGTAATAGGTTAAAGTATAAGTTTCTCGGTTGCTACTAACCATCAAAGGCAAATCGCCAGTGAAAATTACACCTTGCGAGGGCACATAAACACTTATTGAGTCATTTGAATGTCCGGGAGTATACAAAAGTAAGCCCTCGGTGTCTCCTAATCGAATTCCCATCCCATCGTAAACTTGAATGTCGATAAATTCACCTTTGTTAAAAGCAAAAACTTTAGAGTCATACTTGGGTTTCAAATATTTAAGACCGCCACGATGGTCAAAATGCTCATGGGTTATAATGATTTGAGCAACTTTCTTTTGCCCGATTCCAGTTGAAACTGCCTCAATGTGTGTAATTGCATAATCATCGATACCTGCATCGATAAGCGTATTTACGTCGTCCAATTTGTTCCAGTCCCCCAAAAGATAATAAACATTACAGGAATATTTGGTTGGATGTATTGGTAATGTAATAATTCTCATATAATTTTTCTATAAATATTCACATCAGTCGAAACGAGAGCGAACTTGTTCGAAACTTCAGATGGCAATTTCTGGGTTTGCTCCATAGCCAAATATGCCCAGGGTAGCATCGTTTCATAGAACATTTCAATTACCCGAATTCTTTCTTCAGCGGTAAAATGGAGCAACACATTCTTGCATACGATAGAAGCAAAACCAACATCCACAGGTTGAAAATCAAGTAGATTATGTTTTCGAAAAACTACTCTGTTCTTTATCTCATCAACAATTTGGTATCGATTATCGGAAATATTTTTGAAATACTTTTGAAAAAGTTCTTTCGGAATTCTTGCCAAATCCTGATATGGATACACCCCTTGCGTAATAGTTTTTTCGAACTCCCCCATTTCGTCAATATCACTAGCAATTATTCGAACCTTCTTAAAAGTAAAATACCCAAGCTTTTCCGAAAGCAGTATAGCCAAAGTATAAGGCTCTTGTCCAAGTGCGCAACCAGCATCCCAAATTTTTATCTCTTTGTAACCTATAAAATCTTTAGCAATCAGTTCTGCAAGCCGCTCCAAAACAAAATAGTCACGAAAAAAAAACGAAAAAGCCATCGTCTAAACCCAAATTTTTTAAATTTGCAAATTACATAAAGCTTTATAAATTTTATGCTTCAAAGCCTTTATATAAAAAACTTTGCACTTATCGACGAGGTCTTCATTGAGTTCGAACCCGGTTTGAATATCATTTTGGGCGAAACTGGTGCAGGAAAATCCATTCTTATTGATGCATTAATGACCACTTTAGGCGAGAGAACTTCACCCGAGATGGTTAAATCGGGCGAAAACAAAGCTATTGTGGAGGCAATTTTTCAATTGGACAACCCAAAAGTCCTGCAAGAAATTTTGAAGGAATTTGATGAAGACATAAGTAACACTTTAATCCTTCGCCGCGAAATAACAGCAAAAGGTCAATCACGATGTTTTATAAACGATACTCCTTTCCCTTTGAACCAAGTTAAGGAAATTGGAACTTACCTAATAGATTTTCACGGTCAGCACTCACACCAACAATTGCTCTCCCCGAAATTTCAGCTCGATTTGATAGATAGTCTTTCGAACAACGATGAGCTGATTGAGCAATATATACAACTCAAAAAGCTTCTTGAAAACAAAATTGAAGAACTAAAAAGTCTCGAATCTGATTTTTTGAAATACTCCAAAGAAAAAGATACATCTGAATTTGAACTCAACGAAATCCTTCGAATTAATCCGCAGCCAAACGAACTCCAAAACATCGAAAAGGAACTGAAAAAGCTCGAAAATATCGAATTGCTCAACAATGGTCTTACCGAAATCTACGAAAAAATTTACGAATCCGAATCATCGGTTATTGATTTACTTTCATTCACGGCTAAAAAATTAAACACATTGATTCGTTACGATGAAAGCTTAGAACACATTCTGCGAGAACTCGAGGTAATAATTCATCAAATATCTGAAATTTCGAAAGAGATATCCAATAAATTCAACAAATTAAGTTTAGACCCCGACTATATCGAAAACCTTCGTCATAGGCTCTCGGATTTAAGGTATTTAGAAAAAAAATACATTAACTACGAAAATATTTTCACAGAAAAAGCAAGATTGGAGAGCATCATCAAAAATACAAATAACATCGAAAAATTTATCGAAGAGAAAAGTTCCGAGATAAAGAATTTAAAGAAGCAAATCACACAGATTACGAAAGAAATTCATAATAATAGATTAAATGGAATAGAGATCCTCGAGACAAAAATCCCTGAAATTCTTGATGAACTTGGAATGAAAAATGTCCGGTTCAAAGTAGAAATTTACCAAGAGGAAACAAAGGAAAACAACGTTGAGGATTTATCTGTTGAGCTTGATACAAAATACTATAAACTGCTACCTAAAGGACTTGATAAAGTTGAATTTCTCATCTCTACAAATCCAAATACTAAGCCAATGCCTTTGGAAAACATTGCTTCGGGCGGGGAACTTTCTCGTTTAATGCTTGCTTTGAAAAGCACAACCGCAGAATACCACAAATTTCCAACAATGATCTTCGATGAAATAGACACAGGAATCAGCGGAAAAATTGCTTCCCGAACTGCTCAATTGATGAAAAAGCTTGGGAAAAACCACCAAGTAATTGCAATTACCCATCTCCCCCAAATTGCTTCTGCAGGCTCGAATATAATCTTAATTGAAAAGAAAGAACAATCGGGCAACATAAAAGTGAAAGCAACAGAGTTAAACTATGAGCAGAAAATCTTTGAAATTGCTCGATTGCTTAGTGGCGAAAGCATTACAGAATTTGCTCTCGAAAATGCTCGTAGACTTGTAGAAGAAACCAAAGAATTATAAATGCATAAAGAGCGTTTGCACCTTTTGATTTTGTTACTTATTTTTCTTATGAACATCATCTTAATACAATTCCCATTAGGAAGGTTGATTATTTTTCCTTTCGTCGTGCTTAGCACCTGGTTTCACGAGATTGGACATAGTCTTGCAGCAATTATGGTCGGTGGTAGCGTTATCAAAATCGAAATTTTTGCCGACGGTAGTGGCGTTGCATACCACACTTTGCCTCTTCATTCTACTAATTTGAAAAGTGCACTGGTTGCTTTGAGTGGTCCTATTTTTCCACCCATTGTCGGTTATTTCTTAATTTCTTTTTCCAACAATTTAAAACTTGTTAAACTTTTTTTACTTATCATCTCATTTTCGATTTTCATTAGTTTAATCCTTTGGATAAGAAATTTATTTGGCTTTTTATTTTTGCTGGTTATATCTATATTTTTTGCTCTGGTCGCCTTAGGAAAAAACGAGAATTTTTCAATCATTACTTCACAGACTATTGGAATACAAGCATTTTTGAGTGTTTATTTGAGTATGGGCTACCTGTTTTCCAAAAGTGGAATTGTAAATCAATCTTCCTTCGCTTCGGATACAGAAATTGTTGCTCAGAATCTATTCCTTCCCAACTGGTTCTGGGGAAGTTTAATTATTGTTTTCACCCTTATTATGCTGTTTTTATCGTTTAAAAAGGCCTTGAAAAATCAATAAACTTCCCCAATTACAAAGAATTTCTCCTTCCCTTCAATTTCGTTAACTACTGTATCGAAATTCTCTTTAGAAATTACCAAAATCATTCCAATACCAAGATTGAACACGTTTCGCATTTCTTCATCATCTACATTGCCAACCTTCTGAATGAGTTTGAAAATAGCCGGGGGCTCCCAGGCATTCCAATTAATTTTCAAACTAAGACCCTTTGGTAATATTCGCTTAGTATTACCTAAAATACCTCCCCCAGTTATGTGTGATATACCGTTAATCAATCCTTTTTGGATTAAAGGATAAACAATGTTGAAATAAGACTTATGAACCTTTAAAAGTTCGTTTCCTAAAGTTTCCCCAAGCTCAGGAATATACTCATTTAATCCAAATTTCTGTAAAAGAACATTTCGAGCCAAAGAATAACCATTTGTATGCAAACCATTGGAAGTAAGACCAATCAAAACATCCCCTTTTTGAACTTTTGAGCCATCGATTATCCGCTTTTTATCTACAACTCCAACAATAGTCCCCGACAAATCATATTCGCCTTCGGAATAAAACGTTGGCATTTCGGCAGTCTCGCCACCAATCAGAGCACAGTCGTTTTCTTGACAAGCTTTGACTAAGCCACTAACAACTTGGTAAGCTACTTCAACATCCAATTTACTCGTGGCAAAGTAATCCAGAAAAAATAACGGTTTTGCTCCTGCAGTCAAAATATCGTTTACACAATGATTCACGAGACATTGCCCTATTGTATCGTGTTTGTTCATCATAAACGCAATTTTCAATTTTGTACCCACTCCATCGGTGCTCGAAACCAAAACCGGATGCTCATATTCGCTGAATTCTGCATCGTAAAAACCTCCAAAAAGCCCTATATCCCTCAAAACTTTCGGGTTATATGTTGTTTGAACAAGAGATTTAATTTTCTCAACAACTTTCTCTCCTGCTTCAATATCAACCCCACTTTGTTTGTAAGTTAAACTCATACTTTTATCCTCTTAATTTATCATTCATTTTCAATTCCTCCATAATTTCTGCAATTCTTTCTGCTTTTAAAAGAAAAGATTCAAGTTTAGCTTCGATCACTTGTGGATAAGGATTCCCATCGGTCTCAATAGTTAAAAACGGCAAAGAGTAATTCCGATCTATAAACATAGGCAAATCGTAATCTGGCTCGTTTAATCGACGCGCTTCTATTTTGTTTTTAACTTTCATATTGGGAACACTCACCGCTTCTGCAAATCTTGTTGGCATACAACTGAAAGGACCTACATTAATTACACCACAATATTTTTCGAGGATATCTTTTAACGCAATTCCCAGCGTCAAACCAGGTTCACCTTTGTATTCTAAAGGAATAATGTGCTTGCTATGATTTAATATCGGTTCAATCAATGTTTTGGAATACTCATAATAACCCGAATATGACAAAATCTTTTTGATTCTATGCTCAGCAATTCTCATAAATAGAACCCTTAACCACCGCTCCAATTTCTTTCGAAAATCACTTTCGGGTTCAAGCAATTTAAGTTTCAAAAGATAATCGACATAGAAAATCCATTCGCTAATGTAAGCATCCTTCAAAATAAAACCCTTCGAGGCAAAATAGCGATTCAAATATCTATGAGCAAAATGATCCCGACGAACATATATTTCCCCAACGAGGGCAATATATTTTGATTTATTAATTGGAGTCTTGCTTGGTATGTTTTCACAAATATTCCTGGCGAACAATTTTAGACCCCTGTAAATCTCTTTAGGCGTCTCAAAGTACTTCAGAAGCTTTTCGTATTCTTGATTAAATATTTCAATCCCACGCTCAGGTTCGACAGCATTTGCCATAATAGCACTTCTAATGTCATCGAGAACATCGCTGGCAATTATTGCTTGCATACCCCGAAGAGCAAAATCACCACCTAAGCCCGCAAATCCATCCTCGTTCATCAAAACCAAAGTTGCAACGTCGGGAATCTTTTTATTTCTCAATAGATTCCGTATAAAAACTGGATACTGACCCAATCGGCAATTCCCCGCACCTTGAACTATGAAATAAGCAATTTTTTGTTTTCTATCCCAAATGTTTTCCAAATAATTTAATAGATGCCCTACTAACAATAAAAGCGGAAGACATTCTTTCCCGGTTGCCACACTACGGGCAAGTTTCAATATTTCGGGGTTGCTTTCTGGCATAGGCTTTGCATTGAAACCTATACCCCGCAAAACAGCAGCAAACAATGGTGCCGCAAGATCGCCCATCGACGGTATCAATACATCCACTTCTTTACTACGAAGGGGTATCTTCGTTCCATCGGAACAAACAAAGAAAGAATCTTCACCAGCAAACTCAACTTCAGCTATTCGGAATTCTTTACTTTCAAATTTTAGATGTTGCCGGATAGCCCGATAATTTTCAATGATATCCAAAAAAGCATCAATTCGAGTATTAATGCCTGCATCTGCGGTATGCTGATCGAGTTCAAGTGTCAACGAAGGCTTGGTTCCAATAATCTGGCGAAATTGGGGGATTAGTAAAGAATCGGGCCCACAGGAAAAATTGGTGATATACACAGGAAATAACTGCTCATTATCCCGAATAGCTTTTGCAGCTTTTAAAATTTTTTTTCCTGCTTCCCAAAACTGGCTTTCGTCAAGAGTGTAATCACCAAAAGATAAAAATTCATACGGAATAATGTAGACCCCTCGGCTGGCAAATTTCTGTGGGACACCTTTGTTTGCAAAACTTGTGAAAGAATTGTAAGGTCTTCCAACTAAAACAATAGCAAACTTTTCTGGATTATTCTTTAAAAAATTCAGAAATTTCTTGCCTTCCTCTTTTACTTCCCTATGGAATTTTTCTTGCCATCTTAAAGCTTCTTGATAGGAATCGATGGCTACACTTTCTTCAACCCCTAATTGCTTAGCTATTTCAATAAACTTCTGCTCCTCTGGTTCATAACCGTTTGCAAAATTTAAGTACCTTGTTATTAATCTATTATCAAGAAAGTAATCTTTGAAAGCCTGCTTCAAGTAAAATGGTTCCCCACTCACAAAAACACAACTACTGTTGAAATCAAGTCTTTGGGATGTTTCGCCTTCAGTCCACATCTCAAAAATTTCAGGTATGAAAATGTAGTCGGGATTTTTATCCAAAAGATTTTGAAACATACAAAGCGAAAGCTGGGCAGGGAAGCAAAAGCTCGTATATTCCCTATCGTAACCACGAGGGTCGGGGAAATCGGGTAGAACAACTCGAAAGCCAATCCCAGTAAAAAAATGTGTTAACAATGGCAAAAGCGTATAGTTATGGTACGAAAGATTAAATCCAATTGTTTTCCTAAAATTCGTTGGCTCAGACAAAAGCGCAGAGTTTTTGAACAGAAGCGCATTTCTTTTATTCACAAAATCGAATTCTTCGATGGAATAGTTTTTATTATAAAGAAGAT
>Ga0197142_1000074_pt1 | contig 79709 bp, 72 predicted proteins | sample GBS60_MetaG_FD_148614 | JGI IMG/M metagenome (GOLD analysis project Ga0197142, IMG submission 148614) | Sediment microbial communities from Great Boiling Springs, Gerlach, Nevada, United States - GBS 60_MetaG | ecosystem: Environmental > Aquatic > Thermal springs > Hot (42-90C) > Sediment... | reverse complement strand
GACATAGGTAGTCTTGAGCTTGGAAAGCCTTTCCTCGATTCCGGATGATGTCAAGACCATCTCAACCTCCCCTTTAACGACAACATGAAAAAGGGATGCCAATGGGAGATCTCCATGGCCCCTCTTTGGGGATATCAGTATCCTCAATCCTTGGAGAGCTGAGGAATGTGACGGTCTAGTGGGGAGGGGGTGGCGTTTTGATACAAAAGTGTAGGAACTTTAGGCAGATTCATACATTTTTGTCAGACCCGTGTGCCTCTCCTTGCCGGGTTCACTCCTTGAGTTTTTCCTTTCCAATTCCTTTGTGGCGTATGACCAATCCCTCTACCAAGAAGACCACCTCTTCGGATATGTTTGTTGCCTCGTCTCCTATCCTCTCTAGGTGCCGGCCAGCTATTATCAGCTCCACCCCTCTCACCACCACCCTGTTCTCCCTCATCATCCAGTGGATCATCTCCTCGAGAAGATCTCTGTTGAGGGCATCGAGCTCGTCGTCTCTCGCGCAGACCTGATAAGCCAAGGCCACGTCCCTTTTCACGAAGGCATCGAGACATTGTCTGGTCATCTCCTTCGCTACCAGGGCCATCCGGTACAGGGTTGGAGGCACCTCGAATGGCTCCATCTCCATGAGCTCTTGGGCCCTCTCAGCCACATTCACCGCCTGATCGCCCATCCTCTCGAGAAAGGTGTTTATCTTCATGGCCGAGGTTATGAATCTCAAATCCACGGCAACTGGCTGCTGAGTGGCGAGAAGCCTTATGCAGTCCGACTCAATCTCGTTCTCCAAGGCATTGATTCTCTTGTCCGCCTGGATTACAGCCCTTGCCAGGCCCGCATCCCTGTTAATGAGGGCGCGCGTGGCATCCTCTATGGCTTGCTCCACCATGGCCGCCATCTTGAGAAGGTCCTCCTTCACCTTCTCCAACTGCCTATGCAAGGGAGCGTAGCCCATTTTCTCCTCCTTCCTTTACCCGAAGCGGCCCGTCACGTAATCCATTGTCCAAGATACAATGGGGTTTGTGAATATTCGAGCTGTCTCCCCATACTCCACAAGTCGGCCAAGGTACATGAAGGCGGTATTGTCCGAAACACGGGCAGCCTGTTGCATGTTGTGGGTGACGATTAGTATGGTATACCTCCCCTTGAGCTCGTATATCAGCTCCTCTATCTTCCCCGTAGCCAATGGGTCCAGGGCCGAGCATGGCTCGTCCATGAGGAGAACGTCCGGATCCCCTGCTATAGCCCTCGCTATACAGAGTCTCTGCTGCTGGCCTCCAGAAAGTTTCAGGGCATTCTCCTTCAAGCGGTCCTTCACCTCTTCCCACAAGGCCGCCGCCCTCAAGGCCCTCTCAAGGGTTTCCTCCAATACTGCTCTGTCGCGAACTCCGTCCACCTTCAATGGATAAAGGACGTTATCTGCAATGGACATGGGAAATGGATTGGGCTTCTGAAAGACCATCCCCATGCGCTTTCTCAACCCTATTACATCCACCTTGGATCCATAGATAGCCTCGCCATCAAGATAGATTTGACCCGAGATCCTCACCTCTTCTATGAGGTCGTTCATCCTATTGAGAGACCTGAGAAGCGTTGATTTTCCACACCCAGACGGGCCAATAAGGGCAGTGACAAGACCCCTTTCCACTTCCATGTTCACCTCGAAGAGGGCCTGGGTCGCACCATACCAGAGGGAGAAGCTGTCGATCTTTATTATCGCTCCTACCGGACCAGGCTTTGGGTGGTATGCGGTATGGAACTCCTCCACCTTCTCCTCCATGGCCCCACCAGTCTCTCTACCCAAGACACCTTTCCCTTGGACTCGTCGGGCTTGTCCCCTCAAAAATGTCCCTCCGCAAATTTCTTCCTCAACTTGTTTCTGATGATCACAGCAACCATGTTCATCACGGCAACTAGCCCCACAAGCACCAAGGTGGAGGCGAAGACCATTGGCTTTGCGGCCTCGGAGTTCCTGGATTGGAACCCCAGATCAAATATGTGGAAAGCCAGGTGCATGAAGCTCCTCTCCAGATGGATGTAAGGGAATGTGCCGTCTACTGGCAGTTCAGGGGCCATCTTCACGACTCCTACGAGCATCAGAGGGGCCACCTCCCCAGCTCCCCTCGCCATCGCGAGGATCAGTCCTGTCAAGATCCCAGGCATTGCCCTGGGAATCACTATATAGCGAACCGTCTGCCACTTGGAAGCTCCACAGGCCAAAGATCCCTCCCTCATGGAAGAAGGGACAGCGGCGAGGGCCTCCTCAGTGGCCACAATGACCACAGGCACAGTGAGAAGGGCCAAGGTCAGGGAGGCCCACAGCAGACCCCCGGTCCCAAAGGTTGGATTGGGAAGCCTCTCGCTGTAGAAGAGGGAGTCTATCCTCCCCCCAACTGTGTAAGCGAAAAATCCCAGACCAAAAACCCCATATACTATGGAAGGGACCCCTGCCAGGTTGTTCACCGCTATCCTGACCGCCGAGACCAGAAATCCCTGTCTTGCATACTCTTTGAGAAAAAGCGCTGCCATAACCCCAAAAGGAGCGACCAGGAGGGACATGATCACGGTCATGACGAAGGTGCCGAAAATGGCGGGCATTATGCCCCCCTCTGTGTTGGCCTCTCTCGGCTCCTCGGTAAGGAACTCCCACCACCTGGATCCATACACTTTCAGCCTCGCCATGAGACCCAACTCATTGGGTCTGTACATCCTCACAACTTCCGAAAACCTAAGGGTCTTTCTCTTTCCGTCCACTGTGATCAGAGTGAGGGTGCTTCTTGAATCCTCCGCCCTTAGTCTCTCGAGCTCACCTTCGAGCTCCTTGTACCTGGCGGAGAGAGTCTCCATGAGCCATTCGTAACGCCTTTTCTGGCGGGCATACTCCTGGGACCCTTCCCCATGGATCTTGGCTGCCCTCTTGAGGAGGAGCCTCTCCTTTTCCATCTCCTGATTCACCCTGGAGAGCCCTTTTCTCTCGAGCCCTTTCATTCGCTCCCTTCTTCTCGCTCCTTCTTCCTGCGCATTTCTGAAAAACTCTGGAGAGACTTCCTCTCCTTTTAGCTCCCTCCCATTGAGAGCCACCTTCTCCACAAACCCTATGAAGGGTCCCCACTCAAGTCTCTCCACGAACCATATGTTTGGTGGAAGGCTTCTCTCCTTGATCATCTCTTCAGAGACCCACTTGAAGTCCTCATTGTACAGATCAAAGTTCCCCGTGCGGAGTAGGAGTCTCACCCCTGAGGGCTCTTTCCCCTGTTCAAGGCCCGAATCTTGGAACTTGATCCTCTCACTTCGAAATATCTCTCCAGCCATTCTCCTTCCATCTGCAAGCTCCAGGACCTCCACCCTTTTGGGGAAAAAGGCACCGAGGCCATTCCAAAGCACGAGCAAGATGAACCCGCCTATCATCGCGAGTCCGAGTAGGAGAGACCCTCCAAGGCACCATTGCTGCGGCTCTCCTGTGCGACGAGCCGTTGAAGGATACCCTTTGCCCTTGACAGGGCTTGCAGATCCCATGGGAGTTCTCATCCTCCTAGCATCACCCCTCAAAGCTGGGCGGAGCGTTTCCTGAACCTCTGCCGGACGAGCTCCGCTGCCGTATTGATGACAAAGGTCATGGAAAAAAGCACGAGGGCCGTGAGGAAAAGCACCCTGTAAAGGGTTCCTCCCTTCACGGCTTCGGGAAGCTCAACGGCTATGTTCGCAGAAAGTGCCCTGAACCCGTTGAAGACATTGATATCCATGATGGGAGTGTTCCCCGTTGCCATGACCACTATCATGGTCTCTCCCACAGCCCTTCCCATTCCGATCATGATCGCCGAGAAGATGCCGCTTGCAGCAGCGGGAAGAACCACCCACAGGACTGTCTGCCATGAAGTGGCACCACACGCCAGGCTTGCGGCCCTCAAATGATCCGGAACAGCCCTGAGGGCCTCCTCCGCCAAGGAATAGATTATGGGTATGACGGCAAATCCCATGGCAAATGCCACAATGAGGGTGTTTCGCTGCACATAGGTCCCCACAAGTCCCTCTCTGGGGTCCACTCCCAATCCTTCCAGAACCTCTCCAGTAATGAGAGCTCCTAAAATAGCTAGGGAGAGGGAGATGGCTCCCCTGAGGAGCGACCACCCCTTGCTTCCTCTCCCAGGGAGCGCAAACCTGCTTGTCAAGGCTGATGCTCCCAAGAGGGCCCCGGGCAGAAGGATCATGGCGAGGAAAGGAGCGCTTCTGCCCTTTCCACCCCCGAGCCATCCCTTGAAGTCACCGTAGAAGAACAGATCCTCCAGAACAGGACCCAGCTTTATGGCAAGAATCACACCGCCTACCAGAGCAAATCCCACTATGAGGAGCTTTTGGGATCCCTCCCACTTGAGCCTCATCTCATGGGGAAGAATCTGGAAAATGTAACCCCCTGCAATGAGGCTCAGAGGTACCATCAAGAATGCGAGAATGATTGAGAAGATCCAAACTTCCACAAATGGCGCCAAAACCAGAGCTGCCACAAAGCCCAGTATCACTGATGGGAGCGATGCCATAACCTCCATAATGGGTTTCACTTTCCCCCTCACAGATGGTCCCAAGAACTCGGATGTGAAGATGGCAGCCATAATGGCTATGGGCACTGCCATGAGAAGGGAGTAAAAGGTCCCCTTCAAGGTGCCGAAGATGAGGGGCACCAAGGAGAGTTTGGGCTCGAATTCCTCGGTCCCTCCAGTTGACTGCCAGACATAGTCTGGACCAGGATGTCCCTCGTACCACACCTTTCCGAAAAGGGTCTTCCACGAAGTCTCAGGATGCGGGACCCTCATCACGAAATGGGCCCCTCCCCCGCTGGCGTCACCCAAAACAAGAAGACTGTCCATCCTAGGTGCCAGGGCAATTACCATCTCCTTGGAACCACCGAGGGAGAACTTGCCGACGGTCTTTTCACTGGTTGAATGTCTGAGCCATATTTGCCCTTTGCCATCCCCTGTTGCAAATAGCCTTCCTCTGAATGCCACATCCATTGCCACAATGGGCCCTTCTTGGGCCTCAAGTTCCTTAGCCAGGACCGTTTTTCTCCCATCTGGAGTGTTCCCAGAAGGATCTTCAACGAGGAAGAATATTCTCACGACCCCATCACTGCAGCCGAGAACCAGTGCCTTGTCCCCGGGAAGAAGGGCAGCACTTCCAACCTCAATCCCATGGGGGAGAAGCCTCGTATCCTCTAGGAGCTGGGGCTCCTTTTCGCTAAAGGGATTGTACCGGAGGAGCCTCCCTGAAGAGTCGACAAGGGCAAGGTAGTCCCCCCTGCTCCCGAGAAGGAGATTTACCTTACCCAGTTCCCCAGAGGGTAGGCCTATCTCCCTTTCTTCCACAAACTCGGTCTCCTTGCCAGTCAGGAGATTTCTCCTCACCTCTATCCTCTCGACAGTTATTGTCGAGCCCTCATCGAGGGCGGCTACAGTGAATGTTGGCCTTTCCTCGGTACCTCCGGTCCTCATTTGAATAGCCTTTATGGGATGGCCTCCCCGGGAGGCTATCTTGGCCTCGCCAAGCTCCGCCACTACTGTGAGTGTGAGGAACCCACCAGTTGAAAGGGGCCTGTAAAGGACCCCACCCGGTCCCAGGAAATCTCCATTGGATAGGCGATCCAGACGAGAGGGGAGTTCCTCTTGTCCCTTGACACTGGAGACAACCCTCAGAATTCCCAATCGAAAAGTTCCGTCTGAAAAGCCCAGAGCCACTCTCTCTCTGCCCTGGGAAAAACCGAAGGTGACAACATTCTTTTCTCCAAGGTCCCATGGAGGACAACTCAAGGGGGTGCCCGTAGGGGCATGGAAAGCGAAGGGCTTCCCCTCTCTGTCGACTCCATAGCCAATAGCTCCGTTCTCGTCCAAGAAGAGAAGACGCGGGAGAGGCTTCCCCCACGATGAGTACCTTGCCACCCTTTGGAGTTCTGCACCCAAAAACAAGGGTCTCACTTCCCAAACGAGAAAGGCCACAATCCCCATCACCGCCAGAAGAACCAAGCTTCCACCAAAAGAGATGAGGCGGCGGGCCACAGCGTCGGCTACACGGACCGACCTTCGAGCCTTTCGGCGACTGCCCGACGGTCGTTGACTTTGCCCACCGCCTGTCAAGGAAAAGAAACCCACACTATGGCTCCAGCAGTCCTAATGCCTTCAAGTCTTCATAGGCGACGGCCCAGGAAACCGGATAGAAGCCATCCTTGATGACATTCTTCTGACCTTCCTGGGAAAGGACATACTTCAGGAACTCCGCCCTCAGGGGATCCAATTTGGTGCCTGGCTTGTGGTTGACGTATATGTAAAGGAAACGAGCCAAGGGATATTCCCCGGTGTAAGCGTTTTCCGCGGTGGGCTCCACACATTTGGCCCCTTCCCTCGCTGCCAAAGCCAATGCCTTTACATCAGCAGTCTTGTACCCGATACCCGAGTATCCAATAGCATACCGATCCGTGGCAACGGCCTGTATCACTGCCGAAGACCCGGGCTGTTCCTTCACCGTGTCTTTGAAGTCCCCTCCGAAGAGGGCCACTTCCTTGAAGTATCCATATGTTCCGGATGCCGAATTCCTGCCATAGAGAGAGATGGGTTTTCCCGCCCAATCCCCTTTAAGGCCTAGATCTCCCCAGAGGGAGATATCCTTGGGGAACTTCCCAAGCCTCGTTTTGGAAAAAATAGCATCCACTTGTTGTAGGGATAGGCAGCTCAGGGGATTGTCTTTGTTCACGTAGACACCGAGAGAGTCCACAGCCACTCTCACCCTGGTGGGCTTGTAGCCGAACTTCTTCTCGAACTCCTCTATCTCCTTTGCTTTCATCTCCCTGGACATGGGGCCGAAGTGAGCCGCCCCCGCAACGAGTGCAGGCGGTGCAGTGGATGAACCCTTTCCCTCTATCTCTATTTTCACCCCCGGGTAGTATGACTTGAACCCCTCAGCCCAATGGGTCATGAGATTGTTCAGGGTATCGGAGCCTATGGACTTGATGGTCCCCGAGACTCCCGGAACCTTCTTGTAATCTGGAAGCTTTGGGTCCAAATCCAAAGCCCTCACCTGGGAGGCCCATATGGCCCAGCCCACAACGGCCAAACAAACACTGAGTCCCATTCTCTTCCTCGACATTTCATATCCCTCCTCTTTTTTTCTTCTGGACGTCCATGGTTCACAAAGGTCGACCTTCAATCTTCTTAAAGGTTACATGGTCTCTGTCACAAGAGTTTCACAGGGTTATGGAGATTTTTTGAACCAAGGTGAGGATCAGCCAATTTTCTTGTCCATGAGGAGGGCTTCTTTTTCTGACGGATTGGAGCCAATGGTTTTTTTTTCTTTCTGAGCCATTCGAGACTGTCTTGGAAGAATAATGCGGAAGGTGCTACCCTGGGCTGGGGTGCTTTCGACCTCCACTCTTCCGCCATGGTTTTCCACAATGTGTTTCACTATGGAGAGGCCCAGACCACTTCCTCCCCTCTCCCTGGAGCGGCCTTTGTCTACTCTGTAAAACCTCTCGAAGATCCTCGGTATATGCTCCTCAGCGATACCTATGCCCGTGTCCTCGACGGCGAAATGAACCTCGCCCTCTGTAACATCCACTCGAAGGGTTACCTTCCCTCGATCTGTGAACCGAATGGCATTATCCAGAAGATTGACGAGCGCTTGTTCCAGATCCCCTGGATTTCCCCTCACGATGGCATCTTGGTGGAGAATGGAGCATTGGAGATCTAAACCCTTGGCCTCCGCCATTTGTTTTACGCTCTCAACTGCCCCACGGGCGACCTCCGCAGCCGTCAACTCCACATACTCGGAGGGTCGGCCTTGCCCCTCTAATCTGGAGAGATCCAGTAGATCCTTGACCATGTTTTCCAATCTCAGAACTTGTCTTTGTATCATTTGGGCGAACTTCGGGGCCTGGGAGGAATCGTTCAGGGCTCCATCCAGCAAGCTTTCCACCGCCCCCCTGATAGCCGTGAGGGGGGTGCGAAGCTCGTGGGAAACATTGGCCACGAGATTCCTCTTGATCTCCTCCATCCTCCTTTGCTCTGTGACATCCCTGAAGACTCCCACCACCCCACCCGTTGGAACCGGGGACAACTGGACTTCCACCACCTTTGGAGAAGGGCTCTGGACCTGAAGTTCCAGGACCTCTGGCTCGCCGGAGCCGATGCACTTTTCCACTGCCTCCTGAAGAGGTGCCAGCCGATATGCCTCTGCTGGGCTTTTGCCCAATGGATCCACCCTCGGCCTCATAAGGGAGGCGAGGGCTCGGTTCACGAGCTCTATTCTTCCTTTGGAGTCTAAGAGCATGACCCCCTCAACCATGCCATCGAGAAGGGCATTGAGCCTCTCCATGTTCTCCTTGAGCCCTTTTGCCTCCTTCCGAATTCTGGCCCTGAGATCTTTGGCCCAAGGGAGCTCTCCCTTTCCATCGCCGAGAGGAGATTGTTCCCAGTTCTCCCAAATATCCTCGAGATTCTTTCTAAGGAGCTCCTCCTGCATTTTCCCAGCCATCCTGGAGAGGAGCTTGACCATAAGAAAACAAAGAGATAGCCCAAAAACGAAGACCCCGGCCGAGGCCCACCTGAGGGTCCCTCTTGCCCGGGATAGAAAATCTGCTCGGGTTGCGAGACGCACCACCATTTGACCTTTTTCTGTTCCGCAAAGGCTAGCCACATAAAGGGAGTCCACTCCCATTGTTGAGCTTGGCCGAATGGCCCATCCGCTTCCCCTTGTCAAGGCTTCTTGGACTTCTGATCTGCCGCTATGGTCCTCGAGTTTTTCCAAATCTCCTCTGTCCACATGGGAGTCTCCCACCACCTTTCCCTGAGTGGATATGAGACTGACCCTGAGCTTGAGTTGTGCTCCCAACCGATCCGCCAACTCGTCCATGGTTGACAAGGAGTCCCACCTCTCCTCCATCTCCATGACAGCGGCCCTCACAGTCTCCAAGTCTCTCGAGAGGAGTTCCCTAGCCTGGGTCACAACCGCATCGTGCACGATTCTCTCGCCCAACACGTTCCACAGGAGAGAGGATCCCGCAAGGACCGCTCCCAAAAAGAGGAGAACCCTTCTCTTCCAAGACGCGTCACTCCGCATCATTTAGCCCCTGAAACGGTAACCAATGCCCCTCACCGTCTCTATTCGGCTGCCAGCTCGACCCAGCTTCTCCCTCAGCCTGTACACGTGAGTATCCACCGTGCGGGCATACCCTTCGTAAGTGTAGCCCCAGACCCTGTCGAGGAGGACTTCCCTCGTCAAAATTCTGCCAGGATTAGACGCCAGGAAGTGGAGCAGACGGAATTCTGTGGAGGTAAGGGAAACCTCTCGTCCATCCACCTCTACCTTGAAACTCTCGGGATATATTGCCAGCTCTCCAAACTCAAGCTTTTGGACTGGTTCGTCCTTGGGTCTCATGCGCCGCAAAATAGCGCTAACCCTCAAAACTAGTTCTCGGGGACTAAAAGGCTTCACAACGTAATCATCCGCTCCCAGCTCAAAGCCCACCACTCGGTCCATTTCTTCCCCCAAGGCAGTAAGCATTAGAACGGGAACATTTCGAGTCTTCTCATTTTGCTTTATCCTTCTACAGACTTCCTTGCCATCTATCTTGGGAAGCAACAAGTCCAAAATGATGAGCTCGGGAACCTCTTTTTCCAAAACCCTCAGGGCTTCTTCTCCGTCAGCTGCGGAGACAACGTGGAAGCCGGCTCTAGACAAACTGTAAGCGATGACCTCCATTATGTCTTTGTCATCCTCAACGACCAGAATCCTCATTTCCAGTTGCTGGATGAACTCCCAATTGGATTTTTCGATACTCCTAGAATAGTTTGTCGGCGTAATTTCTGCAACGATAACAGGAAGGGCAGGTCTCTCTTTTTCACTAGGTGAGCGAACTCAGCGACTTAACCTTGTGACCTCCCATTGCGGGGACTGTTTTCCATGAATGGTGAGATCACAACTCTAGTTCTCCCTCTTCTCGCAGGAGAGGCCCCATCTCTCCCTCATGGGTCTCGCGCTTGTGGATCTCCCGTAATGGTAAAGACCGTCTTTTGTGGGCCCCTGTCCCCTCTCACCTTGGAGTACGCCATCGCCCGCGCCTCTAAAGCCTCGTGTCTCCGAAACATTTTTTGCTTTACCGTGCCGTTGCCCCCCAGCTACCTCCAAGGGTGAGGGGAGCCAATTCTGTCCAAATGGTCAAGGCAATTCACGAGCCATACTTTTCCAAAAAGAGTTCCACGTCATCGAAGTCTCTCCATCGCCTTTCCAATAACTCCCTGGACCAATCCCACCAGGCTACGGCCATTAGCCTTTCAGCAATCCGCCTAGGGAAACGCTCTCTGATCCTCCTTGCTGGCACTCCCGCCACTATACAATAAGGGGGAACATCCTTCGTGACCACACTTCCTGCTCCCACGACTGCCCCGGTGCCTATCTTTACCCCGGGGAGGATAATCGCCCCATGGCCTATCCAGACATCATGTCCCAATTCCACAGCATTTGACCTTCTCCATTCGAAGAATTCTTCATCGTCCAAGTCGTCGAGCTGATACATTCTCCGGCGGTAGGTGAGATGGTGGGTGGTAACCCTATGGAGTGGGTGATTGCCTGGATTGATTCTCGTGAAGGCTGCTATTGAACAGAACTTGCCCACACGACTGTAGGCCAGTGAAGAGAACCTCATGACATAACTGTAGTCTCCCAGACTTACCTCAAGCATTTCCACCTTTTCATCCACAAAGCACCACTTTCCCAACGAGCTCTTGACTATCTGGGCTGAGGGATGAACAGTCGGGCTTTCCCTCATCATGAAATGGACCTCGCTTCTTGGGAAATCTCTTGGTTGACCCTTCCATGCACCCCAAACTTCCATCTTCTCCCCTCCTCTCTGCCGAGATTCAAACGGGCTTCGAGGATTTCACGCAAAGATCTCAAGCAATCCCCCGTGAACCGAAAGTATCTGCTACGCAACTCCACTATGATAGTTCCATTAAATGGGGGGATTATTTTGTCCAGAACCTCCCTTAAAGGGATCTCCCCCCAACCAATCGGCATGTGGGAATCACCTTTGCCCAGGGGTATTTGATGAGTCTGCTGCTTTTCGTGGGGGTAGGATGCAGTGCCAAAGTTATCGTGCATGTGAACATGCATGATCCATGGGCTCATTTGATGGATTGCAGTGAGGAAGTCGAACCGGTAGAACTTGGAGGCCATCCACATGTGCCCGACATCCAGGGTGGCACCCACGTTGGGTCTAGCAACGGAGCTTATCATATTCGTGAGGAAGTCAGCCCTTTCCGCGTAGGAATAAGGGCTGTAACCCATATAGGGCCGAGCATTCTCTATGGCTATCACCAAGTTCGGGTACCCATCTGCTAACCTCGAAAGCTCTTCCACTTCCTGCTCCCACATCCTCCTTCTTTGGTCCCATCTTAGCTCAGGTTCTTGGTGCAGAACTGGGAAGCGCTCTTCTGGTACAAAACGACCGCCGTGGTACACCACGACTTTCGCTCCAATCATGCTGGCAAAGTCAAGGGTCGATTTCAGTGCCGAAACATGTAAACTTGGTGCATTTTGATCCATTAGGTTTATTGGATTCGGCGCATGCACGCTATAACGGAATGGAAAATCCATCAGGATGGTCCGGATCTCCTTGGCCAGGGAATCTCGAAGCCTGCCATTCATTATCAAGTCCAGTCCATGAGGGGGGATTTCAACTGCCTCGGCACCGAGGGCTTCAAAGGTCCTCAGGTCCCGGATCAATGCCTGGACGTCCCCATCCGTTCGCGTCTCGTCAATTTTGCATCCTATAGCTATCATCTCACACCAGTGCCTTTCTGATCTGGGCCGAGACCAGATCCGTGATGCTAACTCCAATCACGATTAGGAGCATCACCGCGGCGGTTTCCTTGAAGTGAAATCCCCGGATGACCTCCCACAACACCATACCTATTCCACCCGCGCCAACCATTCCCACCACGGAGGCGGAGCGAACATTCGACTCGAACCGATATAGGGAATAGGAAAGCCAAAGGGGGAGGACCTGCGGCAAGACCCCATACAGGATCTCCTCTAAGCGACTCGCCCCGGTAGCTCTTATCCCTTCCACCGGCCTTGGATCTATGGTTTCAACCGCTTCCGCAAAGAGCTTGGCCAATGTACCGGTAGTGTGGACGAAGAGCGCCAGGACCCCTGCAAATGGACCGAGACCCACCGCCACGACAAAGAGCATCGCGAAGACCATCTCATTTATGGCTCGGGCACAATCCATTAGGCGTCTTGCCGGCTGCCAAATCCATGGACGTACCATGTTTTCAGCGCACAGCAGTCCTAGAGGCACCGAGGCCAAGACAGCGAGGAAAGTGCCACTGATAGCTATCTGGAAGGTGACTAACAGTTCCTTCAAATATGTTCTCCACTCGGAAAAGTCGGGCGGGACGAAATCCCTCGCAAACTCCCACATGTTCCCAGCGTGCTTGAGAAGCTCCAGAGGTCGAATTTCTGACCCATTCCACGACCAGACGATCAAAGCTATCACGAAGGCCCAACCCAGGGACCGAATCATGCGGGCACGAGGATCCAACCGCCTCCTCACCGTTGAAGAACTGAGACCTCTCGCTAATATCAAGGTTCCCCTCCTTTGGCTCGACAATCACACCTTCTCTATTCCCACCCCTGGACATCAGTCCCGTTTCTGAAGGCCTCTCAACCTCCAGCGGCTTTCCTCTCCTTGAGTGATTGAAGCTCCCTCAGCTTGGCCTCGATTTCCTCGAGTCTTTTCTCCTTTTCCTGTGGCGACAGCTTCTCGTCAGCCTCCACCTTCAGCTTCTCTCTGAAGAGGGTGAGCTCCCTGATGGGAATAAGTTGGCTATTGTCTGAAGGCTTAAACGGGGCCCACCCCGAGCTCATACCTGCCAAGACTGCTCTCTGTCTCTCAGCGTCCGGCCCCCTGACCCCATAGGATAAGACGAAGTCCCGTATCTTGGCTTTTAGATCCTCTGGAAGGTCTTTTCGCCAAACCAGTGGGTCGCTAGGTATGAGAGGTGATTTCCAGATGACTCGAAGCTGCTCATACTTCTCTGGAGACCTTTTCTTCAAAATGCTAAGGCTTTCCGTATTATTGGTCGCAACATCAAGTTGCTTGCTAGCCACAGCCAAGGCGTTTGATTCGTGGTTTCCTGTCCTTACCGCCTTGAAATGGCTCTTCGGATCAATTTTGTTGAGGGCAAAAACGTAGTATCCCGGCACCAGGAATCCAGAAGTGGAGTTGGGATCGCCGTTACCAAACGTATATTTACCAGGCGACTTGAGCACATCATCCAGGCTTTTGATCTCGCTATCCCGGTGAACTATCAGTACTGACCAGTATCCTGGATTGCCATCCAAATCCACTGTCTGGGCGAATACCTCTCCATGAGCCCTGTCTACGGCCTCCATAGCTGACTTGTTCCCGAACCAGGCGATGTGAACCTTTCCAAACCGCATTGCCTCTATCACCCCAGCGTAGTCGGAGGCGAAGAAGGCGTTTACCTTCATACCTAAAGCCTTAGCCATGTCATCCAGAAAGGGCCTGAAGCCTTTCTCAAGGGCCTGAGAACTTTCCGTGGATATGATTCCAAAGTTTATCTCTTTTGGAGGTTCTAATCCTTTCCCTATATTTGGTGTTACAACCAACAGCCCTGCACAGATACCCATGCCAATCAAACCCTTTGTCTTCATCGTCTCCTCCTTCAGCTATTCATTATCACGATCCCTGAGATGAGACCGTCAAGTTGCCCTAATCTGGTTCCTTTGCGCGCAACTGAGCCGGATGTCCTGGGGAACCTCTCCTATCCGCTCATGCTCGATCCCCGCCCATGCCCCCTCTTCTTCCTCTAAGTCCCCCACATTCGTCCGTGGGAGTCTCTCAATGAGTGTAATCCTACGAGTAGAATCCTGGTCTTTCACTCCGTGGGTTTCGGAGCCATAGATGGCTTTAATGTCTTTCGCTGTGAGGGCCGATGCGGGACCGTCATAGATTGTTTGACCCCTCTTGAGGGCAACGATTCTGGGACAGTAACGGAATGCGAAGTCAACTTGGTGAAGGGATACAATTATCGTCCTCCTGTCCTCCTGGTTGATCTTGTAAAGAAGTTCCATGACATTAGTGGCCGATTCAGGGTCCAAAGATGCTATGGGTTCGTCTGCCAAGATGATCTCTGGATTCTGAACCAGGGCCCTGGCTATTGCCACCCTTTGTTGTTGACCACCTGACAGAGTGGAGGCCCTTTGCCACGCATGGTCTGCAATTCCCACCCTTTCCAAGGCCGCCAATGCCCTTTCCTTTGTCTCCTCATCGAACATGCACGTCATGGTTCGCCAATAGGGTACCCGGTACAGACTACCCGTTAGAACGTTCATAATAACCGATAGCCGTCCTACCAGATTGAACTGTTGGAAGATCACCCCTATCCTCGCCCTAATCTCCCGGACCTGGGAGGCCAGCTTTCCGTTTGCTTGGATTACCCGGCCCAACACTTTGACAGTCCCGCCTCCTGGATCCGAAACCTCGAGCCCAGAAATGTGTCTGATCAGTGTGGACTTTCCTGAGCCCGATGGCCCGATCAAGGCTACCATTTCGCCTTTCCTCACCTTTAAACTTACGTTATTTAATGCCGTGATTCCCGTCTTGAACCTTTTGCTCAGGCCCTCGATGTGTAAAATAGGCATCTCCGATTCTCTCTGAGCTACAAGGTGCATCTTTAGACCTCCTTCTCAAATAGGCTGTTTGGATGCGTAAACGCACTGCCCTGAGACCCATGTCTCTAAAACATTGACCCAAGGTTCTGTAGCATCGACCAGGACGAAGTCAGCAGGTCCGCCGGGGGCTAAACGTCCAGCAAACTGCCGTCTCCGGAGTAATCCTCCAGGCGATGCCGTTCCTAAGGCCAAAGCCCTTTCAATCCCCATTAACCCTCTTCGGTTTGCGAGGAAAATTGCCTGAATGAGACACTCTGGATAGTAGTCGCTGACAAGGCCATCACAAACCCCAGCCTTCAAAGCCTCTGAAGCACGCAAGTTCCCATTGGATGAGCAATCTCTAACCAGATTCGGAGCTCCCATGAAGACGAGCATTCCCACATTGGAAGCCTCCTTTGCAGCCTCCATGGTGACAGGAAACTCGCTTGCCACTGCAGCAATGGAGCGCACAAATCTGACTTTCTCCACACTGTCATCGTCATGGCTCAAAATCGGAATCCCTTTTTCGCGCGCTGCATCGGTCAAAGCTCCCAAACTCCTCAACCCTTTCTCCCTCTTCTCACATCTTTTTTCTGTTACACGCACCACCTCCTCTCTGGTCACGCCGAAGGTGCCGGTCGCGTACCTGACATAAGACTCCATGTCCCTAAATTGTCCCTGCCCTGGAGTGTGATCCATGACGGATAACACATCCACAACCCCTTCTTCTATGAGCTCGAGAATCGTCTCAACGGCCTCTACGTAGCTAATTTCATACCTTATGTGAACCAAATGTTTTACCTTTCCATTTCCCCTTCTTTCCAACGTGTGGACCAACCTAGAAAGGTTCCTTGCTGACTGACATGATCTGAGGCCGAACTCAGTGTCAGCAAAGCTTATACCATGGCAGTACGTTGTTATTCCACAGGCTGCCAACCTGGTATCCAAGTTCAAAAGTGAAAAATCGTTGGCAAATCTAACACCTGGTCTCATTTCAATACACTTTTCGAGTGCATCCGAATGAAGATCAACCAACCCGGGAAGGATCAACTTTCCTTTTATGTCTCGCCACCTGATTCTCAACCGAGGCCGCCTACCCTGACCCAAATCCACAATTCTATCCTTTTCCGTAACCATCCAAGCCTGATCCAACAAAACATTTCCATCGAATATTTGTGCTCCATAGAATGCATTGAGAGCACTCATCACAAGCACCTCCCTGACACAATGTCTTCCACACCAGAGATCCCTAAAGCCTCCTGTGGCTCGAATTCTTGAGCAAAGTGAGAATCGAGATGGATAACCTTTGTCACGAGCTCCTTTACAGGGGCAAAGTCGTGGAACACGGAAAGAACAGTTGTTCCTCTTTCCTTAAGCTCTGCAAGAAGCTCCACAACTAAGCCTGTTGAGTATTGATCGAGGCTCGCCGTGGGCTCATCCATGAGAAGGAGCCTAGGCTGCAGGATGAACGCTCTGGCCAAATTGACACGCTGCTTTTCCCCTCCTGAGAAGCTCACAGGAGATGCCCGCCATAGATTCGGAGGCAGTCCCAGTCTTTCCATAAGTTGTCTCGCCTCTCTTAAGGCCTGTCCCATCGGGATGCCCTGTGACAATCTTGGCGTTGCCACAACCAATTCAGCTGGTACGCGTGGTTGGCAATGCAGAAATTGTGTGACGTACGCCATTTCGGTCTTTCGAAGTCTCGTAATTGTCCTCTCATCGCATTTGGCGAGGTCTATATAACTTCCGTCTCTGCTGCGATAAATAATTTTTCCGCCCGTTGGGAGATATGTTCTAAAAATGCAATTGAGAACTGTGCTCTTCCCGATTCCATTTGGGCCCACAAGAATAGCAAACTCCCCCTCATTGAGATGTAACGAAAAATTCTTGATCGTCTCCAGGGCAAAATCGCCCAAAAGATGGATATGGAACTTCTTTTCGAGATCTGCTATCCACAGAACTGTTTTATTTTCTTCCATGGGCCTCTCCATGCGTCTGTCATGTTAGGGCACTAGCCACCAGCTGTTGGGTGTACGGGTGCTGCGGATCGCTCAATATCTGGTCTGTGAGACCCGCCTCAACCACTCGGCCCAACCTCATCACCAGAGTCCTTTGGGTGAGAAGCCTGATCACCCCGAGATCGTGGCTGACGATCACGATTGGAAGCCCCGTGTCCCATTGAATCCGCCTGATCAGATCCAGCACCGATGCCTGAACCGAGACATCGAGGCCTGAGGTCGGCTCGTCCAACAAAAGAACGGACGGGTTGCAAGCCAGAGCCTTAGCAATCTGTACACGTTGTTGCATGCCGCCCGAGAAGGACCGAATCGGATCGTCCACTCGTCCAATTGGCAGCTCCACCTGGTGGAAAAGGTGGAGGATTCGGGATCTTACTGCTCGGAAGTTCGGCTTGTTCTTATTTGTTAGAAGTAGAGGCTCGGCTATATTTGCTCCAGCTGTGAGTCCCATACGAAGACCCACTTCAGGAGATTGGTAGACGACCCCGAAGAGCTTATTGCGGATTGCACGTTTTTGTTGGGCAGAACAAGCGAATAGATCTCTCTCCCCGTTTCCGACCTCTTTGTGATAGACCGACCCACACCACGGCTCCTCATCCAAGTGAAGGCACTTGAGAAGGCTTGATTTCCCAGATCCAGATTCGCCAACTATCCCGAGGACCTCGGCTTCAAAAAGCTCGAGGCTGATACCATAAAAGGCGACTATGCTCAGACATTTTGGACACACGTTTCTGCCGTGCTCCGGGCCGGTCAATCCCACACAATTGGGACATCCAGGCCCGTAAATCTTTCCCAGATTCTGGACCTTGAGGACCGGAGGGGATTCGCATTTTACGCCCATTTTCACGCTCCTCCAACTTCTGTCGGCTTTCTCATGCGCAAAGAAAGCCTTTTTACTCGAGGGTCTTGGAGTCTTCTCCTCGAGCAGTAGTCTGTGTCAGAACATATCCAGGTGGATGTGACACCATCGTCTGCTGGGATTTCGTCAAGGAAAGAATTTGTCGAGCCACAAAGCTCACAAGCTTTTCCCACCTGGTTCTCCACCGTGAACGGAACATCTTCAAATGTGAGGGGCTCGACTGAGGTATAAGGCGGCACAGCGTATAGTCTCTTCTCCCTTCCTGCGCCAAACAACAGAAGGGCTTCGCTCCTATCTAGCTTGGGGATGTCCCATCTCGGGATTGGGGAAGGATCCATTATGTACCGACCATGGACCAAAACCGGATATCTCGCACCCACAGTGACCCGTCCCCAGAGAACGGTCTCCTCATAAAGTTTGACCCACATGAGACCATAGTCCCCTTCAGCATGCATCCTTCGAGTGATCTGGTCTCTGGGTTCCACCTCCCTGAGGGGTTCCGGAATGGGAACCTGGAATACGAGGATCTGGCCTGGCCTCAGGGGCGTGTCTGGAACTCTATGTCTGGTTTGAATAAGTGTAGCTTTTGGGGTTTCTGTGGTGGTCTCACATCCGGTCATCATGGAGATGAAACGTCTCAAATTGACCGCATTTACGGAATCATCGCACCCCTGATCAATGACTTTGAGACAATCTCCGGGCCCTATAAGGCTGAGGGTGATCTGCAAACCACCGGTTCCCCAACCCCTTGCTATGGGGATTTCGGGACTAGCATAAGCCACCTGATAGCCAGGAATGGCGATTGCTTTCAGTATTTTTCTGCGAATTTCCCTCTTAATTGCCTCGTTTAGATAGGCAAAATTGTACGCAATTGACATATCCTTACCAGAATGCAATGATTCTAAACTTCTTTGAGTACGGCTCAGTCTGACTTCTGTTCGCATCTTATCCCTCTCAGTTGGTTTAAATCTGCCTGAAAAGTGACATAGTGTGGTAGTTTGTAATGCAGGCAAAACCCCATGGCTTCAACACCGTCGGTGTGTAAAAGGACAAACTCCTCATCTTGTGCTGGACTTTCGCTGGAATTCATCTGCATAGCTCTATCAAGAACTGCCATACTTATTGCTTTTATTTCATTGTGACCAAAGCAAAGTCCATAGCCCATAGTGAAACACGCCTTACCGTCATGTTGGGCTTTCTCCATTCGGCTTATAACTTCACATTCTGTCACTCGAATCCACCCTAAAGGTCTTCCTTCAAAGCAGACGGGCACATCCCCAACCCTAAGCTCCCCTACAGCAGGGTGTATCTGCCCGTAGCCCCGCATGCTGGAGTACGCGAGGGCTAGGAGCCCACCTGTTTCCCCCCGTGCCAGACATTGAAGCCTTGCACTCCTATTTGTTGGAAAGGTAACTGTCTCCAAAGTAACGTCTGTCCAGGTCCGTTGGGCTGAAGGGGGATCCATCAACAGCCCTTGATGGCGGAGCAAGTCGACTATTTTGGGGAAGCTATCGGGGATTGGTATTCCCGATTGGGCGAGCTCTTCCAGTGCCTTGTTAGCCCTTATCCGAGCTTGGTAAAGATCCTCGAAAAGGTCGAAACGGATGAACCTCATACCATAATCCGGGGTTGCACCGAGGATCTGACCTCCAGGCACTTCCTTGAATGCAGCACTGATTCTGCGGTGGACCCTCATCTTCCTGGTATCTAAGGGGTCAGTGTATCCCCTTCTGGGAACCGAGGAGCGGAAAGCCCTCACAAGGAAGGCTGCCTCGAAGGAATCACCCATTGCCTGTCTGAAGGCTAATGCGGCTAGCTTGGGCCAGTACAGACCCCCCTCGCCCATGACCCGGTCCACCGCAAGGGCAAACTGCTCTAGAATCTGCTCCACCTCAATGGGCTCACTTTCACTGCCCAATATTTTGGCGACCATCAATTCCTCAGCGTTCAAAATAGCTTGCTCCCCACCTCTTACTGCGATGTAACCCATTTCAGCCTCCCTTAGGGCCCGACACGTCCACGGAGCAAGAACGCGGAATGCCCACAACATTACCCTCGCTGTCAAAAAGAAAGGCCTCGAATCCCATGGGATACTCGAGACACACATTCTTCCTTTCCCAAGCCCATTTCAAAACGGCCTCTGAGACCGCAAGCTCAACTTTGCCCCGTACCCCAGGTCCCTCCATTGAAAGGACCCCGAAGTCGCCTGAAATCAACTCTTCCACGTATACGAAGAGGGTGGCTCCCTCTTCGGGAGCAAGAAGGCTACCGTTCTTCAAGGAGGACATGTCCCCCGCTGTTATATCAGCTCCAGTCAATACAAAATCCGCCATATCCGGCGCTACCATTCTGACCCTCAAGAGCTTTGCAATCTCTCGTGCCCAATGCCTTCCTCGTTCCTTCAGCCCGGCAATCGTCACTTTTTCGTCCACGAGGCATTCGCAGGCAAGTGCCAATGGCCGTGGCACACCTTCCACGAATATTTTTCCCCCTGTGGGAAGATCCAATCTGACCACGGAACCTGGCTTACTGAGCGCTTCTAGTAAGGTGCGATAACACCGTTGTGCCCTTAGAACTTCATCATTGAGTGTGAACATGATCCTATGCCCCCTCAGGTGAGCTTCATGGTCTCGAACAACACCCTAGTACTTCCCAAGACCCTGGCATTCTTCTGCCTGAGCTTCTCTAGCCTCTCCTTTTCCTTGGTTAAGTCCGCCTTTATATCGTCCAGCACGTTGGGCGCCATAGCCATTGCAGCCTCCAGTAAGGCAGAGGCGAACGCACGAAAGGAATCATCGAGAAGTGCTCTTCCCCAGAAACGCTGCCCACGGCAGACCACTTCACACTCTGTAAAGAGGATTTCTCCCAGACAAAATGGCTCCCCCGATAATGAATCCACAGCTACGGCCATGCTGAGAACCTTTCTGGGATGGGTGTGCACCCGAATCTCTCCCAATCCCGCACGAATCTTTGAAACCCAGTCCGACAACGCTGATGTGGAGGCTTCTAAGAAAAGCCATCTCAGTTGATCTCCCTTTTCCATATGTCTCCACCCCAACTTTTATTCGTCTTGACCCCTTCTTCCCCTCTTTGTCCGCCTCAAGTATAAGAGCTCAATGTGACACGATGGTGACGCGGATATAACAAATTGGGGAACAGGGCCAACGGGTCCTTTCGGCCTTGAGGATCCGCTTCACAGGGGACTACTTCCATGTTATTTCCGGAAGTTCTATGGCATTAGCGCTGGCGCTGAGGGAGCCTTGAAGAGCCTGGGGAAGGAGCGTAGAACTAAACGTGATACACTTGCGGGAACCCAGCGCGCATCCCACCCGTCGGAATGAGTCAAGGCAAGAGGTGCTGGATACACGACCGGGTGAAATGGAAGGCTTTGAAGGGTCATGGTCACACAGATCGTTTACGAACCTGGTATCTCTTGCCTCAAAGGAGCGCAGATGCCAAGGAGGTGGGATAGAGACCAAAGGGGCCGGACGCTTTTTTGGCGGATCGGGTTTTGTTTGGGGTTTAAGAACTTCCTCGGCTAAATCCTTTCTGAGGCTCCCCCAAGGGCTCTATCCCCGCGCTCGGTTTTGAGAAAGGAGACCAACTCTCTGAGTTGAAGAGCGGGCCGAGCCGATCTTTCAAAGTAAACTCCCACCTTCTAGGGAAGCCATTAAACGGGCTCGACCTCGCCCCTTTAATCCGGGCGAGGTGGTGAGGCCCCTAATTGCAGGCAGGGGCTTACATCCTCGCCTCAAGGCCAGAGTCTTGGGTGGCTAACGGTGCTGAGACCAAAGGTTCCCTAGAGGGGAACATGATTCCTCAGAGAGATCATCTCTTTAAAGTTTCTTTTCAGGGGCAAGGGTAGTTGAATTGGGCATGCGTTGTGGGGGTTTACCTCTTTGGGATCTCAGGGTTAGCTCTCCAATGACCTATCACTTGTTAAGAAAACGGCAGCCATCTCTCATTACCGGAACCGGTATCCCATTCCTCGAAGGGTTTCTATCCTGTTCTTTGCGGCCCCCAGTTTTTGCCTCAATCTCTTGATATGGGTGTCCACTGTTCGAGAATAGCCTTCATAGGAATAGCCCCAGACTCTCTCCAATAAAACCTCCCTGCTCAGGACCTTCCCGGCGTGGTGGGCCAACTCGTAGAGCAAATTAAACTCAGTGGCTGTCAGATGAACTTTCTTACCTTCCACTTCTACGCTGAAACCGTCTGGGTCTATTAAAATTCCCGGGAGACGGACGAGCTCTTTGTGACCCACTGGCTGAGATCGGCGCCGGAGAATGGCCTGAACGCGCAAAACGAGTTCCTTTGAGCTAAATGGTTTCACTACATAATCATCGGCCCCAAGCTCAAATCCCACTACTCTATCCAACTCCTCTCCCAAGGCGGTGAGCATCAAAATACCTATGGACCTTATGCTTTCGTTCTGTCTGATCCGCCGGCAAACCTCCTTACCGTCCATCCCAGGGAGCATTATGTCCAAGATGACGAGATCGGGCTTTTCCCGCGAAATTGTAGCCACGGCTTCAAGGCCCGATCTAGCCCTGAGGACCTGCATCCCTGCCTTTTCCAAAGAGAAGGTTACCACCTCCAGGATGTCCTCATCGTCCTCCACAACCAGAATCTTGTGGAGCCTCACTTCTATACCCCCTGCAATCGGAATACCAAATGCGCGCCAAGACATAATGATGGATAGGGAACATCACAGAGAAATCTCAGGAATGCAACGAGAAAGTGACAACCAGCAACTCCGTATCGATACACGACTTTTTCGCTGTCCAATCGGGCCTTGGAAAGACAGCGGAAATGCCTACTAAAGCGAATGACTAGATTGGAAAGAGACCCAGGTGTTGCTTTGCCATGAGGAAGACTAGAAGGGGTCGGCCCTGGAGGCGAACCCCAAATATATCGAGAAATGAGAGGTTTTGAGTCGGCTGAAGAAGACCATTTCGGGGTGATTCCTCGAGTTCGAAGATGAAAGGTATCATGACCATGTGTAGGCACGTTATCGGTCTCCCGAGTCTCCCTCGATAAGCCAAAGACTGGAAGATCCACTTTGCCAGCTCTAGTGGAGTTTCAAGCCGGGTGGTTCCAAGGACCCTTTCAGCTGAGGACTGGGGAAGGTGGCGGGGAGTGTGGTAAAATCACCAGAAATTCCTCTTGGGAGGTCAATCCAATGGAGCCAAAAGGAATCTTCACCCAGAAGGCCCCATCCCCCATCGGTCCTTATCAGCAGGCAATTGTCGTGGGTGATCTATTGTTCACCTCGGGCCAGATAGGCATAGAACCCTCAACAGGGAGGCTCGTTCCCGGAGGGGTCGAAAAGGAAGCGGAGAGGATTTTCGAGTCCCTTTTGGCCATATTGGAAGAGGCTGGATCCTCTCCCGCACAGGTGATCAAGGTAAATATCTTCCTTCTCGACCTAGGCCATTTCAGCCTCGTGAACAGTATATACGAGAAATTTTTGGGAGATGCGAGACCAGCTAGGACAACTGTTCAGGTTGCAGGGCTACCCATGGGAGCTGCAATAGAGGTGGATCTCATTGCCAGAATCCCAAGGCCCGAGAAAGAGTGAGGAGTCAGGTGGCGGAAATAATAGATCTCGAGGAAAGGAAAAAGGCACTGGGGGGTTCGAGGCTCCTCATGGAGTGGGCTAGGGCCCTCGGCTTCTCCTTAGGCCCCCAATGTTCCCTGATGGAGCTTCCCGACCAACTGCTTTGGCTTCTCGCCAAGGCGGACCCAAGGGGACAGAGCGAACTCGAGGATTTGATATTGCGAGTGCGAACGGGGAAAAAGAAGGCGAGTGTGGTCCTGGGACCCGAGGAGAGAATGGAAATGTTGGATGTTACCCTTTTTCTCCTGGATCAGATTCGCTTCGAGTGCATGACGCGACTCGGTTGGATCGAACCCTTGGAAACGAGGCAGATCCCACTGGCAGAACTCCTCTCCAGACCCGTTGAGAGGCTCAAGGAACTCAAACAGACACCCGAACTCAGGCAAGACAATCCCAACTTTCACAGGTTTAAGGCCCTGTCTCTTCTAGATAGAGAGACTTTCATAAGAAGACAGATCCCGCAGGCCTTGGAGATTTTCAGGAGGAAGATTCAGGAAAAAGAGTAATAGATCTTGCGGCGACCCTCCCTTGACAGGTGAACAGGAGATACTTAGAAGTTTTTTGTGGGCTCGACTCTCCCCGGAGCGGGCCAAATTGGTTAGAACGGGAGGAGCCGACCATGCCTGTGTACGAGTATCGCTGCAAGGAGTGCAACAAGGAGTTCACGGTGACCATGTCCATCTCCGAGAAGGAGAGCAAGAAGGTGACCTGTCCTTCTTGCCAAAAGGAGGACTCCGTAGAACAGCTCATAACACCGTTCATGACCAAAACCTCGAGAAAAAGCTGATGGTGGCGTAAGGGCCCTTTCTCTGAGGGGAAGGCCCCTGAAAATCCAAGGCCAAGAGGCTGGTTGTCTCTGTTTTGGGGCTTGCCGAAGGAGAGACTTCTGGGGGGCTAAGAGGGAGACAGAAGAGGTCCAAGGAGATTGCTTCTCAAAATTGAAAAGCCCTTTATGATTTGCCTCGGGAGAGAATGCCCGGGGCTTTTTCACTTGCCTTTTTACCGCAACTCGCTACCTTGGGGAGGTGAATTCCCGAAAATTCACTTCCCACGATCAGGGGCCTCCCTCCCTCCGGGGAGAAGTTCTCTCAGAACCCTCCTAGATGTAAAGTAGTTGGACTTGAGGGGGTTCATCAGAGCTTAGAAGGAAAGAGCCGCTAGGAGGAAACCTTTCCCAGAGCATCCACCTGGAATTCTTCCACTGTGACTGGGTTCCACGCCAGATCTGGGCCTCCCAAGGAGGAAAAAGCCAGGAGAAGGTTTCATCAGATTCGAACTTCCGAGCTCACAATGGGTGGCTCAGCCCTTGGGTTCGTTGTGCCTGCGTGAAGGGCTGTGGTATATTCGTGATTCGAGGAAATCTGGTGGAACCGTTTATAGGAAAGGCTCACCGATTGCCAGAGGGACTCGGACGGGCTTTGAGTGAGGTATCAGAGGGGTCGATTCTTGGGCTTTGCTCTTGGCCTTCACCGAGGCTTGAGGCGAGCGCTCTGGAATAATTGGTTCCAGTGAGAAGGCCTGAGAGGAAAAAGGTCCTGTGTTCAGGGGGAGAAGAATGGCTTTGAGGAGGCTTTGGTTGGGTCTTTGTTGTTGGGTCCTCTTTCTGGTCTCTGGGTGTGCTCCCTTTCAAGGAGCTCCTACCGGAGCCTTGGTGCCGGTTCTGGATGAGGAGGCCAGAGCGCGATCGGAGGCTTCGTACCATTTGCTTTTGAGCCATCTTTTAGCCCAGAAGGGCAAGAGGGCGGAGGCCTTGGAAGAGACGCGCAGGGCTGTTGAAGCGGACCCTCGATCGGCATATTTGAGAAAGCTCCTGGCTCATAGACTTGCGGAGAACAAGCTTTTCGAGGAGGCCCTGGAGCACGCTCACAAGGCCGTGTCCCTTGCTCCGGGGGATCTCAATGCTCTTCTCCTTTTGGCCCAGCTTTTGTCCGCTTCGGGGAAATGGGAGGAGGCCGTTGCAGTCTATAAGGAGATGGTGGAGAGGGATCCCTCCAATCTGGAGGTCTGTTTGAGGCTGGTAAACCTCCTCAGGGAAAAGGGAATGCATGCGGAGGCGAAGGAGATCCTGGAAAAATTCGAGGCTTCCAAGCCCGATGAGCCCTTAGGACCCTATTATTTGGCAAAGCTCCACTTGGAAATGAAGGAGGGGGAGAAGGCCAAGTTTTACTTGAGAAAGGCCATGGAGAAAAGGCCAGGGTTTGTGCCAGCCTATCTGGAGCTCGCCTCCATTTTGGAGGCCGAGAAAAGGCCCGATAAAGCCATAGAGGTTTATAGGGACCTCCTTGCTGTGGATCCCAGCAACCAGCAGGCCATGGCCAAGTTGGGTCAATTGCTAGTGATGGAAGATCGCTTCGAGGAAGCGGTGGAGTTCTTCGAGAGGCTCAAGGCCCTTCATCCCACAAACGCAGAGATCAGGCTCAAAGTGGGCCTCCTCTATCTGGAGCTCAAGAGGTATCCGCAGGCCATTTCGGAGTTCAGGACAGCCCTGACCCAAGGTGTCAGAGTAGACCAGAGCAGATTCTATCTGGGGGTGGCCTTGGAGGAAAGCGGTGAAGACGAGGCGGCTATGGAGGAATTCAGGAAGGTATCGAAAGACTCGGATCTCTATGATGAGGCTGTAGTGCACATTGGGAGGATCCTGGAGAAGCGAGGGGATCTGGAAGGCGCCCTGGCCCAGGCGAAAAAGGCATATGAAGAGTTGTCTCCCAAGGATGATTTTCTCCTCAGGTACCTGGTTCGCCTTTACGCCAAGCTAAAAAGACACTCGGAGGCCATTGAACTGGCCCAAAAGGCCCTCGAAGGAGACCCCACCAATGCTCGCCTCCATTTCGCCCTCGGTGTAGCGTATGACAAGGCCGGCGACCCATGGGGAGCCATAAGGGAGATGGAAGAGGTAGTGAGGCTAGAACCCGATAACGCGGATGCTTTGAATTACCTGGGCTACACCCTAGCTGTGCTCGGGGTGAGGCTTGAAGAGGCAGAGAATTTCATCAGGAGAGCCCTGGAGATAAAACCGGGCGATGGGTACATAATTGATAGCCTCGGTTGGGTCTTCTTCAAGCAAGGAAGAATAGACGAGGCCTTGCGGGAACTGGAGAGGGCAGCCCAACTAGTGCCCACCGATCCCATAATACTGGAACACTTGGGAGACGTCCTCTTGATCAAGGGTGATAAAAAAAGAGCGAGGGACCTTTACGAAAAGGCCCTTCAATTGGAGTCAGAGGAAAGAACAGATGCTCAGAAAAGAGAGCTCGAGGAAAAATACAGGAAGCTCGTGGAGGAACTCAGGTAAAGGGGGAATCTGCATGCGGACAATAGGGTTTCTGGCCTTGCTTTTGATGGCCTGGGGATGCGCCCCTGCAATACTCCCCCAAGCGGAGCCAGTCCCGGATCCCAATGAACTCTTGCAAAGATTGAGGAAAAGGGGCTCCCTCATAACCACACTGGAGGCCACGGGAAGCCTCAAGTGGCAGCGGGAGGGAGAAAAAGGTTCTGTGGAACATGTCCTCCTCCTGAGAAGACCCTCGGCCATAAGGCTGGATGCCCTTTCTCCCATGGGACAATCGGCGGTGAGTGTCTCCGTAAAGGGAGGCAGAGCGCAGATATATGTCCCATCCGAAGGGAAGGTCCTGAGGGGACAGGTCTCAACCTCTCTCATGGAGAGGATCTTCTCCCTCCCCTTGGAAGTGGAAGAGACCCTCGGCGTGCTTTGCGGCATCCCTCCCCTCTGTGTCCCCTCCAATGCCCAGAGCAGGAGAGAGGGAAGGGCCTGGGTCCTGGATCTGGAATGCGGCGACTCTCGCACCCACAAGCAGATATCCCTGGATCCAGAGAAGGGGGATCCTCTGAGCATGGTGATCCTCTCCATGAAGGGACAAGTGCTCGCCACGGTCTCGTGGGATGGTTACAGAAATCTGGGACAGACGAGGATCCCAACTCAGATAAGGGCAGAAATTCCCTCTAGATCCAGCCGCCTGGAACTGAGGATCAAGGAGGTGGACGTAAATATTCCCCTGCCGGAAGAAAAATTCGACATCATCGTCCCCCAAGGCACGTCAGTCGAACCCCTCTCTTAGACGGGATCATTCCGCCGACTCTACGGATCTTGAGGCTCAAGCCCACAGGCCGAGGGCCAGGCATGGGCACATCCCCACAAGGACCTCGCCGTATGGGAAGACCACACAATTCCGAGTGTTTTTTGGCATAGCTCCCTGTGTCTTGACCTCTCGCGCGGATGGTTTGCATTACTTCGTGAGCTCGAAAATACGGCTTGAAAGGACGAGCTCCGCCTGTCCACTCTTTAGTCGCGCACAATTGCCCGAAGATTCTGTCACCCCGAAGGCTTAGGTGAAGAGCCTAAGCGGTGGTCAAAATTCCGTGTGAGCCAGAACGGGGCCTTCCTTTGTGGGCTCGGAGGCAGCGTCCCTTGGACCACAGGGACCGGTCAAGAGGGCTCGAGGGATGGGTCAGAGCTTTGACATCTTTTCCTTGACACGAGGGGATTCGGGAGTTAAAGTTAGATTGGTCGAACTTTGTTTTATGGAGCTAACTTGCCGTGGAGAACACCGGGCTCACTCCAGCCATGGAGGATTATCTGGAAGCTCTCTTGCTCCTCGAGAAAGAGAGAGGATCTGTGCGGGTCAAGGAGCTTGCAAAGCACTTGGGCCTCACCAATGCAACGGTATCGACTTGCATCCCCAAACTCAACAAGTTGGGCCTCGTGGAGTCCGAGCGTTATGGTCCCATAAGATTGACCCCACTGGGGAGGGAGATCGCGGGGAGAGTTTTGAAAAGGGAGGAACTGTTGGTGGTCTTTTTCCAGGAGGTTCTGGGACTGTCCCAGGAGATGGCCAAGAGGGAGGCTTGTCTTGTGGAGCACTCTCTGAGCGGAGAGACCTTGCTCAGGCTTGAGGCCTTTCTGGAGTTCTTGAGGGACAATTCACCAGTTCTGAAGAAATGGATGAAGTCGAGACGAGCCAGATTCTCCCCCCAAGACGGGAGGGCGAAACATGCATAAGGCTATGGCAAAAGGAGATGGTTCCCCGGAGCCCATCCCCAGGATTCTCTTGGTGGGGAATCCCAACGTGGGCAAGAGCGTGATCTTTTCAGCCCTTACCGGAAAATACGTGACTGTGTCCAACTATCCAGGCACAACGGTGGAGGTAAGCCGTGGCAACGCGAGGCTCTTCGGCCGGAGATGGCAGATTGTGGACACCCCAGGAGTAAATAACCTCGTTCCCCACTCTGAGGACGAGAGGGTGACCCGGGATCTCCTCATGGAGGAGGAAGGAGGCAGGGTAATTCAAGTGGCGGATGCCAAGAACCTGAGAAGGGCCCTCATGATAACGCTGGAGCTCTGTGAGATGGGTCTTCCCCAAATGTTGGTCCTCAACATGGAGGATGAGGCCAGAAACGCCGGGATCAGGATCGACACGAAGCTCCTCTCGGAGATCCTGGGCATACCAGTTGTGACAACCGTGGCTACGAGGAAAAAAGGCGTGGACAAGGTGATCCAAGAGTTGGAGAACATGAGACCAGGGATCGACTCCACCCGCTTTTCCAGGGACATAGAGGATGCCATATCCAGCATGGAGGAACTCCTTCCCCAGGGCCCCTTGAAGAAGAGGGCCTTGGCAGTGATGCTCCTGAGCGGAGATGAGAGCCTCTCGGGATGGCTCAACTCAAAAGTCGCGGAAGAGAAGGTGGAGAAATTAGCGGCCATCTGCAGAAACGCGCAGAAGGTTTACGGAGAACCACTGGCCTACGTCATCAACAGACAGAGGCTTGCCAGGGTGGATGAGATAGTGGAGGAGGTGCTCGAGAAAGAACACTCCACCCCCGGTAAGCTCTCGGAGCGCCTTGGGGATATCTGCATGCATCCTGTTTGGGGCTTGCCCATTTTGGCCATGGTACTTTTGGCCCTTTACTTCCTTGTGGGTTATGTGGGGGCTGGGGTGCTTGTGGACCTAATGGAGGAAGAGGTCTTTGAGAGGGTCATCGTGCCCTTGGCGCACTCCATGGTCTCGTGGATTCCTGTGGAGCTCTTAAGGGATGCCCTAGTGGGCCAATACGGGATGGTGAGCATGGGCCTCACTTATGCCTTCGCCATAGTCTTGCCCATCGTCGGGACTTTTTTCCTGGCCTTTGGCGTCTTGGAGGATTCGGGATACATGCCCAGACTTGCAGTCCTTGCCAACAGGGCATTTGGGGTGGTTGGGCTCAGTGGAAAGGCGGTCCTGCCCATGCTCTTGGGACTGGGATGCGACACTATGGCCACCCTCACAGCCAGAATCCTGGATACGAGGAGGGAGAGGATCCTGGTGACCTTGCTTTTGGCCCTGGGAGTTCCATGCTCCGCGCAACTCGGGGTAATACTGGGCATGCTAGGGGGTCTATCCCACAAGGCAGTGCTCTTATGGGCCGGGGTCGTAGTGGGAACAATGGTCTTTGTGGGTTATGGGGCCTCGAGGGTCCTCCCGGGGGAGGAGGGAGCCTTTGTGTTGGAAATTCCTCCCATGAGGATGCCCCAGCTCAAGAACATCTTGATAAAGACCCTAGCCAGGGTGGAGTGGTACTTGAGGGAGGCAGTCCCCCTTTTCATCTTGGCCACATTCATCCTGTTTTTGCTGGACAAGCTGGAGCTCCTTTCCCTCATCCAAAGGCTGGGTCATCCTCTTGTGGTATCCTGGCTGGGACTCCCTGAGAGGGCGACGGAGGCGTTCCTAGTGGGATTTCTGAGGAGAGACTACGGGGCAGCGGGCCTTTACAGCCTGGCTAGGGATGGACTCATGGATTCCCATCAAATCCTGGTGAGCCTTGTGACCATAACCCTCTTTGTGCCATGTGTGGCAAATCTCCTCATCATAGCCAAGGAGAGGGGATGGAGGACAGCTCTCGCTATGTTGGGGGTGATATTCCCAGTGGCCTTCGCAGTGGGAGGCATCCTCGCGGCTTTGCTCCGACATACGGGGTGGACACTATGATGGATGAGATTCAATGTCCCCTTTGTGGTTTCAGATTCTCGGCAAAGGAGGCCAAGGCCTGCTCCGGGTGTCCACTGGGCAAGGGAAAGTGCCAGAAGGTTCTCTGCTGTCCCCACTGTGGTTACGGATTCGTGGAGGAATCCTCTCTGGTAGAATGGGTGAAGAAGATCTGGAACAGATTTCGCCACAAGGCTTGAGGAGCAAGACCCAGATAGGGATTGCCCCTCGAGGCCAAAACCGTTGGGGAACAGGTGGTCGGAGGAGATGAGATACAGACACAGGCACAGACACGGGAGAAAGGATGGCCCCGCTCCTTTGCTCTCCATGGAAGAGGAACAGAGACTGGAGGAATATCTCGAGACCCTCTGGAGTCTCATGGAAGAGGGAAAGGACCGGGTGGAAAAGGTCAAAGAGGCCCTAGGGGAGAGTGAGGCATCCCACCTCCTTCTCTCCCTAATGGAGAACAAATGGATAAGGATAGAAGGAGAGTGCCTCAGGTTCGAACCAGAGGGGGAGAAACTAGCCTCGTGGATAGTGAGGCGTCACAGGCTGGCCGAGAGGCTCCTTCACGACGTACTAGATATGGGCCCGGAGCAAGTGGAGGACGACGCCTGTCGTTTCGAGCACATTCTGAGTTCCGATGCCACAGAGAGCATATGCACATTCTTGGGTCATCCCCAGACATGTCCCCATGGAAAGCCCATACCCCCTGGACCGTGTTGCCAGAAATTCACGAAGGAGGTGGTCCCCCTCGTGCGACCCCTTTCGGACTTGCCCGTGGGACAGGCGGGGACCATAACCTTCATTACCCCGAAGTACCGTTCCAGGCTGCACCAATTGAGCTCTCTAGGAGTAATACCGGGAACCTCGGTGAGACTCAAACAGCGTCATCCCAGTTATGTGATCCAGGTTGGCGAGACTACCATAGCCCTGGATGCGGACCTGGCGAGAAATATCTTTGTTCGGGCTTCTGGATAAAGGGACTCGAGGCCCTTACCCCATCTCTAGAACTCAGGGGATGTTCTTGAGCCTCATCTCAGCCATTCTGGCCTGTTCACTATCGGGATAGTCCTTGGTCACCTTGGAATAAAGATACCTGGCGCTCTCCAGATCGCCCAGTTTCTCGAACGCCATCCCCTGTTTGAAGAGGGCTGCTGGAACCTTCGGAGACTTGGGATACTGGGATATGACCTTCTCGTATTCCAAAATCGCCTGCTTGAAGTTCCCTTCCCTGAAGTAACATTCACCTATCCAGAACTGAGCGTTGTCAGCGAGGTTCGACTGGGGAAACTTGCTCAGGATGGCCTGAAAGCCTTCCCTTGCCTTGAGATTGTCCCCTTCCTCGAATCTCATTATCGCGAGCTTGTACAGGTCCTCGGCCTTTTCCGCCGGAGCCGGGGTGGGAGAAGGTGGTGGAGGCGCCGTGGGAGGCGCAGTTGCGGCCGGGACAGTGGCACCCAGTTGCTCCAGGGCCCTTTTTAGGGCATCGAGCTCTTGCCTCATCTGCGCTTGGTTCCTTCGAAAGTCCTCCCCAGGACCCACCTTCTGGGCAAGGCTCTCGAGCTGTCCCCTCAGCGCCGCGACCTCCCTCTGGAGGGCACTCACCTCTGCCCCTTGATCAGCAACCTGTTTCGCTATTCTCGAACGCTCCGATTGCTGATCCTCCACCCTTCTTTTGAGATCCCTCAGGACCTGATCCTGCTGGGCCAGCTCCCTCCTCACCTCTGCCTGAAAAGCCCTGAAGTCTCCCTCCGTGGCACATCCCCAAAGGGACAAGGCCCCCAGACCCACCAGGCCGCAGATAATGACGATCTTCATCTGTCCTCTCCCGCTGATCCTGGACCACCCTCCTGGACGGGATCAGCCATATCACCTGGAGACGATCACAAAGTGGGCCCTCCTGTTTTTGGCCCATGCCTCCTCGTTGTGACGTGGATCCAGTGGTCTCTCCTTCCCGTACGAGATGGTGGAGATCCTATCCTCTGAGATGCCAAGCTGAACAAGATATTGCTTGGCAGCATTTGCCCTTCTCTCTCCCAAGGCCAGGTTGTACTCCGCGGTCCCCCTCTCGTCACAGTGGCCCTCTATGAGGATCTTCACATTGGGATATTGTTTGAGAAAATAGGCCTTCCTCGCCAGGATCTCCCTCGCCGTGGGAGTCAGATCATACTTGTCGAAATCGAAGTGTATATCCTCGTTGGTGAAGGCTGCCTCAGCCTCTCTCCTCTTTCTCTCCTCGGCAGTGAGCGTCTCCTCAAAGGGCCTTCCTCCAGGCCCCAGCCCTGCACTCGGCCTTTCTCCTGGCCTGACCTCAGCAGGCGAGACCGCAGTCTCCTCCCCTTGGACTACCTTCTTGGCGCAGCCCGAACCCATAAGAGGAAGCGCCACAAGCCCCAAGAACAAAATGAACCTCAAACCGCCCTTTCCCATCATCTCCTCTACCTCCTGCGACTCGGATCCAGATGGGATCCGACCATGTATTCTCCTTTTCCTGGAGCCCTCGTGTCAAGGACCTAGGCCCAGAATCACTTCTCCGTCATCCAGGGAGACCAGGATGGAAGGCTTTGCTCCCCCGGCATCCTCGTTATTTGGACTGGGTTCTGACCATTAAACAGCATTATGAAGATCTGAGAGCCTCCGGCCCTGGTGGAGCTGAAGGCCAGGTAGCGGCCATCCGGTGACCAGCTTGGGGAATTATCACTGCCAGGACCGTCTGTGAGCTGAACCAGATCCCTTCCGTCGGGTCTTATACTGCAAATCTTGTGAGCCCCATTCACAAGAGCCGAGAAGGCTATCCTGTCACCCCTGGGCGACCAAGCTGGCTCCGTGTTGTACCTGCCCTCGAAGGTGAGTCTTCTCACCTGCCCGCTTGCAACATCAAGGATGAAGATCTGGGGTCCCCCGGCCCTGTCCGATACAAACGCCACTGACCTTCCATCTGGAGACCAGCTCGGGGAGACATCTATTCCCGGATACTGGGTGAGCCTCTGGAGGATGTTTCCAGATGTGTCCAAGAGATACAGTTCAGGGTTCCCCTGGATGCTCAAAGTGGTGCATATCCTCTTCCCATCCGGAGACCAAGCTCCAGGGCCGTTCATGTTCTCCCTTGCCGATATAACCCTTCGCCTCATTCCATTTAGCTCCAAAGAGAAGAGATGGGCACCAGCTCCTACGTAAGAAATGAAGGCTATCTCCCTGCCATCCGGAGACCACTTTGGGGAGAGGACAAGGTTCTTGTCCTGGGTCAGCTGCCTCGGGTTTTCTCCATCAGCATCCATCACGTAAAGTTCCTTAACCCCACTCCTGTTGGATATAAAAGCGATCTTGGTCTGGAAGATCCCAGGCTCACCCGTATAGTACTTGATTATCTCGTCCATGAACTTGTGGACCATCAAGGCGAGATCACTGGCACTGCCCCTATATATCTTCCCGAAGACCATTCTCCTCTGGGGCAGATCGTAAAGCCGGGCCTCCCACCTCAGACCTCCCCCTTCCACTTCCATTTTTCCGCCCACCACTATGTCAGCACCTAGGAGCTTGATGGCATCGAAGTCCACGTCTTTGGGCTCGAATCCCTGCCTGAAGGGATCTGAGATGGCCTTGGAGTGATCCAGCACCTCGAAAAATCCCGAAATCCTCAAGTCCTGAGTGATGATCCGCATGGCTTCCTGGGAGCTTTGGGTCGCATCCGAGCCATGAGCCTTGAAGGGGAAAACACATATGGGAAATCTGGGAATTGCTGGGCCGAATATGTCGACAACGACCTGGGCCTCTGCCACAAATCCAGTGCTCAGGATCAAGATAAATCCCATTGCAAAAGAGGTCCACCTAGTGCTACGTCTCACTTCGAGCCTCCCGGGAGGTGTCATCAGCTTTTTCCAGGCCCAGAGGGCCAGAAACGCAGGATGAGGGGCCTTTCTGCCAGTGTAGGAGGAGGTGGCGGGAGGACAACCTTGTTCAAGGCACTGACTATGGAAGAGTCCACATGACTCTTTCCCGATCCCTTGAGGAACGTGAGCTCCCGTATTTTCCCATCGCGGGATATCTGTATTCTCACTTCTCCCAGAACCCCCGCTTCTCCTGCTGGGACATAAGCCCGCCAACTCTCCTCTATCCTTTCCTGGAGCATCTGCAAATACCTGGCCTCTTCCGGGCTGAGAGTGCCCCCTCCACCGCCTCCTTGCTGAGTCGCTGCCACTTTCGGGCCTGATCCAGAAGGGGAAGGGCCTTGAGCGCCACCTTCACCCTTTTTCTGGATACCCTTTCCCTCTGGAATAGGGGTGGGTTGGGATCTCTCGGGAGTTTTCACCTCCATGGGCTGGATGCTAACTGCCTTTCTCTCGGCCTGTGGGACCGGAATGGGAATCTTTCTGGAAGAGGGCCTGGGAGCCTCCTCCTGGACCTTGACTCCTGATGGATTCTCAGAAGACCTTGCCCCTTTACCTGAGCTCTCGGTGAGAGCTGGGCCTGGCACAGAGCCCACCAACCGGACCGAGATGGCATTCAACTCCGGATATCTCCTGGGGAGATATTTCTCCAGTCCTGCAACCAGGGCAATGCCCACTACATGAATGGCCAGGGATATGAGGACCATCCAGTGCCAAGATGGATGGCCTCCCCTCTCCCTTTCTTCCCAGAGTCCCACCCGAGTCAATCCTTTCTCACCTCCAGGGGTTCAGTCACCATCCCCAATTTCTCCACACCAGCTTCCCTCAAGGTAGCCATCAAGGCCATGACCTCTCCATACGGAAGGGCTTGGTCGGCCCGCAAGAAGACTTCCCTGTTGACCCTCCTTTCCAGGATTGCCTTCATCCTCTCTTTCAACTGATCCGGCGGCACCTCGTACTTGTCCACGAATATCTTCTTCTCCTTGGTGAGGCTCACAACCACCCTTTCCTCCTCAGTGGGCATTGGCTTGGTCGTGGTCTTGGGAAGATCCACGTCAACCCCGGTCTGCAACATGGGAGCAGTTATCATGAAAATTATCAGAAGGACCAGGACCACATCCACCAAAGGAACCACGTTTATCTCGGACATCATGGTGCCAATGCGCTGTGTTGGAGCAGGCATGTGGTTTCCTCCTCACCCTTTGAGGGATTGACGTCTCGCCTCCTCGCCCACTGATCCCCCCGAAGAACGGGTAAGGGACGGTCTCAGCTGTCTCTGTACCAGGTTCAGGAACTCAGTTATGAACTGATCCATCTCAGAGGCGATTCCCCTGATCCTCTGTACGAAATAGTTGTACGCCACAACCGCGGGTATTGCCGCTGCAAGGCCAGCTGCTGTTGCAACTAGTGCTTCTGATATTCCCGGAGCCACTGTTGCCAGGGAGGCGGACCCCCTCATTCCTATCTCGTGAAAGGAGCGGATTATCCCCAGGACGGTCCCGAAAAGGCCCACAAAGGGGGCTGTGCTTCCCGTTGTGGCTAGAAAACCTAGGGCCCTCTCGTACCTGTGCACCTGAAAGGCCCCTTCCTGCCTCACTGCCCTCTCCACGCTCTCCAGCCCCGTCCACTCCACAGTCAGTCTAGCCGGCTCCCTCACCCCCTGCTCTTGGGCTCTCGCGCCTTGGGGGGAGGCGGATATTCGTAATAGCTCCCTATAGCCCTTGAGGAATATGGCAGCGAAGGGATTGGAGTGCAACTCCTGGGCCTCGATGTCCTTGTAAATGGCAGAGAAGGTGGGCTGTTGCTCATAGGACCTGAAGAAGGCCTCTGTCTCCCTCTTGGTCTTCCTGAGAAGGATTATCTTGGATGCTATGACCGCCCAGGACACAACCGAGAAGCCCAAGAGAATGAGCAACACCATCCAGACTTCGGTTCCCGAATCCCTTATGAGATCCACCAGACTCCATCGCCCCGTTGCACCTGGGGCGGCCACAACCAGATACCACCATGGAAAATGGCTCATGATCTCCCCCTGTCTTTCAAGACGATTTCTCCTTGAGGGGCCTCCAGCCTTCGGCCACGATGCGCCATTGGCCTTCCTCTTTAACTATCACCAACTCCTTGACACCATAGTCCGAGTGTCTGCCAGCGCTATATCTCTGGACAAATGAGACCCGAAGCTTCTCCCCCACCTTCCTAGACTGGACGGACTCTATCACCACCCTTATGGTGCTAGTCTTCTTGAAGATATTGGCCTTGTAGTTTCTCCAACCATTCCAGTCCATGGAGCCGGACTTGAACTTCTTGGAGTAAAAGGACATATAGGAGTCTATGTCCTTGGACTCCCAGGCCCTCCTCCACTTCTCCAGGAACCTCTCCAAGGGCTCAGGCTCCTGGGCTTTGGTTTGCCTTTTGATCTGCTCGCCTTTAACCTGGGATGAGAAGGACTCCTGGCCTCTTGGAGCCTTGGCCGCTATCCTCGCTGCCTCTTCCTCGACTGCAACCGCCTTTGTGGAAATGGCAAGGGCCTGAGGGCTCGGAGTCTCAGGGGGCGAGCTCGACGGTGTCTCGCCTTTTCGATGTTCTTCATGTCCCTGGGGTTCCGCACTCTTCTCCTCCGGGCTCTTTCCTTTTGGCTGTACGGCCTTGGGTTGGCCCTTGGAGGTCATTGGTTCGGCCTCGGTTGGCGCGAAAGAGGCGATCATTTTCCGCCTTTCGGGGGAAGAAGCCTCGGGTTTCTGCCTAGATTCATCCTCTTTCTTCTGAGCCTTGGGATGCAAAACCGCAGAGACCCTCTTATCAGGTGTCCCGACAACGGTCATCTTCTCCTGGTCCAATTGTACGGTTACCTTCTGCCCGTCAATCCAGTCCTTGCCCTGCCAGATCTTGGGATTGCCGTGGAGCTCTATTGTCCTCGTGACGTTGTCGAACTCCGCCCTATCGCAAGTTGCCACCCTGTCATTCTGGGTTATTCTCACGTTCTCTAGGGCCACAACCTTTTTTATGCCACCGCCTTCCTTCTGGGGAGCCATGTCCGCAATTATCTTCCTGGCATAGAGGAAAGTCTCCTCTTGCTGAACCACAACGTTACCCTCGAATATCACCCTGTTCTCCTTTTGAAAGGCATCCATTCTGTCAGCAGTTATGTTGATGGGCTTATCGCTTCTCAGTTCACCGAATCCCACTGCCTCCCCTTTTGTTGACCCTGAACTGGTATCCTTCGTCCTTTTCTCACCACCTGGCAAAGGAGATTCCTCTGGAGCAGCTAGAGCGAGTCCAACCTCCACCTTCACAGGTTCACTTGCCTTCACTGCTTCTGGGATGGGAGCCCGACCCGAGTCTGGCCTCCTCCCTGAATCTTGACTCTGGGATGGCTCTCCTTTGTCCTCCACAGCCTCTTCGGACCTTTGAACCTCCTCCCTTCTTTCCTCCACAACTATGTTGGGCCCCTGGGACCTCTGAGGAGCCGAGGAGGGGAGCTGAGCTATTGGCCCTGGCTGGGCCTTGTCCTCCCTCTTCGTTACCTGTTGCGGGGGCGCTTCAGGCCTTCTCTGGGGAAGCTGTGATGCCACTTCCTTCCCTCCCAATATGATGGGAGTTGAGGGCTCCGTTTGCCTTTTGGGCTCTTCCTGGGCCTTGGGCAGAGGAGAAGGGGCCGCTTCCCTGGGTAACTCACCAGAAGAGGCCACATGAGCCAGTTCTCCCTCGAGGAGCTTCTGTGCTTTGGAAACATATTTACCTTTCGGGTATTGCTGCAGTAAGACCTTCAGGGTCTTGGCTGCCTTCTCATGTTGTTTTGTCTCCTGGTATGCCTCGGCCAATCTGAAGAGCACTTCCTCGGCAAGGGGCACTGTGGGATACTTAGCGATTGCGGCCTCGTATCTCTGGATGGCAGCTCCGTATTTGCCCATTCTGTAGTAGAAATCCCCAACATAGACTTCATGATCCGATAGTTTCTTCATGCACTCCTGGGCCTTTTCGTAGGCATCGTAAGCATAAGGGGTATGGGAGAAGTGAGTGAGAAGATATTGGAATTCCGTGAGGGCCTTCTCCGTCTCGGTCTGATCCCTGTCCACACTCAGGCTCTTGTTATAGTGGCACATGCCCAGCATGTATATAACGTATGGGATGTAGGGGCTTGCGGGATGCGTCTTCCTGACCTCCTCGTAAGCCTCTATGGCCTCAGTGTACTCTTTGTTGGCATAATGGGCATCAGCTATCTTGAGGTCTGCCATGACCGCTGCTGCCTCAGATGGAAAGTCGTATTTGAGCTTGTAAAAGTTTTCCAGCGCCTGCTTATAGTTTTTCTGCTCAAGCTGAGAGGTCCCTTGCTTGTAAAGCTCTTCTGCTGTCTTGCCCTTGGGGGGCTGGATGGGCTTATCCATGGAGCACGAGGCCAAAGCCAATCCCACTGAGATCGCAAGACCAAGGCGCGCGACCAATGCCCATTTCATGGTATCATCCCAACCCAAGATCTAATCCCCTCTCCATGTCCTCGACGAATTCTTAGAATAGATGAAACCTTTCAATCTGTCAAATTTGACCTCGCAACTTCAAGTTTTCCCTTAACTCTGGCGAGCCGTCCGATTCCTGCTGGGATGGGAGCCTATCTCCCCCAGGGCTCGTCCCAGATTTTTTGTCCCGCAGCCCAAGGCCTTTTCCTTCCTCTGGAATAATTGACAGAGATTTGGGGAGGACCGCTTACATCCCTCCATGTAGTAAGGTTCGAGAGGCCCTATTGATGTCCTTTTTGTAACGGGATTCCCAATAGTTTCGTTGATTTTGGGCTTTGCAGGAGTTATACTTCCTTCCCCGATTACGGAAGGAAGGCAAATGGTAATGTCTCAACCCAGAGAATGGACCCTCGTACAGGAGCTCATAAGGCTTCTCACTGTGGCCAGCAGACATCTCGCCATGTACTCCCATGGCCATCCAGCATTCCAGAGGGTACTCGGGCAGCTCACCACTGTGGCCCAGGAAGCCCTTGAATCCAGGGCACAGATATCCATCCAGATTGCAAGGGAGCATGTGCTCGTGGGAGGGAGACCTCTTCCCCAAAGCCCCTTCCTCTCCGCCTTTGCCTCCGAGCTCTTGAGAAAGGGGATCCAAGGTATAACTCTCTCCAGGGGGGTCACCAGTCAGGAGCTCCTCGTGCTGGTTGAGCTCCTCGGCGAGCGTAGAACACATCCCTTGGAGCAGAGAAGCCTCGAAAAGGAACTCTCTTCCAAAGGCGTGACGAGGATTTTCGTCCACACCATAAGCCCCACACCAATGGACCACACCTCCATAGGCCAGGCGCTGCTCAGGAGGCTCCTTTCCGAGGGATCTGTCCCCCAAGGATACAGGGATGCCTTGGCCGAATACCTCCTTTCCAGTCCGGGGGCCTTCAGCGAGATCATCTCCGCTGAGGGAATGAGCGAGGAGGAGCTTCGAGAGAGGGCCAGCTTGGCTTCCCGGAGGCTCCTCGCCCTCATGGAGGATCTCCTTTCCCGGAGGCCAGAAGCATGGGAGCAGTTCAAGGACAGGCTCGCCCAGGTGATTGTGGGGATGGAGGTGGACCAGAGGCTCTCCCTTTTTCGAGAGGCCCGCGATGAAGAGGGCCAACTCCCATCTTGGCTGAGGGAGCTCGTACCAATGCTTCCCCCCAATGCAGTGGCAGAGATATTGGCCCATGGAATGGCGATCATTCAGGACCCGAGGGAGAGGACAGCCCTCGTTCGCTCCCTGGTCCAAGAGAAGTCCATGATCGAACAACTGATGCCTGAACTGAGAAGCAAGCTCAGAGACTATGGCATATCCCCTGAAGAATTCATGAGATGTCTGGAAGAGGAACCCCTTTCCCTCGATGACAAGCTCCTTGTCTTCCTCAAAGGCGGTCCCCTCACCCAGCAGGCTGTGATCGCGGCTCCTCAGCTGGCTAAGGAGCTCATGGATGAGGGCAGAGACCAGGATGCCATCAAGGTTATGCGCAGATATCTCTCTGGCCTCAACCACACTGAATGGAGCGTGAGGAAAGCAACGGCCGAGAGCCTTCCCCAAGTTCTCGAGATCGCGAGATGCATGCAAGGAGGAGGCAAAGTGGCCCGAGCTTTCACCAAGTTCGCCCTCACCAAGGCCATGGAGGAGCCAGACAGAGAGGTGTTTCGTTCCCTCCTCGAGGTGCTCGAGAACGAAGCTATCAGGCTCTTGGAAACAGGGAGCAAGAAGGACGGAGTGACGATCCTCGAGACCCTGTTTTCCTCGGCCATGAGGCAAAGTCTTGAGGCCGGTTACCTGGCAGAGAGAAACGAGAGGATCAGGAGGAAGCTCATGTCCACTTCTGTGCTGGAAGAGGCCCTCTCCCTCATGAGGGGAGGCACCGAAGGGGACTTGGAAAGAGCCCTCAGGATCATAAGGATGATGGGGAAGGAAGCAGCTTCCAGGATAATAGAGCTCCTGGGAGAAGAGGCCCAGGTGAGCGCTAGGGTTAGGCTCCTCAGGGCCCTCAAGGAGCTGGGAGAGGAGGCCATAGAACCAATGAGGAAGGCCCTCTTGGATCCAAGATGGTACCTTGTGAGGAATGTGGTGAGGGTTCTTGCGGAGCTCAGGGATCCCAGGGCCTTGGCTCCTCTTTTGGGCCTCATGGACCATCCGGACCCGAGGGTCAGGAGGGAGGCTGTAAGGGCCCTGGGCAACTTCCCTTCCTCCAAGGGAGACGAGGCCCTGGCAAAGGCCCTGGAGGATCCCGATCCAGCGGTTGTGGGCGCTGCCATAGATGCTATCAAGGCCTCTGGCCGAGAAGAAATGGCCCAGAGCCTCAGGCCTCTCGTTGCCAGGTCCACAGGCAGGGGCGTGCCCGATGTTGTCCGCATCAAGGCACTGAGAGCAGTTGCGGAGCTCGGGGGAGAAGGAGAGATTGGCGCATTGGAAGACGTCCTCACGAGAAAGCGGTTTTTCAAACTGGTCGAGCCCGAGGAGATCAGACTCGAGGCAGTAGCAGCCCTCGCAAAGATCTTCGAGAGGACCCAGACGGAGAAGGCTGAGGACGTCCTCAGGAGGATAGCCCGATCGGACCCTAGCCATTTGGTAAAGAAGGAGGCCAGGGCAGCCCTTGAGAGACACCTTTCGGGAGGGGGGCATTAGCTGTACGGAATAGGGGGAACTCGGCCTCTCATCTTGTCCCTTGCCCTACGGCCCTGGAATAAATTTCCCAGAGTTTCTCTTTGGAAAAGCCGTGATCCAGAAAGTCCCAGGGAAAGATCTCGTCTTTTTCCCTTGTCCTGTAAAGGTAGAACTCGGGATTCAGGTTCAGGTTCCTCATGGCCTCCTTCAAACTTATACCCTCTGCTACCATGGAGAGGGCCAGTCCAATCCTCCTGTCTGCCCTGGCCAAAAGAGCTTGGATGCTGGCCCAGTTGGGGGTCTCATGGACCACGAAGACCTTTCTCTCACCTTTGAGGATCCTCTTGAGTTGGTCCAGCCTTCTCCTTATTTCCCCGAGATCCATGAATGGATGCCACTGAAAAGGGGTCCAGGGCTTCGGCACAAAGGGGCTCACACTCAGGGTTATCCGCTCTATCCCCTTGCCGTGGGTCAAGACCCTTGCCCTGTGCAATGACCTCTTCACCAGTTCGCCGATGGCATCCACATCCTCCCTGGTCTCTGTGGGAAGCCCCACCATGAAATACATCCTTATGGCCCTTATCCCCGCATTGGCCACTTTCTCCACTGCCCTCAGCACTTCTTCCTCGGTTATGCCTTTGGCAAGGATGTCCCTCAGCCTCTGGGAGCCAGCCTCGGGAGCGAGGGATACGGTCTTGTGACCGCTTTTGGCAAGGGCATCGAGAAGGAAATCCTCTAGCACATCTAACCTGAGAGATGAGACCGAGATCTTCCCCCCCATCTCCAGAATTCTGGAGCATATCTCCCTCAAATGGGGATGATCCCCCACAGAGGAACTGACGAGGCCGACCTTACCCTGGACTCTAACCCCTTCTTCCAGCGCAGGAAGCAGGCTTTGGAGGCTCCTCTGCCTTGAGGGCCTGAACAAGTGACCAGCAGCGCAAAATCTGCATCTTCTGGGACATCCCCTGCCTATCTCTACGAGAAACATGTCAGAGAATTGAGCTCCCGGGCCCCTCACTCTTGTTGTGGGGACGATCCTGTCCAGGTCCTCAGCTACCCTCCTTTTCACCTTCGGGGGAGCATCCTTTTTGGGAACAAAGGAGCGAACGAGCCCCCTCTGGTCGTATGTGACCTTGTAGAGGCTCGGAACATATACCCCCTCGATCTTCCGGGCCATCTCTTCCAGACACTCTTCCTTAGTAGCCCTCTTCGCCCTCATTTGCCTGTAGAGCTCCACGAGCTCGGGCAAAAGCTCCTCGGCTTCTCCAACTGCAAAAAGATCCACAAATCTCGCGAGGGGCTCCGGATTCATGGAGGTAGTGATCCCTCCCACCCATACCATGGGATGGGGGGGCCTTCGCTTCTCCGACTCTAAGGGAACTCCCGAGACCTTTAGGATCTTCGGTAGATTCAGAAAATCGTTCTCAAAGGGTATGGAGAAGGCCACGATCTCGAATCTCAAAAGGGGCGACTGGCTCTCCACGGAAACGGGGGCATCCCTCTGCTCCTCCCAGAAAAACCTCTCGCACACGATATCGTCTTGGTCATTGAGCATCGAGTACACGAGCTGAAACCCAAGATTGGCCATTCCCAGGGAGTAGGTGTTGGGGAAAACTAGGGCTATGGGAATCCTTCCACCCCATGGCTTGACCACAGCCCCTTTTTCCATTTCCAGGAGGTGCTTGAGCCTTTGGGCCTCTGCGAGCCTTTCCAAGGAGATCCCTTCTCAGGAGGCCATGGGGCCCTTGGCCCCATGGACCGGGAGGTTGTTGGAGTCCTCGTCCTTCCTTTCCTCAATCAGCCTGTTTTCTCAGGAAAGTGGGGATTTCCAGATCATCCATATCCACCCTTTCCCTTTTTCGGGAGGGACTCACGGGTTGTAGCTGCGCCCTCTTGAAAGTGGGGATATCCAGGTCCCGCCTTCCGATTGGCCCTGCCCCTCCAATGGCCCTGAGAGGTTGGATCTCCTCTCTTGCCTCGGGCCTTCTGAATCCCGTTGCTATGACTGTCGCCCTGAGCTCATCTCCCAGCTCGTCATCTATCACAGCCCCGAAGATTATATTGGCCTCGTCGTGGGCCTCTTTCTGCACTAGACCCACAGCATCCTTCACCTGGTCCAGGGTCAGGCTCTTGGAACTTCCAGTGACATTGATGAGAATGCCCGTTGCTCCCTCTATGGAGACATCCTCGAGAAGGGGACTGCAGACCGCGGCCTGGGCTGCCTGGGCTCCTCGATTTTCTCCTGTAGCGGAGCCTGTGCCCATAAGGGCTCTACCCTTCCCGGACATGACGGTCATCACATCCGCGAAGTCCACGTTTATTATCCCATGAACCGTTATGATATCGGTTATCCCCTTGACGGCCTGCAGAAGCACGTCGTCGACCATTTTGAAAGCTTCCTGGAGCCTAGTGTCCTTCCCGGAGATGCTCAGGAGCCTATCATTGGGGATGGTAATGAGGGTGTCCACCACTTCCTCGAGTTCTTGAATGCCCTTGTCCGCTTGGAGGCTTCTGGTCTTGCCTTCGAAGAAGAAGGGCCTTGTCACAACGGCCACTGTCAATATTCCCATCTCCTTCGCCAACTTTCCCACAACTGGCGCTCCACCTGTCCCCGTCCCCCCTCCCATGCCCGCTGCTATGAAGAGCATGTCCGTGTCCATGAGGACTTCCTTTATCTTCTGGATGTCCTCCAGGGCAGCACTCTTTCCCACCTCGGGATTGGCCCCTGCTCCGAGACCCTTGGTCAGCCTAGCCCCCAATTGGATCTTCACGGGAGAAAGGCTCGCCCTCAGAGCCTGAAGGTCCGTGTTGGCCGCGATGAACTCCACTCCCTTCAGCTCCGAGCGGATCATGTTGTCCACCGCATTGCATCCCCCTCCTCCTATTCCCAACACTTTTATCCGGGCCGCCTGTGCCCTCACCTCCTCAAACTCCAACATGTTCTCACCTCCCTTTTTCATGCTCCCATGGCCTCCTTCCTCTTTTTTCCGACCTTATTCTGGTCGAGGCTTTCCCCTTCCTTCAGAAAAATTCCTCCACCCATTTCCTGAATACCTTGACGACCTTGGAAAAGACATTCTTCTCTCCGACGCGGAACCGTCCCTCGCTCCCATGGTGGCGGCTCCCATAAATCACTAACCCTACACCTGTTGCGTACATGGGGGAGCTCACAACATCCACCAGCCCCCCTATTCCCCTCGGAATGCCCCTGCGGACCGGCAGGTTGAATATCTGCTCCGCTAGCTCAGTCATGCCGTCCATCATCACCGCCCCACCCGTGAGCACAATCCCCGAGGTGAGGAGGCTGTCGTAGCCCGCCTCGGCTATCTCGCTCTGGACGAGCTCGAATATTTCCTGTACCCGAGGCTCTATGATTTCCCCTAGGATCTGTCTGGAAAGGACCCTGGGCTTTCTCCCACCCACACTGGGGACCTCAATGGTCTCGTCTTTCTGGATCTTGCTTGTGAGGGCGCACCCATACTTCCTCTTGATCTTTTCCGCTTCCACCATTGGGGTCCTGAGCCCAACCGCTATATCGCTCGTGATGTGATTGCCACCCACAGCTAGCACAGCCGTGTGCTTGAGGCTCCCTCCATGAAAGACAGCTATGTCCGTGGTCCCTCCCCCTATGTCCACCAGAGCCACACCGAGCTCTTTCTCATCTGGGGCGAGGGTGGCCTCGCTCGAGGCCAGTTGCTGGAGGGCTATGTCCACCACATCGAGCCCAGCCCTATTGGCACTTCTGATTATGTTCTGGGCAGAGGTCACGGCTCCTGTGACTATGTGGACCTTTGCCTCCAGCCTCACGCCCGACATTCCTATTGGGTCCATGATTCCGTCCTGATCATCCACTATGAACTCTTGAGGGATTACGTGGATCACTTCCCTATCCATGGGGATCGCTACGGCCTTGGCCGCATCGATCACCCTCCTCACATCCTGTGGGGTGACCTCTCCGTCTTTTATGGCGATGACCCCGTGGCTGTTGAAGCCTTTTATGTGGCCTCCAGCTATCCCGGCAAAGACCTTGGTGATCTGGCATCCTGCCATGAGCTCGGCCTCTTCCAGGGCCTTCTGGATCGATGCCACAGTGCTATCAATGTTGACCACCACCCCCTTTCTCAGGCCCTTGGAAGGATGTGTTCCTATGCCTATGATGTCTATACCGTTTTCACTAACTTCTCCGACTATCACGCAAATCTTCGTCGTACCTATGTCCAGGCCCACCACGATATTGTTCTGCTTGGCCATGACCCCCCCATTCTTCTCTAGCCAGACTCCCTCTTTATCCCTTGAATCTTACCGTAGCCCTCCTGGGATGCCTCAAATCTATTGTCACGACGTCCTTTCTCCTTCCCTCTTGGGATAGGTGCTCCAGGATCCTTTCCAGCCTCTCCAATCTCTGAGCGAGTTCTCCGAAGCCGAGGAGCACCTCTTGGGGCCCCTCGGGAAGAGCCAGTATGAGCCCTTTGTCAGGATCGACCCTTATCTCCTCCACATTCCACTTGCCCCTTTTGCCTAGCAAGAAGGCGAGGGACAGGGCTTCCATTACTACTCGTTTGCAGTCCTCTGGTCTTGTCCTCAGGTCCTCTTCCCTCAAGCCGGAGAGAGTCAGACGAACACCCACAGGGGACCTCTCCTGTGCGGGATATATGAAGCCAGATGAATCCACCAGGAAAACCATCCCATCCACGAGAACCTTTGCCACTGGCCTCCTCTCCTGGATACGGATGTGGAGAGTGCTGGGGAACCTTCTCTCCACCCAGGCCCTTTCCACCCATGGATGGCTCTCCAACCTTCGACGCACCTCCTGAGGTGTGAGCCTCAGGAGGGACTCCCCAGCCCGGACTCCTCCCCACTGGAGAATCTCTCTCCTCTCCAAGACGCCGTCTGTGACCACCTCTACCCGCTTCAGGCTCAAGAGGGGACTCCAAGCCAGAAGTTGGCAACCTCCTAGAAAGGCGAGCATCATCGCGGCCATCCAGGCCAGCCTCCTGCTCCAGACCCTCAGTCCCTTCACCCACAGGCCATAGGGAGCTGAGAGTTTTCCCCCTTGCTCCTTCACCCATCCTCCCCCACCACCTTTACCTCGAGCTCAAGCCAGACCCCTGTCTTTCGCGCCACCTTCTGGCGCACCAGTTCCATCAAGTCCAAGACGTGGGAGGCTCTGGCATCGCCCTCGTTGATTATGAAATTCGCATGCTTGTGGGACACGATGGCTCCTCCCACCCTTAGACCCTTTAGCCCCGCTTCTTCTATGAGCCTTCCCGCCGAGTCCCCTGGAGGATTTTTGAATATGCATCCTGAGCTCGAGCAGCCGAGAGGCTGGGTTTTCAGCCTCTTTTCCATGCGCTCTTTCATGGCTTTAGCCGCATGCTCGCTCGGAACAATGGGAGCCTCGAGCCTCACCTCCACCAAAACCACTCCAGGAGGGATTCCAGAGCTTCTATATTCGAATCCCAAATCACGAGCCCCTTTTCTCTCAAGATGTCCCTTTCCATCGAGCCAGGTCACCTCCTTGACCAAGGCCCCCATTGCTTGGTCTCTTCCCCCAGCGTTCATGGCAACCGCCCCACCCATCGTTCCTGGAATCCCGGCCAGGAACTCCAACCCTCCCCAACCATTCCTGACCGCCTCCCTGAGAAGCCTCTTGAGGGGAAGGCCAGCGCGAGCAATTATCTCCACCTTCCCTTTTTGGGGTTGGCAGGAGAGGTCCGACATCCTAGGGCCTATCTTCATAACCACTCCCCTGATGCCGCCATCCTTGACTATGAGATTGCTTCCCCGGCCCATGACCATCCAGGGTATTCCCTTGTCCTCGCAAAACCCTATCGCATCCTTTATCTGTTCAGGGGAAGCTGGTTCCAGAATCACATCCGCTCGACCACCAACCTTCATTGTGGTGAGAGTCCTCATTTCGACATTGGGCCTCACTCCCCCAGGACAGATCTTGATCAAAGCCGCAAGATCCCTCGCCTCCACTGCTTTTCCCCTGGGCCTGGAGCTCAACTCCCCTCCTCCATGGGCCAATCCGCGTGTTCCAGCCTGTCTATTAGCTCCTCGCCCACCTTCCACACGTCCCCAGCCCCCAGAGTGATGACCACATCTCCAGGGACCAACTTTTTCATTATCTTGTCCACGAGTTCCCTTCTGTCCCTCACGTGCTCCACGTCCCTGTGACCGGCATCCCTTATTGCCTTGCAAAGGAGCTCCGAACTCACCCCCTCGAGAGGCTCCTCCCCAGCGGGATATATGTCCATGAGAAATAGGGTATCGGCCTCGTGGAAGGCCGTGAGAAAATCCTGGAAGAGATGAAAGGTCCTGGAATATCTGTGGGGCTGAAATACCACCACTAGCCTTCTTCCCCAGCTCAGCTTGGCTGCGTGAAGCGTTGCCCTAATCTCACAGGGATGATGACCGTAGTCGTCTACCACTGTTATGTCGTCTATGACTGCCTTCACTTGGAATCGCCTCTGGACTCCCTCGAATGTCCCCAAGGCCTCCTGGATTTGTCCGAAGGGCACCCCAACCTCGAGACCCACACCAATGGCAGCCAGGGCATTGAGCACATTGTGAGGACCGGGAAGAGGGAGCTTCACTTGACCGAGAAGGCTCTTGCCGCAACTCACCTTGAAGGAGGAGGTAGCCCCTTGAAATGATATCTCGTGTGCCTGGATGTCGGCCTGAGGGTTGAGACCGTAAGTGAGGATCCTCTTTTCCACCCTGGGCAGGAGGGCTGGAATATGGGGATCGTCGAGACACAGAACTGCCAGTCCGTAGAAGGGGATCTTGTTGATGAATTCGAGGAAGGTCTCCTGGATCTTCTCCAAACTACCATAATGGTCGAGATGCTCCCTGTCTATGTTGGTCACGACTGCTATTGTGGGAGATAACCTCAGGAAGGATCCATCACTCTCATCCGCCTCCGCCACAAGGAACTCTCCTTGGCCCAATTTGGCCCCGCTCCCCAAGCTTTTCACCTTGCCTCCCACCACAGCAGTTGGGTCAAACCCTCCTCTGGCCAGAACAGACGCGATCATGGAGGTAGTAGTGGTCTTTCCGTGGGCGCCCGCGACCGCTATTCCGTACTTGAGGCGCATGAGCTCCGCCAACATCTCGGCTCTTCGAATGACCGGGATCCCTTTCTCCCTCGCAGCGCGGACCTCTGGATTGTCCGGCTTCACAGCCGAGGAATACACCACCACATCCGCCTCTCCAATATTGGTAGGATGGTGGCCGGTGTAGATCTTTGCTCCCAGGGATCGAAGCCTCCTTGTGGTGTCTGAATCCACTAGATCGGAGCCACTGACTGTGTAACCCAGGTTCAAGAGGAGCTCCGCTATGCCGCTCATCCCTATTCCGCCGATTCCCACGAAATGTATTCGATGGTACTTCCTGCCTCTCATCTCCTCTTCCCCTCGAGCAACTTAGCGCACTCCCTCACCATCTCCAAAGCAGCATTGGGCCTGGCGAGTCCCCTGGCCGCCCGTCCCATCTCCTCGAGCCTTTCCGGAGAAGATGAGAGAGTCCGAACGAACTCGAAGAGCCTCCTTCCATTCAGCTCCTTCTGATCCAAGACCAAAGAGGCGCCAGCTGACTCCCACGCTTGGGCATTCTTCCTTTGGTGGTCATCTGTGGCGTACGGATATGGTATGAGGATGGATGGAACCCCGAAGAGGGCAAGTTCCGCAAGGCTCATTGCTCCAGCCCTGCATATTGCCAAATGGGCCCATAGATACGCTTCCTCCATCCTCTCGATGAAAGCCACCACCTCATGCTCCAGCCCGACCTCCGAATACTTCTTTTCCACCCACTGAATCCTGTCTGGGGCGGTCTGGTGAAGCACTCTGAGACGAAACGGGAGCTGGGCAAACATGGGAATGGCCTCCACCATGGCCTCGTCTATGGCCTTGGCCCCTTGACTCCCGCCGAATACCAGGAGATGGAACTCGTCTTCCTGACCCCCTTTCCACGGAGAACGTCTCCTGCGGGCTGCTGCCTCGAGGAGCTCCCTTCGCACAGGGTTGCCAGTGATGAGGACCTTCTCCCTGGGAAAGGCTTCCTGCGCTTGGGGAAATGCCAAGAATACTTTCTTGGCAAAACGTCCCAATAACCTATTGGTCCTGCCTGGAATGGAGTTCTGCTCGGCTATGGCGGTGGGAACTCCCCCAATGGCCGCTAGGAGGACGATGGGACCCGCCACGTATCCTCCCATTCCCACAACCACTTTGGGCCGCACAGATGCGAGAATCCTCGCGCATTTCATGGCTGCCCAGGGGAGGCTCAAGATGGTGAGCACCCTCTCCCTGAGTCCCAGGCCCATCAGTCCCCTGGATGGAATGGTCTGGAGGGCAAACCCCATCTGGGGCACAAGCCTGGCCTCGAGGCCCCTTCTCGTTCCTACGAAGATCACCTCAGCCTGGGGATATTCATCCTTTATGGCCTGGGCCAGGCTGATGGCTGGGAAGACGTGCCCTCCCGTACCACCCGCTGCTATGAGCCACCTCAACTCCCTTCCCCCTGTCTGTGGGCCCTGGCTGAGAGTTGAACCAGGATACCCACAGCCCACAAATTCACCAACAGGGATGACCCTCCGTAACTCACCAAGGGGAGGGCCATTCCCTTGGTGGGAAGAAGTCCCACTGCCATTGCCATGTTGGCCAGGGCCTGGAGCCCCACGAGGGTGACTATTCCCATGGCCAAAAGAGATCCGAAGGGATCCTTGAGGGCCATGGCCACCTTTGCCCCGCTCAGAACAAGCACCCCGTAAAGGAGGCACACGATTGCTATGCCCACAAGCCCCCATTCCTCGCCGATAACCGCTATGATGAAATCCGTATGGGGCTCAGGCAAATAGAAAAGCTTCTGTTTTCCCATCCCCACGCCAACACCCAGAAGGCCACCGTTCGCTAGGGCATAGCAGGCCTGCTTGAGGTGGTATGCGTCCTTCAAAGTTGCCTCCCAGGGAGCAGTGAAATACTTGAGGAAGGTCTCTATTCGATCCCATTGGTAGCCTTGGAGTCTGTGGAAGAGGAACAACGCCCCAGGTATTAAGGAGATGATGAGATAGCGCCATCTCACTCCAGCCATGAACATCATGAGAAAGGCAACAGTCCCAACTACCAAGGTGGCCCCCAGGTCCGGCTCCTTGAGAAGGAGGAGCATCATGGCCCCCGCTGCCATGACATGTGGAAGAAAACCCAGGGAAAAGCTCTTGAGAGTGCCCTTCTCCTTCTTCTTAGCAAGAGAGTGCGCCAGGTACATGACGAGAACCAGTTTCGCCCACTCCGATGGTTGAAAGCTCATCCCCCCTATGGAGAGCCACCTGTGAGCCCTGCTGTGACCTTGAGCCCCGGGAAGAAGCACTATGACGAGAAGAGCCAGGGCCAAGGCCATGAAGGGGTAAACGAGCTTCCTGTAATTCTCGTAAGGCAAGTGTATTGCACAGAGCATTCCCACAACACCGAAAAATGCGAACAGACACTGCCGCCTCAAGAACAGGAATGAGTCTCCGAAACGTTCCTGAGCAAGAATACAGCTAGCACTGTAGATCATCACTATTCCGATACCCACGAGGAAAAGGGCAGAGACGATTATGGAGTAATCGTATCCACCCACGACCCCCCACCCTTTATCCTCTTTCCTCTCCACCTGACCTCATCTCCCCCCGAAAGCCTTAAAAAGAGCTTTCCCCTATTTGTCCTTTGGGGACCGATTTCCCGCTAGTTTCCCCACAAGCTCCTTGAAATGTCTTCCCCTCTCTTCGTAGTTGCTATACTGATCGAAACTCGAGCAGGCCGGGGAGAACAGGACTGTGTCCCCAGGAGAAGCCAACGAGAAGGCGAGGGGGACTGCCTCCTCGAGATCTCTCACCAAGTGCAAAGGAAGGACCCCCCTCAGAGCCTTCTCGAGATGGCACGCTGCCTCTCCCAGAAGCACAGCTGCCTTTGCTTTCTTTCTGAGGGGCTCCCTGAGGGGCGAGAAATCTATGGACTTGTACTTCCCTCCCCCTATCCAGACCACCCTTCCCTCACAACCCATGATCGCGGGTATCACCGCCCCCACATTCGTTGCCTTGGAGTCGTTCACGAATCTCACTCCCATTATTTCCCCGACCCTCTCTGTCCTGTGCTCCAACCCACGAAACTCCCTCACTGCCCTCTCCATTGCCCACAGGGGACATCCCATGGATGAAGAGCAGAGAGCCGCAGCCATGCAGTTTTGGAGGCCGTGGGGGCCTGTTAACACGGAGTGATTCAAATCAAGGGTGTGGATGGTATCGCCCGTCCTCCATCTCACAACTTGCCCCTCTGGCCATGCCGAGGCCTTTTTGTCCTCCAAACTGAAGAGCAGAACCTCCATGGACGGGTTTTTGGGGACCAGGGCCAGGGCCTCGGGGTCATCTCGATTCACCACAGCCACATCCCCCGGGCCTTGTCTGGAGAATATCTTGGCCTTGGACCTCCTGTAATGATCCATGGAGGGATGCCAGTCCAGATGGTCCTGGGTCAAGTTGAGGAGACCCGCCACCTTGGGCCTGAAGAGGTGCGTCGTCTCCAATTGGAAGCTGCTCACCTCCAACACTGCCACATCCGGCTTCCAGTCGAGGTCCAGGGCCTGGATAAAGGGATTACCTATGTTCCCGCCGACAAATACCCTTTTCCCCCAGGCCTCCAATGCCAATCCCACCAGGGTCGTGGTGGTTGTCTTCCCGTTGGTCCCAGTTATGGCAATTATTGGCTGCGGGAAAAACCAGGATGCGAGCTCCAATTCTCCTACCAAGGAGACACCCTTCATGACGGCCATGGCAAGTAACTCCATGTGTGGCGGAACTCCCGGGCTCACCACTATTCCCTGAGCCCAGAGAAAGGGCTCCTCCCTGTGAGGCCCGAATTCCACTCTGGCTCCCAAGGATTCGAGCTCTCCCCTCACCCCGGGGAATTTCTCCTCGGGCTCCTTTTCCACAACCCACACTTTCGCCCCTCTCTTGCACAAGAAACGAGCTACTGCCCTTCCAGTTCTGGCCGCCCCTACTACTAGAACCCTCATTCCTTGGAGTTCCCAAGGAATAACCGTCACTTGTTTCTGCACCCCTTCTCCTCTTTCGCGATCGACGGGTTCATCTCAACTTCAAAGTGCTTATGGCCAAGAGCCCCAATAATATGGAGAGAATCCAAAACCGAACTATGATCTTGGGCTCGGGCCACCCCTTCATCTCGAAGTGATGATGAAGGGGGGCCATGCGAAATATCCTCTTCCCCCTCATCTTGAAAGACGAAACCTGCAAGATCACAGATAGGGCCTCCACCACAAAGATGCCCCCAACTATTGCGAGGAGCATCTCCTGCTTGGTCACGACAGCTACGGTCCCCAAAGCAGCCCCGAGGGAGAGGGACCCCACATCTCCCATGAACACCTCTGCGGGATAGGCGTTGAACCAGAGGAATCCCATTCCAGCGCCCACGAGGGCGCCACATAGAATCGCGAGCTCCCCCACGCCAGCCACATACGGAATCTGAAGATACTGGGCTGTCTTTATGTTCCCAGTGAGATAGGAAAATATGAGATACGTGCCGGCAGCTATGGTCACTGGGCCTATTGCCAGGCCATCCAAGCCGTCAGTGAGGTTCACGGCATTGGCGCATCCCACGATCACGAACAGGGCGAAAGGAATGTACAGGGGCCCCAAGTCTGGTTGAATTTCTTTGAAGAACGGGAAGGTCAAAGTGGTCGAAAAGGCAGGATAATGGGCGAGGACAACAGCGGTGACCCCTGCAATGATGAATTCCAACAGCAGCCTCAATCTTCCACTCATTCCCTTGTGGCTTTTGGTCCTCACCACCATAAGATCATCTAGAAATCCCACTGCAGCGAAACCAATGGTGGTCCAGAGAACTAGCCACACGTAGACATTAGTGAGATCTGCCCAAAGGAGGGTGGCGAGGACAGCCGAGCCCAATATGAGAAGACCTCCCATTGTGGGGGTGCCTTCTTTGCTCAGGTGCCTCTGGGGGCCATCTCTTCTTATGGCCTGACCCACGTAATGGAGCTTGAGCTGTCTTATGACCCACGGCCCCACAACCAAGCAGATGAGAAGAGCCGTTATTATGGCGTAGATGGTCCTGAAGGTTATGTACCTGAAGACGTTGAAGAACGAGTGGTATTCCACAAGTGGATACAGGAGGTGATAAAGCATGGGTCAATCAGCTCCCTGTGCCCATTGTTTCAACCTCTCCACCACTTTCTCGAGGGCAGCGCCCCTGGACCCCTTGACCAGGATCCTGTCCCCTCTTTTGAGTCTCGTTTTCAGGAGTTCCTCGCAATCCTCGAAGCTCTCGACCGCGAGAACCTCCTCTGGCCTCCTAGGGCTTTTGGCCTCCCTCGCTCCACTGGCCACCTCCTCCGACCACTGACCAATGGCAACCAGGAAATCCACGCCAATCTCAGCGGCCTGTCGACCCAAATCCCTGTGGGCAGCCCCGGCCATGCTGCCAAGTTCTCTCATCTCCCCCAGGATTGCGACCTTTCTGCCCTCGCCTCCCTTGCAAAGGAGTTCCAGGGCAGAGGACATGGAGGAAGGATTGGCATTGTAAGAGTCGTCTATTAGGGTCATGCCATTGGGCAGCTCCACGATATTGAGCCTCCCCCACTGGGGTTTGAAACTTTCGAGGCCCCTTAGGATCTCCTCGGCCTTTGCCCCTAGCGCCCAGCAAGCAGCAGAGGCAGCGATGGCGCACTTCAAAATGGGCATTCCTTGCCCTTTTAGCCTCACCCTTACTCTTTCTTCTGGAAGGACGAGGGTGAAACTCGCCCCCTCCGGTGCGAAAGGTCTCAATTCATCTCCCCTGATCATGGGCTCCCCTTCAAATCCGTAAGTCACACGTCGGGCCTCGCATTCTTCGGAAAGAGCCACTATATGGGGATCGTCCAGGTTCACTAAGGCCACATCCTCCCTTGATAGGAATCTAAAGAGTTCCCCTTTTTCCTTGGCAACTCCATCTATGGATCCCAGCTTCTCCAGATGGGCTGGAGCTATCTGAGTGATGAGACCCAACTGGGGCCTCAGGATCTCGCACAATCGAGCGATCTCTCCGGGCTCGCTGGTTCCCAACTCCACGACAGCCACCTCATGGCTCTGGTCGAGCTTTAAGAGGGTAAGGGGGACACCTATTCTATTGTTCAGGTTCCCCTCATTTCTGAGGACCTTTCTGTTCAAGCTCAGGACTTGGGCCACCATGTCCTTGGTTGTGGTCTTGCCGTTGCTTCCTGTTATTCCCATTGCCCGCACGGGATGTAGCTCCCTCCACCTCTTGGCGATCTCACCCAATGCCCACAGGGTGTCTCGCACCTGTATCACTGTAACTCCCTTGGAGCGAGCCAGCTCCAGGACCTGGGATTCTATCCTCGAGACTATCAGCCCCGAAGCCCCTATTTCCATGGCCAAGGGAAGGAAATCGTGGCCATCGAATCTCTCCCCCGTCAATGCCAGAAACACTTCTCCCGGGTGCATGGTCCTCGTATCCGTGGAAAGGCCTTTGGGGACCATGACGGAAGTGCCGCATAGAAGAGACCCCTTGGCGACCCTGGCCATTTGGTCGAAGGAAAGGAATTCCCCTGCGTGCTTTTCAGCCAAATCTTTCCTCCAGAGCCCTTCTTGCGACAACCCTATCGTCGAATGGCACTCTCTCGTTCCCCAGGATCTGGTAAGTCTCGTGTCCCTTCCCTGCAATGAGGACCACATCTCCCGGCATCGCCCTCTTTACGGCCCACTTTATGGCCTCTGCTCTATCCTCTATCACGGCATATGCCGGGTCTGACCCGTCCTCGTGGGGTTCCCTTCTAGCCATGGATGTTCCCTTGAATCCCTCCACTATCTCCTGGATTATGGCCATTGGGGGCTCACTTCTGGGATTGTCGCTCGTCACAACTGCCAAATCGCAGTGGGCCGCGGCAGCCTTTGCCATGAGGGGTCTCTTCCCCTTGTCCCTGTCCCCTCCGCATCCAAACACCCCTATGAGTCTTCCTTCAGCCAAGCTTCTCGCCGTCTGGAAAGCCCTGTCCAGGGCGTCTGGAGTATGGGCGTAGTCCACAAGGACCAATACACCCACTCTCTCCCCCCCGGGAACTATCTCCATGCGACCCGGAACTGGAGGAAGGGAGTCCAGACCTTTCCGCCATATCTCAGGCTCAATTCCCAGTGCCCAAGCCACAGTGCACGCAGCGAGGACGTTCCACACATTAGGCTGGCCCAAAAGGGGGCTACGGATCTTCTCATCTATTCCGTCTCCCACAATCCTCATCTCGCTGCCCCGAAGACTGACTTTCCATTCCACGATCCTCAATTGGCACGACTCTCCCTTTCCGTAAAAGATCGTCCTTGCCCGGGTGGAAAGGGCCAGCTCAAGGGATGAGGGATCATCTCCGTTGAGTACAGCCACACCTCCCTCGCCTTCAGGTTTGAGATACTCCTCGAAGAGCCTTTTCTTGGCACCGAGGTATGCCTCCATTGTCCCATGGTAGTCGAGATGGTCCCTTGTCAAGTTAGTGAAGACCCCAACCTGAAAGGCGCATCCGGCAACTCTCCTCTGATCCAGAGCGTGGCTTGTTACCTCCATTATCAAATGGGTGATCCCGTCAGATCGCATCTGCCTCATTATGGCATGGAGTTGCAACGGATCGGGGGTGGTGTTGGAGGCCTCGAGAACATTTCCCCTCCACCTATAACCTATAGTCCCCACTATCCCCACGGATATCCCCGCTGCCTCGAGGATGGACTTGAGGATATAAGAGGTCGTCGTCTTGCCATTTGTGCCTGTTATGCCCACTAAAACCAGCTCCCTTGCCGGGACACCATGGAGATTGGCGGCTATTAAGCCAAGGGCCTCCCTGGAGTCAGGGACCCTCACTTGGGCCACTGATGGAGGCAATTTGGGAACTATCCTCTCCGATACTATGCAGGACGCTCCCCTTCTGAGTGCCTCGTCGATGAAATCGTGCCCATCCATGTTGGTCCCTTTGACCGCGACAAAGAGGCTTCCCGCTTTGACTTTGGAGGAGTGGGACACAACTTCCAGAACCTCTATCTGGGGATCTCCCCTCAGCTCCAACACGTCCACGGATTGGAGAAGGTCTTTGAGCCTCAAATTTTCACCCCTTCCATGGTGGAGGGCTACTTCCGCTGACCCCGAGGATTTGGGCCTCGGCCCCGGAGCCCAGAGATATTTTTTCCGTTTCCCAGGAGGGCCTAGAGGGCCCCTCCCCCGGCTGATCCGTTCTTACCTTGAGCCAACAATCTTTCTTCCGGGTAGATGCCCAGGATTCCCATGGCATCCTTGAGGATCTCCCTGAAAATGGGCGCTGCGGTCTGCCCACCGTAAATATTTCCCTGGGGCTCGTCCACAGCCACAAGCACGCATAGCCTGGGATCGTTGGCCGGGGCAAAGCCAACGAAGGAGGCCACGTACTTTCCCTTCATGTAGCCCCCATTTCGGAGATCTGGCTTCTGGGCAGTCCCTGTCTTGCCAGCTATCTTGAACCCCTCCACTGCTGCCTGGGAACCAGTGCCCTCGGAGGACACCACTGATACCAGGATCTTGGTCACCTCCGCGGCAGTGGTGGGCGAGATCGCTTGTCCCACCTGCTGAGGGGTCCTTCTCTCCACTGTATTCCCTTGGGCGTCCAAGATTTCCTTGACCACATAAGGTCGCATTATCCGGCCCCCATTTGCCAAAGCAGAGAATGCAGTGGCTAGCTGAAGGGCCGTGACCGAGACACCCTGGCCAAATGATATGGTAGCAAGCTCTATGGGAGCCCACTTAGGAGGCCTCAGGAGACCCGAGGCTTCTCCTGGAAGGTCTACGCCCGTCGGTCTTCCGAACCCGAACCTCCGGATATAAGAATAGACCCTCTCGGCTCCCATTGACAGACCAATTTTGGCAGCCCCTATGTTGCTGGACTTCTGGATCACTCCGGAGAGGGGCAAAGTGCCGTAGCGGTGGATATCCCTTATTACCTTGTCGTGGATCCTGTATGCTCCGGATTCGCAGTAGATGGGATCCGAAGGCCGAAAGGCCTTCTCCTCGATTGCCCCAGCCACTATGAAGGGTTTGAAGGCTGATCCGGGCTCGTAGGAGTCCGTTATGCAACGATTTTTGAGGGTCCCTTCTGGATACTGCTTGTACGTGTTGGGGTTGAACGTCGGGACATTGGCCATAGCGAGAATCTCGCCTGTTCTGGGATCCATCACTATGGTCATTCCGCCTTTTGCCTTGGCCGCCTCCACCCCCTCGAGGAGCCTTTGCTCCGCGATGTACTGGATTTCCTTGTGAATCGTGAGGACGAGATTTTTCCCATCCCTTCTTGCGACAACGACACCCTCTGCCGCACCAAGGGGTCTTCCCAGGGCATCGTGGTCCACTATGAGCCTGCTAGTCTCTCCTTTAAGAAGACCATCATATTGAAACTCGATGCCTTCGAGTCCTTGTCCGTCGACACCGACGAAGCCCAGAAGATGAGAGGCGAGCTCCAGGTTGGGATAGAATCGCCTGGTCTCCTGCACCACCCCTATGCCAGGGAGGCCCAAGGAACGGACTCTTGAGCCCACAAGAGGCACCACCTGCCTCTTCAACCACACGAAGGGGGCATCCTGCTTGAGCTTCCTGAGAATTGTCTCGTAGTCCAGTTCAAGAATGGCCGAGAGCCTCTTGGCTGTCCCCACTGGATCCTCTATCCGGCCGGGTCTGGCGTAGACAGAGTCCACGGGGATGCTTATGGCAAGATCCTCCCCATTGCGATCGTAGATACTTCCCCTTGCCGGGACAACCGTCACCTCTCGTTGGTAGATCTTCTGTATTTCTGCCCGGAGCTTATCACCGTGTAAGATCTGAATCCTGTAAGCCTGAAACACAACGACCCCGAGTCCACAGCACAAAAAGGCGACCAATCCCATGAACCGAGCGCGCATCCAATCCCTTGCAGTTCCCCTGAGCCTCATGGCATTATCACCACTTCATCTGGCCTCGGGTGCCTTAGATGGAATCTCTTGCGAGCAGCCTCCTCAAGGATTCTGGGAGAGGTCAAGGTAGCCCATTCCAACCTCAGTGCCCTGTTCTCCATCTGGAGCCTCGTCTGCTCCCTTTGGGCTTCCTCCAGGGCATACCTCTCGTGGAGCACCCTCGATTTGGACCAGACCACAAGAACAGACCCTCCAATGATTGTGAGGAGGAGCAGAAATACTTCCACGAGATTTATCCTTAGGGGAAGGCGAAAAGCCGGGCGGTATTTGATCCCCTTGGCCATTTCAACCTCCCTCGGCCCCTCTTACCAGGGCTCTCAGCCTGGCACTTCGTGCACTGGGGTTTCTGGAGACCTCCTCAGGCTTCGGCCTCAAAGGTTTGGGAGTTAAGATCTGGAACGAGGGGTCTCTCGATGCCAGCCCCTTCATGGCCCTCTTCACTATCCCATCCTCCAGCGAATGGTAAGCTATGACGCACATTCTTCCTCCCTCCTCCAGACACGGAGGGATTGAGTCCATGGCTTTCCTCAAGTGATCAAGCTCCTGGTTCACCTCTATTCTTAGGGCCTGAAACACCCTGGTTGCTGGGTGGATTCGACCCCTTCTGGGCACCACCCTTGAGACGATTTGAGCCAGATGATGGGTATCCTTTATGGGCCTGTTGCGCACAATGGATCTTGCAATCCTCGAGGCCAGGGGCTCCTGGCCATTTCTCCGTATGAGCTCCTCGATGGCCTCTTGGGACCAAAAATTGACTATTTGATGAGCTGTGAGCTCAGATCTATCCGGATCGAAGCGCATATCCAAGGGAGCCCTCTCCCTGAAGGAAAACCCCCTGGTTGGGGATGTGAGCTGTTCATAGGAGGCGCCCAGATCGAGAAGCACCCCTCTCGCTCTCGAGTATCCCAGCTCCTCGAGAAAGAGACGGAGCTGTGCGTAGGAGCCTCGCCTCACTATGAGCCTGTCTCCGAAGATCGCGAGTCTCTCCCTGGCCCGCAAGAGGGCTTCAGGATCCCGATCTATGCCGAGGACCTTGACCCCTGACCCGCCCTTTCTCAGAATTGCCTCGGCATGGCCTCCACTGCCCAGGGTCCCGTCCACGTACAGACCCCCCTCCCCGACAGCGAGGAGATCCAGGACTTCCTGGACCATGACCGGCTCATGGAGCTTCTGCTCCCTTGGACCCGCCCCACCCTGAGCCTCGCTTTTTTTTCTCATGGGTAGAAGGGAGCCCGACTGGCGCTTCCTAGCGCCTCCTTTTCTCAAACCGATGCCACCGGGGCCTTTAAGGGCTACTGTCAGGACTTGGCGAGCAAGGAGCATCGGACCCTCTCCTCTCTTGTCTCGAAACACTCTTCCCCCAGTCCAGACGGACTCCCTCATGATAGATATTGAGATAGCACTGCCCTCATCTTCTCCACGTTCTCGGGTTTTGGCCTCCAGAGGGCGGGAGACCAGATCTCAAACTTCTCTATCAGGCCGACAAAGAGGGCCTCCTTGTCCAGGAGGGCATGTTCCCTCAAGCTGGCCGGGATGAGGATCCTGCCCTGCCCATCAAAGGTGCACTCTTGGGCTCCGGACAAGAAGAACCTCCTGAACTGAACAGCCTCGGGCAAAAAGCTCGGGAGGGCCTGGAGCTTCTTCTCCAGCTCGAACCACTCCTCCAATGGATAAGCCACAAGGCACGGATCAAGATCATTGGTGATGATGAAGGTGTTTTGGCCACGGCTAGCTAGGACTTCCCTGAATCTTGAAGGTATGCTGACCCTCCCCTTGGTATCAATGGTGTGAGTATAGCGACCCCGAAAGGCCACCTTTATATGGGACATCCCTCCACCTTTCCCCACAATATTGCACCGTTTGCCACTATATGGATATCGCGTGTCTTTGTCAAGGAAAAAATTCACTTCCAGAACACAAATCTTCCCCAATGACCAGTCTAAAACCAGGCACGCCTTTGGGAGTCTCTCGCCTCGAGCCTTCTCAGGCGGGCTCAGGCCTCTCTTAGGAGTCCAAAGGCCCTCTCCAAGAAAAAATTCTCTGTTCTCCGTGGACAATCGCAGGAACAGAAAACCAGTGGCCATGGAAAACTCATGACGGCAATCCCTTAAAGAGCCCATGACCATGCGAAATTGGGTTGAAGGCAGTTAATACTGAGGAGACCCCTTGGAAGGTCAGATCCGCGAGGTCCCAGTTGAAATGAAAATCATGCGATAGAACATTTCTCCATACGGGGGACTCTTAACTGTTGACATATTGCCAAGTTGGACTGTATATATTCGCTGTGAGTAGATAAGGTCTGTCTTCTTCAGGGGGTTGCAGAAAAGGGACGGTCCATGTCCATCCTTGGCGAGCTCAAGGATTAGCTGGAGACTCCCCATGGAGAGGGAGAGAAGAAAAGGACCCAGAAGAGGAGTGGATGAGGCCCTGAGACAGGCGGTGGAGGCAATAGAAGCCCTCGATCGTTTGGCCAAGGGCGAGAAGGTGGATTTTGGCGAATACTATGCCGATCTCGTTGGTATGAGGAACTCTTTGGGTAGGAGGTCAGAGGACAAACACTTGGCGGAGAGCCTCTTTACCACCTTGGAATCTTTGGCCAATAACATTCAGGAGCTCATGGAGAATGGAAGGGCCCTGAGAAGAGTGAGGATCAAGAAGGTCAGGGGAAAGCACTCTGTGGCCATAGGTCCAGGAACAGTGATAGAGGGATGGGAGGAGGCGAGACCCCAGGTAGGCCGGAGTTACAGGGTCTTCAGGGACGACGGGGGCATCTTCAGGTCAGCAGTGGTGGTAAAGGTTGGACAGGGAACGTTCGAGACCAAAAATTCCTTGTACGCGATAGAGGTCCTGGAAGAGAGGAGATGACCCGAGTCAAACTATGCCCTCCTCTTCCACTTTCACCCCCCGAAATATCCTTACAACATCCAGTGGGCTGAGATCCAGGCTTCTATAGTTTCCCGTGAGGATGAGTTCGGCCATGCACTGGCCCACAGCTGGAGCCTGTTGTAACCCATGACCGCTAAAGCCCGTTGCCACAAAAAGGCCTTCAATTCCAGGATACCGGCCTACGAGGCCATTTCTGTCCCACGAGCACATCTCGTATAGACCACACCATCCCCTTATGAGCCTCAATCTCTCGAAGGAGGGGACCCACTTGGCCAGAGAGGGCCAGATTTCCTCGAAGAAGAAATCCCGGTCCCACTGGAAACGAAATCCAGGGACCTCCTCCCTGGATTTTCCCGTGAGGACAAGCCCCCCTGTCTCTCCCCTGAAGTACAGATCGTGGGGATCTATTATCATGGGGATTGATCCCGCAAATGTCTCCGCGGGGCGGAAGCAATATGCCATCCTTGGGAGAGGCTCCACAGGAAGAGAAATGCCCGCTGTCTTGGCGAGCTCCCCTGACCAGGCTCCAGCTGTCAACACGACGCATCTCCCTTCTATTACCTCCCCCCTTTTGGTCTTGACCCCTCTCATGCGGCCCTCTTCCCTGAGGAGCTCAACCACTTCCTCCTTCAGATATGTGAGCCCCAAGGACCTCGCCTTTCTCAGGTACCCCTGGAGAACACCATATGGGTCCACGTAACCAGCCTTGGGTCCCCATGAGCCTCCAACAACGCCATCCACATTGAGTGGGGGGAACACCTCTTTTATCTCCTCGGGCCCGAGAAGCTCCACTTCCGCTCCTAGGGACCTCTGGACTCCACAGTATCTTTTCAACCTGGGAAAGTTTTCCTCGTTGGCCAAAAATAGGTATCCCACTTGCTTGAACTCCGCATGGGCCGGTTCCCCATCCACCTCCATCTCCTCATCGAACCTCAGGAATCGTTCCAGGCAGAAAAGACCTATTCGAATGTTGATCTCGCTCGTGAATTGCTGCCTGACCCCACCAGCACTTCTCGGTGTCGTCGCATATTCGTATGTGGGATCCTTCTCGAGGATGACCACTCTGCCATCGATCCCTTCCTTTAGGAGGTGGTACGCGATGGCAGCGCCCATCACTCCACCTCCCACAATGATTACGTCGAAGCCCCTCTTAGCCATGATGTCCGGCCGCGCGGAGGGGTCAAATCCTCCCCCTCTTCTCCTCTTCCTCCAACACTTCCTTCACTATCCTCACACCTTGCGCGATTTCTTCCTCTTCTATTGTGAGGGCCGGTGCGAACTCCAGCGCCGATCCCATTGCCCTTATTATCACTCCCTTGTCCCTTGCCCTCCTCACTATCCTCGATATCCTTTCCTGGGGAAGGGGGGATCTCGTCTTCTTGTCCGCCGTGAGGTCCAGGGCAAGCCAAAGACCAGTTCCCCTGGCCTCTCCCACCAAACCGTGTTCCTCCAATTCCTTTAGAGCGTCCAAGAAGAACTCCCCCATTTTCCTGGACCTCTCCACGAGCCTTTCCCTCTCCATTATCTCGAGGTTCTTGAGAGCAGCCGCACAGCTCACGGGGTGATTGGCATAAGTGTGGAGGTGATAGAAGGTCTCAATGGGCCCTACAACCTCCTCTGTGCAGCCAACTGCGCCCAGGGGGAGGTAACCACTGGATATCCCCTTGGCCATGGTCATGAGATCCGGTTCCACCTCGAAATGTTCTATCCCGAACCACCTGCCTGTTCTTCCAAACCCGCATATCACCTCGTCGTCTATTAGGAGGATGCCGTAATTGCGGCAGATCTCAGCGACCAAAGGCCAGTACTCCTTCGGAGGGGCATACGCCCCAAAGGCTTGCTGTATTGGCTCACCCAGGAAAACGGATATCTGCTCGGGGTCCTCGAACTCTATGAGTCGTTCTATATCCCTGGCGCAAGCTAGATCACAGGCCGGATAGCTCAGGTGCAAGGGGCATCTGAAACAATAAGGTGACTCAGCGAATATCACCCCAGGGCCGAGTGGTTCCATCATGTGCCTCATGGGCAGCACGGAGCCCAGGGCCCTGAGGGCACCATTTGTCACCCCATGGTATGCTCCCCTTCTCGAGATTATTTTGTAACGCCTCTTTTCCCCTTTGAAGTAGTTATAATGACGGGCCAGTTTTATGGCTGCCTCCACTGCCTCGGATCCGTCGCACACGAAGGTGAACCATTCTATTTTTCCGGGCGCTATTTCTCCGAGCTTTTTCGCCAGGGCGAGGGCAGGCTCGTTTCGGTACTGCATTGGGGTCATGTACGTGAGCCTGACCATCTGGTCATAGGCTGCCCTTGCCACCTCTTCCCTTCCATATCCTATGTGCACTGGCCTCGTGTTCCCAGCTGTCAAGTCCAGGTATTTTTCCCCCTTTTCATCGTAGAGCCAGACTCCTTCCCCGCGCACCATAACCGGTGACTCCTGCCACTCAACCTTTGAGGTCCTGTGCATTATGAGCCTAGAATCCATCTTCTCATCCCCTCTCCACACTCTCATTGAACATCTCATGGGCCTGATAGGAGCTTCGCACTAGTGGCCCACTTGCAACCTTCTCGAACCCCATCTTCACCGCCTTTATTCTCCACTGTTCGAACTCCTCGGGCGATACATATCTGGCCACTGGCAAGTGAGCCTTTGAAGGTCTCAGGTATTGACCGAGGGTGAGCATCCTGCATCCTGCAGCCACCAAGTCCTCGAGAACCCCTTCCACCTCTCCCTCATCCTCCCCTAGCCCGAGCATGAGCCCGCTTTTTGTGGCAACCTGCGGGGAGATCTCCTTCACCTTTGCCAGGAGCTCCAATGATCTTGAGTAATCAGCCCTTGGCCTCACTATGGGATAGAGCCTAGGGACTGTCTCCACGTTATGGTTCAAGACATCCGGCCCTGCCTCCAAGACCACCTCCAGAGAGCCCCTCGATCCTCCGAAATCTGGTACCAAAACCTCTACCTTCGCGCCGGGGATGGCCTTCTTCACCTGGGCTATGGTCCTGGCAAAATGGCTGGCTCCCCCATCTGGCAAATCGTCCCTGGTTACCGATGTTATGACCACGTACTTGAGACCCATCCTGTAGGCTGCCTCCGCAACCCGCGCTGGCTCATCGGGATCCAGTGGACCAGGTCTGCCGTGGGCCACTGCGCAAAAACCGCAATTCCTCGTGCACACATCCCCCATAATGAGGAAAGTTGCTGTGCCTGCAGAAAAGCACTCTCCTCTGTTAGGGCAGAGGGCCTCCTCGCACACCGTGTGCAGCCGAGTCTCCCTGAGGTGGCTCACGACAGATGAGAATGCCGGACCAAGAGAAAGCCTCCTCTTAAGCCAAGGAGGCTTGGGAATAATGTTATCCTTCATTTGAGCCCATATCCCTCACTATCTCTCCCTGAAAGGGAGCCCTTTTGGGCCTTCATGGCGCCTCCCCAGAGCCTCTTTCTCCCAAAAGAGGGGTCAATTGGCCCTTTCCATTTTCTTCCAGGGAGTCCTGTCCAGATAAACCTTCACAGCGAATACCTGCTCTAAATCCTTCACAATCCCCCTTTTCACAGCTCCTATATCAACCCCCTTTCCCAGCTCAACTGCCATGCTTGTCATCTCCACCCCCTTCAGCCCACACGGCTCCATCAAACCGAAGGGCCTCAAATCCATATCCACATTGAGAGCTAGCCCGTGGAAGGCTATCCCACTTCTCACCGCTATTCCCAGGCTCCCTATCTTCCTTCCTCCAACCCAGACCCCCCTATTCATGGGGTTTCTACATCCTTTCAAGCCAAATCTCGCAAGGGTCCTTATCATGACCTCTTCAAGTCCGTTCACGTATTCCATCACATTCAGACCGTTCAACCTGAGATTCACTATTGGATACACGACCAGCTGGCCTGGTCCATGATATGTCAAGAGACCACCTCTCTCTACTGCCCTCAAAGCAATTCCCATTCTTCTCAGGATATCCTCGCTCACCTTGAGACCACCTAGGTCTCCTCTCCTCCCAACTGTCACAACTGGCTCGTGCTCCACCATCAGGACAACGTCCTTGGGCTCTTCTTTGGCTACCTTTTTCTCCACGAGTTCGAGCTGAAGAGCCCGGCAATCATCGTATTGCATGAGGCCCAAATCAACCAGGTACCAGGCCCTCATCTTCGCCTTTGCCCTCGGATCTCTGGGAGATCCTACCACAAACGAGCTCGCACCAAAAGCCAAGGGGACCTCCGCTCCCGATTACCGAGAAGCTTTGCTAGGGACCATTGCCCTCATTGACCCAACATGTTGAATTTCCATATAATGGCGCTGGATTGGGAGGAAGGAATGCTCCTCACAGTGTGGGTTCACCTGAATGTTCTCCTCGCCTTTTTCACCCTTGCCTATCCAAGGGTAGTCCTCTCCATCCTCGACCCGTCGGGCAATCTGGCTCACAAGGTAGCGCGCCTATGGGGTCGATGGATTCTCGCCTCAGCTGGGATCCCAGTCAAGGTGAAAGGAAGGGAGAAGCTCCTTCGCGATAGACCACAAGTTATATTCTCGAACCATTCCAGTTACTTCGACGTTTTCTGCTTGCTCGCCTATCTCCCGATTCAGTTTCGGTGGTTGGCCAAAGCCGAACTCTTTCGGATTCCCCTTTTTGGCAAGGCAATGGAGTATGGCGGATACATACCCATTGACAGATCGAATCCAAGAAGGGCCCATCAGAGCATGACTCGAGCAGCACAGAGGATAAAGGATGGCACTTCCATAGTGATTTTTCCGGAGGGGACGAGGAGCGAGGATGGCAGGCTGAAGGAGTTCAAGAGCGGTGGGGCCATACTCGCCATAAAGGCCCAAGTGCCCATTGTGCCAGTGGCTGTAGTGGGAACCCATGATGTCATGCCCAAAGGGAGCTTGAGGGTCAAAAGGAGAGCCATTGAGCTGAGGATAGGGGAGCCCATCTCCACGGCGGGGCTCACCCAGAGGGACAGAGATCTAGTCCTGGAAAAGGCCAGAGAGAGCATATTGAAGCTGCTGGAGGAAGGCTGAATTGGACCTGGTGGCTGAGGATAGCAGCGTTCATTGGGTAGCACTCGGTGGCGTGGGGGAAATAGGCCTCAACTGCATGGCCCTCACCTGTCAGGGTAAGGTGCTTCTTGTGGATGCGGGATCCATGTTCCCAGAGGAACACATGCCTGGGGTGGATTTAGTGATACCGGACCTCAGACCTTTAGCCCGTGCCGAAGGGAAGATATTGGGGCTCATTCTCACCCATGGACACGAGGACCATATCGGCGCAGTCCCATATTTGGTTAAGTGGTTCCCGGACATAGTCATCTATGGTTCTCGTTTCACCCTAGCCCTGGTGAAGGAAAAACTCCAGGAGCACAAATTCCAAGAGCTCCCCACCATGATAGAGGTTGGCTCGAGGGATGTCGTGACCATGGGGCCCTTCAAGGTGGAGTTCCTGAGAGTCTGCCACAGTATAACCGAGGGATTCGCCCTGGCCATAAGGAGCCCACAGGGGGTTATCCTCCATGCTGGAGACTTTCGCTTCGACCCGTCGCCAGTTGGCGAGCCCCCAATGGACATCCACCGGTTCAGCAGCTATGGGGAGCGAGGGGTGAGGCTCCTCCTGAGTGACTCGACCAATGTTGAGAGGGCGGGATGTTCTGTTTCCGAGAGAGAGATCCTGTCCAACCTGAGGAGGATATTCGCCGAGTGCAAGGGCAGGATGATCCTCTCCACCTTCTCATCCAATCTCCAGAGAATAAGGGAGGTTGTGGAACTCACCCAGGAATTTGGAAGAAGGCTCCACCTTTCGGGAAGGAGCATGGTGACTATGGTGCGTCTGGCCAGGGATCTGGGGTATCTCCACATGCCGGACTCCCTTCTCGTAGAGGCCCAAGACCTCCAAAAGGTAGAACCGGCCAAACTCGTGATCCTCACCACTGGAAGCCAGGGAGAACCCTTCTCTGCCCTCTCCCTCATGGCCCAGAACAGGCACAAGTGGCTGAAGGTGGGAAAGGGGGATACCGTGGTCTTCTCCTCGAGGTTCATCCCCGGAAACGAGAAGGCCATCTTCGAGATAATAAACTCCCTTTTCCGCAGGGGGGCGAAGGTCCTCTATGAGCCCCTGGCCCAAGTGCATGTATCTGGCCATGGGAGCAGGGAGGAACTGAAGCTCATGATACACCTCACCCAGCCCGAGTTCTTCATCCCCATCCACGGAGAATTTCGACATCTTGTGCAGCACAAGGAACTGGCAGTTGAAGTGGGAGTCGAGGAGCAAAAAGCCATCCTGGCCCAAAATGGAGAGATTTACAGGATTCACGATAAGGGCATTGAGAAAATAGGGTGCATACCAGCTGGCCGCATCTATGTGGACGGAAAAGGGGTGGGGGATGTGGAGGAGACTGTATTGAGGGACAGGCAGCATCTGGCAGAAGATGGACTGGTTGTGGCGATGGTCGTCCTCCACAGCCCAACGGGGGAGATCCTCTCAGGGCCCGAGGTCTTCTCCAAGGGTTTCATGCTGGAAGGAGAGGAGACCCGAATAATGATGGAGGCCAGGCAGCTCGTCCTCAACGCCCTCAGGGACATGAGGGATGCCTCGGAAAGTGAGAGGCCAGAAGATCTCGAGGCAGAGCTCAGAGTGGTGCTGAGGAGGTACTTCTGGAGGACAGTGGGAAGGAAGCCCATGATAATGCCTGTGGTGATGAGACTGTGATGGCCCAAGGAGAGGAGGGATGGTGGAAAGCCACCGCACAGCCGGGGGAATGATAGCCAGGGCCAGTTGGTTCCTCTTAAACGGCGAGGAGGAGGAATCTCCCCTGACCCCCATCATCGGTGATAATTGGAAAATGGGGGCTCCCCCAATGAGATCTCTGGACATGAAGGTCAGCAGCGGAAAGGGCCCTGATTATCGGTTTCAGATCTCCCCTCACTTTGACTCGGAATATTCGCGAGCATACTGTAGGGTTAAGCCCCCAGAGTCACCTGTTTGGAGAACCATGCGGGCTAGATGTGTTGGGAGGGTTATGGAGTTTGTGGGAGACGCCCTGGACCGGCTCAGAGGGATTGAAGGGGGCTAAGGGGAGAGAGGCTCTAGGCGGCATGAGGCGCAAGGGAGAGATAGGGGGAAGGGCCCGAGGGACAGTGAGAAGAGCTGCTATGGAGCTCCTAGGTCTTGCCGTGTGGGGTCTTTCCGCATATTTGCTCATGAGCCTTCTTTCTCACTCGGATATGGATCCCTCCTTCAACCGATCGGGAAGCGTATCGGTTGTGAGGAATTGGGGCGGAATTGTGGGGGCTTATGTTTCGGATCTGGTCCTTCAAATCTTGGGGGTCGTGGGATACGGCCTGATCGTCTTTGGAGCCTGGGCTGGCTGGAGGCTCATAAGGGCAGGGGAATTTTCCTTGACCTCCTTGCAGGTCTCGGGCATTGGGCTGGGTGCAGTTGCAATTTGTGGCATAGTGCACGTGCTGGTAAGGGCATTCGGTGGATCCCCATCTCTCGAAAAGGCAGGAGGAATAGTAGGCTACATTCTCTGCTCATTGCTCCTGGGGTATTTGAATCCTGGAGGCACCTGGCTCTTTCTGCTCCTTCTTCTTTGCGTGAGCCTCATCCTTGTGAATCGAGCTGGGGTCCTCAACCTCTTCAAAGTGCCCTTTGAGATGGTCAAGGAAGCCTCGGGGCGGGTGGTTGACAAACTCAAGCCCAAGGCTCGAGTAGCGGGTAAGGGCAAAGGCCCTCCCAGGATCATGAGGGGGGGAAAAGGGCCCAGGGTGGAAGAGCCGGAAATAATAGAACTCCCCCGGAAGCCTCCCCCCAAGCCGAAGCCGGTGCAGGACACTCTACCTTTTGCCGGGAAAGGGGGTTACAGATTCCCTCATCTGGCCCTCCTGGATGAACCCCCTCCCAGCGAGTTCAGGGTAGACAGAGAAACCCTCAGGACAAACGCGCTCCTTCTGGAGAGGAAGCTTGCGGATTTCGGGGTCCAAGGGAAGGTGACCGAGATACATCCAGGCCCCATAGTGACCCTCTACGAATTCGAGCCAGCCCCAGGAGTCAAGATAAGCAGGATAGTGAGCCTCCAGGACGATCTGGCCATGGCTTTGCGGGCCCTCAGCATAAGGATAATAGCACCCATCCCCGGGAAGGCTGCAGTGGGTGTGGAGATCCCCAATGCGAGAAGGGAGACGGTCTTTCTCCAAGAGATACTCGCCTCGGAAGCATTCCAGAAGGCCACCCACAAGCTCACCATTGCCCTGGGCAAGGACACTGTAGGCCGTCCAGTGGTGGCAAACTTGGCCTCAATGCCCCACCTCCTCATAGCCGGGGCCACTGGCTCTGGGAAAAGTGTCTGCCTCAACGCCATAATCACGAGCATCCTTTTCAGGGCGACCCCCGAGGAAGTCAAATTCCTCATGGTTGATCCCAAGCGGCTGGAGCTCTCTGTGTACAGGGATATCCCCCATCTCCTTCATCCAGTGGTTGTGGAGCCAAGAAAAGCAGCTGTGGCTCTGGGATGGGCGGTGAGGGAGATGGAAAGGCGTTATAGGTGGATGGAACGTTTGGGAGTCAGGAACATAGACAGGTACAATGCCCGAATGGCGAAGGGTGGAGTCCCTACGACCCCTTGGTCTTCCGAAGAGCAAGAGGCCCTGCCCGAGAGGCTACCTTATATAGTTGTGGTAATAGATGAATTGTCGGACCTCATGATGGTTGCTTCCAGGGATGTGGAGGAAGCGGTCCTCAGGCTCGCTCAGATGGCCAGGGCAGCGGGAATTCACTTGGTAGTCGCGACCCAGCGACCCTCCGTCGACGTCCTCACAGGAACCATTAAGATCAATCTTCCGGTCCGCATAGCATTTCAGGTGACCTCGAAGTTCGACTCAAGGACCATTCTCGACACCCAGGGAGCAGAACATCTCCTCGGGGCCGGGGACATGCTCTTCCTGCCACCCGGGACAGCTGGTCTCCAGAGAATCCACGGTGCGTACGTCTCCGAAGGCGAAGTCAAAAGAGTCGTGGACTTCCTCAAGCAGCAGGCCACCCCTCGCTACGATCCCACAGTGCTCCAGCCCTCTTCGGATTCGTCAGAGGAGGAGGGAGACGCTTTCATGGACGAGAAGTACGAGGAGGCCGTAGCCCTTGCCAAGAGACTGAGACACGTCTCCATCTCCTCCATCCAGAGGCATCTGCGCATAGGATACAATAGAGCTGCTAGGATAATTGAGAGGATGGAAGCTGAAGGAATAGTGGGTCCGGCAGACGGAAGTAAGCCCAGGGAAGTATTGGTGCGCTCCGGTGATTCGTGATACGATCAAAATAAGAGATTCGGGGATTCGCGAGGGCGAAAGGGACAAATGGAAAAGGGAAAGAGGACCTGGGTTCTATTCTCCATATTGGCAGCGATACTGGGATTCGTCCCCACGACAAATGGCCAGCCAGCGGCCCAAATCCTAGCAAGGCTTCAAGAACACTACCAAAGAATCAAGACCTTGGAGGCTGAATTCCATCAGGAGACCACCTTGCCCATAACGAGCAGAGTGAGCAGGGCAAGGGGAAAGATGTATCTCAAGCTGCCAGGGAAGATGCGCTGGGAATATCGGGAAGGGCAGGACAAACTCGTGGTCATCAATAATGGAATCATGTGGTTTTACGAACCAGAGGAGAGGCAGGTGACGGTCACGGACCTGAGCAAGGTGCCAAATTCCCAAGAGCTCCTCACGTTCCTCACGGGGATAGGGGACTTGAGAAGGGATTTCTTGCTCAATGAGACAGTTACAACGAGGGAAGGATCCATAGTCATACAACTTTTGCCCAAAGCAGCAAGGTCCCAATGGAAAGCGTTATGGCTAGTGGTGGATGGTTCCTCGTACAACGTCCTCCAAACTTTCTTCGAAGGGATTCAGGGAGAAAAGACCATCATCTCCTACACCAACATCCGAGAGAATGTGGAGTTGCCAGAGGAACTCTTCGCCTTCCAGATCCCGGAAGGGGTGGATGTGCTGCATTACCCCACAGAAGAAAAGGCCCCCTGAAGAGAATGGGTCCTAAAGTTCACCTGGTGAGCCTAGGTTGCCCCAAGAATTCCATAGACAGCGAGATTCTCCTTTCTACGCTACTCCGAGAGGGCTACGAGCCGACCCCGGACCCTCAAGAAGCGGATCTTATATTCGTCAATACCTGTGCCTTCATCGAGAAGGCCAGGGAGGAGGCAGTGGACACGATCCTCGAAATGGCTTCATGGAAGGAGCTGGGAAGATGCAGGGGTCTCATTGTGGTGGGCTGTCTTGCCCAGAGATATGGCGAGGAGCTTCTGGATCTCATGCCCGAAGTCGACCTCTTTCTCGGGACAGGTGAGATTCCGAAACTGGGACAACATCTCGAGAACCTCCAAAAAACAGGCGGAAGATACAGTCAGGTGGGCCTTCCCCATTACATTTTGGAAGAGGAGCCGGGGGCGAGAAGATTCGTCTCGGGCCCCACAGCCTATGTTCGAATAGCTGAGGGATGTTCCAACAGGTGTTCTTACTGCGCGCTGCCATCCATAAGAGGGCCCCTGAGGAGCAGACCTTTGAGCTCCATAGTGCGGGAAGTGAGGGACCTCGTAGAGAGGGGAGTGAGGGAGGTGATCCTGGTGGCTCAAGATACAACATCCTATGGGATGGACCGTTCTGGGACAAGTGAGCTTCCCTTGCTTCTCTCGGAGCTGGATAGGATAGAGGGGTTACACTGGTTGAGGGTGATGTACGTGCATCCCAGGGGACTGGACGAGAGGGTCCTAGAAGCCTTGGCTAGAACCCAAAAGCTTTGTCCTTATTTGGATGTTCCCATCCAGCACGCATCTAGCAAGATCCTGCAAAGGATGAACCGTGGGATAGGCCCCGATGATATTCGGGTGAGGATCTCCATGCTGAGGGAGGCTATCCCGGGCATTCACCTGCGCTCCACGGTGATAGTGGGCTTCCCAGGGGAGACAGAGGAGGATTTCGAGGAACTTCTCCAGTTCTTAGACGAAATCAGATTCGACTGGCTGGGAGGCTTCGTGTATTCGAAGGAGGAGGGAACAGAGGCTGCTCGTATGCCCCATAAGGTCCCGAGGAGACTTGCCAAACAAAGGCTCTCCGAGGTGATGACGAGACAAAAGGCAATCACTCAGAGGGCTTTGGAGAGATGGGTGGGAAAAGAGGTGGAGGTTCTCGTGGAGGGAATTAAGAGAGGCTCCTTTTCGGGCAGGACAAGTTTCCAAGCTCCTGAGATAGATGGAGTGGTGCGGGTGAAGGGAACCACTAACCCAGGGCGCGCCTTCGCCAGAGTGCTGGTCACTGGAGTCAGGGGCTACGACTTGGAAGGGTCTTTGATCCCCCTGAGCTCATCTAGCTCATCCGGGCTTTGAGGTTTGTGGAAAAGGGGCTCATCCAAATCCAGGACCTTGAGGGGGCTTTTGCCAGTGAACATGCGGATTATCTGACCAATGGTATAGGCTGGTCCTTGGAGGACCAGATGGCAATTTTTGAAAGTGCATCCATGGATCTCTGTGTCTCCCCTTTCCAGCACAACGATACAGTCTTCGAATTCGCAGTGCTCGAAGGCCTTTCCATCCAGTTCTATCCTCTGCTTTTGAAACCTAGAGTTCTTGTGCCTCACCCTGTAACCTGTCATCTGTCCTTTGCCTCCACCTAGCTTGGTGTTTCATGACTTCAACAACTCCTCTTTTCTTCCAGCCACTTCCAGCCGCCGATCCAGGATCCCCACCGGCATGTCTCTCCCCCGGACGTCAATCTCTGGCCAAGACCTCTGTGATGTCCTTTTCCCTGAGCATGCTCCTTTTCCAGCTCTCGAGACGAGGGACAAGAAAAGGAAGCAACCTCAAGGAGAAATAAGGAGGGAAAAAGGGAAGTCCGATCATGTCCCCGAAGATCATGAGAAAGAGCATGTCCTCAAGGGCCTTCCTCTCGCGACGGAGTTCTGGCTCGAGCTCGTAAAGGGTCGCCCCGGAGGCGAGCTCCTTCAAGGCGCTTCTCAAGCGACTGAGTGTTTGCTGAAAACCCTTCAAGAGATCCCTGGCCTCCGAGTACATGGCTATAGCTCTACCTCAATGGCGACTTACCACATGCAAATATAGGCTTCCCTTGAGAAAAGAACAATCTCTCGGAGTTTTCTTGGAATGCCATTCTTTCTTCCGCCCCCACTCCACCAGATAACCTCTCGCAGAGGAAACTCCTTATCTCCATTTATCGAGCAGTGGGGATACTCCATCAGAAGATCTTGGGGATTTGATGGTTCTCTCACCATTCGCCCTCTTTTTCCGCGCGGCGGCTCAGGGCCAGAAGGGCCTCCTTACGCTCCTTTGTATTCTCTATTGCAATGAGAAGGTTATCCACTGGACTAGGCTTGAGCAGAATGTCTCCAACGCCCCCTTCCAATGTCTTTGCCGCTCTCTCCAAGTCCATGTGGCCACTGAGCCTGAGAACTGGGATCAAGGGATCAATCCTTCTTACCTCCTCGAAAACAGCGAGTCCGTCCATGCCTGGCATCTTGAGGTCCAGAACTATCACATCCACTTCATTTCCCTGTTTCAGCCATTCAAGTGCCGTTTCTTCGCCGTTGGCGAGGGAGACATCCAGCCCCCTCCTCCCGAGCACTTTAGCCAGGGCCTCGGCATATATTCCCTCGTCCTCCACAAGGAGAACCTTTATCTTCCCACCCATCGCCAGGCTCCCTACCCTCTTGGAACAACTTCACTGCGTCATTCCCCGCATTGTTTTCAAGGACTGTCACTTCTCCTCCTTTTTTCCCTTCTCTGTCAAGGCCAGCCTCCAACTTGAGCCAGGTCCTCTCGCTCGCTTGGTGAATCTTCTCCACTAGCTCGTCAAGGTCCATGGGTTTGAGCACACAGTGGAAGGCCCCTGCCCTAATCCCCTTGATTCCCATCTCTGTCGAGCCGACCGCTGTGAGGAGGATCACCTCTGTTTCCGGCCACTTGGCCTTCATGATCTTGAGGGCTTCTATCCCGTCAATCCCGGCCATCCTCACATCGAGTATCACCACATCAAAGGACTCCTTCTGTATCCTCCCTAATGCCTCCTCCCCGCTAGGCACACCACAGGCGAGAAATTCCCTGCGATTGAGCACCTTGAGAAGGGATTCCAAGAATTCCTTCTCGTCGTCTACAAAGAAGCACCTTAACTCTGTCCATCGGTGTGTCCCTGGGGAAAGAAACTTCTCATGAGAAACTCTCCACCTCCTATGGTGATTAGGACCATGGGCAAAAAGGTCATCAAAAAATAGCCCGGCATCTCATCACCTCTCCCGTAGCTCAGATATATGCTCAGGGTGAGCTCCCCCAGGATCAGGCCATTGAGGCCACAGATCGCGAGAAACCTCCGAATGTGCATTCTCACGGTGCTTTTCTACCCTTTCCCCTTTATGGCAGCCTTTGTTTTTCACTTCTTCATGAGGTTCTGACGAGTCACGTTCATGACTTTGATGGCCACTCGTTCCGTCCCCTTCACCTCGTAGGCGATCCGCAATATGTCCCCGACTTTAGGCGGGGCTCCTATTTGAGCCTTGGAAGCATTGTAAACAGATGTGATCCCAGTAGGCCTACCGTAGGGATGCTCTTGGGAGAACTCCGTATCGTATTCCTCCAAGGTTATCAACATGGAGTCCTCATCAAACTTCAAACATTTGCCCTGACTAACCTCAGCACATAGCCCAGCTGATGCCACACAGAGGTTTAGCAGGATAATTATCATACCCACGACTGTGTGCCGTCTCATGGTCATCCCTCCTTATGAGGCCTTCGCTAGGGAGCGTTCCAAGGCTTTCTTTTCCCTCAACTCGTTGGCCGCTCCTTTGATCATTACCACTGTTATGTAAGCTGACATCAGCCCAATGGTCACCAATATCAGTCCGGCCGACAAGGAGCTGAACCCAAACTCCTTCAAAATGATCGACACCATGCAGGCGACAACACATATTCCGAATGCCATCCTGATGCCGTACCCTTTCGCGTACTTTGTGGCCACTGTCCCTATTTGAGCTCCTACGGCAGCACCTGTGAGTATGACGAATACCGCAACGAGCTCTATCCTTCCTTTCATGGAGTAGGTGAAGGCACCGTACAGGCCGGATATCGTAACCTCGAAGAGATTCGTCCCCACTGCTATGTGGATGGGACATCCTATCAGGTAGACAAGAGCTGGCATCCTGAGGAGCCCCCCTCCAATCCCTAGGAATCCCGCCAAGACTCCCGTCATGAAGCTTACGGTTATGGGAAGCCACATGGAGCATGTGAAACCCGCTGTCTTGAAGTGGACCATGGGGGGTATCTTGATGCGATGAAGGGTCTTATACCACGTGATGCCTTCTGCCCCTTTCTCTCCCTCGACCACTCCAATCCTCTTTTTCTTGGTGGCCTCGTAGTAGTCGTAGAAGACCATGGCACCTATGAAGGCCAAGAAGCCCACGTAGATCCACCTGACGGTCGATTCTACTTTCCCGAGTCTCTCGAGGTACATGACGAGCTGCGCTCCCACCTCTATGCCGATGAAAGTTCCGAGAATCATTATGAGGCCCAACTTATAGTCCACATTTCCGAACTTGGAATGTCTTATGGTCGAAATCATGGACTTGCCAGCTATATGGGCCATATCCGTCCCTATTGCGAAGGCCATGGGAAAGCCCAATATGTTCAGACCAGGGGTCACCATCCAAGCTCCCCCCATCCCGAAGAAACCGCCTATCACTCCTACTGAGAAGCCCATTAACACAAGACCAGGCCAGAAAATCGTCACACCTGCGATGGGCATGTAAAGATAAAGCCATTCCATGGATTCACCTCCCTCAGTGTTCGATTATCTTTCTCGTCTTGAGATCAATTCCGGTTCGAGACACGAGCCAGTCCATGAGAAGACCCAGAAGAGCCCCATAGAGCACAGTGAGCACAACGGCCCACAGTGCAAAGAGAAGGGTATTAGTGTTGTAGAGATTCGCGAAGTACTTCATGATCCCACTCACCCTCCGCGTGTCCGCTACAATTACGAGATTGGCGGCCTTCTCCCCTCCAGCCCAAACCCAATCGGGAATCCATCCCAGCCCCATGCCAAGCAATCCCACAATCAGTGTCCACAGCCTTCTTGTCTTTGAAACTGACCTCATCTCAACCCCTCCTCTTGCCCCGGTATTTTGCAAGATCTCCTTTTGCGAGATCTCCACGGCCATATCCATAACCAGATCCATGCCAAGAAGCTTCGCGCAATTGCCGGAGAGGAGGCAACGGACCCTTTGAGGGATTGCGCCGGATCGTGCAAGATGTGAAAATCCTTAATGGGTTTAGGGAATTGGAAAAGATGGTCCCCCACGGAGATTTTTCCTTGATTTATCGGTAAGCGGAGAGAGGAGGGAGGTGTTCCCGATGAAGCTCATCAAATGGGATGCGGGCTTGTGGGAACTGCAAGTTCTCGGCTTCAAGGCTGGGACAATGCGTCTCAGGACAAAGCTCCTTCTGGCTATAATTCCCCCTGTTGTTGCGATCCTGGCAGTTACAGGATATGTGACCCATTTTTTTGCCAGCCATTTTCTGAACCAGGCTTTGGAAAGGCATGTCTCAGCTCAGACCTTGGCCATGGCCCACGAGCTCGAGATCTTCTTCCATCAGTGTCGCGAGGATCTTTTGCTTTTGTCTCGCCAACCCTTGAGTCAGACGGACCTTCTCAAAGCCATCCAGGCAAGAAGCCAGATCAGGGGATATACGTATAGAGAGGTGGCCTTGGTGACGCCGAAGGCCAAAGACAACGTCTTCCTCCTGGATGTAGGCCGTGGAGCACTGGCTGTGAGGTCCCAAGACATGGCACAGGTAAAGCCTAGCCCCCTCGTTCTTTTGGAGAAGATGGACCAAATGGCGAAAGGCAGTGTGTGGGTTTCGGACATAATGGAAGTCACCTATCCTCCCAGCAGCGATGGCACCGTAACTCAACCCATTGAGGCCGAGGTCCTTCGATTAGCGACTCCCTACCTCGGAGATGGAGCTTCACCAAAGGGGATCCTTGTAATAGGGGTGGACCTCAAGAGGGTGAGGGAAGTCATGTCGCTATTCAATTCTCCTCGCTCCCCTCTCTTCTCCTTCGTGAGAAGTCCTGAACCTAGATACAGTTTTCTCTTTGACAGGGAAGGATGGATCCTCTTTCAGGCCGAGGCTCCAGAGGATCAGGAAAAGCCCCTTTCCGTCCAGAGGGCGAGGGAGGGACTTTCCGGGACCTTTGGTCGTCCTGGGTTGAATGGTGCTTTCAGGCCAGACCCCTCCCACGAGGACTATTGGAGCATGGTAAGGGAGGTATTGGCTGGAAAAAACGGAACCCAGACCATTCACAGAGGCTCTGGGAATGCCATGGCAGCTAAGGGTTACGCGCCTGTTCGATTCACGATGGGGGTCGAGGAGTCGCCCACAGTCCTCTTTGGCCTATGCTACATTGACAGAAGCCGCCTTCCCCTTTGGGCCGGTTACAGGCAAATAGACGTCATGTTCGTCCTGACCATGATCTCCATAGCGGTCATAGCTGGTATCGTAATCGCCATGAGCGAGTTTCTCACAAGGCCCATCCTTCGTATGGCAGGTAGAGTCAGTGATATGTTGAGGGTGGGAAAATTGGAGGAATTGAACTTGGATGCCAAGGACTACGAGACAGCGGTCCTGAAATCTGCCATAAACGCTCTGATCTCCTCCCTCAGGACGAAGATGGAGGACCTCAGATCCAAAGAGGAGCAACTCCAAGAAGAGCGCCAGAGGGGAAGAGCCCAATTGGAGGAAGAGATAGAGGCCCTGAGAAGGAGATTCTCCCCTCCACAATTGGAAGAGATAGTGGGGGTGGGACCTCTCGTGGAGGATTTGAAGTCCCAGATACTCAAGGCTGCCGCCGTGGATGCGGACGTCTTGATTATCGGGGAGATCGGGACGGGAAAGCAGCTCATAGCAGAGGCCATCCACAGATACAGTAGGCGCAGAAATGGTCCTTTTGTCTCCATCAACTGCGGGGCTCTGGACGAAAACCTCTTATTGGACACCCTCTTCGGCCATGTGAAGGGAGCTTTTACCGAGGCCAAGGAGGACAGGAAAGGAGCCTTTCTCCAAGCCCACGGAGGAACCCTTTTCCTCGACGAGATAGGGACCGCCTCTCCCAAGGTTCAACAGGCACTTCTCAGAGCTTTGTCGGTGAGAAAGATAAGGCCATTGGGAAGCGACAGGGAGTTGGATGTGGACGTGAGGCTCATCGCAGCATCCAATGTGGAGCTCAAGGATCTCATGGCCAAGGGAGGTTTTCGGGAAGACCTCTACTATAGGCTCGAGGTGCTGACCATCAGGACCCCACCTCTCAGGGATCACAAGGAAAACATACCGCTCCTAGTGGATCATTTCCTCAAGCAGGCCTCGAGACTCATGAACAAAGAAGGCTTGGGGCTGAGCATGGGTGCCCTGGAAAAAATGAAGGCCTACCACTGGCCTGGCAACGTGAGGGAGCTCATGAACTGCATAACTAGGGCAGTGGCAATGGCCGAAGGTCCACTGATTCAGGCCGAGGATTTGAGGCTGGGGGAAGAGGAGCCTAGGCGCAGGCTGAGCGAGGAAGTCTTGCCAACCTTTGTCCCCCTATCGGCCAAGATCCCAACCCATTATCGGCTGAACGCGAGGCAGAGAAAGGCATGGCCCGAGATGGTGAAAAGGGGCCGCATAACAAGGGCTGAGTACGAGGAAATATTGGAAGGAAAAGTCCCTCCGAGGACAGCTCTCTATGATCTGCAGGACATGGTTGCCAAAGGCATCCTAAGGAGAGTTGGCAAAGGCCCAGCCACGCAATACGAGATTGTGGATCACGCAGATTCTGGCCAATCTGCGTGATCCCGCGAGATCATGCGAGAAGGTTGCACATGTTCAGGAGATTGAAGGTCCTTTGGGAAGACAAACCCAAGACCCGGAAGGAGGTCAAACCTCCGGATTCCTTCAGGAGGTGATATGCCCTTTTCGGTGGTGCCTCAGAAATTGTGTCCGAAGGGCAGCATGGTAGCCTTCCTAGAAACACCAGGAGAAGAAAGGAGGGAAGGCCACCATGCGGAACAAAACCCGCGAGGAAATCCTAAAGGAAGTGGAAGAGCGGATCAAGACCATGGTAAAGGAGCTCTTGGAGGCCCTCATGAGGGAGGAACGGGAGATCTACCTGGAAGACCATCCTACCAAGGCCAACGGTTACTACACCCGCGACCTCTTAACTCTGGTAGGAGCTGTGGAGGACCTCAAAGTTCCCCGGGTGCGGGAAGGCGATTTCCATCCCCAGATCCTTCCCTATGGGAGGCGGGCCTCGCTGGAACTTTCCGAGGCTATTCTGGCTCTCTACACAGTCGGTGTAAGCACAAGGAAGATTTCCGCCTTCTTGGAAGGGATTTACGGCGCCTTCTACTCGCCCCAGAGTATCTCCCGTCTGCTTGAGGTTACCCAGGAACAAGTGAAAGCCTGGCGGGAAAGGCCCCTGAGGGAGGAGTACTACGCGGTGTTTTTGGATGGGACCTTCCTTTCCATCCGTCGAGGGAAAACGGCCAAGGAACCGGTGTATGTGGCTTTGGGGATCAAGCCCGATGGGCGAAGGGAGATC